>Ga0070731_10001631_pt1 | contig 22750 bp, 23 predicted proteins | sample Coa_R1_2_FD_66448 | JGI IMG/M metagenome (GOLD analysis project Ga0070731, IMG submission 66448) | Surface soil microbial communities from Centralia Pennsylvania, which are recovering from an underground coalmine fire - Coalmine... | ecosystem: Environmental > Terrestrial > Soil > Unclassified ... | reverse complement strand
TAATCGTCCCGGGTGGCAAAGTACGGCTCGTTGGTGGCAACGAGCGGAATGCCGCGCGCATAGGCGAGATCGATCAAGGCGGGCCCCGCCGTCCGCTCCGCCGGCATGCCGTGGCGCTGCAATTCGATATAGAGGCGGTCGCCGAAGCGGCGCTGCAACTCCTCGCAACGCGTCAGCGCCAGCGCGCTTTGCCCGCCGAGGAGCGCCGCGTCGAGCGGTCCGTTCGGGCCGCCGGAGAGCGCGATCAAGCCGCTCGCCTCGCCGTCGAGCCAGGCGAGCTTGAGATGCGGGCGTTCCTGCGGCGACGTTTCGAGATAAGCGCGCGAACATAGCCGCATCAGGCTGCGATAGCCGGCCTCGCTCGCGGCGAGAAGAACCAGCCGCGGCCAGTTTTGCGCGAGATGGGCATTGCGGTTTTCGGTATCGCCGAAGTCGATGCCGAGCGCGCAGCCGACGATCGGCTGAATGCCGGCGCCCGCCATTTTCTCCGAGAATTCGAGCGCACCGAACATGTTGTCGGTGTCGGTCAGCGCCAGCGCCGGCTGCCGGTCCTTCTTGGCGAGCTCGGCAAGCCGCGCCACCGTCAGCGCGCCCTCGAGCAGCGAATAGGACGAATGAACGTGCAGATGAACGAAGGGAAGATCGGCGGCACGATCGGCAGAAACGGCGTCGGCAGACACGACATCGGTGGACATGGGCCAAGGCACTCGCTGACTGCGATCAACCTATGGTCTGGCACGATTCTCGGGCTGGAGGGCATTGCCCGCAGCCACGTTGTCCCCGCAGTTTCGAACTTTTCAGCCGAGCGCCGCTTAGAGAACCCCGAGCACCTGCGCCCAGACCGCCAAAGTGGCCAAAAACAAGCTCAATGACGCTAACGCCATCGCCTCTTCTGCAAACCTCCGCACCATTCCCCTCTCCTCATGTCTCTTAGAACGAAGGAGGAACATAGTTCTCTTTATGTTCTAGAGTCAAGGGTCGGGCGACGTTACACTTGGCGGCCCCAGCCGCTGGGTGTAGGGTCAAAGGGGGTGAGTCGTGATCTCGCCCCTATACTGGGGCGACCCCTTCAAAATTGTCCGGGTGGCCACCTCAGGTAAATCGTCCGCGGAAAGGCCGGTAATCGTGTTTAAGTGCTATCTTGACGATAGCGGGTCTAGGGATTTGCCAGTTGTCACGCTGGGCGGTTTTATTTCCACTTTGGAACTATGGGACCAAGCTGAGCCAAAGCTAAATGAAATTATGAGCCAGTACGACGTGGACGTGTTCCACGCGAAGGAGTTTCACGGCACCAAGCCGCCCTTCTTCAAGAATTGGACCAAGATCAAAAAACAGACTTTCACGGAAGAGATATTTTCGGCGCTAGGTCCCTTAGTTCGATCCGGTCATAGCTGGACCATCAAACGTGACATCGTACGGAAACTACAGCGTGTAGCTCCAAGATCATGGGGGCGCATGTCGCCCCTGTGTGTATGTTTCTCTGCAATCGTGATGTCTCTTGTATCCGATCCATACACTTTTCCGCTGATGAAAAGGCATGGCGTTTCCTTTCTAATTGAAAGCGGCAATCCAAGTAACGCCGGTATTGAGCAATTCTTCGATAGGATGGCGAAGCATCCAATGTTTGAAGGATGCCTGCGATCAATGACTTTCGTTCCCAAGGCAAGTTGCCGGGCTATTCAAGTGGCTGACTTTTTTGTCTTCTACAGCCGGCGCGAAATGAGAGATACCGTTCGCTTTGATGGGAAACTAACGCTTCCTCGATCGGCGTATCTCCAAATAATGTTCAATCACATCCCGAAGCTTATTCAACGTGCTGGTACGGGTGACCCAATTCGAGTGACGGGAAATGAAGATTTCCGGTCACTTAGCGAGTTGGTGGCTTTGGCGCAGTTGAAGACTTCTTGATTGATTTGCCAATGTTTTCAAACGCCCGCTCCAAGGCTTGTTCATCGTCCGCGCCGACCTGCTCGGCGGTTTCGATAAACCGCTTGGATTGCTCGGGATTGTCAGGCTTTGGCGTTGGTTTGCGACCCATTCGGAGAACATAGATGCACAAGACCTCAAAAGCTAGTCGGTCACAACTCGCAGGTCAGGCTTTCCCTTTGGTCGAATCGAATCTGGAATGGGAATTTTATGGAGTGCCTGAAGCCTCTGAAGGCCGTGCAAAATCATCATTGCGCCTTCCGAAGTCACGAAAAACTCGACCGGTTGGGGCCGTGCGGGAAACGTCAGAAGGAATCGAAATTCTGTTTTTTCCGCGTTGGGTTTGACTTCAAGCTTATTGGGCCTTCCTAGCTTCATGATAACCACCTTGTCTCAGTCTTTATCAAAAGGCAGCCGCAACTGGCGCGGATCGCGCCATATCCAATGTCGCTTGCGGTATCGCTCGTATCGCTCCGCCTTAGCGCCCATTGAAGTTAGTTGTTTCGTAAGTCAGGCGACGGCCTTTTGCGCCGGCAAGCATCCGCGAAGCGCGGGCCACGTCATTGACGCCAAGCTTTTCCCGGTTGCTGTAGCGGAAATCAAATTCCGTCAGATAACGATGCAAGTGAGCCTCGCTCACATGCTGGTACACGCCATAAATGCCGCGTTTGAGGATGGAGAAAAAGCCTTCAACGGCGTTGGTCGTGACCACGCGATCACCTTCGCGCCGCACGTATTCGTCTTTGGTGTGAGTGACGGTGTGGTGCGACTTGAAATTCCAGCCGAGTTCTTTGAATGCTATTGCTTCGTCGGTCATAAAGTGGCTGCGCGGCGAGGCATGAATATCCAGCACCGCGCCGAGATTGTGCGCCCGCACGTCCGGCATGTGAGCCGAGCGCGCCGAACCGTTCCGTTCTACCAGCGCGAAAACCGGGTTCATGTGCGTTGCCCCACCGTGGCTCACTTTGGTCCCCGGCTTGCGGCCAACGTAGGTCACGTCCGCTTCAAGGGTCTTGCCCTCGCCGCCGATCGGGCCGCTGGCGTCGGCTGGCTTCATGATTTCGCGGATGCGGTGCGTCAGGAACCAAGCGGTCTTCATGCTGCAATTGAACGTCCGCTGGATTTGCCGGGTCGAAATGCCCTTCTTGCTGCCCGCGATCAATTGGATGGCCTGAAGCCACAGATGCAGCGGGAAATGGCTATCCTCGAAAATCGACCCGATCCGCACGGTGAAGGTCTTGCGGCAGGCGTAGCACTTGCGAAGGCCGGGGCGGCTGGTCTTGCCCGTAAGACGGCCAATGCTCTTGGCGTCGGCATTGCCACAATGGGGGCAAACCGGGCCTTCCGGCCACAGGTGAGCCTCTACATAGGCGAAAGCGGCTTCCTCATTATGAAAGTGCGGGGCGGTCAAAATCGGCTTAGCCATGGGAAATCTCCTATGGCCTCAAACCTATACCTAGTTAATGGGGTTGTCAAGTGTAACATCGCCAAGGGTCGGGTACTGGCTCCCTTCCATGTCCCTGGTCCCTTTTGAATCAGAGGGTTGCCCCTTTTGGGGCGGAACAAACGGTCGATAGCAGCCGTTTATTCGGTCGGCACACAGCGGAGCCATCATGCGAAAAGTTTCCGAGTACGAGCAGCACGCCCGAGAATGCCGCCATATGGCGGCATCCATGAAAGACCCGGAACACAAGAAGCAGCTTCATGACATGGCCGAAGCCTGGGAAATGCTCGCAACTGAACGCCGGAAGCACCTCGCGAAGCAGGCAAACAGCGCATCCGCTTTGCAAGAATAGTGCGGTCAGGTTCCCGGACGGTTTCCCGGTCGGGTTGCCACTTATGTAAATGATTGGCTTTTCGTGTCTGGAAGGCGCACGGTCGCCGCATCACCGGCCGCGGCTCTGCCCCAAGGCGTCGGTGGCCGAGAGATAGTTGTGCTCCCGCCTTGTATGGCAATCGGGAGTGCGTCTCATGGCCGACCCACAAATCACGCCAACTAAGTTTATTGAACCAATCCGTTGCCCGGACTGCAGCGAAATGGCCTACATCATTCGGCGTATGCTGGACGACACGAAGCATGACGGTTCGGAAATCTGGGCCTTCCAGTGCGTCAACGGCCACACCACCGAGAAACCTGGGCGACATTAGGCCGGCTCAGTTGGCGGCCTATTTCATATTCGGCGCAATGACGACCGTGCGATATCCGGCGGAGCGTCGTCTCTCGGTGCGGGAAGCGACAATGAAAACTGCACAAGTTCTCGACCATAGTGACGCGCTACTTTCTCACGAAGCTCTCGCATGTCTGCGCAGTCTTTTGAGTACTGTCCTAATTCCGGGCCTTTTGTCCTAATTTCAAAGGCTGGCCGTCCTCATTTCCCTTGATAGGTATCAAGGCGAAGCGGCCTCCAATCCGCTACATGAGCTCTTTGTGAGGGATTTGGCCGACCGCAACCATTCGCCCCTTTGCCCATCCTGCGGGCAGCCCATGGTTCACGACCATACGGTCTGGCGCTGGCCGGGCGACGACATCGAAGTGTTTTGGTGCCAGTCATGCCGCGTCGGGGTGAGTGAGGCTGCAAAGCTTCCAGAGCGTGGCACCGACCAAATTTGAATCGGTATGTCCATTGACATATTCCGTTCAAGAGCAGTTGCTATTCCGGCCCAGATGGAGGCGACCATGCCCGTAGAGTCTCAGTGCAGACAGTATGCCACGGAGTGCCAGCGTCTCAGCGCGGCAGCCGGAACTTCCATTCAGCGTGCCACTTTGCTCATGGCCATGACGGTCAGTTGGACTACACTGGCCGACCAGATGAGGCGGTACGACGCCGTGCTCACTGACGAGGCCAATTAAGACGCCTCAGTTGGCGGCCTTTTGTTGTCGCGGAATTGGCAGCGGTATCGGCAATTCTAATTGCTGTTCAAAGCCAAATCTTTGCGCGATTTTGCTTTCGTATTCCCACCTGTCGGCCGACGATTCGGCCATTTCAATGGTCACTTTCGGCTGCCGTTTGACCTTCGCTTCAAATGCATCCAAGACCTCCACAACATCGGTCATTTCCCAAAGCCGGTTGGTCACGCGGGCAGCCATCGCGGGAGAGAGCTTCAGCGTTTGGTGCAGCCGGACCAAACCTGCAATAGCCGCGCAGGAACGATTTCCGAACTCTTTGGCCGGTGGGGCATTTTGAAATATGGCGGACTTGACCTACCCCGTGGCATGAACCGGCTCGGTCATGAATAGACGTCGTGCCAATACGGTCTGCGCGATTGCCGGCGCGGTTTCCCTTTTGGGGATCGCCGGCGGTCTCCTTAAGCTCCTCGGCTATCCCGGGCTCGCCGGCCTATTGGCAATCGCTCGCGTGCCCGGCGTCGAAATCAACTGGGACGGCGTCTGGTTGGTGGTCTTTATTGCGAGCGCCATGAGCGCCATCGCTATAAATTTCGGATCTTTGCGGCAGTGGAGAGAAGGACGAGAGGCGGCAAGACAGCGCAATTGGAATATGAATTTCTGCGATGCCGTCACGTATCTCTCGTACACGTCGTTATTTGGCACCGCGTGGCCGGAACCCGACAAAGCCAAAGCTTCCGCAAGCGCGCTTTATGAAGCGGCGCGGAAAGGCACTGTCGACATCGCCGGGCAGTATAAAGGCTCGACGGAGCTGAAGAAAATTCCACGACATTGGTTCAATGGCCTGACGGTTTTCGATCTTACGCATTGCGCGCCGCACGGCATGAAAAACGCGTTCCTCCTGGATACCGATAAAAAGACACCGGCCTATTCGTCGCTCATCGTCGATCGCGCGCAAATTCAACGCGCCTGGCCGTCGAAACCGATCGCTTTTCGCTGAAGCAGCCGAACCGGAACTCACTACTCAAAGACGGGAGCGGACGGGACTGCGACAAGCGTGCCGCCAAGGGCGCCGCCACGAACTCAACCGCTTGAGTGAAGGCCCGCGGGCGTTTGCGGCGCGCCGTCATGGCCACGCTCGTTCGGACGCCCCACCATGAGGTATTTCAGCAGGAATCCGTTATCCTTTGGCGATAGCGGATAATCGCAATTGACGCAGAAGATCGGCTGGTAATGCGGTTCGCCCGCTTCCACTCGTGGAACCCGCACGAGCTTGTAGTAAGCCCCGCATTCGGGGCAGCGAAAATTCCGGGGTGGGCCTCCGGGCATAATTAAAGAATCCGGGGTGGGCCTCCGGGCATAATTAAAGAATATGCCCGCTGCGGCCACACTGGCAAGCTTTTGGCGCCGACCTATTTTCAATTTCAATCTGAGCCATGACCGCACCGTAACACCGTGCGGCAGCGAGAACCGACCTTGCGCGGTTCCTTGCGCGGTTTCTTCCTGGACTTGGGGCGGCCCGGGCAGCCCTTGAGCTGCCTCATCAAAACTGCCCCCGGGTTGCCGAATCGCGTATGAAGCGACGTCGAGGATGCAGCCATGACAGCAACCATTGTCGTGCTTGCGTTGGTAGGCTTCATTTTTTCGCTTGGCTTTTGCGCCGGATACGCCGTTCGCGAACGGAAGTCGCGCGAGCGCCGCCGCCGCTTTGCTCATTCGCGGCCCTAGTGTCCCGATTCCGAAGTTCGCTTCATTTGGCGGCACACTCGATGTCGTTTCAAGTTAGGCTTCGATGCACGGTAATCGAGTGTGGAGGCTGCAAATTAATGCAGCCTCGCTGAAAAAACAGGCATCCGTCTGTCATGAAGCTGTGTTATTGCCAACCTGAGCCCGTCACCTAGGGCTCACGAACCTCCAGACCCCGTCGCGCCCCTAAAGTTAGGATGCGGCGGGGTTTTTCTTTTCCGATTGCGATGCACTGGATTTGGATCGGCGTAGCCGGCCCGCGCAACGCGACAAATAAGTCAGAAGCGTTGTCCTAACTCGAAGCACCCCATTCGGATACCCCGTCGAGCGGTCGCCGTAGATCTGCCCCACCAAGCGGCTACTCCTCTCGGGCCTGCCAGGGCGTATAATGCGTTTGTCTCGCCGACAGCAAGAATGAGAACCCGAATTGGGCGAAGTGAGACGCGTTGCCGCCACTGTGGCAGCGGCGTTCTATTCTGCGATTATGATAAACATTACGACAAACATGGAGGAGGGCCTTATGCGAAAACTCACACTGACATTAACGGCAATGGCGCTCATGCTGGGAGCGAGGGTCATTGCGGCGAATGCGCAAACCCAAGTTCCGGGTGCGGCTAGCCTTCACGCTCAAATCCAGAACGCAACCCCGATCCACACGGCGGCGTGCCGCGGTTGGGGGCCGTATTGCCCGCCGGGAACGACCCGGCGCTGTGGCCCTTATCGCTGCTGGTGCGCGCGTTGCTGGTAGCACGTCTTCTCTAACCAAAACCGGCGAGGCCGTCCGACCAAGGCGGCCTCGTTTTTGATTCGGCGCAATGTCATCAATTGCGGCGGCAATTATATCTGCGCCGGTGAAATAACGGCCCGACTTCGGCGTTAATTCCATAGAGCAACTGCCAAGCGAAGGAGGCTGCCATGAGGCGCCGATTTTTCGCGCTGGGCGCGCTGGGAGTACTCGTCAGCATCGCTGCCAACGCGACGCCCGCCAAAGCGCAGAATTATCCGTGGTGCGCGCAGTATGGCGGCGGCTTTGGCGGCGCCTCGAATTGCGGCTTCGTCAGCTACGACCAGTGTATGCAGACCCTGAGCGGCATGGGCGGCTTTTGCGTGGTCAACAACACCTATGTGCCGCCGCCCGGTCCGACGCCGCATCCCGCCGGCATGGCGAAACACCCGGCGCGCGAACGAAAGATGTAAACCAGCAGACCCGCCATGAAGACTATGTTTATGCTCTTTGCCCTGGTCGTCGCGGCAGCCGCGACCGGCACGCCCGCCCGGGCGCAGAACTATCCATGGTGCGCAATTTACAACGCCGGGGACAACGGCTCGAATTGCGGCTTCACGAGCTTTCCGCAATGCATGGCCGACGTAAGCGGAATCGGCGGCTTCTGCGAGCGAAACAATACTTACGTGCCCCCGGGCGGCCCGGCGCGGCGACGGGCGAAATGATGGCGAACCGAAGCGCGGTTTCAAGCGTTGCCGAAGCGAGCCCATCCAATCAGAGACAGGCACACATGAAACTTTTATCGTTGGCTGCCGGACTTATCCTCGCCGCAACCTTGATCGGCACGTCCGCGCAAGCGCAGAACTATCCGTGGTGCGCGAATTACACCGGCAAAGGCACTGGCGGAGCCAGGAATTGCGGTTTCACGAGCTTTGCACAGTGCATGGCTACGGTGAGCGGAATCGGCGGATTCTGCGAGCAAAACAATACCTATGTGCCGTCTGCCCGAACGTCTCGCAGACACCACAAGCAAAGCTGAGCGAGGCTCAGGTCAGCTCGACGACCAGGCCGTCGCGAATGGTCACGCGGCGGTCCATCTGCGCGGCAATGTCCATATTGTGCGTGGCGATGATGGCGGCGAGACCCGAGGCGCGCACCAATTGATTGAGCGTGGCGAAGACGTGGCCCGCGGTGTGGACGTCGAGATTTCCGGTCGGCTCGTCGGCGAGCAGGATGCGCGGCGCATTGGCCACCGCGCGCGCAATGGCGACGCGTTGCTGTTCGCCGCCCGACAGCTCGGTCGGCCGATGCGACAGGCGGTCCTTCAGACCCAGATAGCTCAATAGCTCGACGCCGCGCGCGCTGGCCTCCCGATGCGACAGGCCGCGGATCATTTGCGGCAGAATGACATTCTCGAGCGCGGAAAATTCCGGCAGCAAATGATGAAACTGATAGACGAAGCCGATTTCGGTGCGCCGGATCCGTGTGCGCGCCAGGTCGGACAGATGCGAGGTGGCCGCGGCGTCGATATAAACTTCGCCGGCGTCGGGATGTTCCAGCAGACCGGCAATGTGCAGGAGCGTCGATTTGCCCGCCCCCGACGGCGCGACCAGCGCCACCGACTGGCCGCCCCACACGGCGAGCTCGGCGCCGCGGAGGATGTCGAGCGTCGAATCGCCCTGGCGAAACTGCCGGCAAATGCCGTGCAGGAGGACGAGCGGCGGCTCGTCGGTTGTCGAGGTCGCGACCTCGACTATCGTGGTGGTGGTTTCGTCCATTCCGCCCAATCACTCATAGCGCAGCGCTTCGACCGGATCGAGCCGCGCCGCGCGCCACGACGGATAGAGCGTCGCCAAAAACGACAAAGCGAGCGCCATAACGACGACCGCCGAGGTCTCCTTGACGTTCATATCGGCCGGCAATTGCGAGAGGAAATAAAGCTCGGGCGAGAACAGTTCGGTGTTGGTGAGCCACGACAAGAAGCGCCTGATGTCCTCGATATTGGCGCAGACGATGGTGCCGATGACGAAGCCCACCCCGGTGCCCACGACCCCGATCGAAGCCCCGGTAATCAGAAACACCCGCATGATCGCCCCTTGCGTCGCGCCCATCGTGCGCAAGATGGCGATATCGCTGCCTTTGTCCTTCACCAGCATGATCAAGCCGGAGACGATATTGAGCGCGGCAACAAGCACGATCAAGGTGAGGATCAGGAACATCACGTTGCGTTCGACCTGCAGCGCATTAAAGAACGTCGCGTTGCGCTGGCGCCAGTCGACCATATAGATCGGGCGTCCCGCGGCATCGGTGACCAGTTTGCGGAAGCTGTCGATGTGATCGGGGTCGTCGGTATAGACCTCGATCGCGGTCACGTCGCCAGAGCGGTTGAAATAGGCCTGCGCTTCGGTCAGCGGCATGAAGACGAAAGCTGAATCGTATTCGGACATGCCGATCTCGAATACGGCGGCGATCTTGTAGGCCTTGATGCGCGGCGTGGTGCCCATCGGCGTCACCGCGCCGCGCGGCGCGACCAGCGTGAGATTGTCGCCGGCCCGCACCGAGAGCTGTTCGGCCAGTCTCGCGCCGATCGCGATGCCTTGGCCCTCGTCGAAACCGGCGAGCGTGCCTTGCTTGATGTTCTTGGAAACTTGGCTGAGCTTCATCAGGTCGGCGCCGCGCATGCCGCGCACGACGACGCCCGACGCATTGAACGGCGATGACGCGAGCGCCTGTCCCTCGACCAGCGGCGCGGCGAGATAAACGCCGGGAACTTTCGCGACCCGGTCGGCGACCGCGGCGTAATCGGTCAGCGGAGATTCCAGCGGCTGGATCAACAGATGGCCGTTGAGCCCCAAAATCTTCGACAACAGTTCCTGGCGGAACCCGTTCATCACCGCCATGACGATGATCAGCGTGGCGACGCCGAGCATGATGCCGAGAAAGGAGAATCCGGCGATGACGGAAATGAATCCCTCTTTGCGCCGCGCGCGTAAGTAGCGCAGCGAGAGCATCCACTCATACGCCGAAAAGGGTCGGGTGCCGGTCGGATCGGCCATTATGTCTAGTCCCCACGAACACCCCGAGTTTCACACGATTCTGGCGCTTTCAAGCCAGCGATTTCGCGTCAAACCGTCGCCGCGCACAGCTTATCCGCTGATGCGCGCAACGGCGTCCGAAGCCGACATCAGTTCCCGCTGCCCGTCGGCGCGCCGTTTCACCTCGACCTTGCCTTCGGCGAGGCTGCGTGGCCCGACCAGGATCTGCCAAGGAATGCCGATCAGATCCGCGGTCGCAAATTTCGATCCGGGCCGCTCGTCGAGGTCGTGATAGAGGGTGTCGATCCCCTTGCCGTTCAACGCGGCATAGAGCTGCTCGCAGGCCGGGTCGGTGTCGGCCCCGCCCTGTTTCAGATTGAGGATCATGGCCTTGAACGGCGCGACGGAGTCCGGCCACTTGATGCCGGCCTCATCGTGGGAGGCCTCTATAATGGCAGCCACCAGCCGGCTCGGCCCGATGCCATAGGATCCCATATGCACCGGGCGGTCGATGCCGTCGGGGCCGGTGACCACAGCCTTCATCGGCTCGGAATATTTGGTGCCGAAATAGAAGATATGGCCGACTTCGATGCCGCGCGCCGAAACCCGTTTATTAGCGGGAAGGCTCGCGAAAGCTGCCGGGTCGTGCTTTTCCGAGGTCGCCGCATAGAGCGAGGTCCATTTATCGACGATCGCCTGCAGTCGGCCGACATGGTCGAAATCCACATCCGGCCCGGGAACGTCGAAGCCGAGATAGTCGCGGTGGCAAAACACCTCGCTCTCGCCGGTGTCGGCCAGAATGATGAATTCGTGGGACAGTTTGCCGCCGATCGGTCCGCTTTCGGCCACCATCGGGATCGAGCGCAGGCCTAAGCGGGCGAAGGTGCGCAAATAGGCGACGAACATGCGGTTATAGGCGTGCTTGGCGCCTTCGAAATCGAGGTCGAACGAATAGGCATCCTTCATCAGGAATTCGCGCCCGCGCATCAGCCCAAAGCGCGGCCGCACTTCGTCGCGGAACTTCCATTGGATGTGGTAGAGGTTGAGCGGCAAATCCTTGTATGAGCGCACATAACTGCGAAAGATCGCCGTGATCATTTCCTCATTGGTCGGGCCGTAGAGCATGTCGCGCTCGTGCCGGTCCTTGATGCGCAGCATTTCCTTGCCGTAGGCTTCGTAGCGGCCGCTCTCGCGCCACAGATCGGCGGATTGGATGGTTGGCATCAGAAGCTCGATGGCGCCCGAACGATCCTGCTCCTCCCTGACGATGGCGCAGACCTTTTGCAGCACGCGGAAGCCCAAAGGCAGGAAGGCATAAATCCCGGCCGCCTCCTGCCGGATCATGCCGGCGCGGAGCATCAGGCGGTGTGACACGATTTCCGCCTCTTTCGGCGTCTCACGCAAAATCGGCAGGAAGTAACGGGAAAGGCGCATGAAATCTCATTACACTGCGACTGGAACTGCGGCGGCAGTGAAGCCGCAACGGCGCCGGAAATACAAGAGGCGGTCAGTTGTGATCTAAATCTGAAGTTCCATGGAAATATTTTGCGCGCCGCGGTGGTATCATGATGACAACGGGACCAAGATAGACTAGGAAGGCTGCGTGACCCGCCGCCGCGACCGCAACGCGGCGATCAGGGTAGCGGTCCAAGTCTCGGGAGGATGACCCGCGAGCGCAAAGTTTCGCCAGCCACGCCTTGTAATGCGTACTCAAAAGCAGCGTGGGAAAATGGGTTAGATGAGGATTTTACGGCAGGGCTCTTGCCCTGCTTTTTCTTTTTGGGGCCTCAATCCAATCGAGCGATTGGCTTATACATTTATTATAAGTGATTGATTCTACTGTTAATATTTAATATAATCAAATCGACCCATCAGGCCGCCCAGCGTGACCAGATGCTCGGCATAGACGACATAACCTGCGGCATAGATCACCAGCGCCACGGCGGTCGTCCATAGCAATGTCCGTCCCAGGCGAAAGCTCGTCGGCGCACCCGGGTCGGTGCCGGGGGGCATCTCGCCGCCTTCATGCTGGCTGCGCACGCCCCACGGCAGGACCGCAAACAGGCTGACCCACCAGATCAGGAAGAAAGCGGCGAGAGCGGTGGTGACAGTCATTTTACGCCTGTTCCAGCTCGACCAAGGTGCCGGAAAAATCCTTCGGGTGCAGAAACAGCACCGGCTTGCCATGGGCTCCGGTCTTCGGCTCGCCGTCGCCCAGCACGCGCGCGCCGGCCGCTTTGAGGGCATCGCGCGCGGCGCGGATGTCGTCCACCTCGTAGCAGATGTGGTGCATGCCGCCGTCCGGGTTGCGCTCGAGGAATTTGGCGATCGGCGAATTGGCGCCGAGCGGCTCGAGCAACTCGATTTTGGTGTTCGGCAGGGTGATGAACACTGTGGTCACACCGTGGTCCGGCTGCGGCACCGCGGGTGAGACATTTGCGCCCAGAACGTCGCGGTAGACCGCCGCCGCCTTGCCGAGATCCCGCACCGCGATCGCCACGTGATTGAGCCTGCCGATCATGTCGTCGAGTCTCCTTCACCCGGCAGCGTATCTTCCCCGCACACGCGACGGACGCTTGCCAATCTTGCAGGAAGGTCGGGCAAATGCCAATAATTCCTGCAATTGGGAGATGATCCGAGAATCCCAATTGAACATGAGCTAGCTATTCGAGTCAGTCGAAGTGGCGCGTTCCATGCCTACCGCGTCTGAATTTCCGCCGATCGACCATGGCGGTCCCGTCGACCGACCGTTCCAGCCTTTTTCCTATTCGGCGCTGGAAGGATCAATCACCGATCGGTTTGAGGCAATTGCACGGCGTTTTTCGACGCGCGTCGCGGTCAGCGATTGCGTCCGCAGTCTGACCTATTCTGAGCTTGCGACCCTTTCCGATCGGATCGCGGCGGCTGTCGCCGTTGCGGTGGCGGATCGCCGGGGGCCGGTCGCGATTTTGCTTCCTCGTGACGTGCTTTTCCCCGCGGCCATGCTGGGAGTGCTGGCGGTCGGACGCGGTTACGTGCCGCTCGATGTCAGCAACCCGGCCGAGCGAAACCGGCTGATCGCGACGCAGTCGGGCGCCGCCGCGGTGGTCTGCGCGGGCGAACTCGCACATCGTGCACGGTCGCTATTTGCGGAGCACGTGCCCGTCGTCGATATCGACACAATCGGCGACGCGGCACGCCGAAATCCGATGCCTCGGCCCGCTTCGCACGATCTCGCCTACATCGTCTACACGTCCGGCTCGACCGGCAGTCCGAAGGGGGCGTACCATAACCACCGGAATCTCCTGCACGACGTGATGCAGCAGACCAACACTTTGCACCTGAATGAAGAGGATCGGGTGGCGTTGGTGTATTCGCCGGCCGTTATTGCCGCGATCCGCGAAATCTTCATGACGCTCCTGAATGGGGCTTCGCTGCACATCCTACCGCCGCAAGATCTTCAATCCGATGGTCTCGTGCGAGAGATCAGGGCACGTCGAATCACCATTCTCCGCACGGTGCCAGTCCTTCTTCGCCGATTGGCGGAGGGTCTTGCTCCAAATGAACGTCTCGACAGTGTCCGGGTAGTCGGATTGGGATCTCAGCGCGTCGATTGGACCGACTTCGATGTGTTCCGCCGCCATTTTTCTCTGGCGGCGTTCCTAATCGTAGGAATTGGTGCCACGGAGTGCGGAGGAAATTTCTGTCATTGGTTCGTGGACCAGCAATTACGGGCACCGGGATGCCGCCTGCCGATCGGACGGATATTGCCCGACGCGAAAGTCACGATCGCGGACGAAGACGGCCGCCCGGTTGCCGACGGCGAGATCGGCGAGTTCGTCGTTGCCAGCGACTATCTCGCACTCGGTTACTGGCGCGATCCGGACCTGACGGCGCGGGCGTTCACCGTCGATCCGGGCAATTCGAATACCCGGATTTTCAAAACCGGGGATATGGGTCGGATGCGGCCGGATGGACTGCTCGAGTACAGCGGGCGCAACGACCAGCAGATCAAATTGCGCGGCCATCGGATCGAGATCGGGGAGATAGAGTTCGCACTGGGAGCATGTGCGGGGGTGGAAGATGCCGCGGTCGTGGTGAAAAGGCACGAAACCGGCCTCCCGCACTCGCTGATCGCTTATGTAGAGCCCAAGACAGGCATCCGAGGCTTGCTGCCGCGCGATCTGCTGTCGACGCTGGCGAAGCGTTTGCCGGCCTATATGGTTCCCGCCAGGCTCCATGTGCTCGAAAAGCTGCCCCGGCTTCCGAACTTAAAGATCGATCGGGTGCGGCTCGCGGAGCCGGACATCGCGCGCCAGATCGAGCTGCGCGATCATGCCCCGCCCACCGCCGATGACGGCGCCGAACCGGCCAAGATCGAAAACGTCTTAAGAAATATCCCTGAAGTCGCCGATGCCGCGGTCATCGTTCGCAATAACGACGGTGGCGATCCGCGCTCGCTGGTCGCCTATGCCGTGTTGCGGGCGGGAAATCAGGGCCTTCTGCCACGGCATCTGCTGCGCATTTTGGCTCGAAAGTTGCCCGGTCATTTGCTCCCCGCGCAACTCATTTTGCTCGACAAATTGCCTCATCTGCCCAACCTTGCGGTCGATCGTGTGCGGCTTGAGCAATTCGACGCGGCGCGGCCGTTGGAGGTCCGCGATCGCCGGGAGGATCCGTTAATCGACAAAGTCGCGCAGATTTACGAGGCGGTTCTCAGGATCAACGGCGCCAGTGCCGACGACAACGTGGATTCGCTCGGCGGAGACTCGCTTCAAGCCATCACCATACAGACCGAACTGGAACGGCAATTTGGCATTGCGATCCCTGAAGAGATCGTCGAGCAGCGGCCATCGATTCGCCAGATCGCGCGGTTTCTTACGTTGCGCCCGGATGCCAAAGTCGCCGAGCGCCTATGAGCAAAATCTCCGATTCTACATTGACTCTTCGCGTGCTCGGCCGGTCGATTTTCCGCGTCATCGGCCGCCTCTGCCGCGGCAGAATTTCCAGTTTTCTGGAAGAGGCCGCGGTTGTCATTAATGGCCTTCTGGATGCTGGCCACTTGAACATTGCAGAGTGTGCCCTGCGCCGACTCCACGCCGCCTTTCCGACGCTGCCCTTTGCTTCCAACTTGTGCGGAGTTTTTGACCGAATACCGCCGGTCGGGGCGACACATTCCGCCTTTAGGGACGATCCTGCCAAGGACGTGCAGATTTTTTCCCGCAGCAGTGACATCGTCGTTCTCCTATTCTGCAGCAGCGGCCACAACCTTGGTCTGCCGCTCCCCGTGATTCACCGCTGGTTTGCCCGATTGCCGGCAAGTCTGATCTATCTGCGTGATTTCAAGCGTGTTTATTTTTTCGACGGCGTGCAGTCGCTGGGGCCTTCGCGAGAGGCCACCCTCGCAGAGCTGCGGCGCATCATTGCCTCTCTCCATGGGCGACGGATCGTCTGCTTTGGCCAGTCCAGCGGCACCTTTGCCGCTCTCGACTACGGCCTCGAACTCGGCGCGGACGCAATATTATGCATGGCGGGTCCCACCAATCTGTCCGTCGAATTCAACATCCATACCAGGCGCGAGATGAAATCCATCGCCTTGACGTCGCAATTTCCGGACGCCCGTTTCGACATGCGGGAAGTCTATTCGGCAGTCGCGCGTCCACCGCGCGTTTGCATCGTTTACGGGAAGAACAATTGGGATGACCGCGACCAGACCGAACATATGGAGGAGCTGTCGTGTGTGACACTTTGCGGCATCGAGAATTGTTCGGAACACAATGTGCTCATGGACGCAATCATGCGGGAAAAGTTTGAGGGCTTGCTGGACTGGCTCGTGCGAGAGCCGGAAGGGACTTCATCGACCGCGCACCACCGCCGACAATCAGTCGCGTGACGTCGATTGGCGTTTTGACCGGCCAACTCGGCGCGCGGGTCTGAAGACTGGTCCGTCTTGACGCCGTGGACGGATCCTCTCCGACACTGAAGGATGTTTGCGAGCACGCGGCTTATGTGAGGCCGGGACCGAACTACACGGTGAGCACATGCACGTGGCAGATCGGCTTCTTGTTCCAGCGCTCGGCAATGGCGCCGCGCACCGCACGGCGCACGGCTTCGGCTACAGCGTCAGGATCGAGGCGACGCGGTTTCGGCAGCGCTTCAAATGCCTCCTCGACTGCGTCATGCGCGATCTCCGTCATCGACGCGCCGGCGGCATCGGTCTCCGGCAAGCCGATCAGCTCAACTTCGGGATCGGCCATGAGCAGCCCCTTCTCGCTCAAAGCCAAAGCCACCGTCACGATGCCGGCAAAGCTGAGCCGCCGGCGCCCGGCCACCGTGCGGCTTTCGGCGCTTATGAGGAGCGAGCCGTCTTTGTAAAGCCGCCCCGAAGGAACCTCGTCGACGATGTCCGGGCCATCCGGGGCGAGCCGAACCAGATCGCCGTTGCGGCAGACCAGAACTTTCGGCACCCCGGCGTGGCGGGCAAGTTCGGCGTGCTCGGCAAGGTGCAGCGCTTCGCCATGCGCGGGGATGAGAATTTGCGGCCGCACCCAGCCGATCATGTCGCGCAACTCGTCACGCCGCGGATGGCCGGAGACGTGAACGAGATGGGTGCGGTCGGTGATGACCTCGACCCCCTGCGCAACCAGGCCGTTGATGACGCGCGAGATGGCTTTCTCGTTACCCGGGATCGGGCGCGCCGAGAAAATCACCCTGTCGCCGCGCGACAGCGTGACGTCCGGATGCTCGTCCTCGGCAATGCGCGCCAACGCCGCGCGCGGTTCGCCCTGGCTGCCGGTGCACAGCCCCAACACCTTGTCGGGCGGCAGATAGCCGTAAGCTTCGGCGCTGCGAAAATCCTGCACGCCGTCGAGATAGCCGGTCTCGCGCGCGACCTGCACCACCCGTTCCATCGCCCGGCCGACCACCACGACCTCGCGCTCGGCCGCGCGGGCGGCATCGGCCACCGCGCGAAGCCGCCCGACATGGGAGGCAAAGGTGGTGACGGCAACCCGGCGAGGCGCGGTACGGATGAGCTCGGCCAAGGTCTTGGCGACGTCGCTTTCCGATGGCGAGCGCCCGTCGCGGACCGCATTGGTGGAATCGCCGACGAGCGCCAGCACGCCTTCGTCGCCGAGCGCAGTCAGCTTCGCCGCGTCGGTCGGTGCGCCGATAAGCGGGGTCGGATCGATCTTCCAGTCCCCGGTATGCAGCACGGTGCCGACGGGAGTGCGGATGGCGAGCGCATTCGATTCCGGAATCGAATGGGCGACATTGATGAAGTCGATTGCGAACGGACCCAGCGTCAGCCGCCCGCCGAGCGGCACGGTTTGCACCGGGATTTGCGGCGCGCCGGGCTCGGAGGCGCGCCGGGCCTCGAACAGGGCCGCCGTGAACGGCGTGGCGTAGAGCGGGACCTTCAGCCGCGGCCACAGATCGATCAGCGCGCCCATATGGTCTTCGTGCCCGTGGGTGAGCACGAGACCCAAGATATTTTTGCGCTCCTCGATCAGATAGCGGATGTCCGGCAGGATGAGATCAACGCCGGGCAAATGCTCCTCGGAGGCAAACGACACGCCGCAATCGACAATGAGCCATTGCCGGCGCCGTTCGTCGCCGAAGCCGTAGATCGAGAGGTTCATCCCGATCTCGCCGATGCCGCCGAGCGGCGCGAAGACGAGTTCGTTGTGCGCCATCACTTAGACACGAAGCTCAAACGGGAAAACATCACCCGCCGCTATTTTCTCGATACTACCGCCGGGGAGTTCGAGAAGAAGCCGGCCGGATTGATCGAGCCCGAAGAAGCGGCCGTGCTTTTCGCCGCTGCCATTGCGCACGGTGACCGCTTCGCCGATGCCGCGCGCGGCGGCGCGCCAGTCATCGAGGATAGCTGCCAAGCCGCGGCCACGATCCCATTGCGCAATGCGTTCACACATCCTCGCCGAGAGCCGTTGAAACAGCCGCTCCGGCGTGACACTGGCGCCGTGGGCGTGCAGATCGGTCGCAGGATAGGTTGCGTCGGGCGGATGGCTTGCGCAATTGACGCCAATGCCGACAACGATGGCCAATTCCTGTGCCGGGCCGGCTTCGCCCTCGATCAGAATTCCGGCGCATTTCTCACCATTGAGCAAAACATCGTTCGGCCATTTGAAAGCAAGCTCGCGGGCGAGCGCCGGCGCCTCCTCAAGGATGGCATCGCGCAGCGCCAGGGCCGCAACGAAGGCGAGTTCCGGCGCGCGCTCGAAGGACGACGGCTCGCGAAGAAGCAGACTCGCATAGAGATTGCCCGGCGGCGACGCCCACGAGCGGTCCATGCGGCCGCGGCCCGCGGTTTGCGCCAGTGCCGTGATCCAGAGCGGCGCGGGCTCGCCCTTCTGTGCGCGAATGCGGGCCTCTTTATTGGTCGAGCCGACGGTGGCGAGGGCAACAAGCCGAACGCCCGCCTCGACCGCTCTTGCGTCAAGCTGCATCAGAACAGGGAATGCGCGGCTGCGCTCGCCACGCCGACGAGTGGCCCCGGATAGAGGAAGAACAGAATGTTAAACAGGCCGCAGATCGCCAGCACGACCCGCAACTCATAGGGCATATTGTAAAAGCCTTCGACCGGTTCGTCGAAATACATGATCTTGATGATCGCCAGATAGTAATAGGCCCCGACCACGCTCGCCAGCACGCCGATGACGGCAAGGAGATAAAGGCCGGCCTTGATAGCGGCGAGGAAGACGTAGAATTTGGCGAAGAAACCGGCGAGCGGCGGTACGCCCGCCATCGAGAACAGCAGCATGGCCAGGAAAAACGCCGTCGCTGGATGCGTGCGCGCCATTCCTGCGAGCTGGTCGATCGATTCCACCATGCCCGCAGACCGCCGCATCGACAGGATCACGGCAAAAACGCCGAGCGTCATGGTGATATAGATGGCGATATAAACGAGCACGCCCTGGATGCCTTCGGCCGTTCCGGCGGCGAGCCCGACCAACGCGAAACCCATGTGGCCGATCGACGAATAGGCCATCAGGCGCTTGATATTGCGTTGGCCGATGGCGGCGAAGGCGCCGAGCGCCATCGACGCGATGGAGACGAAGACCACGATCTGCTGCCATTCCGACGTGATGCCGGGAAAAGCCATGACAGCGGCGCGCACGAACATTGCGATCCCGGCGACTTTCGGCGCGGCGGCAAAGAACGCCGTGACCGGCGTCGGCGCGCCCTCATAGACGTCCGGCGTCCACATATGAAACGGCACCGCCGAGACCTTGAAGCAGAAGCCGGCGAACAAAAAGACGATGCCGAATATCAAGCCGATGCCGGCGGGCCCGCCCTGCCCCGCCGCATGCGCGATGCCGGCGAAGCTCACGGTGCCGGTGAAGCCGTAAGTCAGCGACGCGCCATAGAGCAGCATTCCCGACGACAGCGCGCCGAGCACGAAATATTTCAGGCCCGCCTCGCTCGAGCGCAGATTGTCGCGATGGCTTGCGGCGACGACATAAAGCGGCAGGCTCATCAATTCGAGGCCGAGATAAAGCGCGATCAGATCCGCGGCCGATATCAGCATCAACATGCCGAGCGTGGAGAGCAAGATCAGTACCGCATATTCGAACCGCTGCTGGCGTGCGTGCTCGTCGTAGTCGAGCGACATGACAATGGCGGCGGCGGAGCCGAGCAGCGCCAGGATTTTCAAATAGCGGGCGAAGTCGTCGACGATGAAGCTGCCACCGAAAGTCGTCAGCGTGCCGGCGGGCAACAGCAGAAGAATGATAGCGGCGACAGCCAAGAGGCCGATCGCGGCATAATCGACAAGGCGTCCCGATCGGCGCGCTGGCAAACCGCCTTGAAAGACGCCCATCATCAATAGTGCCATGGCACCGCAGCCGAGAACGATTTCCGGCAGCAGCGGAATGAGCCTGGCAAGGTGCGTGGCGTCCATGGTGTCCCTTGCTGTCCCTTGGCGTCACCGCGTCAGCGCCGCGGTTTGCACGGTGCTGAGCGCATGATGGTAGTTGTCGATCAAGGCCGTCACCGATGCCGATGAAATATCGAGCACGGGTTTCGGATAGACGCCGAGCACGATGGTGAGGATCACCAGCGGCGCGAGAATCGTAATTTCGCGCCAGCCGATATCCTTGATGTTGAAAAGGCTCGGCTTTTCCAGCTTGCCGAAAATGACCTTGCGGTAAAGCCACAGCGCATAGGCAGCCGACAGAATGGTGCCGATCGTCGCCAGCGTCGCCACCCAATTGTTGACCCGGAAGGTGCCGATCAGCGTCAAGAACTCGCCGATAAAGCCCGACGTACCCGGCAGGCCGACATTGGCCAGCGTGAACACCATGAAGACGAAGGCATAGAGCGGCATGCGGTTGACGAGCCCGCCATAGGCGGCGATTTCGCGCGTGTGCATGCGGTCATAGATGACGCCGACGCAGAGAAACAAAGCCGCCGAGACGATGCCGTGCGAAATCATCTGGAAAATGCCGCCGGCAACGCCCTGCGCCGTCACCGCGAATATGCCCATGGTGACGAAGCCCATATGCGCGACCGAGGAATAGGCGATTAGCTTCTTCACGTCCTCCTGCACCAGCGCGACCAGCGAGGTGTAGATGATGGCGACAATCGACAGCGCATAAATCAGCGGCGCCAAATGCTGCGACGCCTCCGGAAACATCGGCAGCGAGAAGCGCAGGAAGCCGTAGCCGCCGAGTTTCAGAAGTATCGCGGCAAGGATCACCGAGCCGGCGGTCGGCGCTTCGACATGGGCGTCCGGCAGCCAGGTATGAAACGGCCACATCGGCATCTTGACCGCGAAGGAGGCGAGGAACGCGAACCACGCCCAGGTCTGCAAGGCGAGCGGGAACGGGTGATGCAGCAGCGTCGGAATGTCGGTAGTTCCGGCCTGCCAGTACATCGCCATGATGGCGAGCAGCATCAGCACGGAACCGAGGAAAGTGTAGAGAAAGAACTTCAAGCTGGCATAGACGCGGCGCGGGCCGCCCCAGATACCGATGATCAGGAACATCGGGATGAGGCCGCCCTCGAAGAACAGATAGAACAGCACAAGGTCGAGCGCGCAGAAGCTGCCGACCATCAGCGTTTCCAGCACGAGAAAGGCGATCATGTATTCGCGCACGCGGCGCTGGATCGCGTCCCAGCTCGCCAGGATCGAAATCGGCATCAGCGCCGTTGTCAGCACCACAAACGGCAGCGAGATGCCGTCGACGCCCATCGAATAGGTGATGGTGCCGCCGAGCCACGGTCGCTTTTCCAGAAACTGGAAATCGGCCGTCGACGGGTCGAAGCGCCAGATCAGAATCAGCGAAATGGCGAAGGTGATAAGCGTCGTCCACAGCGCCACCCAGCGCGCGTTGCGCACGCCGGCTTCGTCCTCGTTGAGGAAGGCGATGAACAGCGCGCCGACAATCGGCAGGAAGGTGACGACGGAAACAATGGGCCAGCTTGTCATCAGTGCGGCCCCGCGAACATGAACCAGGTGATGAGCGCGGCGACGCCGATCAGCATGGCGAAGGCGTAGTGATAGAGATAGCCGGTTTGCAGCCGAACGACGCTCTTCGTCACGTCGAGCACGCGGGCGGAGACGCCGTCCGGACCGAAGCCGTCAATGACAAAGCCATCGCCGCCCTTCCAGAACAGCCGGCCGAGCCAAATCGCCGGACGGACAAAAAGGAAATCGTAGATTTCGTCGAAATACCATTTGTTGAGCAGGAACTCGTACAGCAGCTTTTGATCCCGCGCCAAAGCCACCGGCAGATCGGGCCGGCGAATATAGAATTGATAGGCGACCAAAAATCCGACGATCATCATCACGGTCGGCAACAGCGATATGACAAGCGGCAGTTTCTCGGCATTTTCGAACAGGGCGTTGGCGATGCCGAGCTTCAAGGCGTCGCGGAAGAATTGGTCCGCGCCGTGGCCGGTGAAGATCGAGAGAAACGGCCAGCCGGCGGCAATCGAGCCGATGGCGAGGATGAGGAGTGGAATGAGCATCACTGTCGCGCTCTCGTGCGCACCCTCGTAGTGATGGCGATCGTGCGGCTCGCCGTGGAAAGTCTTGAAAATAAGACGCCAGGAATAGAACGAGGTAAGCGCGGCCGCCCCAACCGTCATCAGGTAGCCGTAACCCGCCATTGGATTGGTGCCGACGGCGGCGGCCTCGATGATCGCATCCTTGGAAAAATAGCCGGCTGTGAACGGAAAGCCGGTCAGCGCCAAAGTGCCGACCAGCATGACGCCGTAGGTGACCGGGATTTTGCGCCACAAGCCGCCCATGTGGCGGATGTCCTGCTCGTGATGCATTGCCAGGATGACCGAGCCCGAGCCGAGGAACAGCAGCGCCTTGAAGAAGGCGTGCGTGAACAGATGGAACATCCCGACCGAATAGGCGCCGAGCCCCATGGCGACGAACATGTAGCCGAGCTGCGAGCAGGTCGAATAGGCGATGATGCGCTTGATGTCGTTCTGGACGAGGCCGATCGTGGCGGCGAACAT
>Ga0070731_10001630_pt1 | contig 22760 bp, 19 predicted proteins | sample Coa_R1_2_FD_66448 | JGI IMG/M metagenome (GOLD analysis project Ga0070731, IMG submission 66448) | Surface soil microbial communities from Centralia Pennsylvania, which are recovering from an underground coalmine fire - Coalmine... | ecosystem: Environmental > Terrestrial > Soil > Unclassified ... | reverse complement strand
GCCACCATCACCGGAAGCCGTTTGTCGGCGATCATGGTGTCCAGGATGTTCGGCAATTCGCCCTGCCCCATGCTGTCCTGCGACACGAGAAACGGCGCCGGCTCGCCCGCCTGGTACTGGGCCGGCACGTAGACCGACACCTTCCGGGTGTACGGGGTCACTCCGGGCTTTCCCTTCGCGATGCCCGGGTACGCCTTGCTGTCCGTCGAATTCATCGTGAAGTGGTGGACCATGCCGTGGGGGATGCCGTCCTTCCGGGCGAGCTCCGGTGCATCGGCATACGGCGAGCCGATCACGAAATCGCCCTCGTCGGCCGTCGGCGTCCACGGCTTGAACTTGCTGAAATCCACGACGGGCGCTTTGTCCTGCGCCAGGGCGAGAGTCGCCAGCGACACCGTCACGGCACACACGGCGGTCTGAATCCTGGACCTGAGCTTCATCGCTTCCTCCGACGGGGTCGCGGGTCGCGCGACGCCATCCATTTTACGCGCCCGTCGGGAAAAGGATGTCGAAAAGGGGACTACTCTGAGAATCGACGCCCCTCGGCATCGAGGACCGCGGGATTCCCGGGTCCCCCGTGCACCAGGAAGCGGTAGCGGAGGACGAGCGGCTTCTCCGGGGTCACGACGATGTCGTTCTCGTAGCCAAACGTCGAATCGATCTCGCCCTCGACCGGGGAACCGCCGGCGAAGCGCAGACGAGACCGGAGGCGCGGCGGAAGGAGCGGCCGCAGCGCCGGCATCTCGATCAATCCGGTGCTTGAGGGACTGCTGGACCGGAAGCCCCCCGTCCATGCTGCTCGGAAGGCGCAGTCGTCGGCATCGAAGACGACTCCGCCGTCGCCGACGTTGATGGAGATCGCCCGGAGGATCCCACCTTCAGCGCCGACGTCCTGAACGGGCCGACGTCCGCCTGGGTCCAGCGCGCGTCGGTCCAGTCCTTCTCTCCGGTCTTCCCCCAGGGGCCCCCTTCCCCTCCGTCGAATCCAGGATCCGGCGGCAATCCTGTTGGCTTCGGCGGCTCCGCCTGGGGCGCGGCCTTGCCGCTCCACGTCGCACCGGCGCGGAACGTCGCCTTCTCCAGTCTCTCGAGCGGCGGATCAAAACTGAGAGGCGCGCGCCGGGACGCCCAGACGGAGCCGCGGCGGATCAGCGCGCCGGCCCTGCGGATGGACTCGGCCGAGTGACCGAGGAGCGTCTGGAAGACCCGGGCCCGACCGACGTCGTACGCCCACGCCATCGGCTCGTCGTTGCCGGTGACTTTCGACGTCGCCGTGAGGAGCGCTTCGATCGGCTGCTCTCCCGCCTGCTTGAAATAGAGCTCGTCCATCGTGTCGAACGCCGCCAATCCGGCCGTGATCTCGTGGTGGACGGCCGTGGGGGTGACCTTGAAGGGCCCGAACGGATCATGGGCGCTGTCGGGATGCATCCATGCTCGACGGATGATCTTCGACCGGTACTCCTCCCACTCCGACTCCTTCGCGGGGAGCGTTTGGTTCCAGGCGCCGTCGGCAAAGTGGATTACCGACAACCCGCCACCACGCCCCAGATACCTCAAGAAGCTCGCCTTCGCCGCCTCGCTCAGACCCGGCTGGTCCCAATTGTTGTAGTTGAGGACGAGGAGATCGACCGAGTCGAGCCGCTTCCCCGCCAGGTCCTCGGGGTTCTCGGTCACGTCGACCTTCATGCGCGGATCCTGTTCGAGGACGTGGATCAGCGCCGCGGTCGTGGCTTTCCAGTCGTGGGCCGGATGATTGTGTCCCGTGAGGATCAGCGTGCGAACGGGCTCCTCGAGCGTCGACTCGATCCCGCCGGGGGGCACGTCGATCTTCGCGCTCCAGGCGATCGCGTTCAGCACGAGCTTCCGGAACTCCGGGATCCACCAGTTGGCGTAGAAGTGGCCGCCTGTGAAGCCCCACCCGCGGCCGCCGTCGGCGCGCTCCACGGCCCACCCGACGGCGCTCGCGCGAGGATCCCCGCGATCCTTGAGCAGGATCAGCTGCAGCCTCGGATCGTTCTCTCGGAATCGGAGGTTGAAGTAGAACTCCTCCTTCACCCGGAACGGCCCGACACCGCGGGCGATCGGATGCTCGGGCAGATGGACGACCGTCGTGTAGTCCTTCGTTTCGATCTTGGAATACCAATGGTTCGGCGCGGTCCCGGTCTCGTAGTCGAAGTAGCCGCCAACCCACTCGGTGATCGCGTCGTGGAACTTGGCGGGATGGAAGGTGGACCAGTGATGAAAGACGATCCCGCAACCGCGCTTCATCTGTTTCTCGATCACCTTGAAGCGCTCGCCGACATAGAGCGGATGATCCTCCAACTTGTGATCGCAGCCGCCGGAGGTGATGAAGATCGTATCGGCGTCGTCGAGCGTCGAGGGATCGGCGGGCCAGCCGTCGAAGTAGGTTTCGACGCGGACCTCCTTCAGCGACCGCTCGAGCGCGTCCCTGAGAAGGATGATGTTCCGCTCGTACTCGTGGCTGTCTTTAGGGTGGCTGTCGAGAGGTCCGGCCAGGAGGACGATCTTCTTGCCGGGGGTGGCCCCTTCGGCGGTGGGGCAGAGTAGGATCAGGGCGAGCGCGGCGAGCGACGTCACTTTGCCTCCGCATATAAAGAACCCAGCACGGCGTCGACCCTCCTCTGCACGTGCCGCGCCATGGCCTGTCCCGCGGCCGAGGGCTGCCGCTCGGCAAGGGCCTGGAGGACCGCCTGATGCTCGCGCAGCGCCTCACGCAGATTCCCGGAGTTGCCGGTCACGCGGCAGAAGGCGCGGACAAGCAGACGGTATTTCGAGATTTCCTGGCGAAGGCGCCGGTTGCCGGAGGCCGCGGCGACCGCGTCATGGAAGCGGGCGTCGAAATCCAGGGCCTGCTTCGCCCACTCGGCGCTGTCGCCCGCCGCGGCGAGGGCCTCGGCCTCGCGAGTGAGGTCGGCGAGGAGGCGAGAATCCATTCGCTTGGCCGCGCGCTGGGTCGCGGAGGTCTCGAGCAACATCCGCATTTCGTAGATCTCGATGACGTCTTCACGGCTGAAGCGGGCGATCCGGGGCTTCAGCCCCGAGCGGTGATCGATCAGTCCTTCCTTCGCCAGGCGGGTCAGAGCCTGGTGAACGGGAGTCCGGCTGACCTGGAGGTGCTTGGCCAGGGCAACCTCGCTGACGGTGGCGCCGCTGGGCAGGGCGCCGGAGAGGATACTGTCGAGAATGGCCTCATAGGCCCCTTCGGCCAGAAAGGTGCGGGACAAGCCGCGAGGACGGGGTCGAAGCTCCATGATCCCCTTCATCCACCAACACTGCTGTCACTGCGAAAGAACACTTGCATTCGGTGTACTGCATGCAGTATACTTACAGAGGGTCGGAAAAGTCAAGGGAGAACGGTTGAAGAAGGCCACCGGTTGCACTCTCATCCGGAATGGTAGCCTGTTCGACGGGACCGGATCCGCCTCCCTCCCCAACGCCTGCCTGCTCCTCCAGGATGGGACCATCCGCTACGCCGGACCCGCCGCCCAAGCCCCCTCCATCCCTCCGGACGCCCGAATCATCGATGCCCGTCAGGGAACCATGCTGCCCGGCCTCATCGAAGCCCACTACCACGCCACCTACTTCAACGTGGCCGAGCTGGCGGACCTCGACATCAAGTACCCGGTGGAATACGTCACGCTGCTCGCCGCAGCGAACGCCAAGCTCGCCCTCGAGTGCGGTTACACCGCCGCCCGCAGTTGCGGAAGTCTCCACAATATCGACGTCTGGCTGAAAAAGGCGATCGAGAACGATCTACACCCGGGCCCGCGCATGGCGGCCGCGGGCCGCGAGATCTGCGGCTCCGGGGGACTGATGGACTGGAATCCCGACTACCTCAAGCTCGGCATGGAAGGGCTCATCCTCCTGGTGGACGGCCCCGTCGAAGCCCGCGCCGCCGTGCGCAAGCTCGCGAAGGACGGCGTGGAATGGGTGAAGACCTATCCCAGCGGTGACGCCGCCAGCCCGCACGCCGACCATCACAGCACCTGCATGACGCGCGAGGAGCTCGACGCCGCAGTCGCCGAGGCCCACAACTTCCGGCTCAAGGTGACCGGGCACTGCCGCTCGACCGCGGGCATCAAGAACGCGCTGCTTGCCGGCTTCGACGCGATCGAGCACGCGACATTCGTCGACGACGAGGCGCTCGACCTCCTGTTGAAGCGGAACGTCCCCGTCGTGCCCGCGCTGTACTTCGAGAAGGCCAGCATCGAACGCGGGAAGGACTTCGGCATGCCGCAGTGGGTCATCGACGGGCACAAGGAAACCCTCGAGGGCGGCATCGCCAGCGCGCAACGCATCCTGAAAGCCGGAGGACGGCTCGGGATGGGCGGCGACTACGGCTTCGCCTGGACGCCGCACGGCGACTACGCCAAGGAACTCAGCTTCTTCGTGAAGGACGTGGGCTTCTCTCCGGTCGACACGCTGCGCTGCGCGACGAAGACCGGCGCCGAAATCCTCGGCCGCGAGAAGGAGCTCGGGACGCTCGAAGCCGGGAAGCTTGCCGACGTTCTCGTGGTGGACGGAGACCCCTTGAAAGACATCCGCATTCTCGAGAACCGCGCCCGGATCATCGCGGTGCTTCAAGGCGGAATCGTCAAAGCGGGACAACTGGCATGATGGTGCTCCTCGCATCGCTCGCGGTGTTCGCCGCAGACGTCTATTACGTCAGCCCCAGGGGCGACGACGCCAACGACGGAAAGTCGGAAGCGAAGGCGTGGCGCTCGGCCGCCAAGGTCAACGCCGCCTCGTTCAAACCCGGCGACCAGATCCTCTTCGCCCGCGGCGGCGAATGGCGCGAGTGCCTGAGGGCCAGCTCCAGCGGCGGGGCCGGAACGCCGATCGTCTACGCGGCCTACGGGAAAGGCGAGAAGCCGAAATTCTGGGGCAGCGATCCGGTCACCGTCGGCGCCGACGGCACCGCGAACAGCGAGAAGCCTGTCGCGGCCCTCCTCGCGGACCATCGGTTCCTGGCGCCGGGCACCTGGAGCTGGGCGAACGGCATCCTCAAGGCGAAGCCCGGCACCTATACCGCCTGCGTCCGCGTCGACCTCGTCTTCTCCAACGGCAAGAATCATCTCGTCTTCCGCGACCTTGCGGCGGACGAGTCCGCCGACGTCCGCGACGGCTACGGCTTCCGGGTGATGGGCAGCGACGACGTGCGGCTCGAGGACTGCGAGGCCTACCGCGCGGGCCGCCATCACTTCGGAGCGATCAACTCCACGGGCTTCGTCGGCCTGCGCCTGACCTGCGCCCACGCGATGCCGGCCATCCCGGGCGGCGCGACCTTCTACGTCTCGTTCAGCGACGCCGCGCGCAAAAATGACACGCATCAATGGATCGACTGCACCGCGGAACACCTCGAGAACCCCGGGCAGCGGAACTACCAGGTCTTCTACGACCACGGGGAGGGACTGGGCCCGATCCTGATCCAGAACCTGACCTCCCGTGGCGGGATGTTCTCCGTCGGCTCGTCTTCCGCGGCGCCGGTCACCGTGAAGGGGGGCCTGATCGAGGACGCCGGGCTTGAAGTGTTCGGCGATCATTTCCACGCGGACGGCCTGACGATCCAGGGGAACGGAGCCGTCGATTTGTGGTGCAGCGACAGCGTGGTCGAGAACCTGCTCCTGCTCGTGGACCCGAAGAACGGCGGACCGACCGGCTACGGAGCAGGATGCGTCCTGCGGGAAGGCGCGAAGCGGAACCTGATCCGGTACTCGACGCTGATCCTCGGCGACGCGCCCTGCTTCGTGGTCCTGAAGCCGGATTCCGGGACGAAGATCCAGGGCAATGTCCTGCGCTCGAAAAAAGGCGTCTTCGGCAACGAAAACGCGGCTCTCCTGGAGGGCAACTTCAGCGCGGGCGAACCCGGACTCGATGCTCAGTACCGGCCCAAGCCGGGCTCGCCCATCATCGCGGCAGGCAAGATCGAGCATCCCGACCACGATCATGCCGGCAGGCCGAGGCCCAGCCCCTGCGCGCTGGGCGCCTTCGAGCCCGGAAAATAGCCGCGCGCCGGGGGATCCGCCCGGAATCTCGCCATTCCATACTGAATGCCCCAAGGCGGGCTACACTTGACCAGGGATTGATCGGGAGCTCGACATGACGGGTCTCGCCCTGGCTCTTTGGATCGCCGCCGCACAGACCGCCGCGGCCCAGAATGGGATGCTTCAGCCGGGATCGGCAACCTACAGCGTCGCGGCCAGCGGCGGCTCGATCACGATTCCCATCACCCGCGTCGCCGGCTCCGCGGGAGTCGTCGGATGTTCGTATGCCACCGTTAACGGAACCGCGATCGCCGGCACCGACTATGTCACCACCAGCGGGACCCTCTCCTGGTCCAACGGGAACACGACGCCTCAGAATGTGGTGATCACGATCAAGGATGACGGGATCGTCAACGGCAACAAGACCTTCTACCTGCAGCTCAGCCTGCCGACCGGCGGCGCCTACCTGGGCGTGCCGCCGACGTCCCCCGCCACGAACCAGGAAGGCCGGGTCCTCGGAACCACTCCGTCGTTTTCCTCGCCGCTCGCCTGGAACAACAATGGCGCCCCCGGCCCCGGAGTCGGCGACGGGATCCTCCAGACGCTGCAGATTCTGCCGGCCAACAATCCCTGGAACGAGGACATCACCGGTCTGCCGGTGTCGCCGGACTCGGCCACCATCATCGCGGGCATGGGCGGATCAACCCACATCCACGTCAACCGGGACATGAACCTGACCATCGTGCCGGGCGCCCAGGCGACGAAGCCGGTGACGCTCACCTCCTATGGATCCGAGTCCGATCCCGGACCCTATCCGATTCCGGACAATACGCCGATCGAGGGGTTTCTCGGCGACGACAACCGGACCACTCTTTCGGACATTCAGCAGGACATCAATCCAGGCCCTCAAGGCGGCGACCGGCACGCGACCATCATCGATCCGGTGAACGGGTACATCTACGAATTCGGCAATACCATTCGCGACGCGTCCTTCAATTGGACCGCCTCCGGGGAAGCCACCTTCAACCTGTTCTCGAATACGACCCGCCAGGCGGGCTGGACCTCCGCCGACGCGGCGGGCCTCCCCATCCTTCCCTCGATCACCCGCTACGACGAATGCCAGCGGGGCATGGTCGAGCACGCCATCCGATTCACCGCCAGTTCCCGCGCCGACTACGTGTGGCCGGCCACCCACCTGACCGGGAGTTACACGGGGCACGACCGCCCGCGCATGGGCGAACGCTTCCGCCTCAAGAACAATTCGTCCGTCAACGCGAAAATCGCGCTCATGAGTACCCATCCCAAGGCGATCGCGCTGGCCCTGCAGAAATACGGGATGTTCATGGCCGACAATGGGTCCACCTGGTACATCTCCACCAACTCGGACAACCGCCTGGCGAGTCTGAACGACATCCAGACCTTGGTCGGGGATGACTTCGAGGTCGTCGTCACCACCGGCCCCAACGAGGGGCCGCGCGCAACCAGCACCGCGGCGATCACCGTCACCGACGGCGGTGGCGGCGGCGGCGGAGACGTGACCCCTCCGACGATCTCGGTCACGTCGCCGACCAACGGGAGCACCTACTCCACGTCCTCCTCGTCGATCCTCTTCGCGGGCACGGCCGCGGACAATGTCGCGGTTGGCTCGGTCACGTGGACCAATTCGACGGGCGGCAGTGGGATCGCCTCGGGAACGACGGCCTGGAGCGCGCTCATCGCCTTCGCCACCGGCACCAATACGATCACGCTCACCGCTCACGACACCGGCGGCAACAACACGTCAACCGTGGTGACGGTCACCTACACCCCTCCTCCTCCTGGTTCTCCCGCGGGCGGGGGCGGCGGGGGGGGAGGTGGGGGCTGCGGGCTGAACGGCCTGGAGATCCTGCCGCTCCTGCTCCTCCGGAGATGGCGGCGTTCCGCTTGATCTGGCGGGGGATCGCCATCGCCTGAAGGTGTATTGATAGTAGGATCGTCCTTGATACTAGGATCGAAAGGGTTTGCCTTTCGACCGGGCAGACACGCTAACCGTTTGGACGGAGGCCGGCCATGACCCGTCGCAGCCGCATCCTGGGACTCCTGTTCGGCGCCTTACTCTGCCTCTCGGTGTCCTGCATCTACACGGAACCCGGTGACAGCGTCCGGCGCGAAGGCCCCATCGCCGGCATCACTCCCGATGTCGACGGCCCCGAGCAAGTCCTCAAGGTGCTCGGCCAACCCGCTTCCAGGGCCAACGGCTGGTGGGTGGATGAGCACCGCTTCGACATGGACTTCCGGGTCTGGTACTACAAGGGCGTCGGGCGGGTCATCTTCCGCTACGACCTGTCGACGGTCTACGCCACCGAAGCGGACCCGTCCCAGGGCGGTCTCCCGAATTAGTCGATCCCGGTAACGGCCGCGCCGCTAGAGACACTCATTAACCTGTAACGGGTGTCCCTAAGCTCTGTTATCTTTACCAACGATGGGTCTTCGGTACCGGGTTTCGCTTCGAGGGGCGGCAGCCGCAATCCTGCTCGCCGTCCTCCTGCCCTCCGCCTCCGCGGAAGCCGTCATTCCGTCCGCCTTTGGACCCATCCAGGCATTGATCGTCATTTTGCCCCAGCTCATGCTCGCGCTGGCGGCGGGGCTCCTGGCCATTTTCAAGCCGCGGACCTACAAGATGCTGGGCGCCTATCTCTGGTCGCACAAGGCCTTCACCGGGGTCCTCCTGGCGGGCGTCGGATTCCTGATCTGGGGTCCGTCCCTGTCCAGCGGCAAGGTTGCCGAGGAGCAGGTGGGCGCCCCCTGGACCGCCTTTCGCGGTGGTCCCGCGCGGACCGGCGCGGTGGCGGGCGCCCAGGGCCCCAAATCCCTTCCGCGCGTCCTGTGGAAACTCGCGGGCGATCCCCTCGGGGGAAGCAGCGCCGCCGTCGACTCGTCGCCGGCGGTGGTCGGAAACCGGCTCTATTTCGGCGTCGGCAACAACTCGATCCTCTCCGGCTCGAAAGGGCTGATCTGCTGCGCGGACACCGACACGGGGGCTCTGGCCTGGAAGTGGTCGGGCGGGGGAGAACTTCCCACGACGCTCCGCGCCATTTTCTCGTCGCCGGTGCTCTGGGTCGAGCCTCCGGAAAAGGGGGCCCCTCCCACGGCACGCTATCTCGTCTGCGGCGAGGGCTACCACGAGGATAAGGACGGCCGCCTGCTCTGTCTCGACTTGGAGCCCGTGCGCAAGAGCAAGGGCAAGGAGCCGCCCAAGCTCCTGTGGTATCTCCAGGCGACGGATCACGTGGAGAGCACGCCGTGCATCCACGAGGGAAAGGTCTATGTGGGCGCGGGCGACGACGGCTACTGGTGTCTGGAGCTCGCGACGGGAAAAGTCCTCTGGCACATCGAAGGCAGCTGCGATCGCTACGACGTGACGGGCCCGGAAGCGGCGGCCGTCGCCGCGCTTGCGGGCAAGACGGTCGCGGTCAGCGGCCCGGTCAAGCGCCTCGGCGCCGGGACGAAGGACAAGGACGATCCCGGCACGATGAGCATCGAGGCGCGGAGCGTCCGGGAAGTCGCGGCGCCGCCCGTCCCGCTCATGGAGTCCGGACGGACGCTGGACCGCACGGTGGTCGGCAAGGTCCTGAAGGACACTCAGGGCGTGCACCTTCTGCTGGAATTCTTCAATCCGGACTCCGAGTCCTCGTGCATCGCGGTCACGACGGAGGCCAAGGAGCATCGCCTGCTGTTCGGCTCGGGCGTCTCCGGCCAACGCGTGAACTGCGCGAATGCCGACACCGGGGCGCTGATCTGGAAGACGCCGGTGCCCTACCCCGCGTTCGGCGCCCCGACGGTGGCGGGCGGCAAGGTGCTGATCGGCGTCGGCAAAGGCGACTTCGTGCACAGCGCGCCGGATCCCATCGGCCTCATCTACTGCCTCTCGCTCCAGGACGGCGCCGAACTCTGGAAGGCGCAGCTGCCCGACACGGTCCTGGGCTCGGTCACGGTGATGGAAGGCAAGGCCTACGCCTGCTCGCGCGACGGGAATGTCTACGTCGTCGATGTCGAGAAGGGGACCCTGCTCCCCAAGTTATCGACGGGCTCGGCCATCGTCAGCTCGCCGGCCGTGACGTCGGACTCCGTCTACGCCGGCAACGACGGCGGACGCCTCTTCTGTTTCGACCGCAAGACGGGCGCCCTACGGTTCACGACCCCGGTCTCTCCAGGCAGTCCGCTGGTCTCGTCGCCGGCGGTGGCCTCGGGAAAGATCTTCCTGGGGACCCGCAACAAGGGCGTCCTCTGCATGGCCGAGGCTCCCAAGGAAGCGGAGCCGAAAGCGGCGTCGATGTCGGACGACGATCGCGCCGGCCGCACGGGCTGCGCCGACGACCGCGGGCTGCCGACCATTTCCGGCGATACCGCCGATCAGAAGGGCCCGCAGCCCGACGCCCTCCGGACCATCGGCACAGGTCCGATCACCGTTGACGGCGCTTTCCTTCTCGTGCCCAGCCCGAGCGGCCTGCTCAAGATCGACAGCGCCTCGGGGCTGGTGAAGGAGACGCTGCCGCCCCGCGATCCGGGCGACCGCGCCACGAGTTCCATCCACGGACTGACGTTCAAGGCCGGCGCCTCGGGCGATCCCAACAGGAGCGTGCTCACCTGCGCGACGGCCCAGGGCCAGACCCTTTGGACCTCGACCCTCGACACGCTCGCGCTGGGGCCGACCTCGGTCGCGGGCGACAAGGTCTTCCTGACCGTCACCGGCCGGGACAAGGCCAAGGCCCTGATCGAAGCCCACAAGCTGGTCGACGGCTCCCTCGCCTGGCGGCAGCCGCTGGAAGAGCTGCCCGTGTCGTTCGTGGTCGCCTCGACCGATTGGGTCTGCGTCGCGACGGCGGACGAGAAGATCGCGGTCTTCAAGGCGGCCGACGGCAAGCCGCGAGAGCCGCTGGTGGTGGACGGCAAGCCGGCCGCGCCCGCGCTCTGCGGGGACGTGGTCATTGTCGTGGGCGAGAAGCGGCTGGCCGCGCACGACCTGGCGTCGTCCGAATGGCTCTGGAACTACAAGGATGACAAGAACATCGGCATGGTCACCGGCCAGCCCGTGATCCTGGGAGAAACCATCTGGGTGGGTACCACCCAGCGGGGCCTCGTCGCGATCGGCACTACAACGACCCAAGCGAAGAAATGACCACTCTGACCCTTCCGCCGAAGCTCCTGCTCATCCGATTCTTCGGCCCCGGCGTCGCCGATGAAAAACCGTCGAAGGAACTCCTCGGCGGGAAGGCGTACAGCCTGATGACGATGACCGCCGCCGGGCTGCCGGTGCCTCCCGGCTTCACGATCACCACGCAGTGCTGCGCCGAATACTACGAGTCGGGGAAGAAGTGGCCGAAGGGACTGGAGCAGGAGCTCCGACTGGCGATGGACTGGCTGGAACAGGTGACGGGCCGGAAGCTCGGCAGCGCGCCCAAGCCGCTTCTGGTCGCCGTCCGGAGCGGCGCCGCCCAGTCGATGCCCGGCATGATGGACACCGTCCTCAACGTCGGACTCCGCCCCGAGCTCGCGCCGTCGGCTCCGAATGCCGAGCGCTTCTGGGGAGACCTGAGGGACTTTGTCCGGGGCTACGGCGAGACGGTCTGCGGACTGGACTTCGACGCGATGGAAAAAGCGGCGGGCGAAGGATCCGCCGAGGAGCAGGCGCGCCATTCGCTCGCGGGCTTCGAGAGCCTGGCGGGCCGCCCCTTCCCCACCGATCCGTGGGAAATGCTCTCGTCCGCGGTGACCGCCGTCTTCCACTCGTGGAACAGTGATCGCGCGATCAAGTACCGCGATCATCACAATGTCCGCGGCCTCCGGGGCACCGCCGTCACCGTCATGACGATGTTCCCGTCGGAACGCTCGGGCATCCTCTTCACCGAAGACCCGAACCGACCCGACCAGGGCCGGATCATCATCGAGGCGTCCTACGGTCTCGGCGAGGCGATCGTCCGCGGTCACGTGGAGCCCGACATCTTCTGCGTCGACCGCAAGACGAATGCGATCCTCGAGCAGCGGGCGAACACCGGGAAGGTCGCCTGCATCACCGACGCCGAGGCGCTGTCCCTCGCCAAGCTCGGCCTCGACGTCGAGGCCTTCTACAAGACCCCCGTCGACGTCGAGTGGGGCATCGCCGAGGGCAAGCTCTGCCTGCTGCAGAGCCGGCCCGTCCGGGGCCTGGACATCCTGCGCGCCGTGCCGACGGTTCGCGAGGAAGAGATCCGGCGCCTCACCAAGCTCGCCGCCGGCCGGCCCAAGGCCGCCTGGGCGGTGCACAATCTCGCCGAGACCCTGCCCGCCCCGTTGCCCCTCACCTGGGACATCGTCGGCCGCGGGTTCATGGGAAACGGCTTCCTCAAGCTGTACCAGGACCTGGGGTTCGATCCGAGCGAGCGGGTGCTGAAGGACGGCTTCCTCGAGCTGATCGCGGGCCGCATCTACATGGATGTGGAGCGATCCGCCGAACTGTTCTTCAAAGACCTTCCGATGGAGTACGACCTGAGCGGCGCCAACGGCAAGATCTCCGAAGTGCTCCTCGACCGGCCGACGAAGTTCGCCGTCGAGCGCGCCGGCCTGGGCTTCTTGCTCAAGCTGCCGATCACCATCGCCGGAATGATCCGCGCGAGCCGCGTGCTGAAGAAGGTGGTCCGGACGGGACTGGACGACCTCCAGACGCGGATTCTCCCCGCGTTCAATGAATTCGTCCGGAAGGCCCGGGCGAAGAAGCTTGCGGAGATGAGCGACAGCGCCCTGCTTGCCGAGATCGACGAGCGGGAGAAGGTCGCGCTGAACCAGTACGGACCCGAACTGCTCAAGCCGGGCTTTCTCGCGGCCTACTACCACGGGCGCCTCGCCTCCACCTTCGAGCTGGTCCTCGGCGCTTCCGAGGGCCGCGCGCTGACCGCGAAGCTCCTGGCCGGCCTGGAGGGGGACAAGACCGTGGAGTCGAACATCGGCCTGTATCAGGTGGCGAAGGGTGCGATGACGCTGGAGGCGTATCTCGCCGAATTCGGCCACCGGGCCGTGAATGAGCTGGAGCTCGCCGAGCCGCGCTGGTCGGAGGATCCCGGCTATCCCCGCCAGCGCATCGCGCAGTTCCAGAAGGCTTCGGGCGGCACCTCGCCCGTCGACCTCCACCACCGCAAGCAGAAGGAGCGGCTGGAAGCCGAGAAGTCCCTTGGACGACTGCTCCTCGAAAACGGCGCGGCGGCGCTCCAGGAGGAAGTGCTCGAGGACTTGGCCGGGGCCCAGCGGCACATGCCCTGGCGCGAGACCTGCAAGCATTCGTTCGTCCTGGGCGTGGCCCTCGTCCGCGAGGCCGTCGAGGTCCTGGCGGAGCGCTGGGACTTGGGGAAGGACATCTACTATCTGAGACGCGAGGAGCTGGGGCAATTCCACGACCGCCGGTCGGCCCTGATCCGCGAGATCCAGGATCGGAAGTTGAAGTGGAACGCCTGGACCCGGCTGCCGATGCCGGAGCTGTTGCGCGGCTCCGACCTCCAGGCCCTGGGCCGAGACGAGGAGCGGCCGGCATCCCAGGACGGCGTGTTCACCGGAGTGGGCGTCGCTTCCGGAATCGGCACGGGGACGGCGCGGATCCTCCACTCTCCCTCCGAAGCGGGAGACCTCGACCAGGGATACGTGCTGGTGTGCCCGACGACCGACCCGAGCTGGACCCCTCTCTTCGTCCACGCCGCGGGTCTGGTCGTGGAGCGCGGAGGCATGCTCTCGCATGGGGCGATCGTCGCCCGGGACTTCGGCATCCCCGCGGTGGTCTTGCCGGGCGCGACCAAGCTGATCCCCGAAGGGGCGACCGCCCGCATCGACGGCAACAAGGGGCGCGTCGAGATCGTGCGGAAGGAGTCGCCCTGATGGAATGGATCTACCTCCATCTGCTGTTGCCGATCCTGACCGTTCTCTATTATCCCTGCGACTGGCTGCTCGCCTGGGTGGAGCACTTCCCTCCCGTCGTGTCGATCTCCATCATCGGGGTGATCTCGGGAGTCGCGGTCATCGCGGTCCAGAAGTACGGCAGCAATCAGGCGTTCATGGGAAAGGCCAAGGCCGACCTCGAGTTCCTGAAACTGAAGATGAAGTCGGCCAAGGAGGCCAAGGACCAGGACGCGCTGGCCCGGGCGCGGGGACTCTCCGGAAAGATCGGCGGAAAGTACATGGTGGCCGCGCTCAAGCCGTCGCTGTGGACGGTGCCGCTCATCGGCGTCATCGGCCTGTGGACCGGATCGCGCCTCGGCTATCTGCCGCTGCACCCGGCCGACGACGTCTCCATCGTCGCCCACTTCGAGGATAACGCGAAGGGCTTTGCCTACGTGGTGCCCGACGAAGTGTTGAACTGGCAGGGGACGCTCATCGCGCCGATCGAGGTGCCCTCCGACGGCGGGGGCCTGCAGGCCCGATGGACCCTGCGTCCGCGCGGGGACGGCAGGAGCGACGTGAAAATCCACTATGACGGAGCCCTCTTCGCGGTGCCGATCGCCATCGCTTCCAAGGGCGGGTACCCGCCCGATCCGGTGACGACCGTGGGCAAGCCGTCGCCGGCGCAGGACCGCCTGCAGGCCATCGAGATCAAGCTGGTGCCGAGCCTGAAGGAAGCCTGGTGGAATCTCTGGCTCCAGTGGGGCGGTTGGTACCTCATCGTGGCGATGGCCGTCGCCTTCCCGCTCCGGACGATCCTCAAGGTCCACTGAAGCAATCCTCGCAATCGCGGCATCCCGAGGTTATCCTTTGGGGCACTTTCCCTGGAGGCCGCGTGAGTCTTCGTCGACTGATCCCCCTCCTCCTGATCACCGCCACCTTCGGCTGCGCCGACTATCCGGCGCTCCATGCCGGAGACCCGCCGCCGGTCGCGATGCTGGCCGCCGCTCCCGAAAAGTCCCGGGCCGATCGGGTGGTCCTCATCAGCATCGACGGCTGCCGTCCGGATGCCTTCGACGCGGCGGGCGCGGAAGCGATCAAGAAGCTGATCGAGCGCGGGGCCTATTGCGCCAAAGCGGAGACCGTCCGGCCCTCCATCACGCTGCCCAGCCACACGGCGATGTTGACGGGGCTGGATTTCGCCCGCCACGGGGTGGTGTGGAACAACTACCGGCCGGGCTACATCGTCCATCCGACGGTCTTCTCGATCGTGAACCAGGTCGGGAAGAAGTCGGCGATGCTGTTCTCCAAGGACAAGTTCCATTTCCTGGCCAATCCTGCGTGCGTCAGCTGGATCTACGGACCGCCCGTTCCCAACAAGGTTCCCAAGCAGGAGGATTTCAGCGACCCGGACCAGCTCAAGGAGATGCTCAAGAAGGAAGAGGAGTCCGCCAAGCAGCCCGCGAAGAAGCCCCCCACCACGCTCACGCCCGGGGAAATGATGACCACCGCGGACATGCTTCAGCGCGCCTTCAACGTCGCGTGGCCCCAGCAGAAATGGCCCCTCACCTTCGTTCATTTCCGGGAGCCGGACGAGTTCGGCCACAAGAAGGGGTGGATGGGACCGGAATACCTCGAGGGAGTCCGAAGCGTGGACAAGGCAATTGCGGGCATCGTGGACACCATCGAGAAGAACGGCGGCTTCGAGAAGACGGCCTTGATCATCACCGCCGACCACGGCGGGTTCAACCGCGGCCACTATCGCTGGATGGAGCCGAACAAGCCCGAGAACGTGACCATCCCCTGGATTTGCGTGGGCCCCGGCGTCCCTGCGGGCCTGAAGATCGACCGCGTGATTCACACCTACGACACCGCCCCCACCGCCCTGGCGTTCATCGGCCTGGGTGCCCCCGAGGGCATCGACGGAAAGACTGTAGAAGAAGTCTTGCGTTAGCCGAAACATTAAGCAAAATACTCAATCCATTCCGGCCTCCGTGTCGTATGTAGATTGGTTCCAAGGTGGGTTTGTTTATATAAAGGGAGGACCTATGGCGGAGATCTCTCGTCGTCAGTTCGGTAAGCTGGTGTCGGCCGCGGCCGCGGGCCTGGTCGGCGGCGCCGCCCTCGTGGGCACCGCGTCGGCGTCGGTCGTGGGCGCGGACGACAAGCACGTCTGCAAGGCCCACAATGCCTGCAAGGGCATGGGCGGCTGCAAGACCGGCGACGGCGGTTGTGCGGGCAAGAACAGCTGCAAGGGCAAGGGCGGCTGTGCGACGTCCGAGAAGCACGAGTGCAAGGCCAAGAACTCGTGCAAGGGCCTGGGCGGCTGCAAGACCGGCGACATGAAGTGCGCGGGCAAAAACAGCTGCAAGGGCAAGGGCGGATGCGCCGTGCCCCTCCACGAGGAGAAGAAGAAGTAGTTCTCTCCGAAACGAACCGAAACGGGGTGGGAAGCGATTCCCACCCCGTTTCTTTTTCCCCGCGGTCGCCCGCCTCCCGTGTGGCATTTCGCCACACGGCCCAGCCCGGATTCCCCATCCCCCGTCGCCTCCAGTCGACGTTCTGACCCAATCCGGCGGTTTTTCCCCCTGGCATGGGCTTTGCAAGGTAACAGCGGTCGGTCTCTTGGCAGTCGATTCATCCTTCCCGGGGCGACGTCTGCAGCTGGGGGTGGACCGGGGGCCGGCCTCGATCGGGCCAAGCAACACGTGGAGGAAGCATGGGAAGGATCGTCCTGGCCGCCGTTCTGGCGCTCGTCCTGTCCCCGCAGGAAATCAAGTGGAAGGGCAACTGGACGGAGGCGCTGAAGGAAGCGAAGGCCTCCAAGAAGCTCGCGATCCTGGTCTTCTTCAACAAGGGAGTGAAGGACTGCCAGCGGTTTGAGGCCGAGGTCCTGCCGAATGCGGCGGTGGTCTCCGCCCTGCAGCAGCACGTCTGCGTCAAGATCGATCCGGATGGCACGGACGAGGAGAACGCGCTGTGGCAGAAGTTCGGGCAGGCGCGGCCGCCGATGACGTACATCTGCGACCCGGACGGAAAGCTGCTGACCGCGGTGTCCGCCCTCAAGGCCGAGTACTACGCCGGGCCGATCGCCTCGGCGGGCTCCGCGTACTTCAACAAGATCCTTCCCGCCCGCGAGGCCCTGGCCCGCGATCCGAATCAGCCCGACAAGCTGGTCCTGCTCGGAGAGGCCTACGAGAAACTGAACAATCCCGAGGAGTCGGCCGCGGCGTACAACAAGGCCGTCGAGATCCTGGCCAAGAAGGGGGACAAGGCGGGCGCGCTCAAGCTGATCGAGGGGCAGCTGAACACCTACTACGACGCCAAATGGTACGTCCCGGCGCGGACCTCCTGCGTCCGGGTCGCGGAGCTCGACCCGTCGGATTCGACCAAGCTCGGGGCAAAGGCGGCCTGGATCATCGGCATGGCCGACTGCAAGGAAGCCAAGTGGCAGAACGCCATCACGGGCATGAAGGCGGCCTGCGAGCGGTTCAAGGACGCCCCCAACATGGACCAGATGCTGTTCACGCTGGGATCCGCGTACATGTATGCCCGAGACAAGGACAACGCGATCGCGGTGTTCGAGGAGATCGTGAAGAAGTACCCGACCTCCGAAACCCGGAACATCGCCCAGATCCAGATCGACAAGCTCCGTAAATGAGGGGAGCCGGAATGGCCAAAATCCTGAAGTGTCCCCGGTGCCAGGAGAAGATCGATGTCACCGACCTGTCCGGCGGATCGACCGTCCGCTGCGAGGCGTGCGGCACGATGGTGCGGATCTCGGGTGGAACCCAGCAGATTCCGAAGGCTGCGCCCCCGCCGGCTCCGCCCCCTCCCTCCAAGGAACGCGGCACGACGAAGATGAGGAAGGGCGGGGAGAAGACCTCGACGAAGGTCCGGACGAATCCCGGCGTCGGCCGGCAGACCGACCTCTTCCGCAAGATGTCCAATGCCCGCTCGCCCGGCGAAGGCGGGCGCCCCCGCGGCGGCCGCGAGAAGGACGTGGCCGGCGGCATGAATCCCGGCATGATCATCGCGATCGCCGCGGCGGTCATCGTCGTCATCGGCGGCGCGGCCTACGCCGTCCTGTCGAAGAAGGATTCCGGATCGGGCAAGGCGAGATCCGGCGAGGGCCGGGACCGCGACTCCGCCACGGTCGAAAAGAAGAAAAAGAAGGACGACCCGAAGACGACGGCCGGCAAACCGTATAGCCCTCCCCCGCCCACCGACACGGGCGTGTTCAAACCCGGAGCCCGCTCGGCCGCCGGCGTCGGCAAGGACGTCCCCGACATGAAGTGCAACCCGGATGCCCGGCAGGCCTATGAAGGCCTCGTGACGGGAGGAAAGATCGACGACATCGTCAACGAGGACTACAAGTGGATCCTCTACGTCTTCGACGGCCTCCTCAGCGACAACGAGGCCGTGGTGAAGGGGACCTGCGAGGCCCTGCACAAGATCATCACGAAGCGCAAGCTCGACGCCTCCCAGAGCGACCTTGGAAAATCATCGGTCATGAACGGCATCAACATGCCCGAGATCCGGGGCGGCGAATACACCTACTGGGCCCAGTGGTGGCTGATGCTCCCCAACCGGAATGCGATCGCCACGTGGGCGGAGCAGGCGGGCGCGGATCCGTCTTCCACCAAGCCCAGCGGCAGCACCGTGATCGGAAATGCGGCGTCTGAAGACTGGGCGAAGACGCTGGCCGAGTGCCGTTCCGGCGGCTTCACGAACTCCAATAACCCGGAGTACTACCACTTCCAGCGGGTCAAGTCGATGGGCAAGTCGGCTTATCCCAAGCTGGTCGAGTTCATTGACAACGAGGACAACACCATCGGCAAGGCGGCCGTGCTCTTGCTAATCGAGCTCACCGGACGGACGGAGGCGTCGTCCCGGGTGAACGACGGGAACAAGGCTCAAGTGAAGGCGGACTGGGCCGAGTTCATCAAGAAGTAGCACAGCGGCTTTCAGAACCGATTGAACTGTGGGTTCAATCCGTTTTCTTCGGGCCGCCGGCGAGTGGGGACCGGGGATCCGGAGTGTGGCATAACGCCACACGCCTCCCCCCGGAGGAGCGGGATGGCCTCCGGGACCTGCCAAATCCTGCGAATTCCGCAGGTGGCGGGTGGCATGGGAATTGCGCTTTTGAGGGGGCTGTCGGGCTTGGGGCTGGGCCTAGGGCGGTTGGGGCGGATGAAGGAAAACAACGCCAAGAAGCCTCAGGTGGGGAAAGCAGACGTCGCCATCACGGTTTGCGCCCGGCTCCTGACGTACTTGAGGCCGGTGGTGCTGATCGGAACGGTGCTGGTGCTGATCCTGGCGGTGTACGCGATGGCGTGGATCTTGACGAAACGGTAGCTGGAATTTTTTGGGTAGAATTGAGTTCAGGAGGAACGTTATGGGTCGCCGCGTGTTGCAGGTGGTTTCGACGGTGGTGATGGTTGGCCTGTTCGTGGGGATCGCGTTCGCCCAGGAAGGCGAAGCCGAGGTCCACACGAAGAGCTGGTTCGACCTGTTCAAGTCGACGGGTTTTGTCGGCATCCTGCTGGTGCTGACGTCGATGATCGGGACGGCGCTCCTGATCCAGTACATCGTGAACTTCAACGAGCAGAAGATCGGCAACCCCACGCTCCTGAGCGAGGTGGACGCCCTTCTGAGCGAAAACGACTTGGATGGCGCCTTCACGCTGGCGCAGTCCGACCAGAGCTATGCCGGTAAGGTGATCGCGGGCGCGATCGGCCGCAGCGTCGGCGGCTACGAAGAGGCGAAGCGCGGCATGGAAGAGACGGCGGCGGTCGAAGCCTTCAAGCTGACCGCGAAGACGTCCTACCTGTCGCTCGTCGGAAACATCGGACCCCTGCTCGGCCTGCTGGGCACGGTGACGGGCATGATCGCGTCCTTTCAGGTCATCGAGACCCTGAAGGCCCCGACCCCCGGCGACCTGGCGAAGGGCGTGTACGAGTCGCTGGTGAACACCACGATGGGCCTTTTCATCTCCATCGTGTTCCTCTCGGCTTACTTCTTCATGAAGAACAAGATCAGCGACATCCTGCTCCGCGTGAACAACCAGATCGGCGAGATCCTGTCGCGGAACCTGTCCCCCGAGGCCCAGAAGGAAGCGGGCGGCGCTCGATAGGCTCGTTTTGACCGAACGGAGATTGCAACATGTCTAAGAAGGGTGGCGGGACTGCGGAATACGCGAATCCGAACCTCATCCCCATGATCGACATCATGTTTCTTCTCCTTCTCTTCTTCATGCTCGGCGCCGACATGGGTCAGCGCGAGCTCGAAGAAGTCGTCCTCCCGAAGGCCGCCTCCATGAAGGAGGACAAGGAGAACAAGGAGAAGGACAAGAACCGGCTCACGATCAACGTGTATCACCGGTACGAGGTGAAGTGCCAGGCGTACTCGAAGAACCAGGTGTGCCGGGACGACGCCCACTGGCGGACGGGCATCCGCGGCAAGGACTATTCGGAGCCGGAGAAGCTGGGCGGCTACCTGAAGAAGGAAGCCGACGCCACGCGCGGTCTGGATCCGAAGAATCCGCAGGTGTCCGAGCTGAAGGTCATGATCCGGGCGGACGCCTCGGCTCCGTACGGGCTGGCCCAGCGGGCGATGAACACCTGCGCCAAGGCCGGTATCTACAAGGTGGAAGTCGGTGCCGCGCGTCCCGCGGACGACAAGAAGCATCGCGGCTAGGAGGAACTATGGGTGCTGGTGGTAATATCGGAGAGGCGTCCGACAATCCCGTCGAGATCAATGTGACGGCGATGGTCGACGTCATCTTCTGCCTGTGCATCTTTTTCATGTGCTCGTTCCACTTCAAGCAGCTGGAAGGTAAGATTGATACGTGGCTGCCGAAGGACCGCGGCGTCTTCCAGGGCCAGCCTGAAAAGGTGATCCTCGAAGAGATTCGCGTGTTCATGAAGTGGGATGCGGGCGCGAATCGGACGATCCGGAAGGTCGGCAACCGCGGCGAGGTCGACTCGGATGAGGCGTTGATGAACACCGTCATCCAGATGACCAACGACTACAAGAAAGCCGGAAAGTCCGAGTTCCCGGTGCTGATCGACGCGACTCCCGACGTGCCCTGGCAGGAAGTGATCCATGTCATGGACATGTGCAAGAAGGAGAAGCTCGAGCGGATCGAGTTTGCGGCGCCCTTCGAGATGATGAACAAGGGCGCGTCCAAGAACTAGCACGAGCGGATGGAATCCGGCGTCGAATTGGAATGAGCATGAATACCCAGCTTCCCGCAAACTCCCAGCCGCCCACGTGGGCGACGAGGGAGTTCCGCAGGACCGTCCTCATGGTCGTCATGGGCTGCGCCGTGATCGGCTGGCTGGTGTTCGACGTCGCTCCGAAATTCAACCAGAAGCCGGTCCGGGCCGTCCGGGCTCCCGGGCCCGACGCGTACGTTCCCCGGGCCGCCGCGCCCGGCGAGGCCCACTCGGTGGTGAAGTATGAAGGCGTCCTCGAAAAGGCGAAGGACGGGACGTCCATCGACGAGCAGGATGAGCCCTATCAGTACCTGGTTCGCTCGCTGTCCCACATGGACCCCGCGCTCCTGAGCCAGGAAGCGAAGTCGGTGGACTATTCGTATTTCTCCAAGCTGACCCCGGAACTGAGGGGCCAGAGCGTGAAGGTGCTCGCCCTGTTCCTCCAGTCGAATCCGATCCGGGTGGACGGGGCGCCCGGAGGCGTGAACTTCATCCATCGGACGTACCTCATGGATCTCAGCGGAAACGAGGGGTACGTGGTGGACCTGCTGGAGCCTCCGGGGGAGCTCGCGACGCGGACGCTGGTGGGCATGGACGCCGTCTTCCTCAAGCTCGGGACGTACGAGAGCAAGAAGGGGACGGTCCAGGCCCCCCTGTTCGTCGGCAGAAGTCTCCGGATCGTGAAGGAACGGATGAGTGCCGACCCGGTCGCCCGAATGAGCGGCGGCACGATCGCGGTGGCCGGCGCGGTGGCCATGCTGGCCATCCTGGGCCTGACGTCGTTCATGTTCCGCAAGAGCCCCCGGCGGCCGGCGCCGCCGCAGGGACCGGCCCTGTCGATGGAATCGTTGAAATCTTAGATCTCGGAATATTAGAAAGGGAGTGCGTATGAGCCCCAAGCGGCCTGAAGAAGAAGAAATGGACGAGATGGACGGCCAGGAGGAGCAGCAGGAAGAGGTCGTCGTCCAGGGGAAGCAGGGCTGGCTGGCCAACGCTCCCTGGTGGCTCATTTCGGTGGGCATCCATGCGGTGCTCATCCTGGGAGCCACCCTGGTCGCGATCGAAAAGCTCGTCGCCATCGACGAGGGCGAGGTGGCGGTCGTCGTGACCGCGAAGTCCGCGCCCGTCGTCGCGGAAATCGAGCGTCCGCGCGACGTGTTCGAGCGGAAGGGCATTCCCAAGGACGACCAGGTCGCCCAGCCGACCGACGAGCCGGCGATCTTCTTCCCCGAGGCGAAGGAGTCGGACCACAACGAGTCGGCGGACAACGAAGACTATCACCAGATGAAGGGCGATTCGAAGGACTTCCTCTCGTACATCAAGGGTGAGGCCGGAGGCTTCCGCGGCCGGCAGGCCGGCAAGAACCCCGGCGTCTACGACACGATGGGCGTCGGCGTCGGCGGCGGCGGCGGCGGCCGGTACGGCGGCCGGTTCGGCGGCCGCGAGAATCTCGTTGCCCGCGGCGGCGGCACCCGCGCGACGGAAAGCGCCGTGCTCGCGGCCCTCAAGTGGCTGGCGCGTCACCAGGGCCCGGACGGCGGCTGGGGCGCGGATTCGTTCATGAACCAGTGCGTGGGCGGCCGCTGCGGCGGACCCGGCGAACGCGACTACGACACGGGCCTGACGGCCATTTCGCTCCTGGCGTTCCTGGGCGCCG
>Ga0070731_10001629_pt1 | contig 22767 bp, 23 predicted proteins | sample Coa_R1_2_FD_66448 | JGI IMG/M metagenome (GOLD analysis project Ga0070731, IMG submission 66448) | Surface soil microbial communities from Centralia Pennsylvania, which are recovering from an underground coalmine fire - Coalmine... | ecosystem: Environmental > Terrestrial > Soil > Unclassified ... | reverse complement strand
GGACGTCCGCTGGCGCCTGAGGGAGAAGGACATCTCCGGCGCCGTCGCGATCCAGCGCCGCTTGCTGGACAACGCGGCGCGGCTGCTCAAGCCCGGCGGCCGGCTGGTGTATTCCACCTGCAGCCTGGAGCCGGAGGAAAACAGCCCGGATCCGGACCGGTGGCGCATCCTGAGCGAGGAGCTCACGCTGCCGACCGCGCGGCATTCGGGCGGGTACCAGGCGCTTCTGGGACGGCGTTCCTAAGGGTCCCGCCCTTCCTGCCGGCCCCGCCCCGGGCGCCCCGCGCGAAGGGGACCGAAGGCGACACCGGGCTCCGTCCCCCGGCCGTCCCTACTTCTTCACCGGGGTGAAGAGCGCCTCGATCCGCGCATCGGCCAGGGTCTCCTCGCCCGCGTCCCCCACCACCAGGGCCTTCCCGTCCGCGGGGACATAGATCACGGCCGTGCCCAGCTTCAGCGCCTCCTTGAGGACGGGAGAATGGTCCGCAAGCCGGAAGTAGGCGTCGCTCCCGAACTTCACCGTCGTCACCGCCGCGCCGGCATCGAAGCGCTCGTCGACCCAGAGGCCGCCGTAGAGGAAGAATCGGGTCCCGGCCGCCTTGCGGAAGGCCCCCGCCGGGTCGCCCGACTTCTCGGCCTCCTTGAGCTCGCGCAGGCGGCGGGAGACGTCGACCGCGGCCTTGCCGTCCTTGTCGCTGAAGCGGTTCGCGAAGTTCGACGCGGACTCCCGGGTCGCGGCCGAATCGGTCCCCGGGGCGGGCGCCTCCGCCGCGGAGGGACGCGGATCGGCGTTCCCAGCTCCCCGGAACCCCTCTAGGGCCCTCGCCGTTTCCGGACGGAGACCGCCCGAGGCGACGTCTTTCCGGAAGCGCTGCTCCACCCCGACCCGGCGGTCGTCTTCCAGGATGAGCTGGCTGGTATAGGGCGTCTGGATGCCGTACTCCTTCGACAGGCGGATCACATCGTCGACGAGTTCCTTCGTCTCTCCGTGAAGACGGATCTGGTCGAGCAGGTGTCCGATGCGCCGCTGGGCCCAGAGAAGCTCGATGAAGGCCCCCTTGGATTCCGCGGCGGCAAACCTGTTTTCGTAGACGAACGTCTCGACCTTGCCGTTGACCCGGCCCGTCAGCTCGAAGGCCACGTCGCCCTGGCCGGTATAGCGGCCCAGGAGGACCAGCTGGCCCCCCGCATACAGATCGGGAAGCGCTCGGGGGAGGAGGTTCGCCAGCTGCACCTTGTCCCCGAGGACCTTCAGGGTGAGGCCGGTCAGGACCGGCAGGCTCGCCTTGTTGGCGAAGGCGGCCACCTTGGACGCGATGTCTTCCTCGGGGCGGACGTACTCGCTGACCCCGCCCCCTTCGTTCGCCATGTCGTCCAGCAGATGTGTGTCGACATCGTAGCCGACACCCCAGGTGAAGAGTCGGATCGACTCGCCGTTGGGGCGGCGTTTGGCGGCCTGGACCTTGGCGAGGAGGCGCCGCGGGTCCGTCGTCTCGCCCATCGTGGGTTTTCCATCGGTCATGAAGATGATGTAGGAAGGGCGCGCCGCGTCGCCGCCCAGATTGGAGACCGCCGCATCCAGCGCGCCGGCGATGTCCGTGCCGCCCTGCGCGATCAGCGTGTCCGCGTATCGGAGGGCCTCCTCGCGGCGCTCCTTCGCGCCGACCAGCCCCTTCTGCCAGGGCTCCGCGAAGCTCGAGAACTGGACGATGTTGAAGCGGTCGCCGTCGTTCAGCTTGGCGACGAGGTATTTGAGCGCGTTGCGGGCCTGCTGGATCTTGACGCCGGCCATACTACCGGAGACGTCGACGACGAAGACCAGGTCGCGTTCGACGATGCGCTCCGCCTGGATCGTGCCGCGGGGCGCGAGGAGCAGCATGAAATAACCCGGATCCTGGGGATTCGGCCGGTAGGTGACCAGGTTGAGGCCGATCTCCTGGTCGCTCAGGCCGTAGTAGAGCTGGAAATCCTTGTCGAGCGTGGCCCGGCGGTCCGAGTACGTGACCCGCGCTTCCCGGTCGCTGGCCCGCGCCACGTTGATCCCGTGGCTGGGGCTGTACACGGTCAGGATCGGGATGGCGCTCCGGATCGTCGCCTCGAACGTGAACTCGCCCTGGACGACGGGCCCGTGCTTGGCAGCGGCGCGGACGGGATAGACATAGGAGACCAGGGCGTCCTGCGCGGAGAGCACCTGCTCGAACCGGAGCGTGATGGTCTGCGATCCGCGGGCCGCGATCGGGAAGACGTTCGCCCGGAACAGGTCGCCGCCGAGGTATTCGAGGAGGCCCGGATCGCGAGAGCGGTTGACGATGGAGTTGTAGATCTGCCGGGCCTGGTTCTTCTCGACGATCTCTCCGGGCTTCTCCTTGCCGTTCATCAGCATCGTGAAGCGGCTCATCGCGGCGCCCCGAGGAATCGGGAAGACGAACTGGGCCTCGAGCGGCCGATCCGAGTTGTTGAGAAACACCTGCTCGACGGTCGTCGTGGCGCCCTGGCGGTCGATGTCGACCTTGACCCGGTGATGGACGAGCGAGAGCGGCGGCAGGGTGGGATCGTCGGGGATGACGATGCCTTGGGCGAAGGCCGTCGCGGCGGTCCCCAGGAGGAGGGCGGCGGTCCAGAGCGCATGTCGGTGCAGCATGGTCGTCCCTTTCACAGTAGTCTTCCGATTCCTTCGACGCAGCCTCCCGCGCCCGGTTCCCGAAAAGCGACGGGAGAATCCGAAGGCCGGCGAAAAGACGGAACCCGGGCGGGCCGGGGACCGTCCAAGCGGTGGATGGAAGGAGGCTCGGAATGGCGCTACTTCTGCTCCTGGGCGCCCTCGCGGCCGTCCAAGACGCTCCGGCGTGCGACCGCTGCGGCAGACCGCTGACCGTGACGGCGGTGGCCTGGATGGGATCGCCGTCCGAGGCGGCCCGGAAGGCGAAGGCGGAGGAGAAACTCGTCTTCGTCGTCCACACCACCGGCGACGTCCTCGATCCCCGGGGCGCGCTGTGCGATCGCGACCTGGGAGAGCTGCTCCAGCGGCACTTCGTCGCGTCGTTCCAGAAACTCCCCGGTCGGATTCCGGGGGCGAAGGGGCCTCGGGGGGCGGGCGTCGTCGTCTCGTATTTCTGCGCTCCGGACGGCCGGGTCCTGCATGCCGTCGCCGGAGCGGTCGATGCGGCGACCCTGCGGCGCGAAGCTGCGTGGGTGGTCGAGAGCGCCAAGAAAGCCATCGAGGAGTGCCGCGCGACCGAAGCGCCGTTCAAGTCGGTCTTCCGCCGCCTGCATGCCGAGAGGCTGAGGCGGGACTACGGGCTGGCGGTGGAACCGGTGACCTTCGACGCCCCGGAGCCGGCCCAGGACGATCCGCTCACGTGGCGCGATCCGTCGGGGCACCCGATCGCCCCGCCCCTCGTGCCGCCGCCGATCGACGGGCCGGACGTCCGATTTCGGGCGCTGGCCCGGGAGGCCCAGGACGGCATCCCGGATCGCCGGGGCTGCCGGTGGGCGCTCGGCGCGCAGGGCCGGGTGCACCAGCTGCTGGCCGCCCATGCGCTCGTGACCCTCGACCGTCTCTATCCCACGGTGCTCGAGATCGCCGGCGAGAAGGCCGTGCCGGGTCCGGTGAAGAGCGTGCTGCCGAGCGATCCCGGCCGCTGCCGGATCTGCCTGGCGTGCGAGGGCGAGTAGGGCCGGGAAGGAAAGCGGGCCCTGCGGATTGTCCCCTCTGATACACTCTCCGGGGTGTGGAGGCGGATGGACGATCTGGCGCTTTTCGATACCGGGCGCTGGCCGGCCCGCGAAGCGCTGGCCCGGATCTTCGGCTGCCTGCTCGTCGTCCTCCTGGTCGCGAACCGGATCCTCCAGCTTCCCGGCTGGCCGGGCTATATCCAGGAAGTCCGCTGGGTGCGACCCTGGTTTGAGACGCTGGCCTTCCTTCCCAAGGCGCTCCTCCCGCCGGCCTTCGATCTGGAGCTCCGGTACACCGGCTATGGCTACACCCGGAGCCAGATTCACCTGCTGTGGAGCTTGGAGCTTCTGCTCTGGTTCATCGAAACCGGCCTGCTGCTGGGCTATGCGATCGTGTGGCTGACCCGGCCTCCCGCGAGGGCGTCCGCCAAAGGCTTCATGCAGACCGCCTTCCCGATGCTCCTGGTGATCCTGCCGTTCGGCATCGTCACCCGACCCTACACCTACAACCGGTGGATGCCGGAGAACGCGGTTGCTCACCTGGGAGGGCTCTATGCGATCAACGGCGCGCTGATCGCGGCGGGACTCCTGAATCTCGCCGGCCTCGTCGCCCTTCGCCGGTCCTTCTCGATCATGGCGGAAGCCCGGGTGTTCGTCCGGGCCGGTCCCTACCGGTGGGTCCGCCACCCGATGTACCTGGCCCATTTCGTCATCTTCTTCTGCTGCACCCTCCTCCGGCTCCAGATGCTGACGGTGGGGCTGTACCTCGCCTTCTTCGCGGGTCAGGCCCTGCGCGCGCGAATCGAGGAACGGAAGCTCTCCGAGGCCTTTCCGGAGTACGAGGAGTACCGCCGGTCGACGGGGATGTTCTTGCCGAGGCTCTTCTAGGAAAGCACGAGCAGGTCGTAGAGCTGGAATGCGTGATGGATGGCCGACTCCAGCCCTTCAGGACGATGGAGCAGGTCGTCGCTCCGGAGGCGGAAGGAAACCCGGAACCCGCCGGCCGGAGACATGCGCAGCTCGAAGCGGCGGACCCCGGGCATGCTTCTTAGGATCACCAGGCTTTCCGCGAGTCCCGTCGGCTTGCCTTCCGCGGGAAGTCCGTCCAGCGCCGCCTCCCGGAGGTAACTGCCGAAGCTCGGGGTGGCATACAGCGCGATCGAGTCGTCGATCAGCGGATCGTGGGTCAGAATCCGCGGCAGGATCCGGAACGACTCCCACATCAGGGCGAGCGGGGGCGTCAGGGCCCGCCGCGTCCGGGCGATGACATGGAACTTGGGTTCGATCTTGGGCTCCAGCTGGATCAGGAGCTCGTCGTCGGAGGGCTGGTACACCGCTGCGGGCCGCCCCTCGTGCTGGAACGCGATCCGGGACATCCCGAACATCGTCCGGTGCGGCTCGACGGTGCCGAACTTCTCCTTCAGGCGGTCGGCCAGGTCCTGGAAGCGCCGGCTCCGCTCCCGGGAATCCTTCGTCATTTCGTAGAGAATCCGGATGGGCACGACGATGACCACCAGGGCGATCCCGATCAGGACGAACATCTGGATCCCGTGGGGAATGTCGATCACGGGACCTTCACCTTCACCGAGGCGGTGTAGAGGAGCCCCCGGTCGCGTCGCCCGGACTCGAGGAGCGTTTCCAGGGAGGGCTTCACCTCGACTTTCGAGCGCGAGCCATTGATCGTGAGGGTGACGGGCTTGGAGAGATCGAGCATCTTCTCATGCAAGTATACCTTTAATTCCCGGGCTCCGGTCGCCGTGATCTTGATCTCGTTGGTCTCGCGGACAAGCTCGGCCCTGACGTGGGAGTGCTCGAGGAACAGGGTCCGCTCTTCGATCGGTTTCCGGTCCAGGTCCAGATACTTGCGTTTCAGGAGCTCCTTCCCGGCGAACTCGGAGATCTCGAGCCAGAACGACCGGTTGAAGGCCCGCTCGTTGGTGTCCAGGCCGACCCGGAGCGGATACGCGTCGCGGCGCTTCGACCCCATCCAGTCGAGCACCGCGGCGTTTTCCTGGGGGAACCACTCGTGGCCCCCCTCGGGGAATTCCTTGAACGTGACGTCGCCCTTCTGGGCGTCCAGCTGGGCCTTGGCGATCTTCACCCAGGCCGTCGGCACTTCGGGGTCGCGGGCGCCGACGATCCAGTAGAGCGGCGTCGCCAGGAGGTTCTCGAGTCCCTCGGCGACCACGGTCTTGTCCTCTTTCCCGGTTCCGGTGGGGAGGTAGCGGAACGCCGGGCCCCCGGATCGCGGGGCCACGCCGGCGAACAGGTCGGGGTAAAAGCAGGCGAACTGGAAGGACCCGTTCCCTCCCATGGAGGCGCCGTCGAGGAAGATCCGGTCCCGATCGATCGCATAGGCGGCGATCACCTCGCGCATCGAGTCCAGGACGTGATGGAAGCCGAGCGTCGAGAGGCCCCAGCCGCCCCAGCCGGCGGACGGGCAGAGCAGGAAGGTGGTTCCGTCGCGCTGGACGTCGGCCAGCCAGTTGCGGATGAAGCCGTCGCCGTTGCCGTTCTGTCCATGGAGGCTGACGATCATCCTCCAGGTCCGGTCGGGAGCGTAGTCCTTCGGCACGTACAGGACGTACTCGAAGTCGGAGCCGAGGGGGTGCTGGTTCCGGATCCGCTTCTTGACGACCTGCCCCGTCGACTCGGCCGGGACCCGCTTCGGAGGGGTCCGCAGCGCGGTCTCGACCTCGGCGATCGGAATCCGGAGGTCCCCCAGCAGGCGGCTGCGGACGGCCTTGTCCTGTTCCGCGAGATAGCGCTCGACGGGACCCTCCTGCAGCAGCAGCGCCAGAAGGAGGACCATAGTTATAGTACCGGGACGCCCCGGGCCGCGTTTTCGTGCCGATTTTCTCCGGCAGGAGGTAGTCTCTCCGATAAGGAGGATCTTCCATGCCGAATCTGGACGGGATCCCGCAGCATCCGGAGCTGAAGGACAAGGACGAATACGAGAGGCGCCTGTCGCTGTACCAGCTCCGACTCCTGCGGATCCAGCAGACGATGTACTTCAAGAAGCGCCGGGGGGTCGTGGGCTTCGAGGGATGGGACGCGGCGGGGAAGGGCGGCGCCATCCGGCGCATCACCGAGAAACTCGATCCGCGCGGCTTCAAGGTCTACCCCATTTCGGCGCCGCGTCCGGATGAGCAGGGTCGCCACTATCTGTGGCGCTTCTGGCAGAAGCTGCCCGTGCCGGGGGAGCTCGCGATCTTCGACCGGACCTGGTACGGACGCGTGCTGGTGGAACGGGTCGAAGGATTCGCGACGAAGAAGGAGTGGCACCGGGCCTACGACGAGATCAACCAGTTCGAGCATCAGCTGGCCGACGACGGCTGCCCGGTCATCAAGATCTTCCTCCACATCACCAAGAAGGAGCAGCTCAAGCGGTTCGAAGAGCGGGAGAAGAATCCCTACAAGAACTGGAAAATCACCAAGGAGGACTGGCGGAACCGGAAGAAATGGAAGGAGTACGAGCGGGCCATCGACGAGATGTTCGAGCGCACGCATACCCGAAGTGCGCCCTGGCGGGTGATCCCGGGCAACCACAAATGGTATGCCCGCACCGAGGCGCTGAAGAGCGTCGTGACGGCCCTGGAGACCGGATGGTAGGGGGGAGGCAGGAGCCGCGGCGTCCCGGCTCCCTGAGGCGCTCCGACGGGGTCTCCCGGCTCGATCCTAGGCTTTCAGCATCTTGAACGCCTGACTCCACGTTCCCGTCTTCATCGCCGAGAGGACCCAGACCATGCACATCGCCTCGAGAAAGTGGGACGATTCGATCCCGCCGACGTCGATCACGCCCCAGCCGAAATCCCGGCAGAGCGCGGCGGCCTTCGATTTGGCTCCGTCGTCGTCGCCGCAGAGGAACATATCGGGCGGACCGCCGGGAAACTCGGGCTTGAACATGTAGGCGTTGCCGACGGTGTTGAAGGCCTTCACCACGTGGGCCCCCGGCAGCAGCTTCTGATGCCGCTCGCCGGCCGAGTCCCCGACCGTCCCGATCAGGCGGGGAGCGCCTTTGGAGAAGTCGAGGGGATTGGTGGCGTCGATGACGAGCTTCCCCCGGAACGCGTCCGCGCCGACGCTCCGGAGGATTTCCTCGGTCACGGACCCGAGGGTTGCGAGAAAGACGAGGTCCCCCGACCGGGCCGCCTGGGCAAAGGTGCCCACCGAAGCCCGGGTCCCCATCTCCTGGACCCAGCCCGCGGCCTTCGGATTGGCCGCATCGCGGGCTCCCATCATGACGGAATGCCCCAGGGCAAGGCAGCCTCGACCCAGGGCCTTGCCGACGTCGCCGGTACCTAGTATGCCGACCTTCATCGTTCCTCCCTTCAGGTAGTGGACTTCCGCCCTAACGCCGGGAGGATCCGGATTCGTTCCCGAATCGGGGAGTCGGCCGACGACGCTCCGGAGACGGGGGGTTCAGGGCTGGTCGCTGCCGGGGAGACGCCAGTCGGTGCTGTTGCACTTGGCGCAGACCATCCGGAGGTTGGACGAGCTGACTTGGGTGGCCGAGATCGTGCGGACGAGCAGTTCGCCCACGTGGCCGCAGCTGCGGCAGGTGACGCTGCCCTGGTCCCGGACCTTCTGCGCCCAGCGCCGGGCGCGAGGATAGTTGATCAGGAAGGCGACCAGGATGAGGAGAGGCACGACGCCGAGGGCCAGCGCGGGGGCGCCAAAGAAGTCGCTCATCGGGGCATGCTCCTAACCAGCCAGTGCCCCGATGATAAACCATTAATAATGGTTAGTCAACAGAAAAAATGGAGTCTCCGGGGGGGCGCCGAATTGCCCGGCGCGGAGGGCCGTGCTATAGTGGGCCTCATGGCCTTTGACGCCGCCTTTCTCCAGACTCTGGAGGCGCTCAACCTCCTCGCCCGCCGCACCCTGGCGGGCGACGACCGGGCCGAACGCCTCACCCCGCGGAAGGGCGCCTCCCTGGAGTTCGCCGACTACCGACGCTACACCCCGGGCGACGAAATCCGCTACATCGACTGGAACGTCTATGCCCGCCACGGAAACCTCTTCGTCAAGGAATTCACCGCCGAGGAGAACGTCCATGTCTCCGTCCTCCTCGACATCTCCCGCTCGATGGACTTCGGCGGCAAGTTCCGGGCCGCCAAGGAGCTCGCCGCCGCCCTGGGCTATATCGGCCTGTCCAACTACGACACGCTCAGCCTCTTCACGTTCGGAAGCGAGGTTCGACCCATCAAGAAGTTCCTTCGCGGGAAGGGTCGAGTCTTCGAGCTCCTGTCGGCGGTCGACGCCCTCGAGCCCGAGGGACAGACCGACATGAAGCGGGCGTTCGGTCCCGCGCTTCCCCGGCTGCGCGGCCGCTCCCTCGTTCTCCTGATCACCGACTTTTACGACCTGTCGGGCTACTCCGAAGGCATCCGCGAACTCCTGGCGCAGCGCTTCGGCATCCACCTGATCCACCTGGTTTCCCGGGAGGAGATGGCGCCTCAAGCCCGGGGCCGGTTCAGCCTGCTCGACCTGGAAACCGGCCAGTCGAAGGACGCGACGCTCCTGCCGCGCACCCTCGAGGCCTACGTCCGCCGCTTCCGCGCCTTCTGTGCCGACGTCGAGGAGTTCGGCCGATCGCACGAACTGGCGTATGCGCGCGTGATCTCGGACGACCCCCTGGAACATCGCGTGGTCGAGATCCTCCGGGCAGGGGGAATCGTGGAACACCGCCGATGAGCTTCGACCATCCCCAGGGGCTCTGGCTGCTCACGCTCGGGGTTCCGATCCTGGTCTTCCACTTCTACAAGGGCCGGATCCGGAAAATGCCCGTCCCCATGCTCCTGTTCTGGGAGCAGGTCATCGTCGAGGAGGAGCAACGGACCGCCTTCAAGCGGATCCGGCACTGGGCATCCCTGCTGATCGCGCTGTCGGCGCTCGTCCTGCTGACCTCCGCCGTCTCGCTTCCGAACGTCAAGGGCTTCACCCGCGTCAAGGCGCGCTACGCCCTCCTGCTGGACAATTCGCCCGCGATGGCCGCCCTCGAGTCCGGCGGACGCACCCGCGCCGACCTGGCCGTCGAGCGCGCGAAATCGTTCTTGGGCACCCTCGCCTATGGGGACCAGGCGTCCGTGACCGACCTGTCCGGCACGCGGATCCCCTTCACGTCGGACCTCGACGGCCTGGCCGGGCGCCTCCGCGTCCCCAAGCCCGGGCCCCGGTCGCCGCTGCGGGATCGGGTCTTGGAGGGACTCGCCGCCGGCGAGGACGTCATCGCCATCCTCTTCACGGACCGCCTGCCCCAGGGGGTGGAGGACCTGCTCGAACACGAACGTCTCCGGGTGGTCCGCGTCGGCGTCCCCAAAGACAACTCGGGCTGGGTGGCCGGCCTCGCGTCCCGGCGGCCGGGAGACAAGAGTGTGACGCTCTCCCTGAAGGCGCAGGCCTTCTCCAAGACGGAAGTCGATCGGGAAGAGGTGCTGTCGTTCAACGGCAAGCCTCTGGCGCGGCGCCCCCTGCACCTGGCGCCCGGCGCGCCGGTGGACCGCGAGTGGGTCCTGGATCCGACGAAATTCCCGGGCTCGAAGCTCGAGGACGGAGGACTCGTGGAGGTCGCCCTGGAGCCGGCCGACGCGTTCGCCGTGGACGATGAGGCGTCGTTCGTGATTCCGCCTCTTCTTCCCCCGCCGGTGATCGTGTTCCACCCCGGCCAGCCGTCGGAATTGCTGATGCATGCCCTGGAGACCCTTCAGTCGGGCGGGCTGATCCGGGAGCTCAACCAGGCCCCCCTCGACCGCTATGCCGCCCTCCGGTCGAAGCTGGGGGAGGGGTGGATCGTCGTCTTTGACCGCGTGTCGCCCTCCCCGCTGCCGGAACGGGGGGCGATCCTGGTCCTGGGGGCACCGGGTCCCGGGATCGTCGAGAAACCGGCCGTGATCGACTGGGCCCGCGAAGCGCCTCCCAACCGTCGCCTCGACTACGCGGGGCTGAACATCCGGAAATCGCGCATGCTCGACGGAGAGCCGCTGGTGAGCGCGCTCGAGGGCGCGGTGGCGACCTGGTCCTCCCGCGGTGGTCGCGCGACGGTGGAACTCGGATTTGCCCTCGAGGATAGCGACCTTGCGGCGCGGCCGACGTTCCTCCTCCTCTTGATCAACTTCGTGGAGTGGGCCTCCTGGCGCGGCCTCCGGAGCTTCCGCACCCAGTACGCGATGGGAGAACCGGTACGCGCCGAGCGTCGCTTGTGGTTCGACGACGGCGAACTGACGTTCGCCGAAGGCGACCGGGCCGAGCGGATCCCGGTGGCCCAGGGGGTGGGTCAGGCGTCGCCGGCCTCGGGGCCGGGCTTCGTCCGCATGAGCGCGGCGGGCCGGTCGGAATGGGCGGCGGTCAACCTCTTCGACGCGGACCAGTCGGATTTCCGGGAGAAGGCTGGGTCCGTGGCGGGGGCCCCGCCCCCGGCCCCGGCGCCGTGGCACGCCAAGGTGCCGTACGCCCTCGTGGCGGTGTCGGGCGTCCTGCTCCTGTTGCTGGCCGAGTGGCTCCTCTACCAGCGCGGCGCGATATAGAGTCCGCCGAGAATCCGGCTCATTTCGCCGGGGCGGGTTCGAAGTCCTTGTCCTCGGGGAGCGCCAGCCCTTTCGTCTCCGGTCCCAGGCTCATCCCGACGAATCCCAGGAGGTAGACGCATGCGACCATTGTCGCCGCCTGCGGAAACCCGTACTTCCTCCCGAGGAATCCGATTGAAAACGGCGCGGCGGCGGCGAGGATGCGGGCGGCATTGTAGGCGAAGCCGCACCCGGTCGTCCGAAGGCGGGTGGGAAAGAGCTCGGGGAAATAGATCGTGAATCCCGAGAAGGGTCCCAGGGTGAAGAATCCCATGATCGGCGCCAGCACGAGCGCGGTGGCCGTCGTGGAGGTCCCCGCTTTCGACACCCCCCAGAAGAACAGAAGGACCGACGCCCAGGCGAGCGCGTAGGAGACGTAGAAGGCCTTCTTCCGGTTGAACCTCTCGGTCATCAGCGCGAAGCAGTAGATGCCGAAGAAGGAGCCCAGGTTCTGGAGGATGAACATCACGTTCTTGATGGAGTTCGCGTCGTCCGGCTTCGTCCCGGTGGCGATCAGGGAGCGGAGGACGAAGTCGGGACTGAAGAAGCCGACCCCCCACAGGGCGCCGACGCCGGCCGTCCCCATGAGAACGGAGGCAATGAGGTTCCGCCTCAGCTTCGGATGGGTGAAGAGCGCGCCGATCTTCCCCATCTCCTGCCCGACCGTGGCCTTCTGCTTGGCGGTCACCCACTGCTCGGGCTCGTGGACGGACTTCCGGATCCACAGGACCAGAAGTGCCGGAATGGCCCCCGCGAAATAGACGATGCGCCAGGATTGAACTTCGGTGATCCTCGCTCCCTCGATTCCCCAGGTGATCGCGGCGGCCATCATGTTGCCGACCGAGGAGAGGGCCTGCAGGAATCCCAGGGCCATGGGACGGGAACGCTGGGGGAACGTCTCGGCGACGAGCGCGGCTCCGGCGGCCCATTCTCCGCCGACGCCCACGCCGGTCATGAACCGGGCGATCGCATAGAGGCCCCAGGTGTGGACCAGGCCGCTGCCGCCCGTGAAGATCGCGTAGATCAGGATCGTGACGACCATGGTCTTCGTGCGGCCCAGGCGGTCGCCCAGGATGCCGAAGATGAAGCCGCCGGCGGCCCAGCCCAGGAGGAAGACCGCCGTGACGATCCCGCCCTTGAATCCCACTTCGTCCGCGAAGGCCTGCTTGGCCGCGCCGGTGAGCGAGTCCCGCTGGGCCTTCGGCAGGAGCAGGTCTTCCATCGACGTCTTGCGGACCAGATTGAAAAGGTTCTGGTCCATCGTGTCGAAGAGCCAGCCCAGGGCGGAGATGACCAGGACGATCCAGCAGTAGCGTTCGAGGCCCTGGTACCATTTGAGCGGAGTCGCGCCTTGTTCCACCGTTGTCCCCAGTCCTGGCCGTACGATCCGCTCCGTCGACCCAGAGATGATACTTAAACACAGTCGGGCGCCGAAGTTTTTGTTGGGACCCGAAGAACGCTCAGCCCAGGCTCTCCAGGACGTGGAGCGACGTGATCAGGATCGTGCTCATGATCCCGATGGCGAGACAGGCCATCGACACCGGCAGCGCGGCCGGGTGGCGGTCGAAGGAGCGGGCGGACGCGAAGGCGGCCCACAGGATGGTCAGGGGGCAAAGCAGGTACAGGGGCAGGCCGAAGCGGACGACGGTCCCTCTCAATTCGGCGCGCGCCTGGTCCGGGAGGGAGAGGCGCTCGGGGAACGCCGGCATCCGCCAGGGGCCGTCCGATTCGCAGGAGGGCAGGTAATGGTCGGCTTTCCAGTTCCGGTATTCGACCATCACGGTGAACGTGAGGGTGACGAGGGCCAAGAGAGAGCAGCCCGCCAGGGAAACGGCGGACCCCCGGAACCCGGCCTCTCTCACCAAGGGATTATGGACGAAAATCGCCGGCGGGCAATCCCGCTGCTGAAATTTGTTTGAGAGGGGGCGGGCGCCGCGGATAATCCCCTTCATGAACATCCTGCCGCCCGTCATCCAGATCGCCCTGGACTACCCGACCATCGACGAGGCCATCGCCATGGCGAAGATTGGCATCGAGGCCGGCGTCGACTGGCTGGAGGTCGGCACCCCGCTCCTCGTCGCCCAGGGCGCCTCCACCATCGGCCAGCTCAAGCGCGCCTACCCCGACCGCCCGGTCCTCGCCGACTACAAGACCATGGACTCGGGCGGGAAGAACAACCTGCTCACCCAGAAGCAGGGCGGCCAAATCATGACCATTTGCGCCAACGCTCCCGATGAAACCGTGAAGGCCGGAGTCGCCGCCGCGAAGGAGTCCGGCGTGTGGGTCGTCGTCGACATGATCGGCGTCAAGAACGTCGCCGCCCGCGCGAAGCAGTGCGAGGAATGGGGCGTGAACATGGTCTACCTGCACTACGGTGCCGACCAGCGCCGTGCGGACGGGACGCGGGACTCGGTCCAGTGGCTCGACGACGTCCAGAAGGCGGTGACCCTCCCCATCGGCGTGGGCACGTTCGATGCGGAGGACGCCTGCCGCGCGGTGGCGAAAGGGGCGGAGCTGGTCGCGATCGGCCACCCCGTGATCAGCGGCCCGGATCCCCGGGGGGCGCTCTCGGACTACTGCCGGCGGGTGCGGGCGGCCTACAGGCCCCGGCGGTGACGCCACCGGTCGACGGCGACCGCGATGATGATGATCGTGCCCGCGACGATCTCGGTGACCCAGTTCCTCCAGTCCATTTGCGAGCAGCCGTTCCGGATGGTCATCATGAACAGCGCCCCCACCAGGCTGCCCCAGACCGACGCTTCGCCGCCGTTGAGGCTGCCGCCGCCGATCACGACGGCCGCGATCACGTCGAGCTCCAGCCCGGGCGCCGCCGTGGGGTCTCCCATGGACAGCCGCGAATACTGGAACAGGCCCGCCAGGCCCGCGAAGAATCCGCCCAGCGCGTAGACCCGGACCTTGGTCCGCGTCATCGGAACGCCGCAGAGCCGCGCGGCGGCCTCGTTCGATCCCACCGCGTAAAGGTGCCGGCCGAAGCGCGTGTAATGCAGGAGCAGGGACACGCCCCCGGCGAGAACGGCCAGGATCCAGACCCCCACGGGCATGACGGAACTGACGTCGAGCAGCGAGTCCAGGGCGCAGGCCGGGGGGATGACCGTCTGCTCGGCGGCGAGGCCCTTCGCCGCGCCGCGGATGATGAGGAGCGTGCCCAGCGTGATGATGAAGGGCACGACCTTCAGCTGGGTGATGAGCGTCCCGTTCAGAAGGCCGCAGAGCGTTCCGGCCAGGACGGCGCCGAAGGCCGCGGGGAGGGCGGGCCAGCCGCGGAATTTCATCAGGCAGGCGGCCACGACGCTGGTCAGCGCGACGGTCGAGCCGATCGACAGGTCGATCCCGCCCGTCAGGATGATCATCGTCATCCCGAGCGCGGCCATGCCGACGATCGCGCTCTGCAGCGCGATCGTCTGAAGGTTGCCCTGCGTCGCAAATCCGTTCCGCCCGGTCCGGATCCACACGGCGACGAGAAAGAACAGGAAGACGCCGATCAGCCCGAGCAGCGGGCCCAGGCGGGCGATCCAGGCGCGGCCGCTCATGCCGCCGCCTCGCCGGTCGCTTCCAGGAGCAGCGCGTGCTCGTCAAGCCCGTCGACGGGCCTCGCGGGGCCCAGCGTTCCGCGGCACATGACGGCGATGCGGTCGCAGGTTCCCAGGAGCTCCGGGATATAGCTGGAGACCAGCAGTACCGCCTTCTGGTCCCTGGAGACCAGATCGTCGATCAGCTGGTAGATCTGCGCCTTCGAGCCGACATCGATGCCGCGCGTGGGCTCGTCGAGCAGCAGCACGTCGACCCCGTGGTGCAGGAGCCGGGCGAGGGCGATCTTCTGCTGGTTGCCGCCCGAGAGCTCTCCGATGCGCTGGAAGGGTCCCCGGCACTTCACCGCGAGCGCGTCGATCCAGCGTCGCGTGGCGGACGCCTGTCGCGCGGGCCGCACCAGGCCTTCGAGCCGGGACAGCGTCAGGTTGTCCGCGATCGACAGCCCCAGCGCGAGACCCTCGCTCGCGCGGTCCTCGCTGACAAACCCGATCCCGCGGCGCCAGCTCGCGGCGGGCGTCGTCGGTCCCGGATCCAGCCCGAAGATCCGGCGCAGCAGTTCCGTCCTTCCGGCACCGATCAGCCCCGCGATCCCGAGCACCTCGCCGCGCCGCAGCTCCACCCCCTCCGTGGACAGCAGGACCTCGCCGGGCGTGCGCTTCGACCGGGGATACAGGCGGTCGACCGTCTGACCGACCATGAGGTCGATGATCTGCGCCGCGGTCGCGTCGGCCATGGCGCCGCCTCCGACGGTCTTCCCGTCGCGGAGCACCGTATACCGCTGGGCGACGCGTTTGCACTCCTCGATGAAATGCGAGATGTACACGATCGAGATCCCCTGCCGACGGAGCCGGTCGAGGAGCGCGAACAGCTTCTCCGCGTCGCGCTGCGTGATCGAGCTCGTGGGCTCGTCGAGGACGAGAACGCGGCACCCGTTGGCGAGGGCGCGGGCGATCTCGATCAGCTGCTGCTGGGCGATCGGGAGACGGCCCACGGCGGCGTCGGGTGGCAGCTCCGCGTGCTCCAGCTGCGCGAGGGCACCGGCCGCTCGCCGCCGGATCTCGGTCCGGTCGAGCCATCCGAAGCGGGAGGGTTCGACGCCGAGCACGATGTTCTCCTCCACGCTGAGGTGCGGGACGAGCGAGAGCTCCTGGTAGATCATCGCGATGCCGCGGCGCCGGCCCTCGAGCGGGTCGCGAGGGGCGTAGGGGGCGCCGTCGAGCCGCAGGATCCCCTCGTCGGCGGGATGGGCGCCCGACAGGACCTTCATCAGCGTGCTCTTGCCCGCGCCGTTCTGGCCGACCAGGGCGTGGCATTCGCCGGGGGCGACGGCCAGGTCCACGCCGTCCAGCGCGAGGGTGGCGCCGAAGCGCTTCCGGACCCCGATCATCTCAAGCCGGGGGCCCGTGCTCATGGCGCCTGTTCGGGATGGAGGAGCGCGTGGATGTCCGCCTCTTCCATGTTTTCGGGCGTGGCGATCACCACCCCGGTGTCGACGCGCTTCTCGACGGCCCCGCCGCGCAGATGCCCGATGATCGTCTTCACGGCGAGGTAGCCCATCTTGATGGGATTCTGAAGTACGGTGCCGTTCAGCTCGCCGCTCTTGAGGGCGGCGACGAGGCGTTCGGAGCTGTCGAATCCGACGAACTTGATCTTGCCGGCCAGCTTGGCCGTCTGCAGGGCCCGAAGCATCCCGATAGCGCTCGACTCGTTGGGGCAGAAGAGCCCGTCGATGCTGAGCCCGCCATCGGCGGTCTTGAGCGAGGCGAGCAGGTTCTCGCTCGCCTTGAGGGCGGTGTCGGCGGTGGCGCCGGCATACTGGTTCGAGCTGACGACCTCGATGCCCTTCGACCCCGCGATCGCGTCGAGGAACCCCTGCTCCCGCTGGACGGTGCTTTCGGAACCCTCCATGTAGCGGAGCAGGGCGACCTTGCCTTTGCCGCCCAGGACCCTCGACAGGTGCTCGCCCGCCAGCCGGCCCCCCTTGTAGTTGTCGGTCGCGACGTAGCTGACGTAGTCGTCGCCCTCGAGGCCCGAGTCGAAGATCACGACGGGGATCTTCTTCGCCATGGCGGCGGACGCGTATTTGCGCAGGGCCTTGCTGTCGAGCGGGGCCAGGCAAATGCCGGTGACGCCGCGGTTGATGAAGGCCTCGACCTCGTTGATCTGCCCCTGGCGGTCGTTCTCCTGCAGCGGGCCCTTCCAGAGGATCTCGACGTCCAGCTCCTTCGCCGCCTTCATCGCCCCGAAGTGCACGGATTTCCAGAATTCGTGGGTCGTCCCTTTGGGAATGACCGCGATCGTGGCCTTCGCGGGAGTGCCGGAGCCGCCGCTCCGGGAATCGCAGCCGGCCAGCAGCGCCAGGACGACGGCCGTCACCAGGGTGAGACGCATCCGAGCCTCCCGAAGGGAACGGGGCCCATCATAGTCGAGGCTTCCCTCGGCAGGCAAGCGACTCGAATTCCTGCCCGTCCCGGCCGCGGGCGGATAGGATGTCGGTATGGATTCCGTCGGACCTCCCGAAATCATGCGCATCCTGGCCGTCACGGACGCCCAGGGCTTTCATCGCGAGTCCGTGAAGATTCCGCTGTGGACCAAGGGGAAGGGCGAGATTCTGGTGAGGGGCCAGCGCCTGGAGATCAGCGCTCCCGCCGAGGGCGACTTCGAGGCGTGGCTCTCCTCGCTCCCGTCCGTGCTGTCCTCGATGGATCTGTCGGCCGTTCGCCGGGCCTGAAATCGAAAAGCCCCGGCCGCAGGGCCGGGGCTCTCCGGGCTCGTCTCGAGTCGGTCGGCTTACTTCAACACCAGGATCTTGAGATTCTTGAACTCCACCTTGTTCCCGTGGTCCTGGAGATCGATCTTCCCCTTCGTCTCCTTCGCGTAGCTCGACACCTTCGCCCACTTGCTCTTGGCGATGCGCGCGTTCCAGTCCTCGCTGCCGATCTCGGCCTCGCAGATCTTTTCGCCGTTGAGCCAGTGCTCGACGTGGTTGCCCTTCAGCACGATTTTCGTGTGGTTCCATTCGCCGACGGGCTTCACCACCTTCTTGGCGGGAGGATACACGGCGTAGATCGAGCCCGCCGACGTGAGCGGATTCTTGCCGTCGCCGTGCCTCTCGTCGTCGAGCACCTGGTACTCGGGGCCCGTTTCATAAGGCGCGCCGTGAGTTTCGGCCACGCGGTACATGATGCCGCTGTTGCCGCCGGGAGAGATCTTCCAGTCGGCCTGAAGCTCGAAGTCGGCGAATTCCTCGATCGTGCAGATGTCGCCGCCGCCCGTGGTGCGCGTCAGCACCCCGTCGAGCACCTGCCAGCCGTCGGGCATCTTGTCCTTCCGGTAGCCTTTCCACCCCTCGGTGGTCTTGCCGTCGAAGAGGAGCTTCCAGCCGGCCTTCTTCTCCTCCTCCGTGAGGGTGTTGTCCTGCACCATCGACGGCAGGAGCGTCAGGATCGCCATCATCGTGAGCGACATGCGGTCATTCCTCCTTAGAGTTTCTTCAGGATCTCGCGAATTCTCGCCCAGGCGTCGGCGCGGGCTTTTCTCTCGTCGTCCTTCGCTCCCGCCATCTCGCCCGCGCGCATGAAGCCGTGTCCGGCGCCCTTGTAGATCACCGGATCGTAGCTCTTGCCGGCCTCCTTCATCGCCGCGGCGGTCTTCTCGATCCCGGCGTTGATCCGGGCGTCATTCTCGCCGTAGAAGCCATGGACGGGGCACCGGATCCTCGCGATCGCGGCCGGGTCCTCCGGCGCGGGACCGTAAAACACCAGGGCGGCGACGAGCGAGTCGCGATGGGTCGCGAAGCGGAACGTCTGGCCGCCGCCCCAGCAGAAGCCTCCGACGGCCACCTTGCCGTTGCAGGCGTCCAGCTTGGAGACGTAGTCCGCGCAGGCGTTCAGGTCGGCCGTCACCTGATCCGGCGGCAGTTTGTAGAGCGCCTGGGTCGCCGCGTCCACCGTGGGAAAGTCGCTGGTCTTGCCGCCGTTGGGGCCAAGCCCCGACAGATGGTCGGGCGCGATGGCAATGACTCCGGCCTCCGCGAATTGGTCCGCCGCGCTGCGTACCCAGTCGCTCAGCCCCTTGTTCTCATGGATGACGACGATCGCGGGCGACTTCTCCTTCACTTCGGGAAAGACGACGAAGGCCTGAAGGGTACGGTCCCCCACCTTGAGCTGGATCCATTCGTGGTGGCGGGGGGACGCGTCCAGGCGGTCTTTGACCGGATCCTGGAGCAGGGCGGGCAGGAGCAAGCACGAAATCGCGAACGGCTTCATAGGGTCCTCCCTCAGTTCTACGACGGGGCTCGGATGATAGTTCACGCCGGACGAGCTGTCCAGATTCCTCAGCAGGGGGAGCGGCCTAGCGGTCCGCACTCCGGCGTGACGGCGGACGGCTACTACCGGAGCACTTCGGGATCGGCCAGCCGGCGCCGCGTGGCGCTGCGCTGCTTGAATTCCGGTGACGTGAACCACGCTCTCATCTGGCCGATCTTGGCCACATGGGCAGGCGCCAGCTTGAGGAACTGGATTCCCGCGTAATAGTCCGAGGCGTTCCGGGCGCTGGCAAAGCACCATCGGACTTCGCCCTCGGTCTCGATGACGTCCTTGAACTTCTCCATCTCGATCCGTAACTGGACCCTGGTTCCCAGGGCCAGCTTGCCTTGGGTCGAGACCAGGATGCCGCCTTCGGACAGGTTGATGGCCACCCGGGCTTCATTCTTCCGGCCGATGCCCATCTTGGTCAGGAAGCCCTTCAAGTACATCTGGGTCTTGGCGTCCTCGACGCGGAACCGGGGATGCTGTCGGAGCTCCGCCCGTTTCATCCTGGTGGACGAGGCGAATTCCTTCTTGCCGCCTGCGGTGGGAATCGATCCGGAGCTGTTGGTCTCACCCATAGGCCACCCCTTCCCAGCACCCCGCTCTCCGATTCATGATAGCCCAACCCCGGTCCCGGTGGACAAGAAATTCAGGGCGCTGAGCGGCAGAGCTCGGTCCAGAGCGCCTTGTAGTAGCGCATGAACCGGATCGCGGCCTCGGGGGACTTGGCGTCGGGAGCTTCCGGCACGCCGGCGCACTCCATGAGCGTGACCCGGTCGAAGCCGATGGATTTTAGCCCGGCGAACAGCTCGCGGTAGGGGTATCCGCTCCAGAGCTCGTTGATGTGGCAGGATCGGATGTCCTTTTTCAGAAGATCGAACGCCTCCCGGATCGAGCCGTTCTTCACGTCGGTGGGATTCGAATTCCAGCAGATCCCGACCGCCGGATGGCCGCAGGCATCCAGGATCGTCCGCATGTGGGGAGGATTCTGGGTGACGGCTCCGTGCACTTCCACCCAGATCTCGACGCCCAGATCGGCCGCGGCCTTGCCGCAGTCCCGGAGCGCCGTGCCGATCTGGTCGAGGGTTTTCACCAGATCGGCTCCCTTCGGCACGCCGTTCGGACGGACCTTGACGCCCTTGGCTCCCAGGTCGGCGGCCAGGGCACAGAACGCCCGGCAGTCCTCGACGTTTTTCCTCACGACCGCCGGATCCGCAGCCTGGAATTCGCACACCGTCCCGAAGCTCCAGGCCCGGATGCCCGCCTCCTCGAACTGGCTCTTCACCCGGCGACGCTGCTCGGCGCTGAGGTCGGGTTCGACCTGGTGGGCGTGCGTTGTCCGGAGTTCGACGTGTCCATACCCGGCGGCCTTGCAGGTTCGCAGCAGGGTCTCGAGAGTCCAGGTCGCGCCGATGTTGTAGGTGATGGTCCCGAGGCTGAAGCGGGGAAGGTCCTGCGGACCGGTCGCGAGCGCTCGCGGGGCCGGGAGCAGAGGGCTGGACGCCAGGACGCTCGAGGCGGCCAGGAAGCCGCGCCGGTTCAGGGGGAAGGCCATGGGTCGATTCTCCGCATCTACTCCTTGAACATTGGAGCCACAGGCTCCCGTTGAAAATGTCGGAATGATTGTCGGCGGAGGGACCCGCGACCCGCCGGTACGGTCCCCAGGATTCGTCTGGCGTGGGAAATTCCCCTCGGATGAGTTGCCTTCGCCCGCCCTTGAAATGCTAAGATGGCCGCCCCTATGGAACCGACGCTGCAAGTGGCCCTCGATTTCCTCGAGCTCTCCCGGGCCCTCGGGGTCGCCCGCGAAGCCTGGAAGGGGGGCGCGACGTGGATTGAAGCGGGCACTCCGCTGCTCAAGAGCGAAGGGCTCGAAGCGATCCGGGCCCTGCGCCGCGAATTCCCCAAGGCCTACCTCATCGCCGATACCAAGACCCTGGACGCCGGCCGGACCGAATTCGAAGCCGCGGCCAAGGCGGGCGCGAACTGCGCGACGGTATGCGTCACGGAAAGCGATTCGACCGTCCTGGAATGCGTCGAGGCCGGCCGCAACTTCGGGATCGACGTCTGCGTCGACCTTTTGGGGCTGCAGGGCGGGCGGCTCATCGAGGTCGCGAAGAAGTGCGAGGAATGGGGCGCCCACCACGTGGGACTGCACCTTCCGATCGACGACCAGATGCGAGGCCTGGACGTGACGGCCCTGATCCGCGAGCTGCGGCCCCAGGTCGCGCTGCCCATCGCGGTCGCCGGCGGCGTCAACAGCGAAACCGCCCCCGCGATGGTCCAGGCGGGGGCCCAGATCGTGATCGTCGGCGGAGCCATCAGCAAGAGCGCGGACGCCGCCCAAGCGACCCGGACGCTTCTGAAAGCCATCCGGGAAGGAAAGGGCACCGCCAGCGAGCTGTACAAGCGGGGCAGCTCCGACGAGGAGATCCGCGCCATCCTGAAGAAGGTGTCGACCCCCAATCTTTCCGACGCCATGCACCGTTCGGGCGACCTGCCCGGGATCCAGCTCCAGACGCCGGGGCTGAAGATCGTCGGCCCGGCGGTGACCGTCCGGACCTATCCCGGCGACTGGGCCAAGCCGGTCGAGGCGATCGACGCGGCCAAGCCCGGCGACGTCATCGTGGTCGACGCCTGCGGGCTGGGACCGGCGATCTGGGGAGAGCTGGCCAGCGAGTCCTGCCAGCAGCGGAAGCTGGCGGGGATCGTGATCGAAGGGGCTATCCGCGACATCGATACGATCCGGACGATCGGCTTTCCGGCGGCGGCCCGGCTGGTCACCCCGACGGCCGGCGAGCCCAAAGGCTTCGGCGAGATCAACGTGACCATCAAGATCGGCGGGCTGCAGATCTCGCCCGGCGACTGGATCGTGGGGGACGAGTCCGGGGTGGTCCGGATCCCGCGCGCCAAGGCGGTCGAGGTGGCCAACCGGGCCATGGACGTCCTGGAACACGAGAACCGGCTTCGCGAGGAGATCCGCCGGAAGGCGACTCTGGGCAGCGTGGCGGAGCTGCACCGCTGGGAAAAGCACATCGTCGACGGCCTGGACCAGGGCAACGGGAGGACTCCGGCCCCTCCGCCGAAGAAGTCCAAATCAAAAGGACGATGAATTCCCGGTAAACCCGCGTTAAAATAGCGCTAGCTCATGAACTGCGAAAAGTGTCATAAGAACCACGCGACTATTCACATCACCGCGGCCGAGGGGGGCGTCAAGCGCGAGCTTCACCTTTGTGAAGAGTGTGCCCGCCAGACCGGGGCGTTGTCCAATTTCAACTTCTCGATCGGCAACCTCCTGGGCAACCTGATGGAGCCCGTCAAGTCCCCGAAGGTCAGCCAGGTGCGCTGTCCGGAATGCGGGATCACCTACTCGGAGTTCAAGACCAAGGCCCGGCTGGGCTGCGCCAACGACTATGAGGTCTTCCGCAGCGAGCTGTTGCGCCTGCTGGAAAAGGTTCACGGCTCCATCCAGCACGCGGGGAAGACCCCCCATACCGTGGACGCGCAGATCCGCAAGGAGAACGAACTCATCCGCCTGAAGCGGGACCTGGACTCGGTGGTCAAGAGCGAGGATTTCGAAAAGGCGGCGGAAATCCGGGATCGGATCAAGTCCCTCGAACTCGAGCTCAATCGATGAAAGTCGAGGAACTCCTCAGCCAGTCCGG
>Ga0070731_10001628_pt1 | contig 22768 bp, 18 predicted proteins | sample Coa_R1_2_FD_66448 | JGI IMG/M metagenome (GOLD analysis project Ga0070731, IMG submission 66448) | Surface soil microbial communities from Centralia Pennsylvania, which are recovering from an underground coalmine fire - Coalmine... | ecosystem: Environmental > Terrestrial > Soil > Unclassified ... | reverse complement strand
CAAGTTCGGAACCAACCACGAAGCAGCGCTGTTTTCTCAGGTTGCCCCTGGAACGTCGATTGAAAGCACGGCGTACATAGGAAGTACTTATCACTTCAAGTAATTCGCCTTCCCCCTGTCGCTGACGTAACAACATGCCCGGCACCCCCTGCCGGGCATGTTTTATTCGTCCACCGCTGTTCGTTCAGATTCGGGCCCTCCGCCCAAGCGCCGTGAGCAAATTCTTGCTAGCTCCGTGGTTGTTGGGTCTGCCCCAACAGAACTGTCGCTCGCAGTGTTGCTCGGCCAGCGCGACAGCAAGAGACGTGTGGCCGTTTTGTCACATTGACAGGAATTCAACGAGGCCCGCTAGGGCGTAGTCAAAAAATAGGCGACCTCGCAACAACAGTTACGGCCGGCTTTGACCAGGCGAGACAGCAGTGTTTGGCCTGGGGTCTGATCGATCCTTAGCCACAGAATTCGGGCATTTTCAGACTATCGCACGGACTACCCGGCATCTCTGTAGCAGGGGGCCGCAGCGTTTTGGCGCCCCACGCGTGGCGTTTCATCCAGCAAAACAACGAGAATCTTGCTCAAATAATATGCTTTGATCTCCTATGCAGCGTACGTTAATTCGAACCCGGGATAGGAATTGTCGCGTAGCGTTGAATAGTCGGTTCAGTCGTTGCGTGACGTTGCGTAGGGGAGTGGCTTATGAAGCGTCGTGTATGTGATGGGGCTGGCATTTCGACCAGCGCCAAGTCGGCCCTGTTGGCAGCGGCTGTATCGGTAGCAGCGATCGGGTATGCAAACGCGGCCGATATGCCGCTCAAGGCGCCTCCGCCGGCACCCGCCCCGCCGTTCTTCATCGTCAACGATAACTCAGTCAGCTTTACATACTACCCAAACGCCACGGACCCCGGCGTCTCAGGCGGGTCCAATATCGTGCCTGGTGGCATTTCCGGACAAGGAAACACGTTTGCCAGGTATGTAGGTAGTCTAGATCACTTTGATGTCTGGCAATACGGGACGAATTTGTTCCATCTCGACCTTGAGCAGTATGGCTCTCAAGATCCCATTCAAGGAACTCCCGGCGCCGTGGGTTCGAGAGAAGTGTTCGGCTTCTATCAAGGCACGTTGGGTTTCAACGAACTCACACATACAAAAGCCTTTTCAACGTGGCTCACCAAGGATGTATCGCTCTTTTTCGACATCACTGCAGGCATGCAAGACAACTTTCTCAATGAACAACTGACAAAGTATTCGCCTGGCTTGCAGTTCAGCTTGAATCTGCCTGGTGTCGTCAACGTTTCTGTTGCGGCCTACAAGGAATTCACCCACAACTCCTTCAACACCTGCGGAACGCCGGGCTTTGGAGTTGTCAATGGTCCATCTGCCGGTTTGACCGGTGCTGCAAACACTTGTATCGGCGGTGGCGCCTTCAACGGTGACCGCGACTTCGAATGGACTTGGAAAGTCTTCACATTCATTTCCGAGCCACTCACGTTCCTGCCTCCGTCGATGCCCATAACTTGGGTCAACATCTTGAACATTACTGGACCGAAGGGCACGGGTATTTCGCCCGCGAATTGTGCGGCCATTGGATGCGCGGGCACCACGGGCCCGGGGGACCCTTTCGGCATCAACGAAACCAAAACCGAAGTGTTTGAAGATGCGCGGCTCTCTCTAGATGCCTCGAAGGTATTCTGGGGCAAGCCGGGCATCTGGGACCTCTACGGCGGCTATCGCTATTGGTACAATAAATTCGGAACCAACCACTCCGACTGGCTGTTCAGCACGGTAGCCCCCGGTACCTCGATCGAAAGCACGGCTTACGTGGGAACCACCTATCACTTCAAGTGATGCCCGGTTCTGATAAAGCAAGTAATGCGTAACGACGTGCCCGGCCTAGTGCCGGGCATGCTCGTTTCTGATTTAGGTTTACATCTCTTATTGAGCTGTTGACAGCCTGCGGCGACCGGATCATGGGCTGACCTATGAGCCATAACGGCGCGCCGCCCTTCCTCGAGGCGCGGGGGATCGTCAAGAAATTCGGCGACCTGGTCGCCAATGATGTTTCCTACTTTGCCGTTGGTGCAGGCGAGGTCGTAGCGCTGCTTGGAGAGAATGGTGCCGGCAAGAGCACGCTCGCCAAGATCCTTTACGGCTTTTACTCAGCCGATGCCGGTGAAATTCGGCTCTCAGGCAAGAGCGTGACCATGAGGTCGCCGGCGGACGCCCGCTCGCTCGGCATCGGCATGGTGTTTCAAAGCTTTTCCCTGGTCCCCGCACTCAGTGTCTTCGAAAACGTGGCGTTGTTCCAAAACAATCTGCCGGCTGTCCTGCCGCGAGCGGCGATCTTGGCGCGGCTACGCTCCTACGCACACCGCTTGCGTCTTACTGTCGATCCGTTCGTGCCCGTCGGCCGCTTGGCCGTAAGCGACCAGCAAAAGGTCGAAATCCTCAAGCAACTCATGGCTGGCGCACGCGTGCTCATTCTCGACGAGCCCACCAAGGTCCTGGCGCCACAGGAAAGCAAAGGGCTTTTTTCGACGATTGATGAGCTTCGCACCGAGGGACTGGGCATCGTGCTCATCACCCACAAGCTGCGCGAAGTACTCTCATGCGCGGATCGAACCGTAGTGATGCGGCAGGGCCACGTAGCGGGTGCGCTCAATCGCGATGATGCTTCGGAGCAGAAGCTCCTCGCCCTCATGTTCGCCGAAACGGTACCGGCCTCAACGCCACGCAGGGCGCCCAGCGTCGGAGCCGGTTCGTGCCTGCTCGCGTTCCAGGCCGTTTCAACATCCGGCGGAAACGGCGAAACATCGCTGCGAAATCTGTCGATGAAAATCCATGCCGGCGAAATTGTCGGGATCGCGGGCGTTTCCGGCAACGGCCAGCGCGAACTTTCAGATCTTATTCTCGGCCTGAAGCATCCGCAGACCGGCGAAAAGACCTTGTGGGACGAGAACGCCTCAGGATGGTCGATTGCGACGATCCGGCAGAAGGGCGTTGCGGACATTCCCGACGACCCGACAGCACAGGCCTGCATCCCTGGACTGACCGTGCGTGAAAATCTCGCACTCGGAACGGGCCGACGCTATCACGCCGGCTGGGGGACGAACTGGGAAAAACTCGACTCCGACATGCGACAGAGCTTTGCCCGATTGAGATTCGCTCCCCCCGCACTCAGCGTCCGCGCCGCAGCGCTTTCCGGCGGCAATCTGCAGCGCCTCATATTGGCCCGCGAATTGGCTCATGAACCGAAACTGATCGTTGCCCTTTATCCGACCCGCGGTCTCGATGCACGCAGCACCGTGACGTTGCGCGCCTTGCTGCGCGACGCGCGCGACCGCGGGGCCGGCGTATTGGTCGTATCCGAAGATCTCGACGAGCTGTTCGAACTCAGCGATCGCCTGCTAGTGCTCTACCACGGCACGATTGCCGGCGAATTTCTGCCGGAGGATTTCCGCGCTGACACCGTCGGCCCGCTCATGGTCGGAGCCGGAGAGCCTGCTCATGCCGCGTGACGCTGCGTCCGTTTGGCGCTCGGTCTCGGCGGGCGGTGCAAGCTTCGCCTTCGTTGCGCTTCTCTCGCTGAGTGGCTTCGCATTGCTTCTTGTCATTGCCGGCAAGAATCCGTGGGAAGCCTACGTCGATACGGTCGTCTACGTGTTCGGCAACGCTTACGGCTTTTCCGAGCTTCTGGTGCGCATGACGCCGCTCCTTTTCACCGCACTGGCGGTGGCGTTGCCTGCCCGCATCGGATTGATCAATGTCGGCGGCGAAGGTCAGCTTTACATGGGCGCGTGGCTGACGACAGCCGGCGAACTTGCGTTGCAGGACCATTCGGCTTTCGTATTGCTGCCGGCATTGACCGTGCTGGGCTTTGTGGGTGGCGGCCTGTGGGCTCTGCTTCCGGCAATCCTGCGAGCTCTCCGTCTCGTCAACGAGACAATCTCCACGCTGCTGCTCAACTACATCGCGCCGCTGATCGTCAGCTACTTCATCTTCGGCCCGTGGCGCAGCCCGGAAAGTTCGTCCTATCCTCAGTCCCCGGCCTTTGTGGAGGCGGCGCGGCTGCCCACGCTCTTTCACTCGCGCGTACATATCGGCCTAATTTTTGCGCTAGTGTGCCTCGCTCTCTATTCGCTGGCCATGAGTCGAACCCGCTTCGGCCTGGAGATGCGCGCAATCGGCGGCAATCCGGCAGCGGCACAGCGCCTCGGCATTCCTGTCTCTCGCTATATTCTGATCGTAATGTTCATGGCCGGCGGCGTTGCAGGCCTCGCCGGGATGGCGGAAGTTGCCGCGATCCAAGGCCGCTTGGTATCGGAACTGTCGCCGGGTTACGGCTTCATCGGGTTTCTCGTGTCGTGGCTCGCCGGTGCGTCGGCGGGTGGCATCGTAGCCATGTCGTTTCTGTTCGCCGTCCTCAGTTCGATTGGCGACATGCTACAGATCACCCAGGGCCTCCCATACGCAGTCATCAATATCCTGTTGGCCGGCATCCTATTCATCGTATTGGGCCGCCGCCCGGTAGCGAGTGCGGCGCGATGAACACGGCACTTGTCCTCGGCGTTCTCGCCAGCGCTATCGCCTCGGGAACGTCGCTGCTTTACGCGACTCTTGGGGAAATCGTCGGCGAGCGCGCCGGGATCGTCAATCTTGGCCTCGAAGGCATCATGTTGGTCGGCGCCGCGAGCGGTTTTGCCGTTACGGCAATGATCGGCGACCCCTTTTTGGGGGTCGCGGCGGCCGCTCTGGCCGGGGCCGCCGTCAATCTCGTCTTTGCCTACCTGGTGATCGGACGCCGCGCCAACCAGCTCGCAACTGGCCTGACCCTGATGTTCTTCGGTTTCGGGCTGAGTGCCCTGATCGGCCGGCCCTTTGTCGGCACGCTCATTGCAGGGCTACCCAAGTTACAATTTTTGAGCCTGGGAAGCATGGGCAATCCCCTCCTCGCCTATGACATCTTGGTCTATCTCGCGGTCCCGACCGCGATCCTGATCTGGTGGCTGCTGTTCCGCACCACTTGGGGGCTTGGCCTGCGTGCGGTCGGCGAAAGCCCAGTGGCCGCCGTCGCGGCCGGGCTCAGTCCGGGGCGGCTGCAATATCAGGCGCTCACCATCGCCGGACTGCTCGGCGGCATTGCCGGGGCGCACCTTTCCCTGTCGCTGACGCTGACTTGGGAGGAAGGCATGACGGCCGGTCGCGGTTTCATCGCCATCGCGCTGGTCATCTTCGCCAAATGGAATCCGCTATGGGCCATTGCCGGCGCGTTGCTGTTCGGCGCCGCCGAGAGTTTGCAGCTCCAGCTGCAGGCCGCAGGCGCGGACGTGTCGCCCTTCATCATGAACATGATTCCTTATCTGCTTACGCTGCTGGTTTTGATCGTCTGGGGTTGGAGCCGTCAGGCGGCAGCGCCCGCAGCTTTAGGGAGAAATTTTGTAGGCGTGGAATAGCCGGGTTCACGCAAGTAGTGCCATGCGCACGAAACGCATGTCTTCGAAAGACAAGGCAGGAGAACAGCCATGAAACGAATTTCGGCTTTTGTGGTCGCACTGACCGCAGCGGTGGCACTGTTTGCGACCGATCCCGTTTCCGCGCAGCAGAAACCGCCGCTGATCGTCGGTGCAATCTACGTCGGCAGCGTCAACGACTACGGTTACAACCGGTCCATGAAGGACGGTCTCGACGAAATGAAGCGAAACATTCCCGGCCTTAAATTGATCGAGGCTGAGAATGTACCGGAAACCGCCGAGTCCGAACGGATCATGGAGGGCATGATCCAGCAAGGCGCAAAGCTCATCTTCGCCACGAGCTTCGGCCACCAGCAGTTTGCCTTCAACCTGGCGAAGACACACCCTGACGTTGTCTTCGAGCACGCCGGCGGCTGGATGATGTCAGCGAACTTTGGAAATTTCTTCGGCGCGACGCAGTCCGCCTGGTATCCGATGGGCGTGGCAGCCGGCAAAATGACGAAGTCAAACACGCTGGGCTTCGTGGTCGGCGTGCCGATCGGGTACGCGATTGGCAACGTGAACGCGTTTGAAATGGGCGCGCGTTCGGTCAACCCCAAGGCAACGACCCGGGTCGTGGTCACTGGCGGCTGGTCAGACAAGGCGAAGGAGGCGGCAGCGGCGGCGGCCCTGATCGATCAGGGCGCCGATGTCGTGACAATGCACGTCGACTCGCCGGCGACCATCATCCAGACCGCCGAAGGCCGCGGCGTCTACTCGATCGGCTTCCAATCCATCACTGCCCAGCAACTCGCTCCGAAAGGCTGGATCACTGGGCTGGGCTTCACTTGGGGTCCGTTCATGACCGGGATCGCGAAAAGCGTGATCGCCGGCACGTTCAAACCCGCGTTCGTGCGTGAGGGCCTTGGGAAAATGATGGCGATCGCACCATTCGGGAAGGCCGTCCCGAAGGACGTTCGCGCCCTCGTTACGGCCTCAGCCGAAAAAGTCGAGAATGGTTTCAATCCATTCACCGGACCGGTCACCGACAATACCGGGACAGTACGCATCGCGGCCGGCGAGTCCTGGGGTGGCGACAAGATGGGCAGCTTCGACTGGTATGTCGAAGGGGTCATCGGCAAGGCCAAATAGCCGGTAGGCGAAAGCGGCATACGCCTGCGGCTTGTTTGAACGAGCCGCGGCATCTTTGGCATGATACGAATGTCGTGGCAGATGGAGGGAGTCTAACGCCTTGCAGGTTGTGCTTACGGAATGGGCCGGATCGATTCTGCGCTGGCTGCACGTCATCGCCGGCATCGGGTGGATCGGCAGCTCGTTTTATTTCATCCATCTCGATCTGAGCCTGAAGCCGCGGCCCGGCTTGCCTGCCGGCGTCAAGGGTGACGAGTGGCAGGTTCACGGCGGCGGCTTCTATCACATGATCAAGTACATGGTGGCGCCGGCGCAAATGCCGGACCACCTCACTTGGTTCAAATGGGAAGCCTATACGACCTGGCTGTCCGGCTTTGCTCTGCTGGTGGTGGTCTACTACCTCGGAGCCGATCTATTTCTGATCGACAAGTCCGTGCTCGACATGACCGCAGCGCAAGCGGCGGGTATTGCCTTCGCAAGCCTTGTTCTCTCCTGGCTCGTTTATGAAGGCCTGTGCCGGTCTCCGCTCGGCAAACACGAAGTCGCTCTGGCGCTCGTCGGCTATGTTTATTTGGTCGCGTTGACCTACGGCTTCACTCACGTATTCAGCGGTCTTGGTGCGTTCACCCAGATCGGCGCGATCATCGGCACCATCATGGTGGCGAACGTTTTCGTTATCGTCATTCCGTATCAAAAAAAGATGGTCGATGCGATGATTGCCGGGAAAGAGCCGGACCCGCTTTGGGGCCAGCTCGGCAAGCAGCGCTCCGTGCACAACAATTATCTGACGCTGCCTGTCGTCTTTTTGATGCTGAGTAATCACTACCCGCTTTTCTTCGCCACCAAATACAATTGGCTGATCGTCGCCATCGTGCTCGCCATCGGTCCGGTCATCCGCCACTTCTTTAATACGCGGCACGAGGGCAAAGGCAGCCCGTGGTGGACTTGGGGCGTCGCCGCGGCGGGCATGATTGCCGTAGCGCTGCTGTCGGCCGCCGGCCCGGCCTCGCTGACCACAACGGCACTGCCGCCGACACCGAAGTTCACGCAAGTCAAAAATATCGTTATTGGCCGGTGCAGCATGTGCCACGCGGCTGAGCCGGTGTGGCCGGGAATTCCGGCCGCGCCGCGAGGCGTGATGCTCGATGATTCCGATCAGATTCAGCGCCACGCCTCTTTGATCGAGGCCTACGCGGTGCGCTCCCAGGCCATGCCGCCTGGCAACATTACCGAAATGACCAGCAAGGAGCGCCTGATGCTCGCCTCCTGGCTCGCAGCTGGCGCGCCGGCGAAATAACGGCCGGACCGGGATCGTGACTGCGAGTCTTCAACGTTGACCGCCAACCCAAGCATGCGCGCCATTCGTGGCCGCCTCCTGAGCTTCGTGCGTGCACCGACTGGTGCGGGCGATGCGCAAAGCTATCGCTACATTGCGGATGGAATCGTCCTCATCAAAAACGGCCGCATCGAGCAAATCGCCGCCGCGGCGGAGCTCGAGGCACGGCTGCTGGCCGGCCTCGCTGTCGACCACTACCCGGACATGCTCATCATGCCGGGCTTCATCGACACGCACATTCATTACCCGCAGACCCAGGTGATCGCCTCCTATGGCGCGCAACTGCTCGAGTGGCTGGAGAAATACACGTTTGTCGAGGAGCAGAAATTCGCCGATCCTGAACACGCGGCGCGCAACGCCGAGTTTTTCCTCGACGAGCTGGCGCGCAACGGCACGACCACCGCCTGCGCCTACGGCTCGGCCCACCCGCAGTCGGCCGAGGCGCTGTTCGCAGCCGCGCACCGGCGTGGCGTCGGCGTTATCACCGGCAATGCCATCATGGACCGTAACGGCCCGCCCGGATTGCTTGCACCTGCCGTGAACGCGATCACGGCGAGTCGCGACCTCGTCCGCCGCTGGCACGGCGTCGGCCGACAGCGTTTTGCGGTGACACCACGCTTCGCCATCACTTCGACCGACAATCAACTCGCCGCAGCTGGCGCGCTGCTTGCGGAGTTTCCGACGGTCCTGATGCAGACCCATCTCGACGAAAACAAAAATGAGATCGCGACGGTCAAGCGGCTGTTTCCAGGCGAACCAAGCTATACGGCGGTGTACGCCCGCTTTGGGCTACTCGGCCACCGTTCGCTGCTCGGCCATTGTATCCACCTCGATGACAGCGAAGTTGCCTTGTTGGCCGATACCAGTTCGGTCGCGGTGTTCTGCCCGACGTCGAACCTGTTTATCGGCAGTGGCCTGTTCGACTACGCAAGGCTCGCGGCTGCCGGTGTGCGCATCGCGCTTGCCACGGACGTGGGCGGCGGCACGTCTTATTCCATGCTGCGCACCGCCGCCGAGGCCTACAAGGTGATGCAGTTGCAAGGCCAGAACCTGCCGGCGCTTGCCGCCTTCGATCTGATGACCCGGGGTAACGCAGCCGCGCTCGGGCTCGACGGGGAGATCGGTGTCATTGCACCGGGCGCCTATGCCGACCTTGTGGTGCTTGACGCAAGCGCGACGCCGGCGATGGCGCATCGGATGCACGTCACGCGTGACCTGGAAGAAGAGCTATTCGTGCTGATGACTATGGGCGACGACCGCGCGGTGCGACAAACCTACATCGCCGGGCAGCCGGCGCTTTAGCAGATCCGCGTCCGTGCTCACGCTGGCTGCGTTGCAGGACTTACGTGCGGCGCCGACGCCCGTTCGCGGGCAATGAGAAGCTGCGCCGCGAGAGCCGCCGCAATCACCGCCGGCTCCTTGCCTTTGATGGCCCCGAGACCGATCGGGCATACCAAACGATCAATCTGGCTGTCCACGACGCCCATCTGCCGGGCGAAACTCGCAAACCGGGCGCGCTTGGTTTCCGAACCGATCAGCCCGACAAAGGCGAAACATTCCCGCCGAAGCGCGGCGGCGGTGATGTCAAAATCGAGCGGATGCGAGTGCGTCATCACCACCACCAGCGCATCGTTCGGCGCATCAGCAACTTCGCGATCGAAGGCGGCCGTGCAGACCATGACGGCGTTTTGCGGAATGTGCTGCGGAAACTCCTCGGCGCGGCTGTCGATCCAACGCACTGCAAATGGCAAGGGCGCGAGTGCCAGTACGACAGCGCGTCCGACATGGCCTGCGCCGAACAACAACACTGGCGTGACCGGTTCGCCAAAGCGCTCCCGGAATGCGGTCTTGTCGAATGGCCCGCCCTGGCCCGGCTGCTTACGCGTATCCCCTGCTACGATGCGGACGATCCGGCCGCTCGGGCTGAGGCGGTTGTCGGTTTCGAATTCGCCCGCGGCCTCCGCATCCTCCAACCGCCGCACCGTCGGCAGATCGGACGTGTCGAATGTCTCAATCAAGGTCCTGACCATGCCGCCGCAGCATTGCCCGAGATTGGGACCGAGCGGCCAGTCGCGAAACTGCGCCTTGCCGCGGCCGGAAGTGAGCAATGCACGGGCTTCCGCGATGGCTTCGTATTCCAGCCTGCCGCCGCCGATCGTACCGAAGAAGCCGCCGTCAGGCTGCAGAACGATGCGGGCGCCGCTCTCGCGCGGAACCGAACCGGCGGTGTCGATGACGCTGAGCAGGCCGGCGCTGCCGTGCCGGTTGATCGTCTCGCGGATTCGCGTCCAAACCTTGGCCATCTGACCCGCTCTAGGCGCTCAGGCCAGCAGCCCGCGCCAGTAGCGCGACCGCATCCACCGGACCGATCGCGTTGAGGATAGCCTCGGGCGTCGCGGGAGCATCGAGCGCCACCGGCTGTCCCGGATTGAGCGAGTGTATCGCATCCGCAATCGCGGCAAAAACCGAAATGGCCAGCATCAACGGCGGCTCACCGACCGCCTTGGATCGGTAGATCGTCTCTTCGCGATTGCTGTTGTCGAGCAGCGCGACGCGGAAGTCTGCCGGCACATCGCCCGCGACGGGAATCTTGTAGGTCGACGGCGCATGGGTGAGCAGGCGGCCCTTGTTGTCGTAAACGAGCTCTTCGGTGGTGAGCCAGCCCATACCCTGAACGAAGCCACCTTCGATCTGGCCGATATCGATCGCCGGATTGATCGAGTGTCCGACGTCGTGAAGAATATCGACCCGCTGCACGCCCAGCTCGCCGGTGAGGATGTCGATCAAAACCTCGCTGCACGCGGCCCCGTAGGCGAAATAAAAGAACGGCCGGCCTTTGGCCTTTTCACGGTCCCAATGCAGCTTCGGCGTCTTGTAGAAACCCGCCGCCGAAAGATGCACGCGGGCGCCGTAAGCCTTCTTGGTCAGTTCGCCGAACGGCATGCTCTCGTTGCCGATGAAAACCCGATCGTCACGGAACGAGATAAGCTCTTCCCCGACATTCCAGGTCTCGCTGGCAAAACGCGTCAGGCGTCCCTTGATTTCGCGCACGGCGGTCTGCACCGCCATGCCGTTGAGATCAGTCCCAGCCGAAGCCGCGGTTGCCGAGGTGTTGGGCACCTTGTCGGTCGAGGTGGCGGTGATATGCACGCGATCGAGACCGATCCCGAATTCCTCGGCGGCGATCTGCGCCACCTTCTGGAACAGGCCCTGCCCCATTTCGGTGCCGCCGTGATTGAGATGGACTGATCCGTCCTGATAGACGTGGACCAGAGCCCCGGCCTGATTTAGATGCATGAGCGTGAACGAGATGCCAAATTTTATCGGCGTCAGCGCCAAGCCGCGCTTGAGGATCGGTGAGCGCGCGTTGAACTCGGCGATCTGCTTGCGTCGCGTCCGATAATCCGACGAGCGTTCAAGCTGTTCGATTACGCGCGGCGCCGTATCGCGATCCTCCACTGTCTGGCCGTAAGGCGTGACCTCGCGGCCGTCGCCGTAGAGGTTGACTTTGCGGACATCGAGCGGGTCGAGGCCGAGATTCCAGGCGATCGCGTCGATCACGCGCTCGATCGCCATCATGCCCTGCGGCCCGCCGAAGCCGCGGAACGCCGTGTTCGATACGGTGTTCGTTTTGACGCGGCGCGAATGGATGCGGTAATGCGGGAGGAAATACGCATTGTCGGCATGAAACATGGCGCGATCCACCACGCCGATGCTCAGATCCGCGGAGCAGCCGCAGCGCGCGTCGAGATCGAGATCGACGGCGCGAATTCGCCCGTTCACTTCGTAGCCGACCGAATACGTCGCGAGAAAATCGTGACGCTTGCCGGTCATGGCCATATCGGCGTCGCGGTCGAGCCGCAACTTGCACGGCCGCCCGGTGGCGCGCGCGGCCAGCGCCGCGATCACCGCCCATTGCGTTGCCTGGGTCTCCTTGCCGCCGAACCCGCCGCCCATCCGGCGCACTTGGCAGGTAACAAACGAGTCCGGGATTCCAAGTACACGCGCCACGATGTGCTGCACTTCGCTCGGATGCTGCGTGCTGGAATAGACCAGCATCGCGCCGTCCTCGCGCGGTACTGCGAGCCCAACCTGGCCTTCCAGATAGAAGTGCTCCTGGCCGCCAATGCGGATGGTTCCGCGGCTGCGGTGTGGAGAGGCAGCTATCGCCGAAGATGCCCCTCCACCCACAAAAGCATAATCGGGCAGCACCACTTCGCCGGACGCCCTGCCCTGCTCGACCGTGACGTTGGGCGCCTCGGCGTCAACTTCGACGCGACCGCGCAACACCGCACGTCGTGCCGCGTCGCGGGTCGTCGCGGCGACCGCAAAAACCGGCTGGCTGTGAAATATCACTTCAGTCTGCGCGAACGCCGGCTCGTCAGCGGCGGCGGGCGAGATATCGTTCTTGCCCGGGATATCAGCCGCGGTGACGACGGCAATAACGCCGGGGAACTTCACTACAGCGTCAAGATCGAGGGAGCGGATACGACCACGAGCTACGGGCGCGCCGCCGATCGCGACATGGAGCGTTCCGACCGGCTCCGGAATATCATCGATGTATTCCGCCGCGCCCTGCACGTGCTTGGCGCCACTATCGTGCTGCAGCGGCTTGTGGACGTGACGAAGCGGCGCGTCCAGGGTAGCGGAGTCACTCGGCGGCATCGGCAATCATCCGGCGATCGACGATACGGGTGAGATTTGGCGCTGCGCCCGCAATTTCAGCGAGCGCCTTCACCACGAGGTTCGCCGCAACGCCGCGGCGGTAGGCGGCGCTGGCGCGCAGGTCATCAAGGGGCTTGAAATCCTCGCTGATCGCTTCGGCAGCTTGGCGCCAACCCTGCGGGTCCGCGAGCGGAAGGCCGGTTAGGCGGCTCTCTACCGTCGCCGCGCGTTTCGGGATTCCCGCCATGCCGCCGAACGCAGCTCTGGCGCCGCTTATCCGGCCCGCGGTTGTCGTGATGGAAAAAGCCGCGAGCACCGCCGAAATATCTTCATCGATACGTTTGGTGATCTTGAAGGCGCGAAAATGCGTCCCCGGCGCGAGGCTCGGCACCAGGAGCCGGCGCACGAATTCGCCGGGTTTGCGATCCTGCTTGCCGTAATCAAGGAAGAAGTTCTCCAGCGGCAACTGGCGAATGTTCTCGCCATGCCGCAATTCCACCGTCGCGCCGAGTGCGATCAGCATCGGTGCCAGATCGCCGATCGGCGAACCGTTAGCGATGTTGCCGCCCACGGTGCCGCAGGCGCGCACCTGGATTGAGCCGAACCGGCGCAGCACTTCGGCAATGTCCGGGTCGATCGAACCCAGCACTGGCGCAGCGCGCGCCAGCGACACGACGGCGCCGAGCGCGTAGCCGTCACTGGTTTCTTCGATCCGAGACAATTCGTTGACGCGGCCGACGTGAATGATCTTCTCGATCGGCGCGAGCTTTTTGGTGATCCACAGTCCGACGTCGGTCGATCCGCCGAGGACGGTGGCGTCGGGATGCTGTGCGTAGAGCTTCGCTAGCGATGCTTCACTCGCTGGTGCAGCAAAGAAAGAAGCTAAGTCGCCAACAAACAGATCGGTGCTGTCGTCGAGCGCGCGAAGCGCTTTGAGCCGCTCATCAGTCGAGCGCGCGAAGCGATCCGCAGCGGCATTCGTACAAACCTCGAGCGCCGCATCCACGATCGGTCTATACCCAGTGCAGCGGCACAGGTTGCCCGCCAGCGCATCGTTGATCTTCGATCGATCAGTCACACCCTCGCATTCATGGAAGTGAGCAAACAGGCTCATCACAATGCCAGGCGTGCAGAAGCCGCATTGCGAACCGTGTTGGCTCGCCATCGCGGCTTGGACCGGATGCAACTTCCCGCTTTCAGCGAGGTCTTCGACCGTGATCAGCTCGGCACCATCCAGTTGGCCGAGCAGCGTGATGCACGAATTGACCGGCTCGTATACGACGCGGCCGTCGCGTTCACGCGCCACAACCACGGCGCAGGCACCGCAATCGCCTTCTGCGCAGCCTTCTTTAGTCCCGGTCGAACGTTCTTGAAAGCGCAACCAGTCGAGCACTGTACTGCGCGACTGAAAGCGGTCGAGAGAAACCATACGGCCGCGCCGGAGAAATTGCAGATTGTCTCTTGTCATGAGTGCTATTCGATACGAAACATAGTCTTCCCGGGGGTAACCGACAATCGACCTATGTGACGCAAGGACTATGCCAGAACCTGACAACAAATCCCCGGCGTGCTGCGGCAACGGCACGACCCGGTACCCTGCGCTCGAGGCCTTACGAAGACCATGGCCATGACTGCTCTCCACACGCTCGACCATGAAGCATTTCTGCGCCGCGCCTTCGCGGTGGCCGCCCGGGCCCGCAGCCACGGCAATCATCCGTTCGGCGCGATTTTGGTATCCGCCGACGGCGCCGTGCTGATGGAGAGCGAGAACGGCTTCATGCCGGCTCGCGACATGACCGCTCATGCCGAGCGGTTGCTCGCCACCAAGGCCTCGATAGAGCTGGACGGGAAAATTCTGCCCAGTTGCACGCTCTACACCTCCGCCGAACCGTGCGCGATGTGCGCCGGCGCCATCTACTGGACGGGAATCGGCCGCGTCGTGTTCGGACTAACGGAGCGACGTCTCAAAACGATGACCGGCAATCACGCTGAGAATCCGACACTCGATCTCCCTTGCCGCACGGTGTTTGCGGCAGGTCAGCGTCAGGTCGAGGTCATTGGCCCGCTGCTCGAAGACGAAGCCGCGGCACTCCACGTCGGCGTGTGGTAAACCGCCAGCGCACGCGCAGCAGTCATTGCGAAGCGCGCTTTGGCGCCCAGTTCTAGTGAGCGGTCGGCGCGGTCGCGTGGTGCCAGACGTGCCGCCTGTGTCGCTCGTATGGATAAACTCGCGTCTCTTGGCTCGGATAATAGCTCTGCGGCGGGCAGCACCCGTGCCCAAACCCGCAGCCGCAGCCGGACCTTGGGTCCTGGAAAACGTTACCGATGACAGTACCCGGGTTGAAATCTTGAGCCCGTGAGAACCCAGTTGCCGCCAAAACAAGCACGCCCGCGAAAACAAGCTTCCCCATGGGCCGATCTCCTCTGCAACTACAGCTTTTGACAAGAACTAGGCTCAAGCTGCTCCATACACAAGGGACTCTCCGGCGGAAGGTTGCGCCCCTCTCGAAGACTAGCGTCGCCCATGATTTAGTGTGCCGACCAACGCGAACCTGGCGAGCTTCATGCGACTGATTGAATGCGCCCACCTTGTCGAGGCGGCCGACAAACCTGTCGTGTCGCGCCGTCAAATCAGAATCGATCAGGATAAAATCAGCAATGTTGGCGACGGTACGGTGGCGCCTCGCGACACCGAGCAATTCTTCGTCCTGCCGGCGCTCTGCAACGCGCACGATCATGGCCGCGCCATCCGCACGAGTTCGGTCAACGCTAGCGGCAAGCCCTTGGAGTCGTGGATCCAATATCAGGCGCTGATCCCATCGGTTGATCCCTATTTGGCCGCGGTCGTTGCGTTCTCGCGTTCCGCGCTTGGCGGTGTGGGCGTGGTGATGATGCACCTCACCAAGCCGCAGGGCCTGACAGACCTGCCGACCGAGGCGGCAGAAATCGCCCGCGCCGCGCGCGACGTCGGCGTACGCGTCGGATTCGCCATAGCGATCCGCGAACGAAATCCGCTCATCTACGCTCCATCCGAACAAGTTCTTTCAATGCTACCCGCTCCCGCGCGCGCGCAGATCGAAGGCCTGCTGCGCAAGCCGCTTTCGCCCAAGGAATACATCGCGCTCGTCGACGAAGTTGCCGCGGCCGCAGCGGGGCCGATGTTCGATGTCCAGTACGGTCCCAACGGAGTGCAATGGTGCAGCGATGCGCTGCTCTCAACGATCGCCGAAGCGTCGCAACGCACCGGTCGGCGGATCCATATGCACCTGCTCGAAACGCGCTATCAGCGCGCGTGGGCGGATACGACTCACCCTGGCGGCATTGTCGAACATCTCGACACGCTTGGGCTGCTCTCGCCACGGCTCACGCTTGCTCATTGCGTCTGGGCGCGGCCGGAGGAGCTGGAATTGCTAGCGGAACGCGGCGTGACCATCGCGATGAATACGAGCTCCAACCTGCACCTGCGCTCCGGCATTGCTCCGGCCGCCCGCATGGTCGAGGCCGGTTGCCGCATGGCCATCGGTCTCGATTCCAGCGCGCTGGACGACGATGACGATGCCCTGCGCGAGCTGCGGTTGTGGCATCTGCTGCATGTCGGCAACGGCTTCAAGGTGGCGGTCGACCGCGAGCAAACGCTGCGGGCCGCGTTCGCCAACGGTCGCCTGTCGGTCACCAATAAAGACAACGGCGGCACCATCCGCGCCGGCGCGCCTGCCGACATTCTCATGCTTGATTGGGGCGCCATCGACGAGGATCGCCTGCAGGAGGACATCGACCCGCTGGTGCTGGTGCTGACCCGAGCGACCGCTCGGCACGTTCGCGAATTAATCGTCGCTGGCCGAACCGTCGTGAAGGACGGATCGGTGGTTGGCGTCGATGCCGAGGCCGCAAAGGCGGAAGTCCTGAACCGTGTCCGCCACGCCATGCCTGACAAAGCAGCGATCGTGCAGGCACTTCCTTCGTTGGAGCGGGCCATCGCCAAACACTACGAACCTAATCCCTCCTGCTTCTAAAAATCCGTTCGACGGTTCAGCGCAGACCGTTACCCGCTTGGTACAGCAATTTCGGCGACGGCCAAACAAAGGTGCGGCGGCCGTTTTTCATCCCGAACAGCGGCTGGGCGATCTCGGCGACCGCGGCGGTGCGATCCGTACAGTCGAGTACGACGAAATCGGCTGGATTGCCGACTACAATTCCGTAATCGCGCAGATTCATCAGTTTTGCCGCCAACGTCGTCACCATGTCGAGACAGGATGACAGTTCCGGCGGGCGGCCGATCTGGGCAATGTTCGCGTAGAGATTCGCCATCCGCAAAAGCGAGCAGTCTCCGAACGGCGTAAAGGGGTTGAGAATATTGTTGCTGGCGATCGAACAGACGACGCCCGAAGCGAGCAGCCGGTGAGCGGGCGCGACCCCGCGAGGGATATTGTGTTCGCGGTCGCGCCCCATGAGAAAGAGGTCCGTCGAAGGGAGCACCGTCACCGCCACGCCGGCGTCAGCCAGGCGGTTTGCCACCGCGGCGAACCGTGCAGGCTCAAGCGCCGATAATTTGGTCACGTGGCCGATCGCCACGCGCCCGCCCCATCGTAGTTCCTTTGCCTGACGACAGACCTCGTCAAGGCTCATCCACGACGGATCGAGATCGAAGTCGAGGTGAACGTCGATGTCACAATCGAATTTCTTTGCGATCGCGAAGACGCGGGCAATGTGCCCCTGGGGATCGCTGTCCGTATAGGGACATCCGCCAATGAGGTCCGCGCCGAGTTCGCACGCCTCAATCAGAAGTTCTTCAGTGCCGGGATCGTTGAGCAGTCCCTCCTGTGGAAACACGCAGATTTCAAGATCGATCGCCCAGGCGTAGTCGCGCTTTAATCGTTGGATCGCGCGGAAGCCACGAAGCCCTACGCGCGGGTCGACCTCCACATGCGTACGCATACGCATGGTCCCCTGCAGGATCGCCCTTTCCAGTGTGTGGCGGGCGCGCTCATAAATGTCGTCCTCGGTGAAAGCGCGCTTGGCCGCCGCCACCGCTGCAATCGCTTCCGCGAGCGTTCCGTCACGCGAATTGCAGCGATCGAGAATGCGAGATTTGTCGAGGTGGATGTGCGTTTCGACAAAACCCGCGACCACGAGTTTGCCGGCAACATCTCCACTGGCAGCCTCTGCATCGATCCGTGAGGCAATCTCGGCGATACGGCCGCCTTCGACGCCGATGTCTACAATCTCCGCCTGATGTGCGCCGACGCGCGCATGACGCAAGATGAAATCAAGAGCCATGAGGCTTCAGGACTCTGCGCATACGGAAGGCAGCGGAATTGCCACAATGCGAAAAGTGCCCGTCAATTCAATACTTCCTGTCGATGGCATGATGCTTGCAGCCGTCAGCTTACTACGCGCGGACAGGCCCTCAAAGGAGAAGAGACCATGGCGTTGACGACATTCAACCGGCGCACGTTTCTACAGGCGAGTGCAGCGTCATTGCTGGCGACAGGATCGGCGGCCAGGGTGGCGCAGGCGGCTGAAGCCGTCATCGGCATCGTTTACGTCGGGCCGCGCGACGACTTCGGCTGGAATCAAGCCCATGCCGTCGCGGTGTCGGCACTGAAGAGCCTTCCCGGCGTGAAGATTTCGGAAGAAGAGAACGTTCCGGAGACCGATGCCTGCGCCAAGACCATGGAATCCATGATCAATCTGGACAAGGCGAACATTATCCTCGGGACTTCGTTCGGCTACTTTGACCCATTTATGATCGACCTGTCCAAAAAATATGCAAGTGTCGAATTCAGGCATGCTGCACCGCTCTGGACGCCAAAGCTTCCCAAAAACCTGGGCAGCTACTTCGGTTACCTCAATCAGGCCCATTACGTCGACGGCGTCGCAGCCGGCTTATCGACCAAGTCGAACAAGATTGGATTTGTCGCCGCCAAGCCGATCGCCTCCGTGCTCAGCAACATCAACTCGGTTCTGCTCGGCTCCAGGACGACGAATCCGAAGACGACCGTGCAAGTGATATTCACCGGCGACTGGTCGCTACCGGTTCGCGAGGCCGAAGCCACCAACGCGCTCGTCGATGCCGGCTGCGACGTCATCACGTGTCACGTTGACAGTCCGAAGGTCGTGATCTCGACTGCCGAGAAGCGCGGCGTCAAAACTTGCGGCCACAATGCGTCACAAGCCCCGCTGGCGCCGAAGGGCTTCATCACCGGCGCCGAATACAAGTGGATCACCATCTACAAGGCCTACGCCGAGCTCATCAAGGCTGGCAAGCCGCTCCCCAACATGATGTCCGGCGGCTATGAGTCCGACATGGTGCAGAACACACCATTCGGTGCCGGCGCCGACGACGGGGCGCGCCGCGCTGCCGAGAAAGCTATCGCCGACCTGAAGAACAAGATGCCGATCTATGTCGGTCCGCTCAAGGACAATAAGGGCAACGTGGTCATCTCCAAGACTTACGACAACCTTGATCCGTTCCTCGACAAAATGAACTACCTGCTCGACGGCGTGCAGGGCTCGATCACGTGACCGTAATCGGCTGACGATCGTTCCGTGCGGCGGGCCACGCGCTCGCCGCACGGTTATGCTGTGTCCTCCTCCATCCTCGACCGAATACCGGGAGTTCGTGACTGAGCATGGCAGACATTGCAGAACCGCTGAGCCCGGCGGCGCTCGCCCCCGCTAGCAGTCATTGGGGCGACCTGTCAGTCCGGATTCGCCGCGGCGCCGAATACGTTGTGATCCCGCTCTTCGCGCTCGGAATCTCGGGCTTCCTCTTTTCACTGCTGTTACTGGCACTCGGGAAATCCCCGACTGAATTTTTTGAGCTCGTCGAGCGGGGGGGCTTCGGCACCGCGTTTTCGCTGCAGAACACCCTTGAGCGTTCGTCGCCGCTGATCCTCACTGCGCTTGCGGTGGCGCTGCCGGCGCGCATCGGCCTCGTCATCATCGGTGGCGAAGGCGCCCTTGTGCTCGGGGGCTTCGCCTCGGCCGCGATGGCTATTCCGTTTGTCGTGAGCAATACCTCGCCGATACTGACTCTAACGATCATGGCCGCGACGGCCGTGGTGGTTGGCGGCTTCTGGATCGGGATCGTCGGATACTTGCGCTACGCTCGCGGCGTCAATGAAACGATCTCCTCTTTGCTGATGACTTACATCGGCATCGCCATCATGAACTTCTTTGTCGAAGGTTCCTTGCGCGATCTGACCAACCCCAACAAGCCGTCGACCATGCCGATCGGCGATGCCTATATGGTTGGATTTATCCCTGGAACCGACGTCCATTGGGGACTGGTGGCCGGCCTCGTGCTGTCGGTTCTGCTCTACATCCTGCTGTCGCGAACAACGTTTGGGTTTGCCGTGAGAGTCGCAGGCGGCAACCCGCGCGCCGCGCTGGCGCAGGGGCTTCCGGTTGGAAAGCTCATCGTGATCTGCTGCGCCATCGCTGGCGCTTGTGCCGGCCTCGCCGGCTTCTATGAGGTCGCCGCAATCCAGGGCCGTGCCAACGCCTCGCTGGCGGCAGGTTACGGCTATACCGGAATCCTCGTGTCGTTCCTGGCGCGGCACAATCCGCTGGTCATCGTTCCGGTCGCCATATTGTTCGGCGGCATCGTCGCGTCCGGCGGCCTCATCGAACGGCGTATGGGACTGCCCGACGCGACCGTCCTGGTGCTGCAGGGTCTCACCTTCGTTGTCCTGCTCATGTCCGAAACGCTGTATGGCCGCTTCAAGATCTTCCAGGTGAAGGGGACGGTCGAGCGCACATGAGCCAGAGCGATTCACTCATCGTCCTTGTGGCGCTCATCGGCGGGGCGTTGCGCGTTTCCACGCCCTTCATGTTCGTCGCTCTCGGCGAATGCCTCACCGAAAAATCCGGGCGGGTGAATTTGGGTCTTGAGGGCACGCTCGTCCTGGGCGCCATGACCGCCTACGCGATCTCCTATCAGACCCAGTCGCCGTGGCTCGGCGTGCTGGCGGCGGGCTGCGCCGGTTCAGCGCTTGGCGCCATGCACGGCTACATCTGCAAGCTGCCAAAGGTGAACGATATCGCGGTGGGCATCGCCATGATGTTGTTTGGCACCGGCGTCGCTTTCTTCTTCGGTAAACCCTACATCCAGCCGCAAGCGCCGCAGCTCGGGTCCTTCTCGCTCGGCGCTTGGTCAAACAGCCAGGAGGTCGTGACCGCACTGCGAATCAACCCGCTGCTGCTCGTGGGCATCGCGGTCGGATTTGTGATGGCCTGGGCTTTTGCCAATACCAAGTGGGGCCTGATCGTCCGCATGACCGGCGACAGCGCGCCGGCCGCAAAAGCAATGGGCGTTTCGGTCGATCTGGTGCGCTTTCTAAGCACCACCGTCGGCGGCTTTCTGGCCGGCGTCGGAGGCGCGTTCCTCTCGCTCTACTACCCAGGCGCCTGGAACCAAGGCCTATCGTCCGGTCAGGGATTGATGGCGGTGGCGCTGGTCATCTTCGCGCGCTGGAGCCCGATCCGCTGCGTGCTGGCAGCGTTGTTGTTTGGCGCCGCTGGGGCCATCGGACCGGCGCTGCAGTCAGTCGGCATCACGCAGGGGTATTATTTCTACAACGCCGCACCCTACATCCTCACGCTGTTCATCATGATCGCATCGGCCGGCTCCAAGCACGCTGCGCGCCTTGTGCCCGGCGAATTGAGCATCACCAAATGAGCGCGCCATGAGTGGACGTTCATGAGTGGGCTTGGCGGACTTAACAAGACTCCCAATGGCGTGGTGTTGGGGCTTGTTCAGCTTCAGTTGCCGGTCGTGAAGACGGCGGACGATCTGGCGGCGCAGACGCAGCGCATCGTCGCGATGGTCGGCAAGGCCCGTCGCAACATGCCGACGATGGACCTCGTGATCTTCCCCGAATATGCGCTGCACGGCCTGTCGATGGACACCAATCCGGCCATTATGTGCTCGCTCGACGGGCCGGAGGTGGCGGCGTTCAAGAATGCGTGCGCGGATAATCAAATCTGGGGGTGCTTTTCCATCATGGAAAGCAACCCGGGCGCTTACCCATTCAACTCTGGCCTGATCATCGACGATACCGGCGTGCTGCGTCTCTACTATCGCAAGATGCACCCGTGGGTGCCGGTCGAGCCGTGGGAGCCAGGCGATATCGGCATTCCCGTGATCGACGGACCGAAGGGCGCAAAGGTCGCGCTTATCATCTGCCACGACGGCATGTTCCCGGAGATGGCGCGCGAATGCGCCTACAAGGGCGCCGAGATCATGATCCGTACTGCGGGCTACACAGCGCCGATCCGCGACGCGTGGCGTTTCACCAATCAAGCCAACTCATTCTGCAATCTCATGGTGACCGCCAACGTCTGCATGTGCGGCTCGGACGGCACCTTCGACTCCATGGGCGAAGGCATGGTGATAAATTTCGACGGCACCATCATGGCCCACGGCAAGAGCGGCCGGCCCGACGAGGTCATCACCGCGGAGGTGCGCCCCGACCTGGTGCGTGAGGCCCGCCAGCATTGGTCGGTCGAGAACAACATCTACCAGTTCGGTCATCGCGGGTTCACCGCCGTTCGTGGCGGCGCCCAGGACTGCCCCTACACCTACATGCGGGACCTCGTGGCGGGACGCTACCGGCTGCCTTGGGAAGACAAAGTGCAATACGTGGACGGCACCTCGTGCGGCTTCCCGGCGCCGGTGCGCCGCTACGGCGAACGGCTCGATCGGGCGGCGGAGTAAGCCATGGCCACCGTTCCGGGCGATCCCTATGACTGGCCGTTTGACGGCGATCTGACGCCGAAGAACACCACGTTAATCATCATCGACATGCAGACGGACTTCTGCGGCAAGGGCGGTTACGTCGATGCCATGGGTTACGATCTCTCGCTGACGCGGGCGCCGATCGGACCTATTCGCTCGGTGCTGGAAGCCATGCGCGCCAAAGGCTACGGCATCATGCACACCCGCGAGGGGCATCGCCCCGACCTCGGCGACCTGCCGGAAAACAAGCGTTGGCGCTCGCGGCGTATCGGCGCTGGTATTGGCGATCCGGGACCCTGCGGAAAGATCCTCGTGCGCGGCGAACCGGGCTGGGAGATCATTCCCGAACTGGCGCCCAAGCCCGGCGAACCCGTGATCGACAAGCCGGGCAAAGGCTCATTCTGCGCCACCGATCTCGAATTGATGCTG
>Ga0070731_10001627_pt1 | contig 22785 bp, 19 predicted proteins | sample Coa_R1_2_FD_66448 | JGI IMG/M metagenome (GOLD analysis project Ga0070731, IMG submission 66448) | Surface soil microbial communities from Centralia Pennsylvania, which are recovering from an underground coalmine fire - Coalmine... | ecosystem: Environmental > Terrestrial > Soil > Unclassified ... | reverse complement strand
CCTCGTCCACCAGGGATGGTCGGGTCGGACCTGGGCCGATCACGGGGCGCTCGACGATCCGGGTGACACCCATCTTCGTCCGTTCACCAGCACCGCCCAGGTCCCAGTCGTCGGGGGCCGGCGCTACGAGGCGGTCAACCAATTCGTGTCGACCGGGGTGGTCCCGGCCGTGGTGGTCTGGCCACGGCCCCGAGTCCCACTGGCCCTGCGCCTGCTGGTGTGGCTGGTGGCGGTCCTACTCGCCGCCGCCATCGCCGGTCTCGTCATCCACAAGGTCCGCCCGAAGTGGCTTCGGGCGGTCGAGGTCACCGCCGGGGCGGCGCAGCCGGCAGCCCACGCCTCGAGTGGGACCGGCTCGAAGTCCTCCACCACGCACAGCCCCGCCGGGCGACAGACTCACCCCCATCCCACCGCGCCGGTGAGCGAGACGTCGACAGGCCTCAACAACGCATCGGTGGCCGTGGCGGCTCCCGACTACGACGTCGTCGTGACCACCCAGGCGGCGTGCTGGGTCGAGGTGACTGGCCCGGGGTCGTTCAAGCCGACGTTCTCATCGGTTCTCCCGGCGGGTTCGACCCGGACATTCCCGTCCACCCAAGGGCAGCTGACGGTCCTCCTCGGTGCGAGCCACGTCGTCGTGCAGGTCCAGATGGCGGGCAAGACCGTGCCCGGGTGGCAGTTCACCCCGACCGCCGTCCCGTTCACGCTGAACTTCTCCAGCGCCGGCTGACCACGTCTCTCAGGGGCGGGCGGAGTGACGCCGCCGGGGTCCGAAGGCGGGGCAAGCGTGAGGTACCACACGCCATTGGCCTGTACACGGGCGTCAACTTCGTGTCAACGCCTGTGGGGCTAGCTGGAATCGAACCAGCGACCTCAGCATTATCAGTGCTGCGCTCTAACCGGCTGAGCTATAGCCCCCGAAATCGAGACCGTGAGCCCCGAAGTCGAGGCGTCAGGCTAACACCGCGTCTAGCAAGTCAGGCGAGGGCCGGTTCCTCTTCTTCGCTCGCCACGGCGGCCACGGCGGCGACGGCATGACCCTCGTCGAGGCTCATCAGGCGGACCCCGGTGGCGTCACGTCCTTGCGCGGCGATCTCGCGTACGGCGGTGCGGATGACCACGCCGCCGGTGGACACCAGCAGGATCTCGTCGTCGAGCGCGGCCATGAAGGCCGCGACCACCCGGCCGCGCACCGCTGTCAGGCGGATGGCCCGGACCCCTTGGCCTCCCCGGCCCTGACGGCCGAAGTGATCCATCTTCGTCCGCTTCCCGTAACCGGCATCGGTGACGACGAGGATGTCCTTGTCCTCCCGCACGACGTCGCACGACACCACTTCGTCGTCAGCCCGCATCCGCATACCGCGTACCCCGGCGGCGTCGCGGCCCATGGGACGGACGTCGTGCTCGGAGAACCGAATCCCGGCGCCGTTCCGGCTGACCATGACCACGTCATCGTCGCCCGACGTGGGCACCACCCGGACGAGCTCGTCCCCTGACCGCAGCGCTATGGCGATGAAGCCCTCGCGGCGGGACTTGTCGTACTCGGTGAACGCTGTCTTCTTCACCTGACCGGACTTGGTGGCGAACAAGAGGTAGCCCCCCGAATCGAAGTCGCGGGTGGCCACCAGCGCCTGGATGTGCTCGTCGGGGGCCAGCGGAAGAAGGTTTACCGCCGCGGTGCCCCGGGCTGTGCGTTCCTTCTGCGGGACCTCGTGGGCGCGCAGGCGGTACACCCGGCCTCGGTTGGAGAAGAGCAGCAGATAGGCGAGGGCGGTGGTGTGGACCACGTGGGCCACCAAGTCCTCTTCCTTGAGCTTCGCCCCCCGCACGCCGCGGCCGCCGCGGCCCTGCGTCCGGAACGCGTCGGCCGGAACCGACTTGATATAGCCCGCTCTCGTCATGGTGACGACGAGCTCCTCGTCCTCGATGAGGTCTTCGACCCCCATCTCGCCGGGGTCGTGGGTGACGCGGGTACGACGCGGGTCGGCGAACTTCTCCTTGATCGCCTGCATCTCGCCGGCGATCACGGCCCGCAACTTGGCGGGGTCGGCCAGGATGGCCTCGAGCGCCGCGATCGTCTCGCGGAGCTTGGTCATCTCCTCCTCGAGCTCCGACCGGCCGAGCCGCGTGAGCCGGCCCAGCGTCATGTCGAGGATGTGGTTCGCCTGCTCCTCCGAGAACGAGAACGGCTCGGCCATGAGTGCGGTGCGCGCCGCCGGTCGGTCATCCGACGCCCGGATGGCGGCGATGACGGCGTCGAGCATGTCGATGGCCTTGAGCAGCCCCTCGACGATGTGGGCCCGGTCCCGGGCCTTGGCCAGGCGAAATTCGGATCGGCGGGTCACCACCTCGATCTGGTGAGCCACGTAAGCGCTCAGCGCCTGAGCCAGGTTGAGCGTCCGGGGGACGCCGTCGACCAGCGCGACCGTGTTCACGCCGAAGCTCACCTGCATGGGGGTGTGCTTGTACAAGTTGTTGAGCACGACGTTGGCGTTGGCGTCACGCTTGAGCTCGATGACCAGCCGGGTCTGACGGCCGGCGGAGTCGTTCTGGGTCCGGCTGATGCCGTCGAGGTCGCCGGACTTGACCAGGTCGGCGATCTTCTTCTCCACCACCTCGACCGAGGTCTGATAGGGGAACTCGGTGACCACGATGCGCGACGTGCCCTTGACCTCGTCGATCTCCGCCACCGCCCGGAGCTTGATGGAGCCGCGACCGGTGCGGGCCGCGTCGAGGATCCCCTGGCGGCCGAGGATCATGGCGCCCGTCGGGAAGTCAGGGCCCTTCACGAACTGCAACAAGTCGTCTGGGGTCGCCTCGGGGTGCTCGAGCACGTGCAACGTGGCGTCGATGATCTCGCCCAGGTTGTGAGGGGGGATGTTGGTGGCCATGCCGACGGCGATGCCCTGGGACCCGTTGACCAGGAGGTTGGGGAAGCGGGCCGGCAGCACACTCGGCTCCTGCTGCGTGCCGTCGTAGTTGGAGTCGAAGTCGACCGTGTCCTCGTCGATGCCGGCCATGAGCTCCAGGGCCAACGGGGCCAGACGCGACTCGGTGTAGCGCATGGCCGCCGGGCCCTCGTCCGGGCCCGTGCCCCCGAAGTTCCCGTGGCCGTCGATGAGGGGGTGCCGGAGGCTGAACTCCTGCACCATCCGGGCCAGTGCGTCGTAGATGGCCGTGTCGCCGTGCGGGTGGTACGCCCCCATGACCTCGCCCACCACACGGGCACACTTGGCGTGCGGGCGGTCGGGACGCAGGTTCTGGTCGTACATCGAGTAGAGGATGCGGCGGTGCACCGGCTTGAGCCCGTCACGCACGTCGGGCAAGGCCCTGGAGACGATGACCGACATGGAGTACTCGAGGAACGAGCGCTCCATCTCCTCCTGGATCTCGATGGGCTCGATGGCCAGGGCCACGTCGAGTTCGCCGGCGCCGTTGCCCTCGGGCTCTGTCGGGGTGGCGCCGTCACGCGGGCCCTGTCCGTTGCCGCGTCTGGCCATGTCCTGCTTCGTCCCTCCTCATGCGGCCAGCGACAGCCGGCCCGCGCTCCTCAGAAGTCGAGGAAGCGCACGTCCTTGGCGTTGGTCTGGATGAACTGGCGTCGGAGATCGACGTCGTCGCCCATCAGCACCGAACAGACCTCGTCGGCCAACGCCGCCTGCTCGACGGCGATCTGGAGCAACGAGCGCTTCCCCGGCTCCATGGTGGTGTCGCGCAATTCGTGGAAGTCCATCTCGCCGAGGCCCTTGAGCCGTTGGAACTCAGCCTTGTGGTTCGGGTTCTCGGCTAGGAACGCTGCTTTGGCCGCATCGTCCTTCAGGTAGATCTTCTCCTTGCCCACCAAGGTGGAGTACAGCGGCGGCTGGGCCACGTACACGAAGCCGCCTTCGACCAGCGGCCGCATCTGGCGGAAGAAGAAGGTGAGTAACAACGTCCGGATGTGTGATCCGTCGACATCCGCGTCGGCCAGGATGATCACTTTGTGGTAGCGGATCTTCTGCACGTCGAAGTCGTCGGCCAAGCCGGCGCCGATGGCGGAGATGAGGGCTTGGATCTCCGTGTTCTTGAGCATCTTGTCGATGCGGGCCCGCTCGACGTTCAAGATCTTGCCCCGGATGGGCAAGATGGCCTGGGTGCGCGGATTCCGGGCATCCTTGGCCGAGCCGCCGGCCGAGTTGCCCTCCACGATGAACAGTTCGCTCTCACGCGGGTCCCGTGACGAGCAGTCGACCAGCTTCCCGGGAAGCCCAGCCCCGTCGAGCGCCGACTTGCGGCGCGTCAGGTCTCGGGCGGTGCGCGCCGCCACCCGGGCCCGGGCGGCCAGGGTCGACTTCTGCACGATCTGATTGGCCTCGCGGGGGTTCTCCTCCAGCCACTCACTCAGCTTCTTGTTGGTGCCCGTCTCCACCAGCGATCGGATGGAGACGTTCCCGAGCTTGGCCTTGGTCTGGCCCTCGAACTGCGGGTCGCGCAGGCGGACCGAGATGATGGCGGTCAGGCCCTCGCGGATGTCCTCACCCTGGAAGTTCTCGTCCTTCTCCTTGAGGGTTCCCTTGGCCCGGGCGTAGCGATTGACCGCATTGGTGAGGGCCTTCTTGAAGCCCTCTTCGTGCATGCCGCCCTCGATAGTGGCGATGCCGTTGGCGAACGAGTGGATCGACTCGTGGAAGCCGGTGTTCCACTGCAGCGCGACCTCGACCTCCTGGTCGTCCTCCGCCTGGGTGAACGAGCTCACCTTGCGGAACAACGCTTCTTTGGCGGCGTTGAGGTGCTTCACGTAGTCGACGATGCCGCCGGTGTAACGGTACGGGTCCGGCTTCTGTTCGCGGCCCGGCCGCTCGTCGACGAAGCGGATCTCCAGACCCTTGTTCAGGAAGGCCATCACCTGGAGTCGCTCGAGAATCGTCTGGGCCCGGAACTCGGTCTCTTCGAAGATGGTGGGATCGGGCCAGAAGGTCACCGTGGTGCCCGTACGTCCACGAGGAGCCGGGCCGGTGACGGTGAGCGGCTTCTTCATTTCGCCGCCGTTGGCGAACTCAGCCACGTGATGGTCCCCGTCGCGGTCGACCTCGAGGGTGAGGTGCGTCGAAAGGGCGTTCACGACCGACACACCGACACCGTGCAGTCCGCCCGAGACCTTGTAGCCCGATCCCCCGAATTTCCCTCCGGCGTGGAGCGTGGTGAGGACGAGCTCGGCAGCCGAGCGGTCGGGATATTGGGGATGCGGCCCGACCGGGATGCCCCGGCCGTTGTCGACCACCCGGCAACCACCGTCGGCCAGCAGGGTCACGTCGATACGGGTGCAGAAGCCCGCCATGGCCTCGTCGACCGAGTTGTCCACGACCTCCCAGACCAGGTGGTGCAGGCCGGTCGGACCGGTAGAGCCGATGTACATCCCCGGCCGTTTCCGGACCGGTTCGAGCCCTTCCAGGATCGTGATGTCACTGGCGTCGTACGAGGGCGAGCGGGATCCGTCGTCCATTGGCACCTCAGCGTTCAGCGCCACGAACCGCGCCCTTTCCCACTTCGAATTGGCCGACAGACACCGCCGCGTCGCGACGTCCCAGGGGTGGTTCGCCGAGCGGTGCCGATGGCCTCGATTGTACCAGGAGGCCGTGTCCCGACCGGCCCCGGAAGCGCCCTCCGGACCGTGTGGCCAGGCCCTGCAAACCGTCGACGGCGTGGCCCCGCGTGCACCTCAAACGATCACGTCGTGACGCGGATCTCCAGACGGGCCGGCGCGTGCTCAGACCCGCAGGCGTCCCGGACGCGATCGAGGATCTCGGGCGTCAGGTGTCGCACCTGGGATGCCCAGGCCGGATGATCGACGGCCACGACGAGCGCGTCGTCGTGAAGACGAACCGGGCGGACATGGGCGGCCATGGATGCGCCGACGACCTCCTCCCATCGTCCGAATACCGCTGTCAGGACGTCGGGCCTGGGCCCACCCAGCCGCTCCGACACGGCCCGGAGCGACTCCGACAGCTTGACCGGGTCATCCGTAGATCCCCGGCGCCGGTCGCGCCGGTCGCGCCGGCGGACCGGCCACGGGCCGGCAGCGTCGCGCATCTTCAGCGGACCCCACCGCTGCCGACGAGCCGCCCGTGGGCCACCTCGACCACCCGATCCGGCGTCACTGCCGGCGGCGGGTCCACCGCCGTTGTGAGCAGGGTCTGTCCGGGCGGCATCTGCTCCACCAGGGCGGTGGCCCGGTGGTGATCCAGTTCCGAGAACACGTCGTCGAGCAAGAGGATCGGCGGTTCGTCGTGCTGGGCGCAGGCCAGCTGGTGCGCGGCCAGGCGCAGGGCGAGCGCCACCGAGCGCTGCTCGCCCTGTGATGCCTGGCTGCGAGCGGGACGGCCTTCCACGGTCACCTCGAGTTCGTCGCGGTGGGGTCCGACCGTGGTGACCTGCCGGCGGACGTCGTCTCGTCGTGCCTCGGCCAAGGCGCGGTCGAGGGTGCCCTCCCAGGAGCGGCGGTACCCGAGCACGATGTCCCGGTTTCCGGTCCCGGCCAGCCGTCGGTAGGCATCGGCGACCAACGGCCCGAGCGTGGCGGCCAACTCCTCTCTTGCCGCGGCGAGCTCCTCGCCGGCAGCGGCCAGGCGCGCGTCCCAGACGTCAAGCGACGCGTCGATCGCCTCAGGGCCGGCCCGGCTGGCCTGACGGAGCAGCGCTCCTCGCTGGCGCAGTATGCGCTCGACTTCGTCGTGCAGGGACTCGAAACGGGGGTGACCACCCACGAGGACCTCATCGAGATAGTCACGACGGTGTGCCGGGCCGTCTTGCACCAGGGCCAGGTCGTCTGGGGAGAACACCGACACGCGCACAGCCTGTCCCAAGTCGACGCGGCGGCGAACAGCCTGGCGGTTGACCTGCGTTCGGGCCGTGCCCTGCGCCGGCAACTCGGCTTCGATCAACACCGCGCGGGCTCCGCTTGTGGCCTCGGCTCGCACAATTGCCCGAGGAGCGCCGGTGCGCACGATCGCCTCGCGGGGGGCGCCGCGAAACGAGCGCATGGTGGCCAGCCACCCCACCGCCTCGAGCAGCGAGGTCTTCCCGGCGCCGTTCTCGCCCCGCAGCACGGTGAGCCCGGCGAGGTCGGGTTCGAAGACGGTCGCCTCGAAACACCGGAAGTCCGTCAACCACAACGACGTGATCGCCATGACGGCGGCGCGGGAACCGCTACGACACGCGCACGGGCATGAGCAGATACCGGTAGTCGTCGTGCTCCGGACCTCGAACCGTGGCGGGTTTGGTGGCATCCAGGGTCTCGAGGAGCACCTCGTCGCCCAACACAGCCTCCACCCCTTCGATCAAGTACGTCGGGTTGAACGCCACGGTGAGTTCCTCGCCCTCATAGTCGGCGTCCACCTCCTCGCTGGCGTGACCGACCTCTTGGGACACCACGGTCAGTTCCACGCCGCCGGGGCGCATGGACATACGCACCGGGGTGGTGTTGTCCCGGACCAACAACCTGACCCTGCGCAGGGCGTCGAGCAATGCTTCTTGGCCGACCCGGAGGCGATTGGGATACCCCGGCGGGATGAGCTGTCGGTAGTCGGGGAACCGGCCGTCGAGGAGCCTGGTTGTGAGCCGGACGCCGGCAGCCGTGAACGTGGCGTCCAACTCGCTCACCGAGAACCCGACAGTTGGGCCCGCCTCCTCCTTGCCACCGGCTGGCAGGAGGCGCTGGAGCTCGGTCAACGCTCGGGCCGGGACGAGGATCTGCTCGGTCCCCTCTGGGAGGGGGCCCGTTCCCGTCAGGTCCCGCAGGGCGAGTCGATACGAGTCGGTCGCCACCAGGCGAAGCCCATCCCCTTCGCCCGCCACCAGCACGCCGGTCAGCAGCGGCCGGGCGTCATCCCCGGAGGCCGCCCGCACGACCTGCCGCAGCGCCTCGGCCAAGGCCCCCGCGGGGAGTGTCACCTGGTCGGGGCGGGGATCGGGCAGAACCGGGTAGTCCTCCACCGGGTACGTCCTGACCACGAACCGCGAACGGGCGGCCGAGATCTCGACCTCGTCATCGGCGCCCTCGACGGTTACCGCGCCCGGCTCGAGGGCCCGGACGATGTCGGCCGCGAGCCGGGCCGGCGCCACCACCGCCCCGTCATCGAGGCCGATGGCCTCCAGATCGACGCGCAGTGTCAGGTCCAAGTCGGTGCCGACCGCGGTGAGTTGGTTCCCCACGATCTCCAGGCGCACACCCGACAACGTCGCCGTGGCGGAGCCACGACCGGTGACGGCTCGGCTGGCAGTGGTGAGTGCCTCGACGAGGGTGTCTCGCTCGCAGCGGAACTTCACACAGGGTCCTTTCCAAAAGAGGAATGTAATTCTTAGAGGAGTAGTAGTAGGTGATGTGGATTGTGGACAAACCAGTCTTAGGGCTGGTGGCGGGGCATATAGCCATCCACCGGGACTGGGTGTGTCGTCCACTGTCCGATCCGGCGATCAGCTGGGGCGCTCCGGTGGTCCACGGAGGAGGGGTGACGGTCCACAGCTCGGCGCCCATGACCCACAGGGTCATGCACCGCCTTTGATCCGGATGATGAGCTCAGTGACCTGGTCGTAGATCTGACGGCGCTCCTTCATCAGTCCGCCGATCTTCTCGACCGCGTGCATCACGGTGGTGTGGTCACGGCCACCGAACTCCCGGGCGATGGCCGGGTACGAGAAGTCGGTCATCTCCCGGAACACGTACATACCGATCTGGCGGGCGATGACGAGGGGCCGGCGCCGCGACGCGCCACACAGGTCCTCCACCGTGAAACCGAAGGTCGAGGCTGTGGCCTCGAGGATCATGGCGGCGGTGATCTGGCGAGGGTGGCCGGCCGAGACGATGTCGGACAGGACGTGCTCGGCCAGTTCGCGCGACAGCAGTTGGTGGTTCAGGCTGCCATAGGCGGTTACCCGGATGAGCGCGCCTTCGAGCTCCCGGATGTTGTCCTTTACATGGGTGGCGATGAACTCGAGCACCTCGTCGGGCACGGGCACCGGTTCGTGCTCCGCCTTCTTTCGCAGAATGGCCAGCCGCGTCTCGAGCTCAGGGGGTTGGACGTCGGTGATGAGGCCGGACAGGAAGCGGCTGCGGAGCCGGTCTTCGAGAGTCGCTATGGACTTCGGTGGCCGATCGGAGGTGAGAACCACCTGTTTGGAGGCGCCGTAGAGGTGGTTGAACGTGTGGAAGAATTCTTCCTGGAGCGACTCTTTGCCCTCCATGAATTGCACGTCGTCGATCAGCAGCACGTCGCAATCCCGGTACCGGCGCTTGAATGCCGTGGTTGTGTTGTTCCGGATGGCGTCGACGAACTCGTTCATGAACGTCTCGGTCGAGACGTAGCGGACGTGGCGCCCGGGGAAGTTCTCGATCACGTAGTTCCCGATGGCGTGGAGGAGGTGGGTCTTCCCCAGTCCGGCGCCACCGTGGATGAACAATGGGTTGTACGAACGGGCCGGCATCTCGGCCACCGCGAGCGTGGCGGCATGGGCAAAGCGGTTCGAGGATCCTGTGACGAAGGCGTCGAAGGTGTATCGAGGGTCGAGTCCGACCTCCAGTGATCGGTCGCCCGATCTCGAGCTGGTGCGACGGGTTCCGGCCACCGCACCCGCCGACACGGCCGGTCCGGCAAGCGAGCTCGGCGGCACGGGTGACAGGGGCTCGTCATCGTCGATGTCGTCGGCCAACTGCGCCGGCGCCACCTCCACGCGGATCTTCACCTCATGGCCAACTGCGTCGCAGGCCGCGGAATTGAGCAGGGAGAGGAAGCGAGTCTCGACCCGGTCGCGCACCAACGTGTTTGGTGCGCTCAGCACGAGCAGGTCCCCGTCGAACGACGAAGGGGAGAGACCCGCGAGCCAAGTGCGCCAGGTGGCGTCGGAGACCTGATCCCGCAACACCTCGCCGGTGCGCTTCCACAGGTCGTTCACATCCTTCACCAGGGCCTCCACCCTCCGATCGCCAAATCTGTCCACAACGAGATCCACAGGTGTGGATGGCTCGTTGTCTTCATTCCGTTCACCTGGACGGCTGGCTGATGGCCCTGGGGAAGTGAGGACCTCCGGGCGCCATTGCGCTGCACGCCCGGCTCACCGAACGGTACACGGGTCGATCTGGTGCTGCTAGTGGCGACTGCGCCCGGGGATCGGGCACGTGGGCCCTTTTCCTGTTTGTTCCGATCTCGCGGCCCCCCGCCTGGTAGCCACAGTCACCCCCGCCTACCATGGTGTTCCACGACTCGGGCTGCCGGAAGCGTCTTCCGGAGTGTGCCCCGGCCGGCCCTGATCCTCCGGCCGGCCCCTGACGCAAGGAACGAGAGGGAGTGAAGCGCACCTACCAGCCCAATAACCGCAAAAGGGCCAAGAACCACGGCTTCCGGCACCGCATGTCGACCCGCGCGGGCCGGGCCATCATCCGTGCCCGTCGCCTCCGCGGCCGGCATCGCCTGTCCGCCTGACCGCCCGGCGGCCGGCCCGGCTCGCTCCGGGGTGCTGTGGCGGATCCGCGATCGGCAGACCTTTGACGCCCTGCGCCGCTCGGGTACCCGCGCCCGCCGGGGCCCGGTGTCGGTGACCTACGCGCCGGTTGGGGACGCGCCGGTTCCCCGGGTCGCCTACGCAGTCGGTGTCCGGGTGGGCAATGCCGTGACCAGGAACAAGATCCGGCGGCGCCTCCGAGCTGCCACCGCGTCGGTGGTGGATCTGCGGCCGGGCGCCTACCTGGTCTCGGTCGCTCCCGCGGCGGCCACGCTGAGCTACGAGGAGCTGAAGACGCAAGTGGCACGAGCCATGACGAGAGCCTCGACCGCCGGGGAGGGCCAGCCGTGAGTGCCGCGCCCGCAGTTTCCCAGCAGGCGGTTCGCGCCCGGCGCCCGGCGCTCGCCTCAGCGCCCGGGCCCGCCTCAACACCGACCCTGGCGGCTCGCGCCGTGCTCGCCGTCATCCATGCCTACCAGGGCATTCGCGCCGGGCGGCCGTCACCGTGCCGGTTTCTCCCGACGTGCTCGGACTATGCCCTCGAGGCCGTCGAAAGCCATGGCGCCGCCCGTGGTGGGTGGTTGGCTATGCGCCGGGTATTGCGCTGCCACCCGTGGGGCCGCCACGGGCTCGATCCTGTGCCACCGTCGAGGGAGCTTCCATGACCGCTCTGGTCCCCATGGTGTTCGGCACCACGCTCGGCAAGATCTTCCAGCCGCTGTTCCAGGCCATGGCGTGGCTGATCGCGTTCTTCTACGCGCTGGTCCCCAACTTCGCCATTGCCATCGCGCTCCTGACGGTGATCGTCATGATCGTCACCGCTCCGCTGACGGTGAAGAGCACCAAGTCGATGGTGGCCATGCAGCGGCTCAGCCCCGAACTGAAGAAGCTGCAGCAGAAGTACAAGGGCGATCGCCAAAAGCTCAACGAAGAGATGATGAATCTCTACAAAGAGCATGGGGTGAATCCGGCGGGCGGCTGCCTGCCGATGATCATCCAATTCCCCATCTTCATCATCTTGTATGACGTCATCAGAGGTCTGACCAATATTGTCAAGAGCGGGGCGACCATCGCCTCGCAGTCGGTCGGGTCGCACGTGGTCAAGTGTGCCAGCCCCAAGGGGTGTTCCGACCCCCGCTACATCGGTACCAGCACCCGTCTCTACAAGGATATTTTTCACCAGAATGGGAAGATGCCCGCTTTCCACATTGACCTGGCACAACGGGTCTTCGGGCACCACACGTTCGGCCAGGCTCTGCCCTACATCATTCTCGTCGCGGTGGCTATTGGTCTCCAATACCTTCAAATGCGCCAACTGAACAGCCGGAATCCGGCTATGGCACAGGCCAATCCGCAGGCGCAAATGATGCAGCGGTATATGCCGCTTATATTCGCCGTCATTTACTTGAATATCTCGGCAGGGGTGAACGTCTACTTCATCGTGTCGACGCTGTGCCGAATCGGCATCCAAGAGGGCGTCTTCCGGTCCGGTTTGCTCGATCGGGCGCCTCGCCCGGTGGAAACCCGTCTTTCGGGAGCCTCGAGTGGCGGTGCTCCTAAGAAGAAGACGTTCATGGAGCGCCTGGCCGACGCCCAGCGACAGGCCATCGAGGCTCAGCAGGCCCGCCAAGCGGCGCTGCGCCCGGGCAACGACCAGGGCACCGACAACAGTCCTGGCGGGAACACGGGCAAAGCGACCGGCCCCGATCAGAATGCAGGGTCCACGGGCTCGGCCTCCAAGCCCGCAGGCCAGAAGCCAGCCGGGCAGAAGCCCGCCGGCCAGAAGCCAGGCGATCAGAAGCCAGGCGATCAGAAAGCCAGCGGCCCGGCGAAGGCGACTCCCTCGGCACAGGCTCCACCGACGAAGGCGCGGCCGCCCAACGCCGACGGAGGCAAGGCCAGTACAAACGGACGACGGGCACCCGGCGGGGCCTCAGGGAATGGATCGAACGGGGACGGCGAAGCGGCGTCAAAGACGCCCCACTCCCGATCGAGAGCCAAGCGGAACAGAAAGGCTCGCTGACAGATGGAGTGGGTTGAGACGACGGGCCGGACCGTCGAAGAGGCCAAAGACGCAGCGCTCGATCAGCTCGGCGTGGACGAGACCGATGCCGAGTTCGTCATCGTGGCTGAGCCCCGCCCGGGACTGTTCGGCCGCATGCGGGGGGAAGCTCGGGTCAGGGCCCGGGTTGTCCCCACCATGCCTCGCCCCAAGCGAGGCCGGAGCCGCCGCTCGGCATCAGACCAGCGTCGTACCGGAGGGCGCTCGGGGCGGTCCAATGCCAGGGAGGGCACGGCGTCCGTAGCCGTGGTCGATCCGGCCGACACGGCCGAGGTGCCGGACGAGGACGTTGCCACAGCGTCACCCAACGGGAGCAGAGGTGGTCCCGGGTCGTCGGAGACCCCGGCGCCTCGTCGGCGGAGATCTCGAGGAAGCCGAGGCCGGGGGGGCTCCAAGACGGGCGGGTCGCCGAGGTCCGAGGAGGCGGGATCCGGCAATCCGGGGGCGGACCACGGGCAAGGTCGGTCCGAAAAGCCGAGGTCGCAGTCGAGCAGAGGAGGCCGGCCGCGATCGGCCGGGGAAGGCAAGGAGGAAGCTGTGGGTGAGGTGCTGTCGCTCGAGGAGCAGGGCGAGTCAGCCCGGGAGTTCATCGCCGGTCTCGTCGGAGAGCTCGGATTGAACGCCGATGTGTCGGTTCGGATGGTGGACGAGGACACTGCCGAGGTGTCGGTCGACGGCCCGGAGCTCGGCATTTTGATCGGACCCGGCGGTGCCACCCTTGGTGCCCTGCAGGAGCTCGCCCGCACGTTCGTGCAGAAGCGCACCGGTGGGCACAGCGAGCGGATCCTCGTCGACGTGGCGGGCTATCGCGCTCGTCGGGCCGAGGCCCTGCAGCGCTTCACCCGCCAGATTGCCGACGAAGTGCTGAGCACCGGCACCGCCCAGTCGCTCGAGCCGATGTCTGCCGCCGATCGCAAAGTCGTCCATGACACGGTGAACGAGATCTCGGGGGTGGAGACCAGGTCCGAGGGCGAGGACCCTCGTCGCTACATCGTGATCTCCCCCTCGGCCTCCGCCGGCCACTCTGGCGCCGAGGCCAATGGGGCAGTCGATCCGTCGGAGGAGGCGGAGGTCGCCGACGGCTGAACCCCCGGAGGCGCTTCCGCCGCCGGTGGACCGTGCCCTGCACCGGGCACAGGAGCTGGGCTTCCTCGGCGACCCGCCGCTGGCGCAACAGGTGGCCCACGCCTGGGGCTTTGCCACCGCCCTGGCGGCGACGGGCCTAGATCGGGACCCCGGATCATTCCTCGATTTGGGCTCAGGCGGGGGGCTCCCAGGGCTGGTCCTCGCTGTCTGCTGGCCGGGAGCCCGGGGCGTCCTGTTGGACGCCAATCAGCGCCGCAGCGCAGCACTCCAAGAAGTGGTGGTCGCCGCCGGGTGGGGTGATCGGATCCAGGTGGTTCTGGGCCGAGCCGAACAAGCGGGGCACGACCCCGCACTGCGGGGGACGCAGGAAGTGGTGGTCGCCCGCTCGTTCGGGCCTCCGGCGGTCGTTGCCGAATGTGCCGCGCCGTTCCTCGAGGTGGGCGGCTGGTTGGTGGTATCGGAACCTCCGGCGGAGCCGAGCCTGCCCCCCGGTTCGAGCCCCCAAGCGGATTCCGAGCCGGCGGGGGTGCCGAGGGTGGCCCGCCCGGATCGTTGGCCGACAGAGTCCCTCGCCATCGTGGGGTTGGCGCCGGTCCGCTTCCAACAGGGAGAGTCGGGCTACCAGGTCCTGCGCCAAGTTGCTCTGTGCCCGAGCCGGTACCCCCGGCGGGAGGGCGTGCCGTCCAAGCGCCCCCTGTACCGCTAGCCCCTCGAAATCGCCAAGTCCAGGGGCCCACCCGGTAGACCCATTCCACCCTCCGCCATCAAGAGTTTCACATGAGACTTGACGGTGAAACACCCGGGGCTCGATCGAGAGCTGGGCGGGAACTCCACGTCAGCTGTCCGATGCGTCCCCCGAAGGCGGTGTAAGCCGGGCCGGGTACCGCTGGCGCATCGAAAGCAGGCGCTCCTGGGCGTATTCGTCGAATTGGGCCGTGAGCAGGGGTTCGATCATGGGAAGGATGGTGTCCCGGAGGAAGTGCCCCCGAGCCATCCACTGGAGATACCGGCGCCCCCCGTGCTCGTACGGGCCGTAGACCTTCCCCCCGGGGAAGGTCCGTTCGAGCCACCGGAACAAGCCCTCGTGCCGGACGTGCATGCGGAGGGTGATATGGGGTTGCCGGCCGTCTCCGCCGAAATGACCCTCGCCGACCAGCAAGCCCACGAGCTGGCCGATCTCCGTGTCGGTCGGCATGTGGGCTCCTCTGGTCGGCCACAAAGGACGGCTCGAGAGCCCCGGAGCTCCCAGGAGCGGCCCTGTGGGGGTGTTTCACCGTAAGGTACCACGTGAAACCCGGCTGCTCGAGCGAAAGCTCGCCTTCCAGATGCCAAACATGACCGAAATCCCGTCCGGGAACCTTGACCCGGACTTCAGAGATGGGAAGTATGAGGACCCGTGATCTCCGTGCCACCCAAAGCCTGACCGTGGCCGTCCGAATCCGAGGTCGTAAGCTCCGCTTTAGTGGTTCTGACCAGGAAAAACCCGCTACCGACGTCGTAGAGGGTCATGACGGGCAACCCACAGCCGATCTTGCCGAAGGCTCTTCCGCGGTCGACTCCACTCCCGCGGCCTCGCCGGCTCCAGTGCGCCAAGCGGAACCTGACGAAGTGGCCGCCGCCCCGACCCCAGCCGCCGCCCCGACCCCAGCCGTCTCCACCGAGCAGGCTCGGCCGGTGCCCAAGGGCCCCGAGCTGGACATCGCCCGGGAGGAGGTCGAAGCCGGCGACTACGTCCCCCGCCCGCTGCCCCGGATCATGGCGGTGGCCAACCAGAAGGGGGGAGTGGGGAAGACCACGACCGCAGTGAATCTCGGCGCCGGCCTGGCTGAGCTGGGTTTCCGGGTCCTGGTGGTCGACCTGGATCCTCAGGGAAATGCCACCACCGGGATGGGCATCGACGGCCGGACGTTCGAGATGTCCATGTACGACGTGATCATGCGCGACGTCCCCCTCGAGGATTGCATCGAGCCCACCAGCCTCAAGAACCTCTTCGTGGCTCCCGCCACCATCGACCTGGCGGGTGCCGAGATCGAGCTGGTCCCGAGCTTCAGCCGCGAGCTCAAGCTCCGGAAGGCCCTCGAGTCGATCATCGACGACTTCGACTACGTGCTCATCGACTGCCCGCCCTCGCTCGGTCTGATCACCATCAACGGTCTGGCGGCCGCCGGGGAGGTGCTCGTCCCCATCCAATGCGAGTACTACGCGCTGGAGGGCTTGGGCCAGCTCCTCCGCAACGTCCACCTGGTCCAGGCCAATCTCAACGAGCGGCTCGAGGTGTCCACCATCGTGCTCACCATGTACGACGGGCGAACCAAGCTGGCCGAGCAGGTGGCCGAAGAGGTCCGGACGCACTTCGGCAAGAAGGTGTGCCGGAACATCATCCCGAGGACGGTGCGCATCTCCGAGGCGCCATCGTTCGGGCAACCCATCACGGTGTTCGACCCCAGCTCCAGGGGCGCCATCGCCTACCGGGAGCTGGCCAAGGAGGTGAGCGGTGGCGCGTCGTAGTGGCCTGGGCCGGGGGCTGGGGGCACTGATCCCCACCGAGGTGACGAGAGACCGGACATCGGCACTGCGGGAGGTGCCCACCGCCAACATCAAACCCAACCCGCTCCAACCCCGGACCCGGTTCGACGAGGAGGCCATGGGGTCACTGGCAGCCTCGATCCGGGAGGTCGGGGTACTCCAGCCCATCCTGGTGCGCGAGACCGGGGAGGACGAGTACGAGCTCATCGCGGGAGAGCGTCGCTGGCGAGCGGCGCGCCGGGCCGGCCTGCAGACAATGCCGGTACTCGTCCAGGCGACCACGGACGTCCACAGCCTCGAGCAGGCCCTGGTGGAGAATCTCCACCGCGAGGACCTCAACCCGCTGGAGGAGGCCGCCGCCTACCAACAGCTGGTCGACGCCTTCGAGTACACCCACGAACAGGTCGCCGCCCGGGTCGGCAAGAGCCGAACCGCCGTCACCAACACACTGCGGCTTCTCCAGTTGCCGGCCGGGGTGCAACGGGCTCTGGCCGACGGGACCATTACCGCGGGCCATGCCCGAGCCCTGCTCGGCACGCCGGACCGGGCCTTCCAGGAGGAGCTGACCAAGCGAGCCGTGTCCGAAGGTCTGACGGTCCGGGCGCTCGAGGAGATCGTCCGCCGCCACGGCCAGCCCGACCAGGGGGACAATGCCAACGGATCACCCGAGTCGCTGCCCGAGCCGCAGGCCAACGCGGCGAACGAGCCTTCTCTGGGCGCAGCCGGCAACGTGTCGGTGGCCGAGCACCGCCGCCGTCTGCCCGCTCCCGGGGTGCTCGAGCTCGAGGAATTGCTCTCGACCCATCTCAACACCCGGGTCAAGGTGGACATGAGCACCAAGCGGGGAAGGGTCCTGATCGACTTCGCCACGCTCGAGGACCTCGAGCGTATCTACAAGCTCATGGTGGGCGGTGCCGGACCTGGTTGAGGCTTGCATCGATGTCGTTCTACGCAACGTGAGAACAACAAGGAAGTGACCAGGGAGTTTTCACGGAGAGTGACAACCTAACCGTGAATCGTATGTAGAGCGATCCACATCCTGTGCACGAGGCTGTGGAAACTCATTTGGTCAGTCGACCGGTGTGACCACCCAAGCGGCCAGGGCCTGCACCAGCGCATCGGCCAATGCGGCGCTTCGCTGCACCACCAGGGCGGGCGGGCCGACCTCGAAGACCACTGCTGGCATCCGGGTCTCGCGGAGCACCGCCAACGCCATTCCCTGGGCCCCTTCGGGGGCGAGGCCCAGCGCCGAGGCGGCCAGCGCCTGCACGAGCTCGGCCAATCGGCGCCCCCCGGGCGACTCGTACTGGAATCCCGAGTAGTAAGCGCTCCGGCACCGGGACCCCTCGGGGTCCAACCGCAAGCCCAGGTAGACCTCTACCGCGGCCGTATTGGCCAGCTCGGCCTGCACCGAGCCTTCCCGGTGCAGAACCGGGACCACCTGGGCGCCCTCGCCTGTCAGCCGCCGGCGCAAGGCGGCCACCAGAGGATCGAGCCCGCCTTCCTCGCCGATGGCAATGCGCCGCCCGAGCAGGGTCCGTGGCGCATGGCGCATGCGTTCCCGGTCTCGCACGGCGCTGACCAGCTCGGCCACGCCGTGGCGCGGCATGACCCGCCTCAGCTCACGGTAGGTGGAGGCGCCCAAGATGGCATCCACGGGCAGCCCGGTGTTTCGCTGGAATTCGGCCAGGGCCGCTGCGGTCTGATGCCCGAAGATGCCGTCCACCCGGCCCGTATCGAAGCCCAGGGCTGACAGCCGGCGCTGCAGGTCGGCGACGTCGTCGCCCCGCAGCATGGGGGACCGGTGATAGAGGAACCGTTCCCCGAGGCGCCAGCCGGCCTCCACCAGCGCCGACCAGGTCTGGGGCCCGCACCGGCCGTCGACGCGCAGCCCCCGGCGGTGTTGGAACGCCTCGACCGCCGCCCGGGTGCCGGGGCCGAAGACGCCCTCGTGGTCGGGCGCGCTCGGCAACTCGAGCTGGAGGAGCCGGCGCTGCAGGTCGGCGACGGGGCCGCCGTCGTCGCCCAACTCCAGGGGGAGGACGACCGTCGCGGCTACAGGTACGCCGAGATCTCCTGGAGCAGCTGGGCCTTGCCCCGGGCGCCCACGACCCTGGCCTGAGGTTCCCCGTCCTTGAACAGGATCAAGGTCGGGATGCTCATCACCTCGTAGCGACGCGTCACGTCCAGGTTCTCGTCGATGTTCAGCTTGACGACCTGGATCTTGCCCGACTGCTCCTCGGAGATCTCTTCGAGAATGGGGCTTATCTGCTTGCACGGACCACACCACTCGGCCCAGAAATCCACCAGAACCGGCGTATCTGAGGCCTTGACATGCTCGTCAAACGTAGCGTCGGTCAGGGCGGTGATCCGCTCGCTCATCCCATGTCCTTCTCGTTCGAACCAAGGCCCGCGGCCTTGGCCTGCTCATTCTGACTCCGACCAACACCACCTCGGTGCCGCGCATTCCGCTCCGCCCTCTGATGAGTCCCTGGCCACCGGCTCCGCCCTCGGCTCCGCTCCGCCCCCGGCCTGGTGCCACCAGGCTCCTCACCCGTGGCCCAGGGCCTCGAGGTAGCGCTCGGCGTCGATGGCGGCCATGCAGCCGGAGCCAGCCGCGGTCACCGCCTGGCGGTAGACGTGGTCCTGGACATCCCCGCAGGCGAAGACTCCTTCGGCGTTGGTCTTGGTTCCGTCGTGGGTCTTGATGTACCCGCTGTCCAGCAGGTCCAACTGCCCCCGGAACACGTCGGTGTTGGGCGAGTGCCCGATGGCCACGAACACGCCGGTCACTGGGAGCACCTCGGTGTCACCGGTTAGGAGGTTGCGCACCCCGAGCCCGTCGACCTTCCCGTCACCGTGGACCTCGGTCACGACGGTGTCCCACCGGAACGAGATCTTCTCGTTGGCGAAGGCCCGGTCCTGCATGATCTTGGACGCCCGCAGTTCCTTGCGCCGGTGGACGAGGACGACTTCCCGGGCGAAGCGGGTGAGGAAGAGCGCCTCTTCGAGGGCGGAGTCCCCGCCGCCGATCACCGCGATGGCGTGGTCGCGGAAGAAGAACCCGTCACAGGTGGCGCAGGTCGACACGCCGTGTCCGAGCAGCCGGTCCTCGCCGGGTACCTGGAGCATGAGGGAGCGAGCCCCGGTGGCGACAATGACGGTGCGAGCGGCGATGTCGGCCTCGCCCGCCGGGTCACCGGTCCAGACGCGCAACGGCCTCGCCGAGAAGTCGACGCGGGTGGCCTTCCGGGTCATGAACTGGGCCCCGAAGCGCTCGGCCTGGTCGCGAAATCGCTGCATCAACTCGGGTCCGAGGATGCCTTCGACGAAGCCCGGGTAGTTCTCCACCTCGGTGGTGAGCATGAGCTGGCCGCCGGGCTGATCGCTGGTGGAGGACGGCTCACCTTCGACCACGAGCGGTCGCAGGTTGGCTCGCGCCGTGTACACGGCTGCGGTGAGCCCGGCTGGGCCCGATCCCAGGATGACGACGTCGCGGGGCTCGGTCATGTCCGGCTGCGGTCGGCTCCTCGAGGTCGGCGCAACGACCAGGCGGCCAGGCCGATCACCGTGATGACCCCGCCCACCAGGGCATCGGAGGCCCATACCCGGTGCCCGAAGGCGTAATTGTCGAGCAGGCGCACCACGGCGATGGCCAGCAACACGCCGAGCACCAAGGTCATGGCGGCGATGACGATGCCGAACACCGCAGCTCGCCCAGCCAACAGCAAAGGTCGCACCACCCGGTCGTGGACGGCGGCGACGACGTCCTCGACCATGTCGGCCGCCCTGGCCGGCCAGTCACCGCCAGCGATCGCTCCGGTGGCACTGATGTCGGCGGCCGGAGCGCTCCTCGACGTGCCAGCTGCGTCTTCGTCGGTCGTCATCGGGCCAGAGCGTAGTCGGCAGCCCTGTCGGCCCAACCTGGAGTGGAGCGCGTCGAGCCTGGTTGCGCCTGGTCGATTCCGCCATCAACGCCCGAGGTTGCTCACCCCTGCAGCTGGAAACAGAGGCCGATCGTGCCCGGCCCACCATGCGCGCCGATGACCGGACCGAGCTCGGTCACCAGCATCTCGTGGGCCGGCGCGGCCTTCTCCAGGGCCCCGAGCAACTCGTCGATGTCGCTGGCGGCTCCGTTGGCCACGGCCAGTCGTTCGATGGGCCCCGCGTCCAGAGCCTTGCTGGCCAGGTACTGCAATGAACGCGACCGGGTCCGTTGGCGTGATTCGACTTCGACCACCCCGTTGCGGATCTCGATGACCGGCTTGATCGACAGCAACGAGCCCATCAGCTGCGCGGCCCCACCGATACGCCCTCCACGCTTCAGGAACTCGAGCGAGTCGATGACGCCGAAGACCCGGGTGAGGTCGCGCCGGCGGACCACCTCGGCCTCGACCGCCTCCAGGGCCGCGCCGCCCTGCGCCAGGTCGACGGCGGCGACCACCAGCAGCCCGAGTCCCATCGTCATGGACAGCGAGTCGACGACCGCCACCTGGATCCGGTCGGCGACGAGCCCGGCGGCGGTGCGCGCGGCCTGATAGGTGGCCGACACCCCCGACGACAACGTCACGCACAGCACGCCGTCGGCCCCCTCGGCGGCGGCATCGAGGAACGCCTCTTGGAAAGCGCCGGGCGCCGGCGCCGCGGTTTCGGGCATGACCGTGCCGGTCGTGACGCGGTCCCAGAATTCCTTCGTCGACAGTTCCTGGCGATCGACGAGCTCCTCGTCGCCAAACCGGATGGTGAGGGGCACCACCCGGACGCCTCGGTCCTCTGCCATCTGGGCCGACAGATCGCACGCGCTGTCGGTGACCACTTTGATGGGCATCGGGATCTCCCTTCGTCGACGGCCGAGTCTGCCACGGCTACCGGGACGGCCAACGGGTCAGACCCGACGCGGCCCGCCCCCCCGGGAGTTGCCGCCGCCACGGCCGTGCCCGTCGTCCCCGTGTTCCCGGTTGTCCCCGACGTCTCGGTCGTCGCGGTCGTCGCCACTTCCCGGCCGCCGGGTCGGGCCCAGGCGCACGGGGCGCAGTGGCGGCCGGCCAGCCGGGGGAAGCGGTGCCGGAGGTGGTGGTGGCCCGGTCCGCGCCCGGCGCCGGCCCCGTCGTCGTCCCGCGTCCGAGCGGGCCATGCCGGTGGTCACCCCCGCCCGCTCCTCCTCGCCGCTGTTGTCGTGATGCTGGTGATCGCCGGCCGCCCGCGTGCCGCGTGTTGCATCGTGCCCCCGTCGGTCCCCCGCGGGGCCACGCCATCGGGCCAGCACTCCGGCGCTGAGGACGTACCCACTCAAGCCGGCCAGCACGCCGAGCACGACGCGTCCGAACAGCGCGGGTGCGGTTTCGGACCCCGACACGCTGGTGCCGAGGACGGTGCCGGCGACCAGGAAGGCGGTGCACACGGCGACGCGCTCGAGCGGCCCAGCGAGGCGTCCACCCTCGATGCCGCCGACGAGGGCGCGCAGGCGCACGAGCCCAACCACCGCCCCGACCGTGTAGGCGATGCTGATGGACAGGGCGATGCCCCGCACCCCCAGGGGCCCGGCCAACGCGATGGCTACCACCACGTTGCACCCGTTCTCCACCACGTAGAGCCAGAAGGCGGTGCGCAAATCCTGCATCGACTGCAGGACGCGCACGACGTAGATGAAGACGCAGAAGCCGGGCAGGCCGAGGGCGAGCATGGCCAGGGCCACCGCGGTGGACCCGGTGGAGCCGGGGTGGCCGATCAAGTGCCCCAGCAGTTCCAGCAGCGGCCGGGCCAAGATGGCCATGGCCGCTGCCGAAGGCACGATCACCACCAGCATCGCCCGCAGTCCGGTCGCCATCCGCCGGCGGAAGGCAGGCAGGTCGCCCCGTGTCCAGCGGGCGGCTAGTTCGGGGGCGGCCGCGCTCATGATCGACACCGCCACCACGCCATAGGGCAGCTGGAAGAAGGTGTAGGCGTAGGTGTAGGCGGTCACCGCGCCAGGACCGACGTGGACCGACAGGGCCAGCACCACGATGAGGGCCGCCTGGTTGGCCGCCACCAGACCGATGGTCCATCCCGACAGACCGATGATGCTGCGGACCGCTTCGTGCCGGAACCGGGGCGCCCATTGCAGCCGGAGCTCGGCCCGGCGCAGGCTCGGAATCAGGGCCACCACCTGCACGACCACCCCGGCGGTGGTGCCCAGACCGAGGAGCAGGAGCTGGCCGCGATGTGCGTAGACCCCGGCGAGGCTGGGGTGACGGACAACCAGACCGAATGAGACCAGCACCAGGATCAGCACGACGTTGTTGGCCACGGGGGCGAACATGGGCGGGCCAAACCGGCGCTGCGCGTTCAGCAGGGCGGTGGCCAGGCTGATGCAGCCGTAACAGGCGAGCTGGGGCACGAACAGGACGAGCAGGTACGTGGCCACGGTCCGCTCCATGCCGGCCTGGGCACCGTGGTTGAAAGCGGTCATGGCGTCCACGATGAAGGGGGACGCGACCAAAAAGGCGAGCGATGCCACTCCGATCACGACGACGGTGACGCTCACCACGGCCGAGATCGCCTCCCAGGCCTCACCCTCAGCCGACCGCGTGAGCCGGGACACGAACACGGGCACGAAGGTGGCGGAGACGATCCCGCCCAGCACAACGTCGTGCACGACG
>Ga0070731_10001626_pt1 | contig 22785 bp, 21 predicted proteins | sample Coa_R1_2_FD_66448 | JGI IMG/M metagenome (GOLD analysis project Ga0070731, IMG submission 66448) | Surface soil microbial communities from Centralia Pennsylvania, which are recovering from an underground coalmine fire - Coalmine... | ecosystem: Environmental > Terrestrial > Soil > Unclassified ... | reverse complement strand
ATAAGTATGGTGGTCATTAGCATTGCGATCGTTATCGAAAATCCATAAGCTGCCGTCATATTAGCAGAAGTCCGAAAGTAAAGAACCACGAGGAAGCACCCAATACACAATACCCAGTTAATACTTGGTATGTATATCTGGCCTCGAATATTCGTTGGATATTTTACAGTAACCTTGGGCCAGAAGTTCAAGCTGATGGCCTCACTGATCAGCGTAAATGATCCGCTAATAAGTGCCTGGCTTGCAATAATTGAGGCCGCCGTCGCGATTAGAACACTAGGTACAAGAAACCAGTGGGGCACAATGGCAAAGAAAGGATTGGTTTCGCCGAGGGTGCTCTTCCCTTGCAGAAGAACCCAGGCACCCTGGCCAAGATAATTGAGCAAGAGTGAGACCTTGACGAACATCCAGGTAATTTGTATGTTTTTCTTTCCGCAATGCCCCAAATCTGAGTAGAGCGCCTCCGCGCCGGTGGTGCAAAGGAAAACGGCGCCCAAAAGCCAGAAGCCTTTGGGATGTTTGACCAATAATTCGAGGCCATAATGAGGGCTCAACGCCTGCAATACCGATGGGTCCTGCAGAATTTGATTTAAGCCAAGTATCCCCAGCATCGAAAACCAGGCCAGCATGATTGGCCCAAATGAGCCGCCAACGATCTTGGTTCCGAATCTCTGAAAAATGAAGAGAAGAAGGATAATTACGAGTACGATCTCGACTACAAGGTTGTTACCAGGAATAATAACATTCTCCATACCTTTCACCATGTTAAGACCTTCAACTGCCGAGGTCACGGAAATTGGCGGTGTGATGATGCCGTCGGCCAATAGAGTCCCCGCGCCAATCATCGCAGGATAAACGAGCATTTTACCGTAGCGCCTGACAAGCGCGTATAAGGAAAAAACGCCCCCCTCTCCCTTGTTGTCAGCCTGTAGGGTTATCAGGACGTATTTGAACGTCGTTTGAAGTGTAAGGGTCCAGAAAACGCACGAGATTGCTCCAAACACTAGTTCTTTGGAGATCTTTCCGCCTTCATTTAATATCGTTTGGAAAGTGTAAAGGGGCGAAGTACCAATATCGCCATAAATGATCCCCAAAGTGATGATCAATCCTGCAGCGGAAACTTTTTTGAAATGCGACGAAGACATACAGGTGAGACGTAATTGGTTAATAAAATATCCGTGTAGAGAATATATTTTATCAAATGGCAGAGAAAATTTTCAGTTTCACTAGCGTTAGAAGGAGCAAACTTAGCGCAAATAGCCAAGCAAAAATTATGACAGCTGCGGCTTTAATCTGGTCTCTTTTAATTTGCATCATTCTGCTTAAATGATATGCTTTTGATCAACAATTATACCCGACGGAAATCATAAAGACTTTAATAATGCCTTCCATTGCTTTTGCGTGACTTATAACTAAAAATATTTTTACCGCAATATTCCGCGATTTAAATAGCCATTTCAAAATGAAAATAGCCTTTCATAATGAAAATGGTGAGGTCTAAAATCGTGGATTAAATGTTTAAAAAAACATACTTGCTGTGGGAAAGGCGACCTCATAATCCTGCATCTCTTCAAAGAAGAAGTAGCGAATCCAACGAGTGCAGATGTTTACATGTGTTCCCGTTTCACTAATAAACAGCTGCAACTATTATCTTTGTGCACATGAAGGATTGCTTTGTTATCGATGCCGTCCGAACGCCAATAGGCAAGTACGCTGGATCCTTAAGCACGATAAGACCCGATGACTTGTTAGCGCATGTAATCAGGTCCATTCTCAACCGCAATCCCGGCATCGACCCTGGTGAAATTGAAGATGTTTTTGCCGGAGCAGCCAATCAGGCCGGAGAAGACAATCGTAATGTTGCCAGGATGGCTGCCTTGTTAGCGGGGCTTCCTGTCACCGTTGCAGGCTGTACAACCAATCGACTTTGCGCCAGCGGAATGCAATCCATTATGGATGCATCCAGGAGCATCATGTGCGACCAGGGTTTGGTTATGATTGCCGGTGGCGTGGAAAGCATGACAAGGGCGCCATTTGTGATGGGAAAATCGAGCCAGGCCTTCGGCCGGCACGCCGAGGTTTTTGACACCACGATTGGCTGGCGCTTCTCAAACAAGAAGCTTGCTGATCGTTATTTCCCTTTTTCAATGGGAGAAACCGCCGAAAATGTAGCTGACCAATGGAAAATATCGAGGCAAGCGCAAGATGGCTTCGCATTGTCGAGCCAGCAAAAATATTTTGAGGCGCTCGACGCTGGTGTTTGGGCAGAAGAAATCTCTCCGATTGAAATCCTCGGCGACCAAGAGAACAAGGCGCTTTTTGAAACAGATGAACACCCTAGAAAGTCATCTTTTGATAAATTGGCGGCGTTGAGGCCTGCATTTCGGAAAGACGGAACCGTTACGGCGGGGAATTCCTCCGGAATCAATGATGGCGCGGCCGCTATTATTCTTGCCAGTGAGGAGGCGATTAAACATTTCAATCTGAAGCCGCTCGCAAAAATCATTTCGATGGGTGTGGCTGGCGTTGACCCGTCCGTCATGGGAATTGGGCCTGTACCGGCAACGAGAAAGGCTCTAATGCGCGCGGGACTGACCACGAATGACATTGATCTGATTGAATTAAACGAGGCATTTGCCTCTCAGGCGATCGCCTGCATTCACGACCTGGGGCTAGATCTGGAAAAAGTCAACGTCAACGGCGGAGCAATCGCAATTGGTCACCCTCTTGGTTGCAGCGGCACGAGAATCGTGACTACCCTCTTGCATGAAATGAGGAGGCGCAAATCGAAATACGGATTAGCGACGATGTGCGTTGGCGTCGGACAAGGGGCAGCTATCATTTTCGAAGGCGTAACGTGACTTCTCATCATTCAAAGTAGAAATTGAGCCTGGTATTTGTCGCTAAAGAAAACGTCGTTTAGACAAATTCAAAATTTGCAAGACCGGACGAGGGGATGGTCTGCTGCTGGCCTGTTTTCAGATTCTTGATGGTGCAAATATCCCGCTCCAACTCTTTGCTGCCAATAATTACGGCAAAGGGTATATTTTTCTTCTCGGCATACTTAAACTGGCGATCAAATTTTGATGCCTCGTGGAAAAGTTCGCAGGGAATATTCTTCGATCTGAGTAAATGCATCAACTCCAAGGATTTTTCGGCCTCGACAGAGCCCAGGTTAAAGAATAATATTTTAGTAGAAACGTATATATCAGAGGGAAATCGCCCCAGTTCTTCCATAGCATCATAAATACGGTCGATCCCGAAAGAAATACCTACTCCCGGCATGCCCTGTAGATCAAACAGCCCTGTAAGGTCATCATAACGTCCCCCGCCGCCTACACTACCAATCGAAACGCCCTGCGCTTCCACCTCGTATATTGTCCCGGTGTAATAATTTAAACCCCTCGCCAAGGTAAAATCTATCACGAAAGATGAAAGATTGGAACTTAACCGATTGGAAAGAAATTCAAGCTCTTGAAGCCCGATCCGGCCAACGGCACTTGGTGATAGTAGTTCGAAAGCCGATTTCAATTTCTCGTCATTGGTCCCGGAAATTGACAAGTACCTGTTGATCCAATTGACTTGTCTTTTTTCCAAACCCTTTGCGAAGAGCTCCTGATTCACGTGATCAATACCAATTTTTTCCAGTTTATCAATAGCAACTGTAATTGTCGTCAGGTTCTGCTGGCAGCCGCATAGTTCCGCGAGACCATAAAGGATTTTCCGGTTGTTAATTTTGATCACCACGGTAAGGCCGAGCCTTTCAAAAGCATGAAAATAAATATTGGCAAATTCGACATCGCTCAGCATAGACCGGGTGCCCACGACGTCAGCATCGAATTGCAGGAATTCACGATACCTGCTTTTTTGAGGCCGGTCTGCGCGCCAGACCGGCTGCACCTGATACCGCTTGAATGGAAATGTTAACTGGCTATGGTTCATGGCGACATAACGCGCAAACGGAATGGTAAGATCATAGCGAAGCGCTCTCTCAGCAATCGCATTGTCATTTTTCCCTGCGAGTATCCTTTCGAACGCTTCGCGCGCTGCCTGGTGTTTAGCAGGATTTTCAAGGCCATTATTGAGAATCCGAAATATTAACTTATCGCCCTCCTCGCCATATTTTCCGGTGAGTGTTTCAAGGTTTTCCATCGCAGGAGTTTCCAATGGCTGAAATCCATAAAGTTCAAAAACTGATCGTATCGACTTTAGAATAAAATCGCGTTTGCGGACGATTTCAGGCCCGAAATCTCTGGTTCCTTGTGGTATGGATGGTTTCATGTTTGGTTAATCGTTGATAGGTCAGCGCGCATTGTCTTTGTTCAGTTCTGATGTGGTTCCATCTTAGTTTGTTTGACCAGGTATTCGCAGGCATGGTCCAACATATCAAAAACTTGTTGATATCCCGACTCGGGTCCATACCATGGATCAGGAACATCAAGATTCCGGCCTGGATAGACCAGATTCATAATCAAGTCTACTTTCAAGGGATTGAACTTCCTTCCGGCAATCGTTCGCATGTCATCGACCACGTCCGACGCCATCGCAAATATGCTGTCAAAACGATCAAAATCACCGGCTACGAACGACCTTGACCGCAGATTTCGGATATCGAGGTTGTGCTTTGCCGCTATGTTTTGCGAAAAAAGATGAGGAGGCTCGCCACGATGGTATCCATTCGTCCCTGCGCTATCAATTTCCCAATTGAGGCCGGCATAAGTTGCCTTTTCGCGCAAAATCCCTTCCGCAAGCGGACTTCTGCATATATTGCCAAGGCAAACCATTAAAATTTTCATGGCGCAAAAGTAAGAAGAAGATGTAAGAATTTTGACGGCCCTGCATCTCAAGAAACATAAGAATTGTGGAATTTAGGCAAGGTGGCATCTTATCAGAGTTCCTTCACGGGTTCATTTTGGTTAGACAAAAAACTCCGTTATATGAACGCCGAATCAATATTGCAACCGGACATTTTCGACAAATCTGCGGGAAGGAAAAAATGTGTATGGAAATTTCGTATTGCCAGCCATTTTTCAATCGGCGGTATACTAATTAATGTGCTTCAGACGCGACGATATTGTCAATGTTATTCAGTAAATTGCTAATCCCACTTGCAAAATTCACGAAAAATGGAAAAGGGTATGCCGGAAGACAGGAGGACCCGAAGTTATGCCCTGATGCGCGCCATCATGGACTATGGAATGGGTATAATAATTCTCGGAGTTGGTATATTTTTTGTCTTTGCGCCGCGACTCGGGTTCAGCTTCGATATGAGCAATGCTTATCGGTATTGTATTGCTGGCATCTTTATTCTTTATGGGGGCTGGCGCATTTACCGCGGCTATCAAAAAAATTATTTTCGTTGATGGCTTGTTTTCTTCGTCATATGCGAATTTCGGCCATTTGGATCTTTTTTGGAGTCGGACTCGCGTCGTGCTCCTGCACAAATCAAAGTCGTAGTAAATTTTCGCGGGACACGCCAACTGAAGGAACAATCAATATTAGTGTTGACGAATCGTTTAAGCCGGTAATTGACTCAGAAATAAAAGTTTTTGAATCTTCCTTTCCGAATGCTCACATCCTTGTGCATTATAAGCCGGAGGCGGCCTGTCTTCGTGACTTGTTTCAGGACAGCACAAGAATGGTAATTGTTACGAGAGGCCTTTCTGAGGCGGAGGAAAGATATTTCAAAGATTCGATGAACTTCGAGCCGACCTATGATGAGCTGGCAGTAGACGCTGTTGCAGTCATAGTAAACAAAGAGTCCAAAGATTCCATTTTTACCATGGACGATATCCGATCTATGCTAAGCGGAACACCCCGTAACGGGCTGCAACCCGTTATGGACGGTACCTCTGCTACAAGCACAGTTCGGTATTTGATAGATTCTGTTTTGAAGGGTAAGTCGTTGGGAAAGAATGTTACAGCAGCAAAAAGCAGCGAGGGAGTCATAAACTATGTCTCTGATAATAAGAACGGGGTCGGTTTCATTGGAGTCAGCTGGATCGGGGATCGGGACGATCCACAGCAGCTTCATTTTCGTCAAAAAGTCGAGGTGGCGGCAGTGCAGTGCGAAAGCTGCCTGGGAGAAACTTATGTAAAACCTTTTCAGGCAAATATTTATATGGGGAGGTACCCCATGCTTCGAGGACTATATTATATTTTAAAGGAGAACTACAGTGGCATTGGAAATAATTTCGTAAATTTTTTGCAGTATGAACGAGGTCAATTAATTTTCCGAAGAGCTTACCTATTGCCCGCAAAAATGTCATTCGAAATTCGTGACGCCCAGATCACCAAATAATTGCACAATTAAATACATACATTTACAAACTAAAAATGGCAATTCAACAATGAAGAAAATCTCTCTTAGTTTCAGTCGCGCGGTCGCGTTATTGCTAGCCGGAAATGTTGCCTTTGGCCAATCGGTGGAACAGGGCAAAAAATTTCTTTACTATGAACGCTATAAAAGCGCTAAGGAGACCCTGGAAAAAGTGCTGCAGGCAAACCCCAACGACCTCAGCGCAGTCTACTGGCTTGGGCAAACTTTACTGGCCCCAAAGGACAATAGGGATACTGCTGCCGCAAAAGCCCTCTATCAGAAGAGCCTTATGTCGAACGGAACAGCACCAATCATTCTTTGCGGGATGGGGGAAATTGAGCTCCTCGAGGGTAAAAACAGCGATGCAAGACAACATTTTGAAACTGCAATTAGCCTTACTAAGGCAAAGGATATTGAAATATTCAATGCAGTTGGCCGAGCAAATTCGGACTATGACATGAAGGCTGGTGATCCCAACTACGCGATACAAAAACTAACTGAAGCCACCCAAATAAAAAAGTTTAACGATGCAGAAACTTTTGTGTTGATGGGCGACGCGTACCGCAAACTGGTTGACGGTGGAAACGCAGTAGTTAACTACACGAAGGCTTTACAAATCCAGCCCAACCTGGCCGAAGCCGAGTACAAGATTGGTAAGATTTACCTCAGCCAAAACAACCGTGAATATTTCCTGCCGGCATTCGAAAAGGCCGTTCAAATGGATCAGGCATATGCCCCGGCCTATTACGAACTTTATTATTATTGGTATTATCATGACGTCAACAAAGCGGGGGAATATCTGGATAAATATGTCGCCAATACTGACCAGGGTCCGGAGATGGAATTTTCTAAGGCAGAATATCTTTGGGCTTCAGGTAAATTTGCCGAAGCTAAATCCAAATCGCAGGAATTGATCACCCAATATGGAGATAAAGTGGCCCCAAGAATGTATCGTCTGCTTGCTTTCGCGGAAGACACGCTTGGAGATCCAGCTTCCGCTAAGCGAGATATGCTGACTTACTTTAGTAAGGAAACAGATACTTCAAAAATTCGTGGTTCGTATTATGAATTGCTCGCTAAAGATGACGGAAAGTCGACAGATTCCCTCATACAACTGGAAGCCTTTAAATACTATGGAATGGCAATTCAGAAAGACAGTATGCCTGAAGACAAAAACCGATATATCGCAGAAGCCACCGCGCTGGCCAAAAGCACGGGAAACAAGCGGGCTCAGGCCCAGCTTGCTGAGCTGGTTTATAAAACGAAGAAAAATCCGACCCAGACAGACTTGTACAATTGGGGAATGGGTTATTACCAAGCCGGTGAATATAAAACATCAGACAGTATTTTCTGTGGCATGTATGAAACTCAGTATCCGGATCAGATTTATGGATTCCTCTGGTGTGCCCGAAGTAAACATGCACAGGATGATTCGACCAGTTCGGGTGGCGTCGCCGTTGACGCTTATGAAAAACTAGCCCAGTTCGCACGAAGTAGCCCCGATTCGGCTAAATTCAAGTCACAGGCCATAGAAGCTTATTCCTATCTTGCTGTTTATGCCAACAATGTCAAAAAGGATAAACAGGCTGCAATTGGGTACTTGGAAAAAATTCTCGAAGTAGATCCGAATAACGCTTCTGCCAAACAATTTATAGAGGCTCTGGAGAAAAAGCCCGCGCAAAGACCGAGAGCTACCAAATAGCAAATTGGCGAAAAAATTTTGACCCCTTGTAGCTTCTTGCGCAAGGGGTTTCTGTTTTTGTGCGATTTGTTTCTCCAATTAATTGGAAATTAACCTCGTTGCCTTATTTTTGCGACGACATAATAGTTTTTCGATGAACGAAAATATTCTGCAGGTGTCTGCAGCAAATGGCACAAGTTCAATTAACTATTTCCCCGTTGGCATACAACTAATCTTCGCAGCGATATTCGTTTTTGCCGTTTTGGCGATCGCCAGTGTTTTGGGACCCAGAAGAAAGACCGAAGAAAAACTTCGAAATTTTGAAAGTGGAATTGAATCCGTGGGAAACGCCCGTCAACCAATGTCTGTCAAGTATTTTCTGGTTGCCATTTTGTTTGTACTCTTCGATGTGGAAGTTATTTTTTTTTATCCTTACGCAGTTAATTTCAAAGCATTTGCCGCATCAGGGCACGGTTGGGAAACGTTTTCCGCTGTTCTGCTTTTTATAGCCTTTTTTTTGGCCGGATTTGTTTACATTATCAAAAAAGGAGCTTTGCAGTGGGAAGATTGACGGACGTTTCCAATTCCGGATGACTTGTGTTGGCTTAACATTAACGCACGATAAATTGTTATGTGAGAGAGTAGTTCAAAAAATGAGAATTAAATAAATCACATTAATCTATGCCCCGTCCAGTTCGATTTAATATACACCCCATAGCGGCTGATACAAAAGACAGTATCACTATGGTGGATATGCCCGAGGGCTATACCGGCGTAGGTTTCTTCGCGACAAAGATGAGTGACGTAGTCGGTCTCGCCAGAAAAAACTCAATGTGGCCACTTCCGTTTGCCACTTCCTGTTGTGGAATAGAGTTTATGGCAACGATGGCATCTCATTATGATTTTGCAAGATTTGGCGCTGAGCGATTAGGTTTCTCTCCCAGACAGTGCGATTTGCTCATGGTTATGGGAACCATAGCGAAGAAAATGGGTCCTGTCTTAAAACAAGTCTATTTACAAATGACTGAACCCAGATGGGTTATGGCAGTTGGAGCCTGCGCATCGAGTGGCGGCATATTTGATACTTATTCGGTGCTTCAGGGGATTGACCAAGTGGTGCCAGTTGATGTGTATGTGCCTGGCTGCCCGCCGCGTCCAGAAGCGATATTGGATGGATTTATTAAGATCCAGGATCTGGTTGGTCAGGAAAGCCTACGGAGAAGAAATAGCGACAGGTATAAAAATTTGTTGGCGAGCTATGGAATCCAGTAAGAAAATTAACCGGGCGGGAAGCATGAGTTTGACAAACGAAACAATTAGAACGAGAATTACCGAAAAATTTGGTGATCAGGTCACAAATTTCGAAGAATCTTATGGGATGCTGAGTTTTGAAGCGCCAAAGGAGCTCAATTTGAAAGTGCTGCAATACCTCTATGATAGCGAAGAGCTGCGGTTTCAGTTCCTAACTGATCTGACTGCGGTTCACTTCCCCGATCAGGCGGGACGAGAACTTGCCGTAGTATATCATCTGCACAACCTTGTTGACAACGTGCGTATCAGATTTAAAATTTTTACTGATATAAAAACGCCCGAAATATTTACCGCGACGCAATTGTATTCCTCAGCGAACTGGATGGAACGTGAAACTTTTGATTTTTTTGGAGTCAATTTCGTAGGTCACCCCAATCTTAGAAGGATCTTGAACGTCGACGAGATGAATTATTTTCCCTTGCTGAAGCAATATCCTTTGGAAGACCAAACAAGAATTGACAAAGATGATGCGATGTTCGGGAGAAAAGGAACATTATAAGGGCTTCACAATATTACATTTTGAAAAAGATGTCTGAGAGTCACCATATCAAACTACCAGAAGGCAGTATAGAGAAGACAACCACTACGCTAAACCTTGGCCCAACGCATCCGGCGACTCACGGCGTATTCCAAAATATCCTGGAGCTCGATGGAGAAAGAATCGTATCGGCGGAGCAGACTGTAGGTTATATTCATCGTGCGTTTGAGAAACTTGCCGAACGCAGGCCCTTATACCAAATCACGACGCTTACTGACAGGCTAAATTATTGTTCTTCGCCTATCAATAATATGGGATGGCATTTGACTTGCGAAAAACTTTTGGGAGTTAGCACTCCTAAAAGGGTTGATTATTTGCGAATAATCATTATGGAACTGGCTCGAATTTCAGATCACCTCATCTGCAATTCAGTTGTTGGTGTGGATTCGGGAGCTTATACCGGCTTTCTATATGTAATGCAGTACCGCGAACTAATTTATGAAATATATGAAGAAATATGCGGCTCCCGTCTTACTACTAATATTGGGCGCATTGGCGGTTTTGAGCGCGATTTTACAAATAAAGCGTTTGAAAAATTGGAAAAATTCCTGAGGGAGTATCCCGCAGTGCTTAAGGAATTTGAAACCCTTTTCAATCGAAATCGCATTTTTATGGAAAGAACGATTGGCGCAGGTCCAATCAGTGCAGAGCGAGCCCTGAACTATGGTTTCACTGGCCCAAATCTGAGGGCCGCAGGAGTCGACTACGACGTTCGTGTTCATTCGCCGTATAGCAGCTATGGGGATTTCGAGTTTGATATTCCTGTGGGTAGTACTGGCGATTGTTATGACCGTTTCCTTGTCCGGAACGGTGAAATGTGGGAGTCTCTCCGGATAATAGATAGTGCCTACAAGAAAATACAGGATTTTAAAGGTCCCGAGGCTGAAGTTTACCACGCGGACGTTCCGGAATATTATTTGCCAGAAAAGCAGGACGTTTACACGAAGATGGAGGCCCTCATCTGGCATTTCAAAATTGTAATGGGCGAGACGGAAATCCCTCCTGGCGAAGTTTATTTTAGCGTCGAAGGAGCCAACGGCGAACTGGGATTTTACCTCATTAGTGATGGTGGTCGAACGCCCTATCGTCTACATTTCCGAAGACCGTGCTTTGTATACTACCAGGCTTACTCGGAGTTGACGAAAGGAAGTATGCTAAGCGATGCGGTCATTGTGATGAGCAGTCTTAACCTGATCGCTGGAGAAATGGATGCCTAAAGAATCGAAAAAAGTCGCATTCAAAGTGGAACTTGACGGTTCACCAGTGTAACGAAAAAAGTTTTACCATGATTACGTTTTCGCCTGAGAAACTAAAACAAGCTAATGAGCTCATTTCTCACTATCCAGAGGGGAAGCAGAAGAGCGCATTGCTTCCTTTATTGCATATCGCTCAGGAAGAGTTTGGTAACTGGCTGAGTGTCGAAACAATGGATTATGTGGCTTCGCTTCTTCAAATCGAACCAATCGAAGTATATGAGGTCGCGACATTTTATTCAATGTATAATCTGAAACCGGTCGGGAAATACAAATTCGAGGTGTGTCAGACGGGACCCTGCATGCTGCAGGGCAGTGACGAAATTATAAACTATATAACGGAGCGTTTGAATATAAACGTTGGTGAAACAACCGCGGATGGAATGTTCACGCTTAAAACGGTTGAATGCCTCGGCGCATGTGGCTATGCACCCATGATGCAACTTGGCAAGTCTTACAGGGAACATCTGACAAAGGCAAAGGTTGACTCAATAATCGATGAATGCCGGCAGAGGGCAGCGCTAAACAACTAAAATAAACGATGATGATGAAACCGAATCCATATTTTTTTTTCAGGAAATGCAGACGACGCGGTAAACTTCTACAGGGACGCGCTACAAGGAGAATTGGCGATGCTAAATCGTTATGCGGACAGCCCTGGAGTCACCGATGAAGACTGGATAAATAAGATCATGCATGCCAGGGTCATTTTCGGAGGGCGACAACATCCTAATGATCTCTGATACGATGAAAGGTCATGCAGCCTCGGCAGACGGCAACATACACCTCTCAATTGGCCTGGATGATGAAGAAACAACGCGTGAGATATTTGAGAATTTCGCCCAGGGAGGAACGGTAGGGATGCCTTTGGCGAAGCAATTTTGGGGTGATTTATTTGGAATCGTCAAAGACCGTTTTGGGACAAATTGGATGTTGAATTGCACGGTCAAAAAATAAAACAAAGATGACATCGTCGGAAGTAATGAAGGAACTAAAACGAATGGGAACTGACCAGACCAGAAAAATTTGGATCAGCCACGGAGTCTCGGGCGATTTCTATGGCGTAAAGATTGGAGACATGAAGGTTCTGCAAAAGAAAATAAAAAAAGATCATGATTTGGCTCTAGCTTTATTCGATACCGGTAATGCAGATGCCATGTATTTTGCAGGACTAATTAGCGATCCGGGCAAAATGACCAAAGACCAATTACAACATTGGGCAGATATGGCTACCTGGAAGATGCTGAGCGAATACTCGGTCTCCTGGGTTGCGGCCGAAAGCAGATATGGCAAAGATATGGCCATGCGTTGGATAACTTCATCGAATGAACATGTAGCGGCAGCCGGATGGTGTACTTATAGCTGCCTGCTTGCGCTGAAAAATGACGATAATCTTGATTTGGTCGAAGTTAAAGGTCTGCTCGAAAAAATAAGCAAAACCATTTTCGGGATGCCGAATCGGGTCCGGTATTCGATGAATGCTTTTGTTATTGCTGCGGGTTCCTATGTGCTTCCCTGCAACGCGTTAGCAAAGGAAGTAGGCCGGGTGATAGGCCCCACCAATGTAGATAATGGTAAAACCGCCTCCAAGATTCCGGATGCGTTAGCCAGTATCAGGAAAATTGAAAGTCTTGGCAAAGTCGGTAAAAAGAAAAAGACGGTTTTCTGTTAGGAATTTTCGGATAAGGACCAAGCATCACGACATGCGCCCTTTTCTGAACATATTGAAATAATAAAAACTAATCAATAGAATTCATCAAGTGGCTAGAAAATTATTACTGGAAATGGATGGCGTTGAGGGAATCAGGTATTACGATGTATATCGCCGTGAAGGTGGTTATCGAAGCGTCGAAAAGGCGCTAAAAACCATGTCTCCCGACCAGGTTACAGAAGAGGTTAAAAAGAGTGGTCTGCGTGGTCGCGGCGGTGCAGGCTTCCCTACCGGCATGAAATGGAGCTTTATTGCCAAACCTGATGGAGTCCCCAGGCATCTCGTTTGTAATGCCGACGAAAGTGAACCGGGAACGTTCAAGGATCGCTACCTGATGGAATTTATACCCCATTTGCTCATTGAAGGTCTAATTGTATCGTCCTACGCATTGGGTTCAAATGTGACATACATCTATATCCGGGGTGAATATGCCTGGATTATTGACATACTGGAATCTGCAATTGAAGAGGCCCGAAATGCTGGCTGGCTGGGTCGAAATATCCAGGGAAGCGGATTTGACTGTGAAATTTATGTTCATCGCGGCGCTGGAGCCTACATTTGCGGCGAAGAAACGGCCTTGATTGAAAGTCTCGAAGGGAAGAGAGGTAACCCCCGTATTAAGCCTCCCTTCCCGGCCGTCAAAGGAGCTTGGGAGCGTCCGACGGTTGTCAACAATGTAGAAACAATTGCAGCTGTAGTACCTATTCTCAATATCGGCGGAGAAGAATACGCAAAAATTGGCATAGGAAAATCGACCGGAACCAAACTGATCTCCTCATGCGGAAACATTAATAAGCCGGGAGTTTACGAAATCGATATGACCATCTCAGTTGAGGAATTCATTTACAGTGGTGAATACTGCGGAGGCATCCCAAATGGCAAACGGCTCAAGGCATGTATTCCGGGTGGCTCTTCGGTTCCGATTTTGCCGGCAAATCTGTTGTTAAAGACAGCGAAAGGGGACACCAGGATGATGACTTACGAGAGTTTGGCCGATGGCGGGTTTCCCAAAGGTTCAATGATGGGCAGCGGAGGATTTATCGTGTTGGATGAAGACCAGTGTATTGTTCGGCACACTTTCACTCTGGCCAGGTTTTACCGGCATGAAAGCTGCGGCCAGTGTTCGCCATGCAGGGAGGGCACAGGATGGATGGAAAAGATCTTATACAATATCGAAAACGGAAAAGGCAAATCGAACGATATAGACCTCCTTTGGGATATCCAGCGAAAGATTGAAGGCAATACGATCTGTCCCCTTGGAGACGCAGCCGCATGGCCGGTAGCTGCTGCTATTCGCCACTTCCGCGATGAATTTGAATGGCACGTTCAGAATCCGCAGGAATGCGTAAAGAGGAATTTCGGTTTAGGACACTATGCTGAGCCGCTGCAAACTGCAACGGCTTAAGATAAAAGTTTGACGATAATTATATGGCAGAAGAAAAAAAACCTTTGAAGGTAACGATCGACAACATTACGATCGAAGTCGAACAGGGAACAACAATTCTAAATGCGGCGAGGAGGATCGGCGGCGATGTTGCACCTCCTGCAATGTGCTATTATTCCAAATTAAAAAACAGTGGAGGCAAATGCCGGACATGCCTGGTAGAAGTTGAAGCAGGATCGACAGTTGACCCAAGACCCATGCCAAAACTTGTGGCAAGCTGTCGCACCAATGTAATGGACGGCATGATTGTAAAAAATATTACCAGCGAAAAGGTAATTGACGCAAGGAACGGAGTTGTGGAATTTCTACTCATAAACCACCCGCTTGATTGCCCAATTTGCGATCAGGCTGGAGAATGCGACCTACAAAATTTAAGCTACGACCACGGTAAGGAGGGGACAAGGTATGAATTCAATCGACGAACGTTTGAAAAATATGATTTGGGACCCTTTATACAATTGCATATGACACGATGCATCATGTGCTTTCGGTGCGTATATACGGCAGATCAATTGACGGAAAAAAGAGTTCATGGTATCCTTGATCGTGGCGATCATGTTGAAATTGCGACATACATCCAAAAATCACTGGATCATGATTTTATTGGCAATGTAATCGATGTTTGCCCTGTTGGCGCTTTAACGGACAAAACATTTCGTTTCAAAAACCGAGTCTGGTTTCTGAATCCTGTCGACGCCCACCGAGATTGTCCTAAATGCAAGGGGAAAGCCACGCTCTGGTACCGCGGAGATGAAGTCTTTCGTGTAACAGCCCGAAAGGATCAGTGGGGTGAAGTGGAGGACTGGATATGTAATGAATGTCGATTTGAAACCAAGAAGACCAGCGATTGGATCATTGAAGGGCCAACAAAAATTGATCGACATTCGGTCATAGCGCAAGGTCATTATGTAGGAGTCCAAAAACCGCAAGAGGTATTGTACGATGTGCTTGGAGGGCGAAAGCCCAAACTTCTGATGAATATACATAATGTAAGCGAGGTGAATGAACCGGGTCGTGACCTTTCCAAGATAGAAGGACCAGCGCATTCAACAGATTTTGAAAATGAGTGAAGATCGCTGAAAATTGGCAATTGCTTAATGGTACAAAAATTAAAGAAAGAATAAAGTTTCCAGCATGGTTCACCCGTTACTAAATGTCGACCTGGCTCTTATAATTGAGAAATGCATACTGATTTCCATAATAATTGGACTGTCATTAATTGTCGCAATGTACGAGACCTGGGCCGAGCGAAAGGTCGCCGCGGTGATCCAAGACCGTCGGGGCCCGAATCGAGCAGGTCCGGCAGGAATCCTTCAACCTTTGGCGGATGGACTTAAGCTGTTTATGAAGGAAGACATTGTGCCAAAAATGTCGAATGGATTTTTGTTTATTCTCGGACCCGGCCTGGCTATGCTTACGGCCATGATGACAAGTGCGGTCATACCATGGAGCAGTCACATCAATGCTTTCGGCCGGGAAATATCATTACAAATTGCTGATATTAACATCGGCATCTTGTACATCTTTGGCGTCGTCAGCATGGGCGTGTATGGTGTCATGATTGGCGGATGGGCATCAAACAATAAATTCTCGCTAATGGCGGCGTTGCGAGGAGCATCGCAAATTATTTCGTATGAATTAGCGATGGGACTATCCATTATCGCTTTGCTAATGCTCACTGGATCATTGAGTCTAAAAACCATTGTCGACGAACAACTGGATGGTATTTATAATTTCCTGTACCAGCCCTTGGGGTTCCTGATTTTTTTGGTTTGCGCATTTGCCGAATGCAATCGGACGCCGTTTGACTTGTCAGAAGCCGAGAGCGAACTAAATTTTGGTTATCACCAGGAATATTCCTCAATGAAGCTTGGATTCTATCTTTTTGCGGAGTACGTCAATATGTTCATCAGCAGCGCCGTCATGGCTACCCTTTTTTTTGGCGGCTTTGATATTCCTTTTGTCAATGATACCGCATTCGGGCAGGCGCACGGTCAAAATTTGCTTGCGATCCTGGAAGGTCTTAGCCTGGCAATAAAGGTGGCGATTTTTATTTTCTTTTTTATTTGGGTTAGATGGACTGTTCCGAGATTCAGGTATGACCAATTGATGCGTCTCGGTTGGAAAGGACTAATACCACTCGCGCTTGTTAACATGGTGGTTACCGGCTTTATTGTATTGCTGAAAGTAAATCACTGGCATTTTTGAAAGGCAGTTTATGAAATTTATTTGAAGGCGAATTGAAAGAGACATTTTTTAACATCAACAATAAATTGGTTGGTTCGGAATTGAAAAATATTTTTGCAAACTCTTTTTTATGCAGGCATTAACATCGAAAGCGAGACCCGTTGAACGGAAGCCATTGAGTGTTTGGGAAAAATTATATATCCCGGCAATTGCGAAGGGTATGTCGATCACCTTCGGACACATCTTTAGAAAGAAGCCAACTATCAACTATCCTGAGGTTCAACGACCGTTTAGTCCGGTTTTTCGAGGTTTGCACGTGCTGAATCGTGATGAAGAAGGCCGCGAAAGGTGCACCGCTTGCGGTTTGTGCGCAGTAGCCTGCCCCGCCGAAGCAATCACGATGGAAGCTGCCGAGCGCTTATCTGGCGAAGAACACCTTTATCGGGAAGAAAAATATGCGGCAAAATATGAGATCAATATGTTGCGTTGTATATTTTGCGGCCTTTGCGAGGAAGCTTGCCCGAAAGATGCAATATATTTGTCCGAAACCTTTGCGCCATCGAATTATACGAGAAAGGGGTTTATCTATGGAAAGGAAGAATTGTTAATTCCTGATCCAAAAACCCAACCGGTAGAATTTGCTAAAGCCAGAGGTGAAAAAACCGAGAAAAACTAATTATTGACTGCTGATGAGTATTACGCAAATCCTGTTTTGGATCCTGAGTATTATGGCAATATTGGGTGCCTTAATGGTGGTCGTAAGCAAAAGCCCCGTATACAGTGTCCTCTGGCTGATTATGGTATTTTTTGCTATTTCCGGGCACTATATTCTTTTAAATGCGCAATTCCTGGCCATTGTTAACCTGATTGTTTACGCAGGCGCAATCATGGTCCTATTTCTGTTTGTCATCATGCTGATGAATCTCAATGCGGATACCGAACCTCAAAAAAACAAATGGTTGAAAATCGCTGGGGTCATAGCCGGGGGAGCGCTACTTTTGGTATTTGTAGGCGCCCTTAAGAACGCTGATCTAAAAAGCCAGATTGCCGAAGTCAATCATGGCGATATCGGGCTGATTCATAATCTCGGCCTCGCGCTTTTTAATGATTACGTAATACCTTTTGAAATAAGCAGTGTCTTGTTTTTGAGTGCCATGGTTGGCGCAGTGGTTATTGGCAAGAAAGAATAAAATTTACCTGAATTTATATGCCCATCAATTATTATATATTTCTGGCGGTTGCTCTTTTCTGCATTGGAGTGGCCGGCGTACTGACCCGGCGCAATGCGATTATTATTTTCATGTGCATTGAATTAATGCTGAATGCTGTCAATTTGTTGCTCGTAGCGTTTTCAAAAATGCATTACAAAGCTCTTGCTGCAAACCAGCCTGATGCAGGTATTAATGGCCAAATTTTCGTTTTTTTCATCATGGTTGTGGCGGCTGCCGAGGTTAGTGTTGGATTGGCAATCATCGTTATGATGTACAGGAATACGCATTCCATCGATGTCAATTTCTTGAACAGGTTAAAACACTAGTTCAAAAAGGCACATGGATAAATGTAGGAAAGCATTATGAGCAAATTTGTCTACCTGGTTCCGTTGTTCCCGTTACTCGGATTTTTGATCAACGGACTGCTGAGAAAAAATCTTACCAAGTCGCTGATCAGCATCGTCGGATGTGGATCAGTGCTGGCATCGTTGATTGTTAGTGTGCTGATTTTTTCCGAGACTCGCCAGTCCGGCTTTCAGGCCGTAAATGTCAATTTGTTCAATTTCATTGATGCTGACAGGCTACATATACCCTTCGCCTTCCAGGTTGACCAGCTTTCAATACTTTTTCTTTTGATTATTACAGGAGTCGGGTTCTTGATTCATCTCTATTCAACTTCGTACATGCATGATGAAAAGGATGAACATTTTGCCCGATACTTTTCATACCTGAATCTATTTGTTTTTTCAATGATTCTTCTTGTACTGGGATCAAACTTCGTCATCATGTTCATTGGCTGGGAAGGTGTCGGCCTGTGTTCATATTTATTAATCGGGTTTTGGTTCAAAACCAAGGAATTTGACGATGCTGCAACCAAAGCCTTCGTTATGAACCGGATCGGAGACGTGGGGTTCCTCATTGCTCTTTTTTGGATGATTAGCCTATTTGGATCAGTTAACTTTAGCGACGTATTTGGTAAAGCGCAAGCCGCACCCGCCAGTGCTTTGACGGGAATCACGCTGCTCCTGCTTGTTGGTGCAACAGGCAAATCAGCACAGATACCCTTATATACGTGGCTTCCCGATGCAATGGCAGGCCCGACGCCTGTTTCAGCTCTTATTCATGCTGCCACCATGGTAACTGCCGGGATCTATATGATAGCCCGAAGCAACATCCTTTATACCCTTGCGCCCGTCTCTCAGTCCGTCGTGGCAATCATAGGCGTGACAACCGCTTTTTTCGCCGCTACGATAGCAATAAAACAAAATGATATCAAGAAAGTGCTTGCCTATTCAACGGTCAGTCAACTGGGATATATGTTTCTCGGACTCGGAGTTGGCGCCTATACTGGTGCTGTCTTTCACGTAATGACCCATGCATTCTTCAAGGCCCTCCTTTTTCTAGGCGCCGGATCAGTCATTCACGCCCTTCACGAACAAGACATTCGAAAGATGGGAGGATTAAAGAGACTTTTGCCAACTACTCATCTGACTTTTCTTCTTGGCTGCCTCGCAATTGCCGGTATACCACCGTTTGCAGGGTTTTTCTCAAAAGACGAAATTCTGTCTGCTGCCTATGCCCGCAACCCAATTTATTTCGTCGTTGGCCTAATCACGGCTCTGATGACGGCATTTTACATGTTTCGACTTTATGCAACCGCATTTCAAGGTAATTTCAGAGGAACGGAGGATCAACGAAAGCATATTCAGGAAAGTCCTTCCCAGATTACGATTCCACTAGTCATCCTGGCGATCCTTTCATGCATCGGTGGCTTTCTTGGAATTCCGGACGTATTTGTCAGGGATTCCCACCTCCTCAGAAATTTTCTTCACCCTGTATTTGAACATTCAGAAACTCTCAGCCAAACTGTCGAAGTTGGCGGTTCACGGGAACTGACACTCATTGGGGTTTCTGTGCTCGTTGCTTTGGTTGGAGTGGTGTATTCGTGGAGCAGATTCAGCAAGAATCCCGAACTGGGCGAACCGAAAGGATTTGGAAAAGTGCTGGCAAACAAATGGTATGTCGATGAATTGTATGACATGATCATTGTTAAACCGGTCAATGTTTTGGGTAAATTTTTTGATTCAATTTTCGACCGCGCGATCATCGATGGGATTGTAAATGGTGTGGGTCGAATCGTTCAATATGGAAGTCGCCAACTCAGGCTTCTTCAAAGCGGCCAGGTTGGAGCGTATGTATTGATGATGGTCTTGGGCATTATCATTCTGTTCGCCATACAGATTATTTTAAGAAAATGACTTGAAAGTAGAAAAGCGGTAAGACATGATTCCAATTTTGCTAATTCTAATTCCCCTGCTCAGCGGATTGTTGAGTTTTTTTCTAAGAAGCCAGCGAGCCGCAAAAAACTGGTCATTGATCAGTTCTATTATCTCCTTGGTGGTTTCATGTTTCGGTCTCTGGATCACAAACGAAAGTTACCTGCATTATCAGACAGATTGGATATTTAGTCTCGGCAGTAGATTTTCAGTTTCTCTCGATGGCATGAGCCAAATTCTGTCTTTGCTGACGACGATTTCCTTTCCCATAATTTTCATCGCGACCTATCGGAACGAATACCCGAACGCTAAGAATTTTTATGCGCTGATGCTTCTGAGCCAGGCAGGATTGCTGGGTGTTTTTGTTTCGACAGATGCCCTGCTGTTCTACTTTTTTTGGGAGCTGGCGCTGATACCTGTTTATTTTCTATCCTCACAGTGGGGAGGCGAGAGAAGGATACAGGCGACTTTTAAGTTTTTTATTTACACCTTTACCGGGTCCCTTTTAATGCTTGTGGGAATCATCTATCTGTATTTTCATACTCGCGACAAATCATTCTCCATAGATGCATTTTACGCATTACGATCGCAACTTCCCGCTGCTTCGCAAAACTGGCTTTTCTGGTTATTTTTCTTGGCCTTTGCTATTAAGATGCCAATCTTTCCTTTTCATACTTGGCAGCCAGATACCTATGAACAGTCGCCGACTGCGGTTACCATGGTCTTAAGTGGCATTATGGTCAAGATGGGAATATTTGGAATAATTCGCTGGTTGGCCCCTGTACTCCCCATCGGCTCTTGGGCTTGGGGAGATACTGTATCAGCTCTTTGCGTTATAGGAATGATCTATGCCTCGTTGATCGCAATGCAGCAGGATGATCTGAAGCGTCTCGTTGCTTACTCTTCGATTGCCCACATGGGCTTGATGTGTCTGGCTATTTTTGCGACGACAAAAATCGGCATGCAGGGCGTTATGATTCAAATGTTCAGCCATGGCATCAATATTATCGGGTTGTGGATAGTTATCGACCTCATAGAGAAACAACTTCACACTCGAAAAATATCAGAACTTGGAGGACTTGCACAAAAAGCTCCGGGCTTGGCCATTTTGCTGGTTATCGTAGGACTAGCCAATGTCGCACTTCCCCTGACCAACGGTTTTATCGGAGAGTTTTTGATGTTTAGTGGCATTTACACGTCGGCAGCGACGGTATATAATGTTGTATTCACAGTAGCAGCCGCGGTGTGTGTTATTTTGTCAGCAGTATATACATTGAATATGATTCAGCGCGTATTTTACGGAAATACGAATGCACTTACGGAAAACGCGAGAGACATTCGGGCAAATGAAAAATTTGCGCTGATCATTTTGGTTGCAATTATTATAATTGTTGGCGTTTACCCGCAACCCATTTTTGACTTAACGAGGCACTTCGTGGACTCAATTATTTCCAAAATGAACTATAAAATCTAGCTTTATTCAAGTATTGACATTTCTATGAATTCTATAATCTTTTCTGCCATATGGGGAATTGTGATGATGTTCAGCGGCCTCTTTTCAAAAAGCAAGCGCTCATTGCAAACTTTTGCAGTCGTTGGATTGATCCTGCTACTCGTGGTAAATACGCTTGAACTTAATGGTGACCACTTTTTCAACATCGATTTACACAATATGTTGTATTTCGCGCCATTCGGGCTCTTGTCCAATTCGATTGCATTCGCTTCCACGCTGATATTTTTCTTGTTGTCCTCTACCGATATTTTCGAGACCGGTCACAACGCCGCGGAATATTTCGCACTCATTTTTTTTGTTTTGTGTGGGATTAGCATCGTAACATCATTCAATACTCTGCTGATGCTTTTCCTGGGCATTGAAATCATTTCAATCCCGTTATATATTTTGACCGGGGCAGCAAAGAAAGATTTGAAAAGCAACGAAGCATCTCTTAAATATTTCTTAATGGGGGCATTTTCAACCGGCCTGATGCTCCTTGGTATCGCTTTCCTTTATGGCGCAACCCCGAACGGCTCATTCATGCTTGATGATATCGCTGTTGGGAGAACGGCGGCCTCACCCCTTTACATGATAGGATTGCTTTTACTGTTGGTTTCAATGTCTTTCAAGGTTTCGGCGGCGCCTTTTCACTTCTGGACGCCCGACGTTTATGATGGAGCCCCAACAGTCTTCACTTCTTTCATGGCTACGATCGTTAAGACCGGTGTATTTATCGGTTTCATCCGCCTTTTCGGCGATGCGTTTGGCCAAATGCAATCGCGCTGGCAGCTATTCGTTGCCATTATTATCGCCTCTACTTTATTCATCGGTAATATCACAGCGGTTTTTCAACAAAGCGTCAAAAGAATGCTCGCCTATTCGAGCATTGCCCAGGCGGGATTCATGCTGTTTGCGCTGCTGGCTCTGAATAATTTTGCCAAAGAAGGAATCATCCTTTACGCAGCAGCATACAACCTCGCTACTATCGGAATATTTGCTGTTCTGGGTAAAATGAAGGATTACTCATTTGAAGGTTTCAATGGGCTTGCCAAATCCTACCCCGGCATTGCCCTGGTTACAACAATATTCTTATTGTCGCTCGCCGGAATTCCGCTGACAGCAGGCTTTTTTGCGAAATATTACATGCTCGCGGCCGCATTGGAAACCGGAAATTTCCTTTGGCTGGTAATATTTGCAGTAGCATGTGCAGCGATCAGTGTATATTACTATTTTCGAATTATCCAGGCCATGTATTTTAAAACCGGCGAACCACAACAACTCAAGGTCGGTATTGGTTTTCAATATGCGCTATTTGCCGTCGCTGTGATTGTCATTGTGCTGGGAATTTTCCCGCAATGG
>Ga0070731_10001625_pt1 | contig 22818 bp, 22 predicted proteins | sample Coa_R1_2_FD_66448 | JGI IMG/M metagenome (GOLD analysis project Ga0070731, IMG submission 66448) | Surface soil microbial communities from Centralia Pennsylvania, which are recovering from an underground coalmine fire - Coalmine... | ecosystem: Environmental > Terrestrial > Soil > Unclassified ... | reverse complement strand
CGCCTTTTGCCTGCTCGCGTTTCTCGCTACCTTGATGGTTCGCGCCGCTGACACCGACGCGCAGTTCAACAAGTGGTTTGAAGTGCAAACCAATACGCACAGTTGGTCCGCCGACTTCATTCAGACGCGCCAGCTCAAAGTGTTGAACCAGCCGTTGGTGTCCGCCGGCAAGGTCTGGGTGACACCGGGCGAGTTCCGCTGGGAACTGGGCCAGCCGGTGCAGACCATCGTGCTCCGCCAGCCGGACCAATTGCTCATCATCTATCCCCGGCTCAAGCAGGCGGAAAAATATCCGATCGGGGCCGTTCCAACCGGCCCCATCAAGGACGCGCTGGCCCTGCTGGACGCCACCCTGCCCCGCGACCGGGCGACCATGGAAAAAAACTTTCGCCTGCTGTCGGCGACGGAAACCAACTCGATGTTGCAAATGACGCTCCAGCCCCGGAGCGATTCCGCCCGCAAATTCATCAGTGAAATCCTGATCGGTTTTCACACGAATGACTTCACGATCGCCGCCACGGAGATGGAATTTGCCGACGGTTCCACTTTGCGGAACGATTTTACCAACGTGGTCCTGAACCAGCCGATTGATCCCGCCCAGTTCGAGGCCAAGCTGCCGCCGGACTTCACCGTGGTTGAACCGCTAAAGCAATGAGCGCGTCGCCTGAAATTCTGCAACTGGCCATGAAATCATTGCCGCACGGGCCGGAATTCCGGTTCGTGGACCGGATGGTCAGCCTGACACCGGGCAAGGAAGGTGCGGGCGAATACCGGGTTCGCGGTGACGAGTTTTATTTGCGCGGCCACCTGCCGGGCGAACCGATTTTGCCCGGTGTGCTGCTCGTGGAAGCCGGCGCCCAGGTGGCCGGCATGGTGGCACAGGAAGACCCGGCCAATCCCACCTGGCCGCGAATGAAATTGTCCGGGCTGCGCGCCGTCAAAATCATGGGCTCGGCCAAACCCGGCGACACCCTGCGCATCGAAGCCACCATCACCGGCCGGTTGGGTCCCTTGATTCAAGCCATGGTCACCGCTTTCATTGCGGACACCCGGGTGCTGTCCGCGGAACTCACCCTGGCGGGCATGGCCAAGGCGGGTGAACCGGCGGAGAAGCCTGCCCGCGCCGTTTCATGAACATGATGGCGCCGACCGAGCAGTCCGTCCGCACTTTCCAGTTTGAACGCGACACCTTCGCGTTCCCCCACGAACTGGTATGGCAATACCGTTTTGATCCGGTGACCGGCGCGATGACCACTTTTAACTCCAACCCGCCGCCCACCTACTATCATCGTTGCTTCGTCATGGTGCGTTCGACGCGGCAATTTTTTTATCACGCCTGTTTTGCACCGGAACAGCCCGTGGCGGAACCGGAAGTTTACCGGCGGATCATCCGGGAGGTCGTCGCCCGCAATCCGCGCCGGGCGTGCGCGGAATCGGAGCGGGTGGTGGTGCCCGGCTACGATGGGTTGCGTTCGTTCAGCCGGGCGCACGAACCGTTGCTCAAGGCGGAATTGGGCGGCCCCTGGCAGTCCTATTTTCTACGCAGCCACTGGCGAATGATCTTTCCGGTCCATGGCTGGCATCGGGAACGGATGGCGGAAAAGTTGGAACAATCGCTGCCTCGACGCGGTTTGAGTCTCGTGCATCTGTTTCGCTTTCCGCGGATCACCATCAACCACGGCATCGTGCTGTACGGACTGACGGAGTCGGAATCAACCCTGGAATTCGAGGCGTATGATCCAAACATTCCCGAGCATCCCGTCAAACTGGTCTATGAGCGGAACCGCCGGGTATTCACCTTTGCCCCCAGCCGCTATTGGGGCGGCGGCACGTTGAGTGTGGTCGAAATTTTCTGCGACTGGCCCTACTGATTTACGATTGACGATTTTTGAATTACGATTTGAACCTCCCAAGAAAACCCTTTGCTCGTAGCGGCGTCTCGGCAGAGCGCCGCGAACTCCGAGGATCGAAGACTGCGGCTTTCTGCCGAAAGCCGCTACGCCGGTTTGGCCATGGGCTTGGTTTACGATTTACAAATCCCTCTGTAACCTGGGTTATGCGTAAATCGTATATCGCAAATCGTAAATTCTAGCTTCGTCGTCGGCGCGGCCGCCAGAAGGCGACTCCAAAAAATATCGTGCCGCAGGTGTTGATGCCAAAAATGTAGCCGATGTTGTAGGGGCGCCCCGAATTGTTCGGCGCGTAAATCGGCAGGTCCTGTCCCATCAGCAGGCCCGGCAGCGCGGCGGGCATCAGTATTCCGTGCAGAATGCCCATGTGAAAACCGGCGACGTGATCGGGTTTGTAACAGCGGGACGACGCCCAGCCCTGGGCAAAACCCAGCACCAGCGTCAGCGCCGTCAGGGCGATGGCTTTGAAAATGATAAATCGTGCCTTGGAAAAGCGGTCGGGTGCGGCGACTTGCGGAATTGCCATTGGCTCTGGAACAGATTCATCCACGCGGCATAAGAATGTTCCGATGCCGCGACACCCGGCAAGCACATAATGCTGGCAACGCTTTCGAGCTTCCAGGCTTGACGTGATTGGCCGCCGCGCCATACTTCCAATGGAAATGAGCATTGAGAACCAGCGCGGGCTCGTCGCATGCGCAATGGCCGGGATGGAGTACCCGCCGGCTTGTTCACCGGCAAACCCCGTGGTTGCGGCCGCAATGACCGCCATTTCGTCGCAGACCTAAAACAAGCAATGACCTCAGAGAAGGACCCCAAGACTGTCGCCGCGCAGCTTTGTCAGTTTGCGCGAACCAATTTCGTCGCCGAAGGAACGGATTTCGACGAGAACAGCCCCCTGGCCCAGGCCGGCATTGATTCGTTTGCGCTGGTGGAATTGTTGCTCTTTTGCGAGCGCGTCATCGGCGTCCGGGTGCCGGATTCGCACCTGACGGGCAACAATCTGACCTCGATGGCCACGCTCGCCAATTGCATCGCCGAACTGTCCCGCAACAACCACTCCACCGCCTGAGCGCCGGAGTGGCCGTGCTTATGCCTGACCACCTGCCTCGTCAGATTCGATCGGCCGCCGGAGATTATTTCATGCACGGCCAGGACCACCGGATGCGGCGGTTCGGGCTGCCGGGCAATGTCTGCTGCGCCGTCTTCCAGCTCGATCGGGGCTTTGAGGCCGACCGGCTGCGCCGGCGGATTGCCGAATCGCCCATCATGGACTGGCTGGCCCGCGCGCGCTTCGTCCGCTGGCTGCCGCTGTTGCCGCCGGTCTGGCGGACATCGGCAACGCCCAAAACCATCTTTTTCGAACACCACGATCAAAACGGCAGCGGGGAGACAGCGTGGACGCTGCCCAAGATGGTCACGGAGCGCGAATTGCGGGCCGAACAGGGGCCGGGCGTGGCGTTTGACGTGGTGCGCCACGCGGATGGCACCAGTCATCTTTATCTTTCCTGGAACCACACCCTGCTGGATGCCCGGGGGCTCGACTTTTTATTGAGCCATTTGAATGCAGACGGCACCACGAACGGAGCCCCCACCGTCAAGGACTTTATCAGTCCCAAACAAATGGAACGCCGGGGAACGAGCTGGTGGTCCAATGCCAGCCAGGCGCACGGCTCGGTGAAGTGGCTGCACGAATCCGGCAAGGAACCGCTCTTCAGCCTGGTGCCACCCGGAGCCCGTTCCGGCCTGCGCCGCAACCATCGCCGCGTCCTCCAGTTCACCGAAGCGGAAACCGCCCGCATTGACGCACGCAGCCAGCAGCTCACCGCCGGTTTCCGGCGCAGTCATTTTTTCCTGGCGGCTTCCATCCGGGCGTTGCACGCGATTGCCGTCCAGCGCGGCAACCGGGACGGGGCTTACCTGGTTCCCGTACCCCACGATACCCGGCGGCATGGTGCCAAAGGCCCCATCTTTTCCAATCATCTCTCCATTCTGTTCTATCGCATTGAACCGCGACACGCTGGACGGATCAGCGATATCGTCGGCGAGCTCAGCCGGCAGATGATGGACCAGATTCGCGATCGCTTCCCGGAATGCTGCATGGCGGCGCTGGAAATGTTCAAACCGCTGCCGCTGGGATATTATGCGCATCACCTGGGCAAACCGACCCGCGGCAAGATCGCGTCCCTGAGCTTTTCGGATTCGGGCGAGATCTGCCCCGGCATGACGGAATTTTGTGGCGGCCGGATTCTGGCTGCCACGCACCTGATCCCGTGCTGGCGTTGGCCCGGCCTGACCGTGCTGTTTTTAAGGTTTGGCAACCAGCTTTCCACCCTGCTGTCGTGGGTGGATGATTGTCTGACTCCGGCCGAAGTGGACCGGCTGGAACGGGACCTGCGCCATGCCTTGCTGGAGGAGGAGTTGTCATGAAGGTGCTGCTGGCGGCAACGAACCGGGAAAGTTCCCCTTATCCCGTCGCGCCGCTGGGGGCGCTGTGGGTGGTCGCGGCGGCCCGGGCCGCCGGCCATGAGGTCGTGTTTTTGGACCTGGGAATGGAACGGAACCCGCAACGGGCACTGCAACAGGCGCTGGTGGCGGAACCATTTGGGGCCGTGGCCTTCGGCATTCGCAACCTGGACAATTGCTGGTCCTTTGCACCGCGTTCCTATTTCGATGACGTCCGGGAACTGGCGGAAACAGTACGGCATCATTTCGAAGGCCCATTGATTCTGGGGGGCAGCGGTTTTTCGGTTGCGCCGCACGGCTGGATGCAACGGTTGCAGCCGGATGCCGGTGTGATTGGCGAAGGCGAACGCGCGTTTCCCGAAGTGTTGAATCGCCTGGAAGCCGGGCGTTCCCTGGACCGAATTGACGGGGTCGTCACCAGCGCCGGCGGCGACGGTATGAACGCCACGCCGGCTGGGGCGATTGAGTCACTCGCGCAATTGCCGATGCCCGCTCACGAGTCTTGCCGTTACCGGCGATACACCCGGCGCGGCGGGTTTGTCGGCGTCCAAACCAAACGGGGATGTCCGTTCAAGTGTGCCTACTGTATTTACCCGAAACTGGAAGGACGCCGCTACCGGCTCCGCCCGCCGGAAGCCGTGGTCGAGGAAATCGAAACCGTGGCCGTCCGGTCAAAGCTGCGGGACTTTTTTTTCGTGGACAGCGTCTTCAATGATCCGCGCAGCCACGCCCTGGCCATTTGCCGCGAGCTCCGGCGCCGACGGGTGCCGGTCCGATGGTTGGCCTTCTGCAATCCAACCGGTTTCGACGCGGAACTCGCGCACGCCATGAAGGAAGGCGGTTGCGCGGGCGTGGAGTTCGGACTGGATGTGGCCTCGGACAAGATGCTGGCCGCCCTGGACAAGCCGTTTGGACAAAAGGAAACCCGGATTGCCATGCAAGCGGCGCATGACGCGGGTCTGCCCATGGCGGTCTATCTGCTGTTCGGCGGTCCCGGCGAAACCTGGGCGGATGTCGAGGATACCCAGAGCTTTTTAACCAGTTGTCCGGAAGCCAACGCCGTGTTTGCCACCATCGGCATCCGCGTGTACGAAGGCACGCCCATGGCCCGGATCGCCGTGCAGGAAGGCCAGGTCAAACCCGACCAGGACCTCTTTGAGCCGGCTTATTACCTTTCACCCGGGCTGGCGGAAGATACCGAGAACAAATTGGATCGGATTGCACGGCGGCGCGCGGAGTGGACCTCGCCGGCAGACTGGCGCAAGACCGTGGTCCGCTGGGGGCAAAAAGTGTCGGTGCTGCTGAACGTACGGCCCCAGTGGAAACATATCCGGGGCTACGGCGAGCACATGCGGCGGAGACTACCGTGAACAACGCAGTCCGCACCGGTGACACGACCATTGCCTGCGATGTGCTGGTCATCGGCGGCGGTGCGGCCGGAGTGGCGGCGGCATCGGCGGCCGGACGTGCCGGGGCGGGAGTGGTGTTATTGGAGCGATATGGATTCCTCGGTGGATTGGCCACCACGGCACAGGTCGGCACCATCTGCGGACTCTATTTACAGGACCCGGCAGCCGGGGAAGCGACGCCCGTGGGCGGCGGCTTTGCACAGGATTTTGCCAGGCGATTGCAACAAGCCACCGGCCTGAAACCCATCCGGGTGATGGATACCGGCCTCTGGGTATTGCCCTATCCCCCGCCTGCCTTCGCCCGCGTCGCCGACGCCGCGGTGGCCGAATCCAAAAACGTCACCGTGATTTTGCACGCCACCGTGGCGGACGTGCAGACTGAAGGTTCCCGACTGCATCAGGTCCGCGCCCTGGCCTGGAACGAAGCACTACTGTTCCGCCCGGGCACAGTAGTGGATTGCACCGGCGAAGCGACCGCCGTGGCGCTCGCGGGTGGCAGTGCGGAAAACGGCGGTGCGGATCAGGCGCCCGCCCTGGTTTTTGTCCTGGAGAATGTGGATCCGGGTCTGGCCCAACGCGGCCTGCTCGAAGTCCGCCGCGAACTGCATCAGGCCGTTGAAAATGGCGCCCTGCCCGCGCTCTGTGAACGATTGTCGCTCGTTCCCGGCTCCGGCGCCAATGGCCGGCTCGCGTTCAAATTGAGCCTGATGCCCGCTCACCCCCACCGGGCACTCTGGCAACAGGTCACGGATTGGGAACGCGAAGCCCGCGCATTGCTGGAACCGCTCCGGCAATTCCTGGTCAAAAACATCGCTGCCTGCCGCAACGCGCGGCTTGATTCCGTCGCTCCACAACTCGGCGTCCGGTCGGGTCGCCGGATTCTGGGGCGTGCCCGCCTCTCGGACGAGAACGTATTGGGCACGCACAAGTCGCCCCTGGGAATCGCCCGCGGTTGCTGGCCGATGGAACGCTGGACCAGCAGTCCGCGACCGGAAATGACTTATTTCGCCGAGCGCGATTATTATGATATTCCGATGGACTGTTTGCGCCCGGCGGAACTGGATAATGTTTGGGTGGCGGGACGTTGTCTCTCGGCATCCACGGGAGCAATGACCTCGGCCCGCGTCATCGGGACGGCGCTGGCGACCGGCTGGGCAGCCGGGACCGCTGCGGCGTTCCAGGCCTCGGGCCAGTCACTGCAGGACGCGGTAACCAACATCCGGAAGCAGATGGAAATGTGATTGAGATTAAAATTGAAATTGGGGTTGAAGATATTTGTTCTTAATCTTAATCGTAGTCATAATCTTAGTTCCATTCGATTCATGAAAATCTACTTCGACCACGAAAAGCTTGAGGCGTACAAAAAATCGCTCGCCTTTGCGCAGTGGGCCGAGCCGATTTTGGAACGCCTCCCCAAATCGGCCGCCGTTCACAACCAGCTTGACCGTGCGCGAACCTCCATCGTGTTGAATATTCCCGAGGGCAATGGACGATTTACACCGGCTGACCGGTGCAAATTTTTTGACATCGCCCGTGGTTCCGGCTTGGAATGCGCCGGCTGTCTTGATTTGATATTCATCAAGAAACTGATTTCGGAGCTGGGGCTGGATCAGGGAAAGATGTTGCTTAAGGATATTGTTTCCCTGCTCGTCGGGCTGATCCGAAGCAATTCGCCTGACCGACTGCACGAGGAACCGATTGCGTATCGGGTGGATGAAGCACGGCAGGATTAAGAGTAAGAGAAAGATTAAGAGTAAAAAAACCGATGAACGTGTTTGAAGCGCTTTCCTGTTCTGCGAAACGATGGCCCGACCGCATCGCCATCATTGATGCCGGCGGTTCGCTGGATTACCGGTCCCTGTGGCACGAAGTCGAGGCGCTGCGGATTCAGCTCGACCGGCTGGGCGTGCGCGAAGGTCAGGGCGTCGGCGTGCGGGCGCGCAACGGCCGTGCCTTCGTCATCGGCGCGCTGGCAGCGCTGGGTTGCGGCGCGGTCATCATGCCCATTCACCACCAGATGAAACCGGCGGAAATGGCCGACATGCTGGCGCGCGCGCCCTTGTGTGTGATTCTTGACGACGGTTCCGGCCCGGCCCAGCCCGGCGGGACCGTCACGCTGGAAAATCCGGGCGGCAACGGTTTGCGCTTCACGCGGCTCGACGGCGCGCCATCACCGCTCGCACCGGGAATCAAGGACGCTGCGTTTGTGCGGTTCACCTCCGGTACGACCGGCCAGTCCAAGGGCGTGGTCCTGACGCATCAAGACGTGCTGGAACGCACTCACGCCGCCAATGCCGGGCTGGGCCTGACCGGCGAGGATAAAATCCTTTGGGTGTTGCCCATGGCTTATCACTTTTACGTCTCCATCATCCTTTACCTCGAGGTCGGCGCCGCGGTGATCGTCAACACCGATTATCTGGCGGAGAACATCCTGGACGCGGCCGCGAAACATCAAGCCACTTTTCTTTACGTGACGCCGATGCACATCCGGATGTTGACCAGTGAAAAATCAGGTCGCGCCCTGCCACCGTCGTTGTCGCGGGTCATGTCGGTCTCCAGCCGCCTCGATCCGCAGGCAGCCCGGGATTTTCAGGCGCGGTTCCATGTTCCGGTGTCCCAGGGTTTCGGCATCATCGAAGTGGGCCTGCCCATCATGAACCTCGCCGAGGCGGCCGAACATCCGGAGGCCATTGGCCGGCCGGTGCCCGGTTTTGAAGCGATGATCGTGGACGAAACGATGAAACCCTTGCCGGAGGGTGAAACCGGCCAACTCGCCCTGCGCGGTCCCGGCATGTTTTCCGGTTATCTGAATCCGCCGCGGTCGCGGGAGGAAGTATTGCACGATGGCTGGTTCCTGACCGGCGACCTGGCGCACCGCGACCTGGGCGGACGCATCGTACTGGACGGGCGGACCTCCTCTGTTATCCAAATCGCCGGGCACAAGGTTTTTCCGGAGGAAATCGCCGGCGTGCTGGACCAGCATCCGGCAGTGGTGCGTTCCCGGGTGTTTTCCCGCCCACATCCGCAATTTGGCGAGGCGGTTTGCGCCGAGGTTCAACTGCGCAATGGCAGTTCCCCGAACACAAGCGAGGAGATTCTGGCCTTTTGCCGCCGACAGCTTTCGAGTCACAAGGTGCCGACCTCGCTCGAATTCGTCGCTGAAATCAGCATGACCTCCAGCGGCAAGGTCCGCCACGGCTCAGCCGTCCCGCAGCCCGCTCAAAAGTAGCAGTCCCACATTGCGGGATGAGTCGGCTCTGACTTAAAGAATCCGCGAATATTCAATAATGAACTCAAGAAATCAGGAAAAACTTTCTATTCCTTCTTTCCTGCCTTCCTTATTCAGTAAACCAGCACCAGCACTGAATCTTTAGCCACAAAAAAGCACAAAAGACACAAAGGGGGAAATCTCTTGCGCCTTTTGTGCCTTTTCGCGGCAAAAATCAGTAAACCAACACGAGGACGGCGGCGTCTTGGGCGGATTTTACTACATCCTCAAACTTCTCATCCGCCGTATTGGGAGTTTTAGGCTTGTCGTCCACATCCGGCACGGATTCGAGGACTGGGAGGGACGCCATGTCAGCGTCCCTGAAATTGGGGACGGCAACATGCTATCCCTCCCGGCTCTTGACCGCGTAATTCATCCCGTATTTTCCAACGATTACTTGTAAAACCATTGCGATCTGTTTCTGTGGGTTTTTCATTTTGGCTTAAGCTAATACAGAATTGATTCATCAATTTTAGGTAGATACAAACATGACAGGTTTTTGAAATACCATCTTCTTGAATTTACATTATATCCAAATCGGGAGTAGTTCACACCATTCCGTCGCAATAATGCAAAGACATTGATCCAGCCGTCATAATTTTTGCCAGTTATATAAATGGGACGACCATAAAGGTCTTCTGCAAAACGCCCCGGATAAATTCCAAAGGCTTCGTATGGTAAACCATTTTCAGCAATCCCCCGTGCGATTGGCGGAAGTTGTGCAACCAAATTTTGCCCCCTCAAGGCAAGGATAATATGTTTGCAAAGACGGCCATAGTCTCGCGCGGGGACCCCAGAATGAACTTCTAAACATCGTGGGCAAGTGCAAGTGTAGTCCAGCAAATTCACGATGTAGGTTTTGGTCCAGTCTGAAGATTTTATTTGAACCGCCCGGAACGCCTCACCAGAGAAAACCGGCAATAGCTTCGCCGGTTCAGTTTGTATTGGCAGCGTTAGACGGGGTGGCCTCCAGGCTTCGCGTTCGCTCCGTAGACGTTCTTGCTCGATTACTCCCTCAAGAACATCGCGCGGTGTTTGACCTTGACTGTTTCTTAAATTCCAAATTTCAGAATCGGCGTAGATGTCTGGAACTAAATCCAGCCTTTTGGCAAAAGCCAATTCATGCAAAACCGTGAGCCTGTAGCCTGAAGCCTCGATGCTTAGGAACTCCGGTGTCAGGAATTCTTTAGGAATTTGGTCGGCGTATCCATATCGTGCAGCGTAATGCAAAGGCGTTTCAGTTCGCGGCGGTGTCAGTCCTGTCTTTGATTCTTTTCTTTCATATTCGGTCGAAGCCGTAAGCGTTTCCTTCGTCAAAAACTCTTTGGGAACTGTATCAAGGTGTCCATATCTTGCGGCAAGGTGCAGCGGCGTTTCCCTGGCAAATGAATTGTTTCTCGCCATGAACAATTCGATCGTAAGCAAATCTCTCGGAATTTCCGAAATCCTACCCGTTTTCGCGGCGCGATGCAAAGGTGTATCGCCATTTTGTGTTCTGGTTCTGATTGTCTCTTCGGTGAGTTTTGACAGATTCGTCCTGACGGTCTTTTTTCCTTTCGGCGCTTGAGTAACCGCAGGTGCGGCCTTGGCGGGCGCTGGTGGAATTTCGATTGAACTAAATTTCGTTGGCGGATTTACCGGAGTCAAAGTGACAGGTTTTTCACACGTCGGACACGGAACCGTTTGTCCAGTTCCTTCCGAGGGGTATTCAATGTTTTGCCCGCAATGTGGACATTCGCATTTGAGAAAGTCGCTCATTGATTCATCGGCTGAAATTGAAACGCCATTTGTCCCCAATCGTCCATTCCAAAATGCATTATGGAAAAGAGCTCGTTGCCAATGCGGAATTTACAAAGCGCAAGCTTTGAGCAGTACGGCTTTGACTTTTTTCAAATCACTTTCCGGCACGGTGCCGAGCCGCTTTTCAAATCGCACGGACGGCAGCGAGCCGATGGCCTGCACATTGGCAACGGATTCAGGGTCGAGAAACGGCAGATGGCCGAGCAGCACTTCGAGTTCGCTCCCGCGATTCTGCCGCGTGATGGGAATGTGGATGATGAGCGAGCGCGGGGCGTTGAGATTGTCGGCGATGAGAACAACAGCGGGGCGGGTCTTGGCGGCCATGCCCATGTCCACGAGCCAGACCTCGCCGTGGCGCGGATTCATTTACCGTCGAGTATGTCCAGCTTTTCCTGTTCGACTTCGCGCGTGGGCAGCACATCGGCCCAATCCTCCTGCGCCCGCTGGCGTTCGAGGAATTTCAAATAATGCAGGATTTCACGCACTACCGGTTCGGGCTGGCGCTTGATTTCTTCGATTAAAATTTCCTGCGCGCTCATGGTCTAATTATCCGGCAAAATTGGCTTTTAGCAAGCCGTATTGCTCCTCGTCAATTGAATCGGAGCCTCGTTACCCCGGCTGCTACCAGGAAGTGAGATCGGAACGGGTTGCTAGACCTTGACGCCGGGCTTGTCGCGGTTTTCGAGAAAATCCTTCCGCCATTGCGCGCGCGCGATTTCGCGGCCGTGGCCGTTGACCTCGATCGACCCCACAAACCACCATTCGCGCGGCACCTGCCAGCTCGGCAGTTTTTGCAGCAGGAATTGTTTCAACTCCTCCTTGATGCCGCGACGGTCCGACGTGACGCAGGCCACAATGTGATCCACCCGGTCCGCGTTCCCGCTCGGGACGCCAAAGACGAGACATTCGTCAACCGCCTCATGTTCCCGCAACGCCTGTTCAATCATGTCCGGGCAAACCTTCCGGCCGGCCACATTGATATGGTCACTGGTCCGGCCGCGCAGACAAACCGTGCCGTCCTCGAGTTCAGCGAGATCACAGGTCTGAAAGACGCCGCCGCCCAGGACATCCTCCGGTTCCGGCCAATAGGTTTCGCCCACCGCCCGGCTCCGTACCACCAACGCACCATCTCCGTTGACCGTTACCTTGACGTTTTTCATCGGCCGGCCGACCGAGGTCTCGTCCGTTCGCGGCGCTTCCGTCGCGTCGTAGGCAATCCCGCCGCATTCGGTGGAACCGTAGAAGTTGTGGATTTTGACACCGTGTTCCGCGAAGACCGCCTGTTCCAGGGTCAGGGGCAAGGTGGCGCCGGCCGAGATGGCCAGCCTTACATTGCTGAGGATCACCCCGGCCTTATGCCACGCGTGCCAGAGCGCGGGCACGCCGGCCACGGTCAGGTTCCAATGCGCCTTGGCCGCACCCCGCAGGATTTCCGGCAACGGCGCGGGCGCCAGGAAAAGCGGGATACCGTGGAGCAGCAACGGCAGGACGAGATTTGAAAATCCATAGGAGTAGGCCATGGAAATGACACCCAGATTGGGCCAATCCGGGCGCAAGCCCATGGTGGCCACAATGTTGTCGGCATCGGCGGCCAATTGCTCCGCCGTGAAGGCAACCGCGCGCGGCACCCCCCGGGTGGCCGGCGTGGTTTTGAGGTGACAACACGGTGCCGGCGGAGGGAGAACCGCCAGTGGTTGATGGTGCGCTTCAAGGGGACACACCACCACCCCCCAACGCCAGGCCCGCAACACGGCAAAAATAAATTCGGGAGTGTGACCTTTCGGGAAGACCATCGCCGGGGCGCCGGGCAGTCGGGTTTCAGATTCGCGGTCCAATTGCGCAAAGGTCCAGCTTCGGCCGGAAGCCAGATCGCGCAACGCCACCTCATCACCCCGGTCCTGAATCACCTTCTGCCAAGCATCGTAAAGCATCTGCTCTTTCTTTAAGCCAACCGCCATTTCCCTGGCAAGCCTGAACTTGCCCCGCCATTGCGTCCCGCCCGTCACCAGGACCAACCGGATCCATCCGATGGAAAATCACATTGTCCGCGAAGAACATCGTCGTCGCCGGGAATTTTAGCGGATGGCCAGCATGGCGGGATCGGTTTTCCACGCGGCGGGACGCGACATGATTTGCAACATGCCGTGCCCAAACCGCGAGGTCGTGGTGGCTCCCGCGGCCATGCAGGCGATTTTGCGGTTGAAAAAGTCATGCATCGCCGCGGCAATTTTGCCGGGAAATTTCTGCTCAACAAACATGCCGGTTTTGTACATCGCAAAAATGCGGCCATCGTAAAAATACTCGATGAACCCCATCCAGGCCTTGATGAGTTTGCGCATTTCACGGGCATAAGCCGGCAGGTCGTCCAGTCGTTCGGCGAGCAATTCCGCGGAACGCAACGCCAGCCACATGCCCGGCGACAGCATGGGATCCACGAAACCCAGGGCGTCGCCCGACATCACCCAGCCCGGCCCGTGGCCGCGCCGGGAAACGAGTTGATAGTTGGTGTAGGTGACCACCTCGGTGAGCCGGCGGCGGTTCCGGCCGGCGGCGGCGAGTATGGGGTCATGGTCGATGACCCCTTCGAGCCGTTCCTCGGGGCTGGCTCCAAATTGCACGGCATCGTCCTTGTTCATCACCACGCCGACGGAAAGCCGGTCGCGCAAGGGGATGCGCCAGCACCAGCCGTTGGCCAGCCGGCCGATGATCACCTGACCGCGGGGCGATTCCCCGGTGAAACCTTCATAGTGGGCGAAATAGGCCACGTCTTTGCGCGGCCCGACGTCCGCGGGGATTTCCAGCGTGCGCGCGAAGAGCCGGTTGCGGCCCGTGGAATCCACGAGCAAATCCGGCTGCCGGCCATGGAGCCACGGCGCTTGCGCAAGCGTCTCCTCCACCAACTGCAACCGGCCTCCGTCCTTCCGTTCAACTTTTGCCCTCGCCCGCACGCGTTTCACGCCCAGCTCATCGGCGCGTTCATCCAACAGCCGATCAAAGGCCGGACGCGGCGCATTGTAGGCGTAGGTTGGCATGGACGAGCCGGCAAGCGATTGAAAGGTAAAGTCAACCTGTTCATCCGGACTGAAGGTGAAACTGACACCCGGCTTGTGCTGGCAGACCGCCGCCGCGCGTTCCTCCACGCCCAGTTTCCGCAGCACGGGCACAATGGCCGGAATGAGCGATTCGCCCACAATCAGGTCGGGCCGGCGGCCATCGTCAAACAGCGTCACGTCCACCCCCTTCATCATAAGCAGCGAAGCGAGCGTCGCCCCTGCCGGACCGCTGCCGATGATGCCCACCGTCTGGATTGAATTCCTCATTGTTCGAAAACGATTCCTGGCTTCGCCGGAAAAAAGGATTATTCATGGGAGGCGCTTATGCAAGTCATTATATTCAGCCGGCGAGCTCGTCAACCCGGTCAGGGCCGAAGCGGTGCGGCGTGGTGGAATCGCCGCTTGACTCGCCCTCGCCGGAAAATAAACTCTGACACCCATGCCGGGCTTGATGCGGGACGGCGTGGCGGAAGCCTGAGTGGCGTTAAAAAGCAACCTTTAAAACATTATGAAAAAAAACCGGTTCTACCTGCTGTTGACCCTCGCAACGTTGAGCACAGCGTCCATCGCTACGGCCGCGACCATCCTGTATCCGGTGGTCGTCAACGGCCGCTGGGGGTATGTAAACAAATCCGGCGAAACCGTGATCAATCCGCAGTTCGATCGGGCGGAGGGTTTTGCGGAGGGCCTGGCTCCGGTGCGCATGGGCAGATGGGGCTACGTGGACAGTTCGGGGAAAATCGCGGTCGTTCCGCAGTTTGACAAGGCCGACGTTTTCAGCGAAGGGCTGGCGGCGGTCAGGCTCGGCGGCGGCGGCGGCGACCCGTTTGTTCCATACGATCCCAGGCCTTTCTATCACGTCGGCGGTGGCGGTCGTTACGGCTTCATCAACACGGACGGCAAATTGGCCATCAATCCGCAGTTTGAAGACGCCGGGATGTTTTCCCAGGGGCTCGCGCCCGTCCGGATGGGCGGCCATTGGGGTTTTGTTGATAAAACCGGAATCATTGTCATCAACCCGCAGTTTGAAAGGGCGCAGTCGTTTTCCGAAGGACTCGCGGGAATCCGGGTGGGCGGCAAATGGGGATTCGTGGACAAGGCCGGGAAGATGACCATCAATTCCCAGTTCGATGAGATCGGGCCCTTCGGCAATGGCCTGGCACCGGTCCGGCAGGGGAAACATTGGGGTTACATCGACCCCACCGGGAAATTTTCAATCAATCCGCAGTTTGACGCCGCCGGCGCGTTTTCAGGGAATCTGGCGCCGGTCCGGCAGGGGAAACACTGGGGATACATTGACTCCACCGGGAAATTTGTGATCAACCCGCAGTTCGACGACGCCGATTCCTTTGTTGGCGGCCTGGCGCAGGTCAAAGCGGGCGGAAAATTCGGCTACATCGACGCCAGCGGCAAGTACGTCTATAATCCCACCAAGTAAGCGGGCGGGCCGGTCCGCCATGTTTTCTTAATGGAGCATTTCCATGGGAACTGCGGCCGACGGGGTTGTCTGGATGCGTGAACCTGCCGGATCGCCGGTAACTGGGGGTCGGCGGAAATTCCGCCACCATTTCCACCAACGCAACGTGTCGGCCACCGGACGGATACGGCTCCGGCGACCGCTGCCAATGACCCGGATGGGAACGAACTCGACCCGCTGCCCCGCCGCCAGAAAGGCCATCAAGGTTTCGGATTCGACCTCGAAGCGTTGCGTCTGGAGCGGCAGGGCCGCCCAGGTTGCCAGATGAATGAGCCGCAAACCGCATTGCGTATCCGGGAGGGACCGGCCGGCCCACCGTGACAGTTTCCGACTCATCCACCGGTTCACCTGCCGCCGCAGCCAGGGAATGGCCCGCGCATCATCCATGCGACTGCCGATGACCAACGACGCCCCGGTCCGCCCGGCACATTGAAGCAGCAACGGTAAATCCCCGGGTGCGTGCTGACCGTCGCCATCCAGGGTCAAAGCCCATTCAAATCCTTGCTTCCATGCCAGGGACAAGCCGGTTCTGAGCGCGGCGCCTTTGCCAAGGTTTCGGTGATGACTCACCAATATCGCACCGGTACCCCTGGCCAGGGCCGGCGTGCCGTCGGTCGAGCCGTCGTCCACCACCATTACGAGCGGGACATGTTGACGTACGGCTGCAACCAGGGGCGCTATGGTCCTCGCCTCATTGAAACAGGGGATCACTGCCGCACAGGTCTTCACTGCAAACATAAGCGGAGCTTGGGCGGGATACCTCCCGGAATCGAGGCAAAAGTCTGACCATCAGGCAAACCGCCGGCGGATTTTCCATTGCTTGATGAGGGGGCGGGATTATATTTTGGAAACGAATTGAACGATGCCAGTCATGCCGTCAGCGCAAGACCCGACCGGCGAGTGATGTGTCATCACCTGCCCGCACCCTGGTAAAGCCAAATCCCACCGTCATACCACTGTCATGCTATTCCCGACCACGTCTTCGCCCCAAGCGCCGCCGCGCGTGGTCATCACCGGCGCGGGAATCATGACCGCCCTGGGTCGGGGCTGGAAACCCAATGCGGAAGGTTTTCGCACGGGACGCACGGCGTTCCGTCCCGTGTCGCACTTCAATGTCAGCCGCCAGCGGGCAAAGACTGCGGCGGAAGTTGATTTACCGGCGACCCTGCCGCCGACCCGGCTCAGTGCGAAACAAACCGCCCGGTTCGACCGCGCCGCTTCCCTGCTGTTGCTGGCAACCCACGAAGCGTGGCAACAATCCGGCTGGGAACCCATGGAAAACCTGCCATTCGTTTTGGGCACCACTGCGGGCGGCATGTCGTTCGGTGAGGCATACTTTCGTCAGGCGGTGCAAACGCCACGTCGGCATCGCCATCAGCCCACCCGGGCCTTCCACTACCAACCGCAGGTCCAGGCGCGAACGGTTCTCGAGGCCCTCGGTTCCAACGGGCCAATCACGATCGTTTCGAATGCCTGCGCCTCCGGGAGCAATGCCGTCGGCCATGCCTGGGAATTGATCCGTTACGGTCAGGCGGAACGCGCCCTGGCAGGCGGTTACGACGCGCTTACGGAACTGGTATTTTCCGGTTTCGACGCCTTGCAGGCGCTCTCGACCACCGTCTGCCGCCCGTTCGATGCCCGGCGCGATGGCCTGGCACTGGGCGAAGGCGCGGCGGTCGTTGCCCTCGAAACCCTCGAAAGTGCGCGCCGCCGCGGCGCATCCATTCTGGGAGAACTCATCGGCTACGGCACATCGATTGACCATCACCATCTCACCCAGCCGCATCCGCAGGGGGACACGACGTTGATGGTCATGAACCAAGCCTGTGCCACGGCCGGTGTGACGCCCGAAGCGGTTGATTATATCAATGCGCACGGTACGGGCACCGTCCTCAATGACAGTTCGGAAGCGGCCGCCATCAGCCGTTGGGCCGGGCGCCGGGCCGCGACCCTGCCCGTCAGCTCCACCAAAGCCAGCATCGGACATCTCCTCGGCGCGGCGGGTGCCGTTGAGGCCGTGGTCTGCCTGATGACCTTGTGTGAACAATGGTTGCCGCCGGAAACGCTGTTTGAAACTCCCGACCCGGCCTGCAGCTTTCCCATTGTGCACCGGCCGCAGGACGCACGGGTGAATACCGTGCTATCCAATTCGTTCGGTTTTGGCGGCGTCAATGCGAGTCTGGTTTTGCGGAGGTGGACATGAGCCGGATTTTCGTCACAAGGTTGGGCGCCGTCTCGCCCGCCGGCTGGAATGTCGCCGCCCTGCGTACAGCGCTGGACCGGGGCAATCCCCTGCCCGCTCAATCGCTGGCGCGGCCCGGATGGGAGAAACCACTCCCGACGCGTTTGGTGCCAAACCCATCGGTACGCCCTGAATTCCTGACGCATCCACGGCTGCGGCGCACGAGTCCAATCACGCACTACGTCGTGGCGTCCGCGTTGGAGGCCACGGCCAGATTGCGGGTGGACCAGGATCCCAGGTTTCGCCTGGGCCTGGTCGTCTGCCTGCAATCCGGATGCGTGAATTATTCCTGCCGATTTTATGAAGAGACGTTGAAAGACCCGGCGACCGCCAGCCCCCTTTTATTTCCCGAAACGGTTTATGCCGCCCCCGCCAGCCACCTCGCGGCGGTACTTGGAAATATTTCGCTGGCCAGCTCCCTGGTGGGCGACCCGGCCACCTTTCTCCAAGGGCTGTCTCTGGGCGCTCAATGGCTGGACGAAAATCGCGTCGACGCGTGCCTCGTCATCGGCGCGGAAGAAATTAACTGGATCCTCGCGGACGCGCTTTGGCATCTCGAACGTCCGGCCATCCTCACGGCCGGCGCCGGGGCCATCTGTTTATGCCGGGAACCGGAACCGTCCATCGGTGTTGAACTGGCCGCCATCACGGACGCGCATACCTACTCCACACAAAATACGCGAACGCAAGCCGCTCGCGCCATGCGCGGTCAGTTGGGCAAATGTTCTCCCGGCGAACTGCTCTGCGACGGCGTCGGGAACAGCCCGCGCACGGACGCAGCCGAGCTCAACGCCTGGCGTGATTGGACCGGTCCGCGTATGAGTCCGAAACACATTCTGGGCGAAGGCTTGATGGCCGCCGCCGCCTGGCAATGCGTGGCGGCATGCGACGCGGTCGCCGGCGGACGATTCGCCGCCGCCAACGTCAGTCTCGTCGGTTCCAATCAACAGGCGATGGGCGCGCGGTTTGTGCGCGCCGATTCCGCCATTTCTCATTTGTCCACCGGCAGATCGCCGGGCAACATTCGGCCATGAGCTTGCGGGTTATTCTGATTACAGGCGCCAACGGCGGTTTGGGCCAGGCCATCGCCCGCGCCTTCCTCCACGAGTCGCCCGACAACGTCATCTGGCTCGGCGTCCGTTCCCGGCGCGAACACGCCGACCGGCTGGCCCGGGAAAATTCCGGCCGCTGTTTTTGCCTCGCTCTGGACGTCACCACTCCCGAATCCTGGAAACAGGCGGTTGCGGAAATCCTGGGGCGCCATAACCGCATTGACGTGCTGGTCAACAACGCGGGCAGCCATGAAGATGCCCTCCTGGCCACCATGCCGCCGGATTCGTGGGACCGTGTTCTGGCGACGAACCTCGACGGCGTTTTTCATGGCTGCCAGGCGGTGTTGCCCACATTGATCAGCCAGCGCGCCGGCCGCATCGTAAACCTGTCATCCTTAAGCGCGCTGCTCGCGCCGGCCGGACAAGCCAATTACGCCGCCGCCAAGGCGGGCGTGGTCGCACTGACCCAGTCGCTGGCCAAGGAAGTCGCGCGCATTGGCATTACCGTAAATGTTGTCTGCCCCGGTTATGTGGAAACCGAAGCGCTGGCCAGGCTGGCCGGGGAGGAACGCAAGGCGGCGCAAATGCGCGTCCCTATGCGCCGGTTTGGCCGGCCTGAAGAGGTGGCGGCGACGGTCCGTTTTCTGGCGAGTGCCGAAGCCAGCTATATCACGGGATCCACGCTCAAAGTTGACGGCGGAATTTTATGAAAACCTGCCTTTTTGTAGGAGCCGAGGTGACGAGGCTCCGATTCGATGTACGATGTGCGTTTTACGATTTACGAGTTCACTTCCACCTCGGCCGCGCGTCAATCGTATATCGGAAATCGGAAATAATCAGCCTCCTTACGTCGGCTCCTACAATTCTTGCGAGAGGCAACTTCGATGACTACTGAGGAAATACAACTCGAAGCGCCGCCGCGCGCCACACCCAAGGCGCCCGAACCCGCCGCCGCTCCGGCTCCGGGAAGGGAAAAAGTCATCATCATCGGCGCGGGCATTGCCGGTCTTTCGTGCGGCTGTTACCTCCAAATGAACGGCATCCCGACCGAGATTCTGGAGGCGAGCCTGCTCCCGGGCGGATTATGCACGGCCTGGCACCGCGGACCGTATGTCTTCGACGGTTGTCTGCGCTGGCTGATTGGCACCCGGCCGCCATCGGCCTTCTATCAGGTCTGGCAGGAACTGGGCGCCATCACCGGGCGAAAGGTTCTTCTCCACGACGATATCATCCGGATCGAAGGCGCCGATGGCAAAGCCGTCTCAGTGCCCGCAGACCTGGACGCCATCGCGCGTGAGTTCAAACGTATTGCGCCCGAGGACAGCGCCCTGATTGACAAGCTGGTGCGGTCAGCACGCCGCTGTGCTCCGCTGGAACCGCCCCTGGACCCTTTGGAATTGATGACGCATCGTCAGAAAATGAGGCTGGGCCTGCGTATGCTTCCCATGCTGCCCATCATCCTGGGCTTGAAGAACGTGCCCATCACCACCTACCTGGCCCGCTACAAAAACGACTGGCTCCGCGAAGTCCTCCAACTCATCGTCGGCAGCAAGGACATGTCGGCCCTGGTGCTTGTGATGTTGCTGGCGTTCCGGACCCGGAACAACACCGGCTTTGTCGCCGGCGGCTCGTGGGACTTTGCGATGGCGATTGCCGACCGGTACAGCCGCCTGGGCGGTACCATCCGCTATAAAGCCCGGGTGGCCTCGGTCATCGTCGAAAACCATCGCGCCATCGGCGTGCGCTGCGACGACGGGGCCGTTGTCCCCGCCGCGACCGTCGTTTCCTGCGCGGACGGGCATATGACGATTTTCAAGATGTTGGACGGGCGGTATGTGAACAGGAAAATCCGTTTCCTGTACGAACATTGCCAGCTGTTCCCCGCCATCATCCAGGTTTCGCTGGGGATTAAAAAAATATTTCCGGATGCGCCGCACACCCTCAATCTGCCCCTGTCCCGGCCGTTGCGCGTGGACGATCAATTCCAGGACGACCGTTTGGAAGTGGAGACGTTCGGTTCGGATTCGGCGCTCTGCCCGGAAGGCACCACCGTCATGACCGTCCGAATGTCAGCCAGCTACGAGTACTGGACCGGCTTGAAGAAAAGCGATCCGCAGCGTTACCGGGCCGAGAAGAAACGGGTCGTCCAGGAAATCATCACCCACCTCGACAAACGTTTTCCGGGCGTGGCCGACAATCTGGATCGTTCCGACATCGCGACACCGGCCACGTTTGTGCGTTACACCGGCAACTGGCAGGGCAGTTACGAAGGCTGGCTGCCAACACCGCGTATTTTGGGCCGGCGCATCCCCTACACGTTGCCGGGGTTGCAGGATTTCTACATGGCCGGACACTGGGTGGTGGCGGGCGGGGGCTTGCCGTCGGCGGCGCTTTCCGGCCGGTATGTCGCGCAGATGATTTGTGCCGGTAAAGGAAAAGTCTTTGCCGCAACCGAACCGCTTGCGCGTCAACCCCAGTGACCGCATCTTTGTTTCATGATCATCGGTTTGCCCAAGGAAATTAAAGAACAGGAATTCCGTGTGGCGTTGACCCCGTCCGGTGTGTATCAACTCACCAAACGCGGCCACGAAGTAATCGTCGAACGCGGCGCGGGCACGGGCGCGGGTTTTCCCGACACCGAATACGAACGCGCTGGCGCCTTGCTGGTGGATGCGCACGACGCAGTGTTTGCCAAAGCGGACCTGATTGTGAAGGTCAAGGAACCGTTACCGTCCGAATTCAGCCTGTTGCGACCGAAACAGATTCTTTTCACCTACCTGCATCTCGCGGCCAACAAGCCGGTCGCAGAGGCGTTAATGCGCTCTGGCGTGACCGCGCTCGCTTACGAAACCGTAGAGGTCAACCGCCGCCTGCCCCTGCTCGAACCCATGAGCGAAATTGCGGGTCGCATGTCTGTGCTGGTGGGCGGTTATTTTCTGGCGAAACACATCGGCGGCAGCGGCGTGCTGCTGGGCGGCGTACCGGGGGTGTTGCCGGGCAGGATCGTGGTGCTGGGCGGCGGTACTTCCGGCATCAACGCCGCGCGCATGGGCCAGGGCCTTGGCGCGGACGTGACCATTCTGGAAGTGGACCTCGAACGGATGCGGTTTCTCGACATCACGCTGCACACGGCGCACACGTTGTATTCGAATGAGATGCATTTGCACGAACTGTTGCCGGAAGTGGACCTGCTTATCGGCGCGGTGCTCGTGCCCGGCGCCCGCGCGCCTCGCTTGATTACCCGGGAAATGCTCCGTTGCATGAGGCCGGGCAGCGTGTTCGTGGACATTGCGATTGACCAGGGTGGTTGCGCCGAAACCTCACGACCGACGACACATCACGATCCGGTCTTTGTCGAGGAAGGCGTGACGCACTATTGCGTGACGAACATGCCCGGCGCCTATGCCCGCACCGCCACCCAGGCACTTACCAACGTGACGTATCGCTACATCGAAGCGCTTGCGGACCACGGACTGGCCGAGGCGTGCCGTCTGCACCCGGGTCTCGGCGGCGGCATCAACGTAATGAACGGGAAACTGACCCACCAGGCCGTCGCCGACGCGCACGGAATGAAATGGGAACCGCCGAAATGGTAGCGAGCATTCCTCAATACGCCGCCGGCCGGCCCAGGCGGTCGGTGTGAAAATTGAATTCAAAAAGCGGAACGCTCTTGTTTAGGCCACGCACCCAGCCTGAAATCTGATACTCCGTCAGCGGTTTCAAAATCAAATCGCCCGGCAACGCATAGATCCTTTCGTACGCGCACGGGTCCGGAAAGGGAACCGGGCGGTCGAAAGTCAAATGGCGTCCGAGCACCACCTTGGGCCTGGGCACCCAGCGCTGACTTTGAGGATTTGAAAAATGTTTCACATTTTCAATCGTCACATTGACCGGGGCGTTGAGGTCCAGGTTCGTGAATTGCGGTGACCAGACCCGCAGGAAAACCCCATCATTTGGCAGTGACTGGTAATCCCGGTCAAACGGCTCGTGCGCAATCCGCGTCAGGGCCTGTTCGGCTTTGGTAACCAGTTCGGCACCGGTGTCTTCGGCGCGAAAATTGCGCAGTCCTGGAAAATCGCCGAACTGTCCGGCCACCCGACCGCTGGAGGTGTCCTTGGTGGGGGCGAAATTGCTCAACACG
>Ga0070731_10001624_pt1 | contig 22819 bp, 24 predicted proteins | sample Coa_R1_2_FD_66448 | JGI IMG/M metagenome (GOLD analysis project Ga0070731, IMG submission 66448) | Surface soil microbial communities from Centralia Pennsylvania, which are recovering from an underground coalmine fire - Coalmine... | ecosystem: Environmental > Terrestrial > Soil > Unclassified ... | reverse complement strand
GACGCCGAGTTCGGCAAGATGCCCGCGTATGGCGTTGCTCAGCATCGTGCGCTGACGCACCAGTAATTGCCGGGTCCGGTGCAGCATCAAGGCAGTCTGCTGTTCCTTCGTCTTGATCGGAACGAACCGCATCGACGGTCGCGTCACCGCTTCGCAGATCGCTGCCGCATCGTTCGCATCATGCTTGCTGCGCTTGAGATAGGCCTTCACATAGCTCGGCGGCATCAGCTTCACGGTATGACCGAGCAACTGGAGCTCGCGGCCCCAGTGATGCGCTGACGGACACGCTTCGATCCCAACCAGGCACGCCGGCAGGTCGGCGAAGAACTCCAACATCTTCGCGCGACTGATGCGTTTGCGGATCACTACGGCGCCCGAACCGTCGACCCCGTGAACCTGGAACACAGCCTTCGCAATATCGAGACCACTCGTGCTAACCTCGCCCATGGACGGCTCCCTTCAATGTGGTTTGCTCTAACGCAACCACCCTTTGGCACATCGATGCCTCAGAGTGGGCGCCGTCCACAGCATCAAATACTTGCGGTCGTCGCAGCGTCGCTGGCATCTGCGTCTCGACGTCGGCGAATTGTTGAAACGCCTTAACCTCCTTGGTCACGATGATCTGGAGAGGCAGTAAATGTGGTTTCTTCTCGTCGCCAGCTAGCGCCGAACTCGACTGACCTGCTCCCCTAAAACGCCACCGTTTTTAGGTAGAGTCCGTTCCCACATTGAGCTGCTCCCTGTTTCTGGATCACGCAGCTGGCCGATTTCCAGCCCGTGCGACAGGGGCGTCATCAATTTTGCGTGAAGACTGCACTGTATACATTAACATGGAGGCACTTTTCGAAAGAGGTTACCCTCGCTCGTACCCACGGAATTTCTGCCTCAAACGGGAATAGAAGCTCCGCCCTGTATCAGAGCGCACTAAATCAAAATCCGTCGCCTCGCCTGCACCCGGTTCTGAAGACATCGAATTAGGTGTTTTGATGGAGCTGGAGGTGGAGCGCGTGGTCAATTGAGAAGCCTGTCAATCTGGGATATTGGCGTTTGACCGGACATAACGACCGTCACGAATAGGTCTTGACCTTGGAATCCTAACTGAACGGATTGAATCTGAAGTTTGTATGCTCGAACTGGGCTTTGTACTGACTGGCTGAGAAATACCTTTGCCAACCACCGATTCATACCGGAGATAAAATTGTTGATTTTTGGCCCTATCTCCTGTCCGGAACTACTCACTTCCGTATCCGAGACCGGAATGAATTCGCCTGCGTATACTCCGAGCGATTGCACAGATAGATTTTTCAGCTGCAACTGAATGCCTGAATTTTGAATAATTATTGGGTCGATGATTGCGATAACTGCAATATCGCCTTTGACTGCAGCCGACCCAAATAGGGTACAGCTAATGATGTGCGCTTTTGCTGTAATCTGCGCACTTCCGTTTAGGCTGCTACCTTGAATATCATTGATTGTTGCGCCGTATTTCCAACCATGGCCACAAGTCAATTGCTTATTAAATTGCGGAATCATGGCTACGGCGATTGCAGTAGCGCCTCGCAAGGTTGCGTGCGCCGTAGCCGCAGCCACAACAACACTGCCAAACCGATTGAACTCAATGTGGAGCCCGCCGTCTAAGGCAATTGGTCCGTTATCAAGCGCGGGCGCGATGCTGAACTGTGCGTTAGCGCTCCTAGGTAGAAGAGCTAGAAGGAGCACCGCCAGAATAATCGGTAGTCGGTTCATTTCCGCGTCCTTTCTGCCGACGTCGCTTTGGCCAGCAACAAGCCTTGCAGTGATTGAGCTGGCTTTTTTAAAATCTACTGCACCTGGAAGCCATTGCAGTCGGAAGTCGTAATTGTACTGCCAGCGCGGCCGGCAAGGACGGTCGCTATCCAATCGGGATTATCCGAGACATCCAAAGTTTGAACCGTATACAAGCCGTCCGCAAATATTGGGTGTATGGCGAGTATCGAATTTGGATCGGATTTTTTCACACTGCTAGCGCTTGGCGGCGCTTTGAATGCCAGGAAGATGGCGCTCGCATTGTCGGTGTATAGCCCAGTCGCATTGGTGTCTTGTGCGTAGCAGCCGAAATGATAGTAACCGAGCGAGATGAACGCATTAACGATGTCAGGAAATCCGGATGCACTAGAGTTCGCCTTAAAGACGTTCGCCAACGTATTGTCGATAAGACTGGGACTGCTGACAAACAATTTCTGGAGATTCGCGGTGTAGGCTGCGGACGGCGGTTGACCATTTTGGGCATAACGGCCAAGCGCGATCATCAGCTGGTCGAGCTGGGGTTGAATATCCGAGAATTGAAGCTGGACGGGCCCGGTGAAATTGGCATTGTAAAATGCTAAGGCCTGAGCTGGCGTAATTACTGTGGATTGTCCAACCCAAATCTGAGGCAGGCTCGCAGCTACTTGGACCAGCTTGCCGAGGCAATGCTCTAACGTTTCTGCCGATTGACCCAAACGGAGGCCCTCGTAGGCCAGCGCGTACGCGTGATCCTCAGGAGCAATGACTCCGTCGAGTGAAAGATTGCTGGAGAGCTGCGCACAGGCGTTGTCTGGCGAATTCAGAGGTACTTTGACGTTGGCATTTTCGCTATCTGCGAGTGTGCGTAGCGCGGTACTAAAGTCGTCAATCTTGTCCGTTATCAGCGCACTGATGGGGCGCACCTTAACGGTGGTGATGCTTTCGCTGGTTGTGATAGTAGTGGTGCCAACACCGAGCGGAATTGATTGAGCATAATTAAAATCGCTATTTAGCTTAGCAAGAATGGTATTAAAAGCCTGCTCGACTGTGGCGAAATCCGTAAGTCGCGACGCAGTAGCAGCCGCAAGTGGGCCGCCAGTAATCAAAGAAAAAAGTGATGAGAATGGCGTCACAGCCGCGGCCAGAATGCTAACTACCACACCAGCCTGATTTGCCGTGTGGAGGCTTATAAACGGGATTAGATAGACGCTTGTTTGCCTGCGAACTAAAAACGTGGATTTGCAGCCGTGGTTGCGATTGTCGATTTCACTCCCCGTTGTACCGTCCGTGACGTATACGACGGCCATTCCTAAACCGCTCGAAGGCAACGTGCCGGCCGTGACGTTTGCTGTCGTTTGCTGAGTAGAAAGCAAAATTCCGTGTGAAGTAGTCCATGTGCGCTGAATGAGACCATTGTCAGTAAGCGGCGCGAGCTTCGCGGTGCCGTTCGGTACGCAATCGATGTCGACGGCGTACGTTTGATTTGGCACAAGCGCGGGGAGCGATTTTGGCGAGACAGTCGGCACAGGGGGCGTTCGAAAATACGGAGCATCAGCCGCCGATGCGATCGATAAGAACGTACCCAATGCAACCACGGCGCACGCAATTGTGCGTCCAAGTTTAGACATGACACCCCCCTGTGAGCCCGAGCACAAAAAGTCAATCACATCCTATGGATGTATACAACCCCTATAAGCGAACAATGATATGAACAACCTAATGCGGCAGGAGACCGACGAGCGCCAAGGATTATGATTGTTGTTTGAGACTACGCTTGGGCGAGTCTCCTTAGGCGCCTTGCTTATGCAACGCGAGAAATCGGCGCCTTGTGGAGCATGAAGACAACAAAGGCACTCCAGGCAATCAGGCAGCGCCGAACATCGATGAGGCACTGTGCGGCAGCGACGGAATGGCGACCTACGACGAGTCGCTGAAGACCAATCTCGACACAGAGACAAAGAGAATTTCCGCCCTGCCCGGTTTCTTTCAGAAAAGCATGGTAACCCAAATCCTCTATGCCGACCGGGAGAACCAATACGGCTCCCCCGAGCATGTCGTCCAAGTTGTCGGCCAGTATGTTGGTAAGGAAGACGACCTGAATAGTTGTGCCGTCGTTACGGTGGATAAGAACAAAATCCTCGAAGCGATGATCTGGAAAAATCCCGACGATCATAGCCAGGGCAACGCGCCGTATTACAAGCGATACGCGGCGGTGAGAGATATCGTGCGCGAAGGGGCGCCAAACGCCGGACGTATGGGCTGCCATTAGCGGCCTCGAAGGCGGCGACGGCAGAGAAATCGTCGCCGCCAGCACGCCGGAGGATATCGTGCGCGCGAAACGCAGTTTTGAAAGATTCTGAGCCTCAATCGCGTTGATTACGCAGTGCCGTTAGCCTGAGCTTTCGACGCAAAGATAGCGAAATTTCTAGCGGCTTTCAGGTTGAATCTTTGCGATCACGAAGGCATCAATCCAACCGCGCCATTCGTCCCCGAAGGGGCCACTTTCTAATGAATAGTTGACCGACAATGCTTTTCCATCCGCAATTACGGCTACTTGTGCACCATTTGAAGGAGAGTGATTAAGACTTGCGATATTCACACCCACTACTTCCAGAAAACGGAAGCCGACTGGAGCGGGTATGCGATCGGAGAAGTCGCGACGGGTGTTGCGAAACGGTGTGTGAACGGCGAGCGTCCGCGAAACAGCAAAAGAGCGGACTTGGACTTCCGGGGCATCGGCAGCGCGGATCGGAGCACGGTCGGGCGCCAACAATGCGTCGATTTGCGTCCTGATTTGCGGTAAGGAAGTGAATCGGACCTCCGAAATAGCTTTTGTTGGGACCGCCAGTTCGATTACATTTCCATTTTCCCTTATTGAGCTTCGGATATTACCCTCTATTTTGACTATAGCCCCACTACCCGGGGCGGGCTCAGCATCAGCGTTCACTATCTGAGAAAAATGGAAGCCTACGGGCGATTCAAACCGGCTTTGCACTATCGTTGTTTGGCCGAATTGTAAGCCTTCGATAGGTGTAAAACCGACCTCATGCAGGGTGCGCGGGGCTGTGGTGCCGGTAAGATTTTTTGAACAATCCGGATCGTAACTCACGCCGAGTAGTGCGCGAGCTTCAGGCGACATATCGGCGATTGCACTTGGAATCAGGGTGGCCAGGCTGGTGCTTTCAATTCTCTGCTGATTAACCGTTTGGCCGCCGATCGCTATCCCAAGGACTCCACCCGCTTCGTTAAATACAGGGGCACCACTATCCCCTGGACTTAAGGGCATCTGCATGACGAGAGGAGCCGGGTCGATTGCCGGGGTCTTCACGCTTCCCTCCGTTCGGGAGAGGGTTGGCTGGCCGCCGGTGTAACCGAGGGCTAATAGATGCTCTTCTGGGGTGTATCGGTCGCAAAGACGTAAGTACGAAAATGACTTGTCGGCATTCTTAATTTTAAATAGGGCAACATCGTGCGGCAGCATCTTTGCCTTGACGACTTCAAGTTCCACTACTGGATCCTGCGCCACCAATACTATGTGGTCTGCTTTCGGAAAGCGCCCTTCGATGTAAAGTTCTCCCGGCAGAAAAAGGGCAGAGTCCGGTGCGAGGTGACCTGCGCTCATGACTAGTCCATCGGGAGAGACGAGAAATCCGGTGCCAACGTTGTCAAAATCTCGCTTGCCATCTACGGGTTGCTTGTAGAGGCCGTGAATATGAATCTGGATTACGGCGGGCCCTGCATCATTGTAGGTACCTGCCGCCGCTTGCGAAACGCTGAGAATAGCCACAAGGCCTAAAAGCATCTCACGCATGGAGCTGCGGATCAGACCTATAAGAATGAAATTGAAGGACTGGGCCATCCTTCGCGATCCACTTTCGATTTATGGTGTGCCGAACTGGCGTGCCTTCGAATTGATTGCCTCCCAAAACGAGTATTCGCGCTTCATTTTCGGCTAGAAAAAAGCCTACATGGCCGTATCCCGGAGATTGCTTATTTCGAAAGACGACAAGATCACCCGGTCTCACGGTGTCAGTGGGTGGCTTTACTTGATGGCTCCAGTATCGAAACGTGCTAGAAGCCGCGCTTCTCGTTGGCTCTTCTGATCCTGGAGGTAGCGTCTTTCCAATCGCAGCTTTGACGAGACAGAAATTTACGAATGCAGCGCACCACGATGTAGTATCGCCGCTTGGCTGGGTGTCGGTTGTCTTGAAGAAATCCACAATGACGGGATTCCAATCCAAGGGCCAAGCAGTGATGTAAGGTCGGAGTTCAGGCCCGAATTTTCCAGCACCTACGTCAAGGAAATACAGCGCCACGTCCATTGGCGTGCAATTCGTTGGAACCTTGCTCAACACCTTGCGTGCAAGCTCCTGCTCCTCTGTTGTCGGCGGATGGGTTCCAAATGGCTGGTAGTCAGTCACAGGGCCGTTTAGAGACGGTTGATCCGAATAGCTTTGCAGATCGGGTGGAAGTATTGGGGGCGTCGTGTCTTCCACGGCCAGCGCGCCCCAATCTCGCTCAGACTGGGCATGAGCAGCGATCGACAGACCAAGTGCGACTGCACCCGTGAGCGTTGCGCGTCGACTGAGCCATCGGGGAATTCGGTAGGCCATAATCCCATACCTTCAGGCCACAAGCTGGCGCGCGATACACGGAAATTCAACCTCAAGATGAATATAAGAGTCAATGCTCTCGGCATCATTGTCAATTCGATAGAGATCGGTGCAACAAGCTTCGGGTTTGGTGCGATCAAGAAAATTGCCGCAGTGTCCCGCGCACGGATTGCGCAGGGCGGGCGCCAACCATCGCCGCGAACAACGGTGCGACTGCGCGTCAACTAAGCGATGGTGGGTTGGTGATATTTCCTTCCGGGACCGCCATGTCGTAGGTGTCGATTGGTTGGACGGTAGGCTCCGATTTCTCTCCGTACCAGCCGTCATCGGGATTCAGAAAGGCATTGGCGCGCGCTACGGCGACACCGTGGCGTGCGGTTTTCTGTGCGGCCTGTGGCGGACCGTAGAATTCGCCGCGGGCCGGCGTGAAGCGGAAGCGAAGGACTTCGACATTTACCGCCTCGGTCCAGGGCGTGGAGCCTTTTCTCGGCTGTTCCCGGCTACGCATGATTTGGACATTGCCGAGCGGAATGCTGCGGCCCGGTGGAATCATGGGGTCAAGTGCCCCGGGAGGGCTCGTCCCGAAAAGCGGGTGCACATTGTGGTCGTCACCTTTTATGGTGAGTGGCGGGAAAGTTCCGAATACCAGAGCATCGTTGCGCCGACGCCGCGCCGCCTTGCGGTTTTTCACGTCGATCTCGATCGTCAGCGCCGCTTCGTCGGCGCCTGACCGGCGCAAAAGCTTCGGCGTCAGCGGTTATTCAATCCATTGTGATGGCGGGCTGTCCGGGTCGCCGACAAGCGCCCAGATTTCGAAGAATGGCGCCACTGGTCGGATCAGATCGCCGTCGCGCAGCCGGATTGCTGCCGGCATGTTTGGATCTACCGTCGCATCGCTCAAGACCGCCAATGTCCACCACGGCGCAATGACAGTGTTTCCGTCAGAGCGGGGGTTTGTTGGGTCAGCCCAGCAATAAGCGTCCTGAGGAGCGCTGCTGCCGCCAAGTCTCGCGACGGCGATTGGCGGATCTAGAAAAATAGCCCGGATGGTGGGTGCCATGACACTCACTCGCAGCAATGGGAAAGGGATGCTTTCGAAGTGAATGCAGCCCTTGATGTGAATGCTCGCGTCTCATTAATCGCGACGATTTTCACGACCAAATCGGGCGAAAGATGAGGTAGTATATAATTGCATTTTGCAACTTAAAGGCGCATGAGTCAATCTACAGTGACGAGTTTCTTGATGGTTGTGATCGGCGAGGCTAACGCCGTCTCGTCAATTGACATTGTCGGAAACTACGAGTTTTTCCGAGGAATGAAGTCGAGGAGTACTGTAACCGTGACCAAATTTCATTCTCTCCAGCGACATGTTGGCTGAACAAACGTTCTCTCCGCCGTTTGGCTTGTTAAATGGTGACCCGTCTCCTAGTGACAGCAGGGGCGGGAGTCGATTATCCTGCAGCGTCGACTCGAGTAAATGCTAAGTTACTTTCACTAACCAGGATTTTTACATGGCGAAAAGGCCGCCGACAGACATGGACCGTATCGTTGGCCGCAATATTCGTGTACATCGACTTGCCAAGCGTCTTTCGCAAACGGAACTTGGTGAAAAACTTGGCGTAACATTTCAGCAAATACAAAAATACGAAAAGGGCACTAACCGCGTCGGCAGCGGTCGGCTGTTTCAGATCAGCACCATATTCAACGTGCCGGTCACGTCATTCTTCGACAATGGTGGGAGCCCCGCTTCAAAGGCGAGCCCATCGCCTTTGGACCTACTGGTGGATCCGTATTCGCTGCGACTAGTGAAGGCCTTCTCGGAACTGCGCAATACCGAAACCCGGCTGGCCATGGTCACGCTGCTCGAGTCGATGGTGCCAGATAGCCGGCGGCGCAGTTAATGAGGTATGTCAGGCAGCAGTTGTTCGTTGCGACTGACCGCTCGATGCTCTTCAAGCGCAACGATTGCTAAGCGCAGCAGATATGCCGCGTCATCGCTGACCGCGCGAACATCCTCCATCGCATAGGATAAATAGGAGACGATGAGGTTCAGCTCGTTCGGTTCTTGGGCCTTATGTACATCTGTCTCAGGCGTCACAACTCAACCCCCAGATTCGAAGCCATCAACGCGATGGAATTGCCCTCTCATTCAACTCGTCCAATTCCGCCGCCTTCTCCATCAATTCAATACCAATGGCTTCTAGTTCATGTGAGGTTGGTGAGTGCGGACATTCGCGCGCAAGCCGAACGCAGCGCTGCGCCTGTTCTCGTAAGTACGACGCATCCACCCAAATCCACGCTAAATCCTTGCTCGGGCCTGACATCTCGCCTTATCCGCTGGCCATTTGAATGCTCGAATTGCCGAGAATTCATCTGCTGCCTGCTTGCCGATAAGGTTACCATGGGTTCAGGTCATTCAAGCTCATACAAACGTCCTGCCAGTCATGATCCAAAAGTACTATCTGATCGGTAGTTGGCGCTGCCATTCGGTCAATGGGGCTGCGGGATAGCGTGTGTGGCCTGTTTGCGAACCGAAACTGCGTATTGGCCGCGTTTGCGCTCTGGGCTCGTATTAGGAACAACGACTGTGGCATGGAATGCCTGCCAATCCTCAGGCGACAATTGCGCCATACCCTTTACGTGGAAATTTTGCAGGAATTTATCGGCATAAAAGTCTTTGCGGACGGGCTGGACCTGCAAGAACGGCGTGTCACTGCGAAATTCGATCGGCACGTCTGTCTTGAGCAGCCGGACGTTGTCGAAGAGCGGACCGAACCAGTTGTCCGTTTCGATGATGCCTTCCAGCATCTGATATGACTGGCTGTGCGAAAGATTGGCTACGCCGCGAACCAGAAGACTCCAGCCCGGCGCTGTTTTGGCGATGCAGCCGGTCCAGATTTGCAGCTGGCCCGGTTGAATGGATGGCGTGAGAAACGGCGGAGCAAAGCCGCGCACGTCGGCTGGCGCATGTTGATCGAATTGCTGGCTGAAGCCTGGATATTGCACGGCGTCTCGCGTCAGCGGCAGCCACTCGTCGACGCCAGGATAGGTCCAGAGCATGTCATGACCATCCCACACCACCTTAAAACTGATAGGGAGGAAGACATACCAGCCAAATGCCGAGGCGCTGGTGATCGCCTCACAGTAGCGCAAAGCGCGTGCGGGTATTGCGCCGCCGACCGATTTGTCAGCGCGTCGCGGCGGTATCGCGTTGGGAACCATTTGGAAAAACTCGACGAGACGGCCGGTATGCACATGATCGGTGGCCATAGATCGCTGCCCTTCCAAAACGTAGCCGCGGAGTGAATAGGCCGCCTCGGGAACGCGACGCGTCCCCGAGGCTGCCGTCGTCAGGTGTCACCGGGCGAATGCGGGCGCGTTGTCGCCGAGGCGAACCGTGCCTTGGTCCCGCGTGCTGAGATCGCGGTTGACCTTGTCACCGGCGCGACTGGGCCGCACGAATACCGGAGCGTTGTCGCCGAGGCGAACCGTGCCTTTGTCTCGCGTGGTCAGGTCGCGGCTCACCTTGTCACCGGCGTGAATGGGTCGCGCGAACGCGGGTGCGTTGTCGCCGAGGCGAACTGCGCCGTGGTCCTGGGTTGCGGCGTCACGGACGACTTTTTCACCGGCACGTACTGGACGCAGAATGTCTTCGCTCATGATATTTGCTCCTGTATGGAATTTTGTCGCATCGCGACGGGCGGTTGATCGTCTTGAAAATCTTTAGGTGGCACAATCGAACTCAAGTACCGGCTACGGTACCAATGCCTCAAGACCAAAGTACCCGGCACTCGCATTGGTCCCCGGACCATTTGATACTTCTGATCGATTTGATTTGAGCGTTGCGGCATCGATATTGTCGACACTCGCTCAGGCGAAGGACAAAAACCATGAAGGCATCTCGCGCTACCAAGCTCGTTGTCCTCATCGATGACGACCCGCTGGTGCTCGAAGCGACGGGTGGTCTGCTGCGGTCCTGGGGCTGCCAGGTTGTCGCGGCGGAATCTTATGGGGCAGCGCTTGTCAGGCTGTCCGAGATCAACCGCCGTCCCGATTTGATCGTTTGCGATTATCGATTGCCGCGCGGCGCGAATGGCGTGGAGGCCATCGAGGGCCTGCGTCGCGCCTTCAAGATCCCGGCCTTGCTGATATCCGCTGATGCCGCGGCACCATCAGCCGACAATGAGCCGGCTGGCTATAACCTCCTGCACAAACCGTTCGATGCGGCGAAGTTCCGGGCCGCCTTGGTCGACGCGTCAGTTCTGTAAGCGAAAGTCGCTGATGCCGGGCCAACACCATCCGCTTCCATTGCGCGAGATCGGCTTGCTGTTCGTGCTTGGAGCCTTGTGGGGCATTCCCTTTGCGCTCACCAAGGTGTCGCTCGAAAGCATCCCTCCGGTCACGCTGACTGCGGCGCGAGTATCGCTCGCAGCTGCGACATTGTGGGCGGTCGTGTTTTTTCTCAAGCGCGAGGTTCCGGCACGTCCGGGTTTTTTTGTCCGGCTCTTGTTACAGGGCACTGTGGGCTGTGCTATTCCCTATATGTTCATCGCATGGGGCCAGCGTTCGGTGGAGAGCGGGCTGGCGGCGATACTCAATTCGAGCACACCGCTCTTCGTATATTTGATCAGCGCGCTCTGGACCCATCACGAGAGCACGACGATCGGTCGGCTCGCTGGAGCCGTGATCGGGCTCGGCGGGGTGGTTCTTGTCGTCGGCGCAAATACGCTTTTCTTCGCGCGCGGTGAACTGATCGGACAAGCGGCCATACTCCTTGCGACCTTGTCATCTGCCATCAGCGTCATCCATGGCCGCCGCTTCACTGGCATCGCGGCGGAAGTCGTCGCCGCTGGCACGTTGACAGGTGCCGCGTTGATGCTGGTGCCGTTGAGCTTGCTGGTCGACGTACCCTGGCATCTTGCACCGACCGGTCGCTCACTGGCGGCGTTGATTGTAAATGCCATCGTTGTCACCGCTATCGGATTCGTTCTTTATTTCCGCCTGATCCGCACGATCGGCAGCATGAGCACGGCAAGCACGTCCTATCTGAAGCCGGCGGTGAGCGTGCTGATCGGCTGTACGCTACTGGGTGAGCCGTTTACGCCGACGCTCGCGCTCGGTCTGGCGGCGGTGCTGTTCGGTATTGCGGTAATCAATGAGCGGACCACGCTTGCTGTGCTGTCGAGAATCTTAGGATATTGCAGGCAAAGTCTGCCGCACCGACTGCCACGTCCACTCAGTATCGCCGCGCCACGACGCATACGGAGCGATGCCAGCCTTCCCTAGGCGAAACCCCGGGCGGCTCAGTCGATCAGGTCATCCGCGCCGGCGAGCAGGATTTTCGGCACGACCGCGCCGAGCGTCTTTGCGGTCTTGCGGTTGATTACAAGCTCGAACTTGGTCGGCGCCTGGATCGGCAGATCCGCTGGATTGGCGCCGTGCAAGATGCGGCTCACATAGTCCGCCGCGCGACTGAATAGATCGAGAACGTCGACGCCGTACGAGATCAGGCCGCCGGCCTCAGCGAAATACCGGTATGGATAGATCGTTGGAATGCGCCATTGCGCCGCGAGCGCAACGATTTCGTCGCGATGGACTGTGGTGAAATTGTCCGGCATCACGATAATGCCGGCACCGGGCGCCTGTGCCGCCTCCATCATCGACTGTTCGATTTCGGCCGGCGAGTGAACTTCGGCTCGTGTCGCCTCGACGGAAAAGGCCGACGCAGCGGCGGACAGCGACTGCAGATACTCGCCGGCCAATTCGCCGCGGGCCACCGTATCGGGATTATAAAGGAGCAGCACATGCGTGAGGCGAGGCACGATCTGTTTGAGGATCGTGAGCAATTTGCCCGGGATGGTCGGGCTCAGGTTTGTGAATCCAGTGACGTTACCGCCCGGGCGAGCGATGCTGGCTGCGAAACCACTTCCGACAGGATCGGCAACGACCACAAACACGATGGGTATGGTGTGTGTCGCCTGAAAAAGCTCCGCGACCACCGGTGTGCTATGGCCGACGATGATATTGGGCCGAAGGCCCACGAGCTCGTCTGCGAGACTGCGCATCTTATCGGCATCGCCTGCGGCAAAGCGATAGGCGACCTCGACATTGCGGCCGGCCGTCCAGCCTTGTTTGGCAAGGCCCTTCTCGAAGGCGCTGACCCGCGTCTGGGCTTCGCGATCATTGGCAAGACCCATCAAGACGCCGACCGTCGGCATTTGACTGCGCGATTGCGCGCCAGAGACGTAGCCCCAACAGCCTGCGGCGCCGGCCAAGACCGTCAGGAACTGTCGCCGTTTGATGTCGATTTCCATGGGCGCCATGTTTGGAGGCGGCGCTGAACGAAATACGATCGGGCGCATGGCCGCTTAGCACAGTGGAACAATACCAGATGTGTCGCGCCGGGGCGCATGCCGCAGTTTGCCGCGCCGGAGATCGGATGTGGCGACCGGGACCGGCGGAGTTCACACCGCGGCGTATTTACAACTCATGATTGACTCAGGATTATTCGGCGCGTGACCCTTGCGCGGCGCCATGCAAGGCTCTCGGACTATCAGGTAGCGGCCTCGCGGCTGCCGGCGGCCGGATGCGATGGCTCGGAAAATCATGAGCTCGAAAGACATGGCGTCTCAAACGGTCGCGGATGTCGCGCAAAAGCGAGGCCGTTTATTCCCCAAATATGTGGCTTTGTTCCTGGCCGTCGTGATCTTTGCGCTGGTTCCCAACTCCATCCTGGACGTTTGGTTTTCGTATCAGCAGCAAAGAGACCTGCTATTTCGCATTCAACGCGAGCAAGCCAAATCGGCCGCCGAGAAGATCGGACAGTTCATCAAGGAGATTGAAGGCCAGCTATCGTGGACTTTACAGCTTCCGGCAGCGACCGAGTCGGAGGACGAATGGCATATGGACGCCGTGCGGCTGTTACGGCAGGCCCCGGCGGTGACCGAGGTCGTGCATCTGGACGCAAATGGCCGTGAGCGATTCCAGATGTCGCGACAGGCCATGGACGTGAGCAACAGCCTGTCGGATTTTTCGCGCGATCCCGTCTTCGTCGAAGCGATGGCGAACAAGGTCTATTACGGCCCAGTGTACTTTGTTCAGGCTTCCGAGCCCTACATGACGGTCGCCGTCGCCGGCGCCCGCCCAGAGGACGGCGTCATCGTCGCGCAAGTGAACCTTAAATTCATTTGGGACGTGGTGTCGCAGATCAAAGTCGGCGTTCATGGACAGGCTTACGTCGTGGATACCCGAGGACAGCTGATCGCGCATCCGGATATCAGCCTTGTGTTGCGTAAGACCGATATCTCGCATCTCGCCCAGGTGCAGGCTGCGCGCGAGCTGTCGCTACCCGAATCAAGCGAGACTCCGAACGTGGCGACCGATGTTGCCGGACAGAAGGTGTTGACCGCGTACGCGCGCGTACCGCAGCTCAACTGGCTGGTGTTCGCCGATTTACCGACCAAGGAGGCCTACGCGCCGTTCTACCAAACTCTGATCCGCTCCGGTGTGCTCCTGCTGCTTGGATTGGTGTTGGCCTTTTTCGCGGGCCTTTTTCTGGCACGGAGAATGATCGTGCCGATCCGCGCCCTGAGCGAGGGCGCCTCGCAAATCGGCAGCGGCGACCTGACGCGACGAATTGCGATCAGGACCGGCGACGAGCTGGAAGCACTTGGCGACCAGTTCAACCGCATGGCCGATCGTCTACTTGAGTCCTACGCCACGCTCGAGCGCAAGGTTGAAGAGCGCACGGAGCAACTCAACCTTGCCAATCTTGCCAAGTCGCGTTTCCTGGCCACGGCAAGTCACGATCTTCGGCAACCGCTGCATGCGCTCGGTCTTTTTGTCGCGCAACTGCGAGGGCGCACCGGCGCGGCGGATCGCAAGAGGATCGTTGCCGGCATTGAGGCCGCGCTGTCGGCAATGAACGAGCTTTTCAATGCGTTATTGGACATTTCGAAGCTAGACGCCGGCGTGCTAACGCCGAAGATCGTAGAGCTTCCGATTGCGCAATTGTTGACGCGGATAGAAACGACATTTGCGGGCACGGCGCGCGAAAAGGGATTGGAACTCCGCATCGTTCCCAGTGGCGCTTGGGTGGGCAGCGACTTCATCCTGCTCGAGCGGATCGTGCTGAATCTGGTCTCAAATGCGATCCGCTACACGGCGTCTGGTCGAGTGCTGGTCGGGTGCCGCCGGCACGGTGACCAGTTGCGCATCGAGGTATGGGACACCGGAAGCGGAATTCCCCCAGACCAGCACCAGCACATCTTCAGCGAGTTTTACCGGCTGGCGAATTCCTATCATGAGCAAAGCGGGCTCGGTCTCGGTCTTGCTATCGTCGACCGCTTATGCCGTCTTCTTAAACACCCGATCGAGGTAAGATCTACCGTAGACAAGGGCTCGTGCTTCTCGATCGCTTTGCCCCTGGTTCGCATTCCCGCGTCCACATTCACCAAGCAACCTGTTATGTCGCAGCGCTTCGCTGTGACTGACGAAAAGCTAGTCGTGGTCATCGACGACGATCCGCTGGTGCTGGAAGGCATGGGCGGCTTGATCCGAAGCTGGGGTTGCAGCGTCGTAACCGGCAATACTGACAGCGCTGTGCTTGACGGGTTGGCCAGGTATGATGAGCTGCCAAACGTGATCATTTCCGATTATCATTTGCGGGACGGCAAGACCGGCATTGAGGCCATCGCATGTTTGCGCCGGGCACTGACGGCGCCGATTCCCGCTTTTCTCATGAGCGGTGACACCGATCTCGATCCGTCGCGCGAAGCGCAGCTGAACGGCTATCCGCTTTTGCACAAACCGGTCGAACCGGCGGCGCTGCGTGCTATGCTCAGACAAATGCTAGAGGAACACCCAGTTAGGCATTTGCTGTAGACTTGGCTCTGACCGCTGCAGAGTTTACGGCCAATACTCCAAGCCATCATTCGGCTTCACCGTTTGATGAGCTCAGGCAGCTTCCAACCAAGATTATTGGCCATAATCACCGCCTCAGTGCGACTCGTAACTTTCAGTGCTTTCAAAATGGCCGTGACGTGATTTTTGATCGTCGGCTCCGCCAAATTGAGCATTCGGCAAATCGTCTTGTTGTTCTTGCCCTGCATCAGCAGTGCCAGCACTTCCAACTGCCGGTTGGTTAGGCCAATGTCGGAGGGCAAACGCTGATGTTCCTCGCTCGCCGTCTGATCTGCGCGAATTCCTGAACGCGTGAGAATCTCGGGCGGTACATAGACTCCGCCGGAAAAGATCAAGCGCAGCGCGTTGAGGGTCACATCGGCATGAGCGGATTTTGGAATATAGCCGCGCGCACCAAGCTCGAGCGCCTTCATAACGCGCGCGGGGTTCTGCTCGGCCGACAGGACGACTATTGCGATGGCCGGATTGCGGTCGCGTAACTCGATAAACACCGAAAGGCCGTCACTATCGGGCAGATTGAGATCCAAAAGGATAAAGTCGATATCGGGGTGCACCGCGATGATCTGCTTCGCTTCTTTGTAGTTTGGGGCCTCGAGCAGGACAGCATCGCGCCTCACTTTCTTGAGCACGCCCTGCATAGCCTGCCGAATCAAAGCGTGATCGTCGATGACCAGGATTTTCATTGTGGACTTACCCCATACGACCGCGAAACTATCGCACTACCGGGCGGTATTTTTCTACCGCAAAGGCGCATTATGCGGCATTCGGCGCGCTATTTCGCCGAACAGGGCTCCATCCAGCGTCAATTTACACGCAAGCCAGGACTGCGGCGCTGCGATTATCGCCCATCGGACTGAGGCTTATGTCGGGGCGATTCTAAGAACCATTTGAGCAGGAAGGCACCCTCTCGCGCGTCGAGATCGCCGCCGCAATTCCGGCACGGGATTTTCGTTACCGGCGCATCATTGATAACGGCTTCAACTCGGACAACCCGATACTTCGCCCCGCAATGCGGGCAGTACATCGGCGCTGGAGAGAGCTTGTACATGACCGCACCACTATGGCGGCGGAACATGACGGTTGGAAGAGTCGTGCCAAAAAGAATGAAGCTCCGATCCATGTCAGTTCGGGGTACCAAGGCTAAAGAAGCTCCGAACTTTCGGGGTGAATGGAAGCGGTGACCGTCGGGAAGAGCCGCGCCTGAAAACCAGACATCGGAATCTTCATGCCAAATTATGGTGCATCATAGCACCTCGCCATTTGCCAGACCGGGCGAGTATAGGAGTGAGTATAGGCGGCATTTCCACACTCAGAATTCCGTTTTACTATCTGAATGTTAGAAGTTCAGGTAGGGTGCCTCCACGACTGCTTTGAAACATTGAAACTAATAGAGATTTTCCTTTCGATCGGCACTGGGAATCGAACCGGCGCCCAACGGGGAATCGAAGGTAGAATCGGACGCGAGCCGTCGCACTCCGCTTACGATATCGGTTTTTGGCCTAACTGCTCCGTCGCGGCGAATTTTGCGAGCGATGAGCGGTCGTTTCTTTGATCGAAACGGGACGGTACGGCGACAGCCGGAATGCAACATCGTCGAATTATGATGCATACCCCCGCTTGAGAAGCAAGCTTGCGGCACGGTTGAACTCGTTAGCTGTTGGAACTGCAAAATCGAGCGCATCGGCATATCGCGTGACAATGCTGAATACCGCGCCGACCGCAATCGCATCCTCCAAAGCTTCGGGTTTAACGCCCGCATGAAGCACAGCCCTTGCGTCCTCGGCGGTCAGTTCCATGGGACGCAAGGTTAGGATTTCGAGAAATACCAAAGTTGCCTTAAGCCTTTCGGAGATGGGGGCTGCACGAAAGTCTACCAGCGCTGCATCGACTGCCGTTCGCTGCATTTCTTTCGCCGCGACCGCGCCATGAGCGCCCACGCAGAAGGCGCACGAATTCCATTTCGCGACCAGGGCCGCCATCAATTCACGCTCACTGACGCTCCATGGACTCGGGCCGCGCATGGCCGCCTGGGTCCACGCGCCCATCGGACTGGAAAAAAATTCTTTGTGGTAGAACGCGACGCGTGCCGCATCCGGCAATCGCATTCTCGAAACCAACGAGATGAAGCCGATGAGCAGGCGATTGAAGAGACCATCGCCGCGTTCGATTTCATGCAAGCGCATCGGTGGCCTCATCCAATGCTTTGATCCCTTGTTGCCACCGCAGCAAGTCCGCGCCCAACGCTGCAGCTGCGATGACTTCAAAGGCAGCCTTCTCGCTTCCCGTCGACCGCAAGACGCGGGCAACTTGCTCGTCCGTGACCTCAGCGGCGGAGGCGCCGATCTGGCGCGCGAGGTCATCAAAGGGAGCATCTATGGCGGGGCCGCCGGCCGCCCTTTCCGCCATCGCCTGGCGTGTCGCCCGATCAGTCCTGCCCGGGCCGTCGAGGACCCGACGTCGGAGCGCTTCAGCGAGAGTACGGTGGTCGTGTCGGTTAGTGGTCATCACGGAGCGCCCTGTGCGACGAATATCATCGACCCCCGCTCCAGAGGGAAGACCTATCACAGGCCTTTTGAAGCACCCTCGCTTCCTGTTTTGATGCGAAACCCGGCAGCACGCCACTCCGGCAGTCCTTCCTCCAATCGTCGCACCTTGAAGCCACGGCTGCGCAACAGAGCGACCGCCTCAAAAGACAGCACGCAATATTCGCCGCGGCAGTACGCGACGATTTCCCGTTCGGGGCTAATTTCGAAAAGCCGGTCCTTCAGGGCACGGAGCGGGATGTTCACCGCGCTCGGCAAATGACCCAAGGCAAATTCGTCCGGCGGGCGCACGTCCAAAACTGTCACCGCGCCGTCGCGGATCAACTTTTGTAATTGCTTCCTGGTGACCGGTTCTAAATCGTCGAGTTTATTGAAGTAGCTTCGGACGATCCGCTCGACTTCGGCAACATTGCGTTCCGCGATCCGCCGCAGCGCGGTGAGAACGGCAAGGATGCCGTCGTCAGCGAGGGCGTAATAAACGAACTTGCCGTGGCGTCGCGCTTTTAGCAGCCCCCCACGTTTCAAGTGCTGTAGATGTTGCGATGCGTTGGCAACAGAAAGTCCGGTTCGGCTCGCCAGAACTTCAACGGTCCGCTCGCCTTGCGCAAGTTGTTCCAGCAATTCGAGACGATGGCTGTGGCCCAACGTTTTCGCAATTGCTGCGAATTGGGCAAATAGCGCCTGCTTGGGCCCAAGACTTGGCATCGGTCCCCTCAGCCGCAGCAATTACCGAGTTGAACAGGCGGACATGGTACCGACCCGTAGGAGCAGAATACACAACAATCGCGAGGTCGGGGTCTGAGCCTCTCGCCGCAACTCTGGCAGTTATAGAAGAACTGACATGCATCTGTAGGCATGCGCTCGCAAGCCTGGTGGCCGCATTTCGGACAAGTGATTGTGGACGTTTCAATCACGCGCATTTCCTTCGTTGCGGACATTGACATCGCCTTCGTGGCAGAATTATCATTCAATTGAATATTTGAATGGTGTCGGCTCGTCAAGCCGCGCCCAGCGGGCGCCTCTCCGGCGACATATGGAGTAACCGATGATTTTGCGCCAGTTTCTGCATACCGACCCGGTAGCCGCTTCTTATGTGTTTGGATGCGGCGGCAAGGCCATGGCAGCCGTCGTCGATCCCCTTGGCGATTTGGCTCCCTATCTGCATACGGCCGATGAAACCGGCATGCGCATTCTCTACGTTATCGATACGCACTTGCACGCCGACCACGTGTCCGCCGGCCGCACGTTGGCAAAAGCCGCCGGGGCCGAATATGTGTTGTTCGCCGACGCAAGCGTGAGCTTTCCCTTCCGCAAGGTGCACGATGGCGACGTGCTCGATCTGGGAAACGTCACCATTAAGGTGCTGCACACGCCTGGCCACACGCCAGAACACATCTCGCTGCTCGTCACGGATCACACACGCACGGAGGACCCTTGGTTCGTCTTGACTGGCCATACGCTCATGGTCGGCGATCTCGGGCGCACTGAGCTTGCAACGAGCGCGGAGGAGGGCGCACGCAGCCTGTTTGCCAGCGCTCAAAGACTCAAGGCACTTCCTGACCATCTGGAAGTGTTGCCGGGCGCTTATTCCGGCTCAGTATGCGGCCGCAGCCTCAGCGGCAAGCCAACCTCCACGATCGGCTTTGAGAAGCGGTTCAACAAAGCCTTCCGCATCGAGGACGAGCAGGCCTTCTTGCGCACGATGCTCGCGGACATTCCGCCCGCTCCACCGCAAGCGGCCCAACTGCGCGCGTTCAATTCCGGCCTCGTGGCCGCAGAATGACGCCCGCCGATAGCGTGCCAAGAGCCACGCTTGGTTTGCGCGCCAACTGGCCGCAATTCTCCCTGCTCGTCCTCATCAACGCGTTCGTCGGCGGTATGGTCGGCCTTGAACGGACTGTTGTTCCTCTCATCGGCTCCGAGGAATTTCGGATTGCCTCGACGACGCTCGTCGTCTCTTTCATTGTCAGTTTCGGCGTCATTAAGGCGCTCGCCAATCTCGTTTCTGGCCATCTTGCCGACGTGTGGGGTCGCAAACGCGTATTGGTTATCGGATGGCTGTTCGGATTGCCGGTACCGTTCATGGTCATGTGGGCACCAAGCTGGGAATGGGTGATCGCGGCGAACGCGCTGCTCGGGATCAATCAGGGCTTCGCCTGGTCGATGACCGTGATTATGAAAATTGACTTGGTCGGACCAAAATCGCGCGGGCTGGCCGTGGGGCTCAACGAATTTGCCGGCTACGTGGCCGTGGGCGTCACCGCATTCCTTACCGGCTACATCGCCGCGCATTACGGCCTGCGGCCGGCGCCGTTCTATCTCGGCATTGGTTACGCAATTCTTGGCACTACGCTCTCAATGTTGCTTGTGCGCGACACGCGCGAACACGTGCGGCTAGAGGCGAGCGGCAAACAGCAACCGAGCGAAGCGGCCTCGTTCTGGAAAATCTTTTCCCTCACAACCTTTGGCGACCGCAACCTATTCGCGGCATGCCAAGCCGGCCTGGTCAACAATCTCAACGACGGTATGAGCTGGGGAATCTTTCCGCTGTTCTTCCTGTCCTTCGGTCTGGGCGTCGAACGCATCGGCATTTTGAAGGCGGTGTATCCAGCGACGTGGGGCATTCTCCAAGTCGCCACCGGGCCCTTGAGTGATCGTTGGGGCCGCAAAGGACTGATTGTCGGCGGCATGTGGGTGCAGTCGGCAGGACTTTTTCTGACCGCGCTCACGCATTCGTTTGCGTGGTGGCTGCTCGCGAGCCTGTTACTTGGGCTTGGGACGGCCATGGTCTATCCAAGTCTGATTGCGGCCGTGTCAGACGCGTCTCATCCGACTTGGCGGGCGCGTTCGCTAAGCGTCTATCGCTTCTGGCGCGACCTCGGCTATGCAATCGGTGCGCTTTCCGCGGGCTTGATTGCGGACGCGTTCGGTTTCGCGTCCGCGATCAACGTCATCGCCATGCTCACCTTTCTCTCAGGTGCGGTCGTGGCCTTGTTCATGAGTGGACGGCAACCGGTCTGAACCCGCGCCGCGCGCCACTCGTCAGGAGCATTCATGTCTCGTGCGCCCATTCTCGACCATAAGGGCACAGACGCGCCTTCGATGTTTGAACCGGCTGCGCTGTTGCGCGAAGCCCGCCGGCAGAAGGGTCTACCACCCGCCGACGTTCCCGCGCTCTGCATTCTCGATCCCGACGGCGACATCGTCCGCTCCCTCAAAAATTCAGGCCGGGCGAGGCGCTCGGACAAGTGGCCGTGCTATCACACCGAACTCTATGAATTTACGCTTGCCGGCGAAACGGCAGGCATCATCGGCTGCGCCGTCGGGGCGCCGTTCGCGGTTTTGGTCGCCGAGGAACTGTTTGCTTGCGGCTGCCGCATGGTCATTAGCGTGACTTCGGCCGGGCAGATCGAACCGGTGGGCGATCTGCCTTACTTCGTTGTGATCGATCGTGCGCTGCGGGACGAGGGTACCAGCTACCATTATGCGCCACCGGAGGAATTCGCGGAGGGTGATCCTGGCATTGTGGCGATCGCCACGCATGCTCTGGCGGAGAAGGGATTGCCCGCCCGCGTTGGGGCAAGCTGGACGACCGATGCACCGTTCCGCGAAACGTCGGACGCTATCGCCGCTTCACGCGCCAAAGGCCTGTTGGCGGTCGAGATGGAAGCCGCCGCCCTCTATACATTCGCCCGCAAACGCAACAAAGCGCTGCTTTGTCTCGCTCACGTGACGAATGCGATGGGTCTCGCCGAGAGGGATTTCGAGAAGGGCGAGGCAGACGGCACAACCGATGCGCTAACGGTGCTCGAAGCGCTGGCAGGCGCCTTCAATCGAATCAACGATCCATCCCTTCTACGAGAGTCAGGCCCATGAGACAAAATCCGTTCACCGACGCGCTCGCCGCTCTTGCGGATACAGATTTTCCGAAGCCGCTGTTTTGGCTTCTGCTCCTTGGCTGTGCGATCGCGGCCGTCCTTGTTTGGCGTATGGATCCAGCGCAGCGGTCGATCCAGCATATTGGCCGCTGCCTGCTGCGCGTCATCGTCGGCACCATGTGGTGGCAACAATCGCTCTGGAAAGTACCGCCCCACTACGATTGGGGACTGATCCATTGGATGCAGGAAATGGTTGAGCATGGCTCGATCCAGCTACAAAGCGACCTCGTGCGGGACATCGTGCTGCCTAATATCCTAATATTCGGGCCGCTCGTTTATGCGATCGAGGTAGCGATCGCAGTTTCGCTGATACTCGGATTGGCGACACGCCTGGGCGCATTGCTCGGGGCTCTAATGGCGATCAACCTATGGCTCGGACTTTACAATGCACCCGGCGAATGGCCCTGGACCTACATGTTTTTGGTCGTCATCCAGCTCATTTACCTGATCGATCCACCGGGACGAAGCCTTGGCTTTGACGCTCTCGCGTGGCGACATTCTGGAACGGCACGCGGGAAGGTATCGATGCTCTCATTGATTGCGTGAAAATCCGGCCTCGGCGGTGGTGGGAATCGAGCCACGCGCCAACAGGGAATCGACCGTGAGTACGTCCGTTCGCTTAAAAGCAGCGCCATGGCCCCTCGGCCGCGGCGCCACTAGAGGAAATAAGCCTTCCGACAGATCGCGTTACCCGGTCGCATATTCCAACCCCTTGAAGCTCAGATGCCGCGCACCTGCCGGCGCATCGGACAGCTTGCGGATCGCGGCCCAGGTCTGCTTGCAGTTCGGAATGATAAGTTCGTTGACCCCAGGTGAAACCACATTGCCTTGAACGCTCGGGTTGGCGAACAGTATGAAGGTCTCTTTCCGCCGCGCGCCGTCAGCGTCGGATAGACTATCGCCTGAGTTGATCCATTGTCGTTGTAGATTTCGACCAAGTCGCCAGCCTTCACTTTGAGCGCTTTTTCCTGCAACCCGCCAAGTTGGCGTGATGGCGCCTGGCGAATAGCCAACCGACCGAAGAATTGCCGCCTTATTC
>Ga0070731_10001622_pt1 | contig 22833 bp, 22 predicted proteins | sample Coa_R1_2_FD_66448 | JGI IMG/M metagenome (GOLD analysis project Ga0070731, IMG submission 66448) | Surface soil microbial communities from Centralia Pennsylvania, which are recovering from an underground coalmine fire - Coalmine... | ecosystem: Environmental > Terrestrial > Soil > Unclassified ... | reverse complement strand
CTCCTGATCGCAATCACGGTTCCCCTCGTTGCCGGCGTGCTTTCCGGCTGCCTAGGAGTTGCCGCCGTGGGCGTGGGCGGCGCGGTGGTCTCGGCCGTGGACCGGCGCACCACCGGAGCCCAAGTCGATGACGAAGGCATCGAGTTGCGGGCAGGCAACCGGGTCGGCGACCGCTTCGGCGACAAAGTCCACGTCGACATCACTTCCTATAACCGCAGCGTGCTGATCACGGGCGAAGTCCCCGACGAGAACGCCAAGTCCGAAATCGAGAAAATAGTGATCGGCACGACCAACGTGCGCAGCGTTACCAATGACCTGCAGGTCGCCGGCGGGTCGTCGCTGTCGTCGCGGGCGAACGATGCCACGATCACGGGCAAGGTGAAGGCGCGTTTTCTCGACGCGAACCAGTTCAATGCGTTTCAGGTCAAGGTCGTGACCGAGGCCTCGGTGGTCTACCTGATGGGCATCGTGACCGAGAGCGAGGCGGCGGCGGCGGTGGAGGTCGCGCGCACGACAGGTGGCGTGCGCAAGGTGGTAAAGGTGTTCGAATACTGCAAGCCGACCGACGCCGTCTGCGCGCCGCCCGCCAAGCCCAAGGGCGAGGAACCGAAAAAATAAACACGGGCCCTCGCCTGGGATTCGAAGCGAAAGTTCGTTCTCCCGCCGAAGCCGCGCGCTGGGCCGCGGATCTGGCGCGGCCGCTGGTGTTCACCAACGGCGTTTTCGATTTGCTGCACCGGGGCCACGTGACCTATCTCGCGCAGGCTCGCGCGCTGGGTGCCGCGCTGGCTGTCGCGCTGAACGGCGATGCGTCGGCGCGCCGCCTCGGCAAGGGCGGCGGACGCCCGGTGAACGGGCTCGAGGACCGCATGGCTCTGGTCGCGGCACTGGAAGCAGTGGACGCGGTCACCTGGTTCGACGAGGACACGCCGGCGGCGCTGATCGAAACGCTGCGCCCGGAAGTGCTGGTCAAGGGTGGCGACTGGCCAGCGGAGAAAATCGTCGGCGCCGCGGAAACGCTGCGGCGCGGTGGACGCGTGGTGTCGATCCCCTTCGAATACCAGCGTTCCAGTACCGCGCTGCTGGAAAAAATCAGGAAATCCTGAGCTCGAAACAGAGGGCGCCCGGCGTCGGCGACGCGAGGTAGGGGCCCGTTTCCCGGAATCCGAGATCGCGGTAAAGCGCGATCGCGGTCCCAAGCTTGGGCAGCGTGTCCAGCACCACGCGCGCGTAGCCCAGCTGCTTCGCCGTGTCGATCACCGCGACCGCCAGCCGCCGGCCCAGTCCGCTGCCGCGATACTGTTCGCGCACGTACATCCGCTTCATTTCGCCGGTCCCGGCGTCAATGCGCCGCAGCGCGACGCAGCCGGCGGCCGTATTCCCGTCCCGGGCGATCAGCATGGCGCCCCCGGGCGGCGCATACGCGCCGGGCAGCGCCTCGAGTTCCTGGTCGAAGTTCTGGAACCTTAGCGCTTCGGCGACCAGGCCCGAGTATTCGCCGAACAGGATGCGGGCGTCCTCGATATCCTGCGCCGCAGTCGCCGGAAAGATTTTCAGCACCAAAGCATTCTACAATTCGGGCTCTCCCCCATGCGCCTGCACCAGCTCAAGATCGACTTCGCCGCAGAGCAGGACCGCCTGCTGATGCTGATCGCGGCGAGCGAGAAGGTCGAGGTCCGCATGTGGCTTACGCGCAGGTTCGTGAAGCTGCTCTGGCCGCTGCTCGTCAAGCTCGCCGAAGAGGCCAGCCCGCGCATCCGCACCCAGCCCAATCCCGAGGCGCGCAAGGCGCTGCTCAACATAGAGCACGAACAGGCCGTGTCCAAGGCGAACTTCGCCAAACCCTACGACGACAGCGCCCGCGCCACGCCGCTGGGCGCCGAGCCGCTGCTGCTCGCCCGCATCCAGACAGGCCATGACCCGAACGGCCATCCGGTGGTCGCCATGCATCCGCCCGAAGGCCAGGGCGTGACCCTGACCCTCGACCCCGTACTGCTGCATTCCGTATGCCGCCTGCTGCAGGCGGCGGTGAAGAAGAGCGACTGGGACATGGAGCTCAAGCTTCCCGGGGTGGAGCCGCAGGAGGCGACGCCCGAGCGCAGCCGGTGGACGATCAACTGAGGCATCGCGCATATGGATCTCGCCGCATCGATGCAGGAACGATTCGGGGGATTGCTGCCCGATCTGATGGGAATCGTCTTCACGGATGTCACGCCAGAGAAAGTGATCGCGCAGCTGGCGGTGCGCAAGGAACTGTGCACCATCGGGGACAACCTGCACGGCGGGGCGATCATGGCTTTCGCCGACACGATGGGCGCGGTGGCGGCGATCCTCAACATGCCGCAGGGGTCGCGCACCACGACGATAGAATCGAAGACCAATTTCATCGGCGGCGCCGCGCTCGGCACGCGCGTCATCGGCGAATCGGTCCCGGTGCACAAGGGACGCACCACGGTGGTCTGCCAGACCACGATCAGGAGCGAGGCTGGGAAGCTGTTGGCCCTGGTAACGCAGACGCAGCTCGTGATCCCCGCCTAGGGGTATAATTCAGCCCCTTAGTTTTCAGGGGCTTACGTCATCAGTTCAGGTTTTGAAAAACTCGGTTTAATCCCGCCGCTGCTGCAGGCGGTCAAAGATCTCGGCTACGAGCAGCCGAGTCCCATCCAGGAGCAGGCAATCCCCCTCGTTCTCGAGGGCCGCGACCTCATGGCTGGCGCCCAGACGGGTACCGGCAAGACGGCCGCTTTCGCGCTGCCCACGCTGCAGCGCCTCGCGCCGCTCGCGAGCACTTCGGCATCGCCCGCGCGCCATCCGATCCGCGTGCTGGTGCTCGCGCCGACGCGCGAACTCGCGATCCAGGTGGAAGAAAGCTTCCGCGACTACGCCAAGCACATGCCGATCCGCACCGCGATCGTCTACGGCGGCACCGACATGAACGCGCAGATCGCGCAGCTGCGGCGCGGCGTCGAAGTCCTGGTGGCGACCCCCGGCCGGCTGCTGGACCACGTGCACAACAAGACGGTGATGTTCAACCAGGTCTCGGTGCTGATCCTGGACGAGGCGGACCGCATGCTGGACATGGGCTTCATGCCAGACATCAAGCGCATCATCGCGCTGCTGCCGCCGGTGCGGCAGAACCTGCTGTTCTCGGCCACCTTCCCGGATGAAATCCGCAAGCTGACCAAGACGCTGTTGAAGAATCCTGCCGAAGTGCAGATCGCGGCGCGCAACGCCACAGCGGATTCCGTCACCCACGTGATTCATCCATGCGCGCGCGAGAAGAAGCGCGAACTGCTTTGCCACCTGATCCAGACGCGGGGCCTCAAGCAGGTGCTGGTGTTCACCGGCACGCGCATAGGCGCCAACCGCCTGGCGCACCAGCTGCGTGCGAATCACATCCAGGTCGACGCCATCCACGGCGACAAGACGCAGGCCGAACGCGAAGCCGCGCTGGAAGCCTTCAAGAACGGCAAAACCACGGTATTGGTCGCCACCGACGTCGCGTCCCGCGGGCTCGACATCGAGAGCCTGCCGCAGGTCATCAATTTCGACATCCCGCATTCGCCCGAGGATTACGTGCACCGGATTGGCCGTACCGGGCGGGCGGGCTTGACGGGCGAAGCGATCTCGCTGGTGGCGCCGGAAGACCTCGAGGCGCTGGCGGCGATCGAGAAGCTGATCAACAAGAAGCTGGAGCGCGTGCTGGTCCCGGGATTCGCGAATGCGGGCACCATGGCGACGATGGTGAGCGAGTCCGGCGAACAGACGCAGCGGCACAGGGGCGGCGATTCGGGACGGTCGCGGCAGGGATCGCAACGCCGAACCGAGCACCGGCCGCCGCAGGGTTCCCCGCAACCGCACAACAGCAGTCCGCAGCAGACCAGGCTCCAGCAGAATCCGCAGGCCAGACCGCAGCAAAAAGCCCACGATCCGATTTTCTCCCGGCCTTACGTACCGGCGGTTGTAACCGTGGGACCCAAGGCGGCGCCCGCCGATGCGCACGCCAAGCGGCGGGAGCGCCCGGTGGCTGCGCTGCTCGGCGGCCTGAAGAGGGCCTAGCCCGGCTAGTAGGGCAGCGGCACCTGCGGCTTCAGAGGCTGCAGCACGCTCCGAAATTCTTCCTGGATGCGCGACAGCGCCTGCGGCGTGTCTCCCTCGAAACGCAGCACGATCACGGGCGACGTGTTTGAAGCCCGCGCGAGGCCGAAGCCGTCCTTGAATTCGGCGCGCACGCCGTCGATGGTCAGCACGCGGCTCGCGCCGGAGAACGGCTTCAGGTCCTGGAGCTTCTTCATGATGGCCTGCGGTTCGCCCTCGGCGAGCTTCCAGTTCAGCTCGGGGGTGGACGGCGCATCCGGCAGGCTTTCCAGCATGCGGCTCGGGTTCCGTTCCTTCGAGAGGATTTCCAGCAGCCGGGCGCCGCAGTAGATCGCGTCGTCGAAGCCGTACCAGCGCTCCTTGAAGAAGATATGCCCCGACATTTCGCCGGCGAGCGGCGCGCCGCTGGCCTTCAACTTCGCCTTGATCAGCGAATGCCCGGTGGTCCAGATCGTCGCGCGCCCGCCGTGGCGCTCGATCCAGGGCGCGAGCAGGCGGGTGCATTTCACGTCGTAGATGATCTCGGCGCCAGGATTGCGGGACAATACGTCCTTGGCGTAGAGCATCAGCTGGCGGTCGGGAAGGATGATCTTGCCGCCCTTGGTGACGACCCCCAGGCGGTCGGCGTCGCCGTCGAACGCAAGGCCGATTTCGGAATCGCCCCGGCTGACGGCGAGAATGAGATCTTTCAGGTTGTCCAGCTTGGAAGGATCCGGGTGATGGTTCGGGAATTTGCCGTCCACTTCGGAGAACAGCTCGACCACCTCGCAGCCCAGGCGCCGGAACAGGCGCGGCGCGATGATGCCGGCGACGCCGTTGCCGCTGTCTATCGCCACTTTGAACGGCCGCGCGAGATTCACATCGTCCGCGATGCGGTCCATGTAGGCATCCAGGACGTCTGCCCGGGTTCGCTTGCCGCTGCCGGATGCCGAGGTGCCCGCTTCGACGCGCCGGCGCAGGTCCTGGATTTCATCGCCTGACAGAGTGTCGCCGGCGACAACCGTCTTCAGCCCGTTGTATTCCCCGGGATTGTGGCTGCCCGTCACCATCACCGCGCTGCGGCAGCCGAGGTGGTGAGCGGCGAAATAGGTAACCGGCGTGGGCACGATGCCGATGTCGATCACGTCGGAGCCCGCCGCGTTCAAGCCGTCCATGAGCGCGGTCGAGAGTTCCGGGCTGGAGAGCCGGCCATCGCGGCCCACCGCAAACACGGGCGCGCCACGCTCGCGGCCCAGCGCGCCGATCGCCCGTCCGATCTCGCGCACGACCGCGGCCGACAGAACTTTGCCGGCGATGCCGCGAATGTCGTAGGCGCGGAATATTTCTGCGGGAATTCTCACGGGGCGGAGAGAAATTCGAAGACGCGTCGCGCAAGCCAGCGGTTGCGGCCGGGGAATCCGGCATGGCCGCCAGTGCGCGGAAATTCTAGCACCACGTTCGGCGGCGTTTCGGCGAGCGCATCGAGCGCGGCCTGCGGCATGAACGGATCGTTCCGCGCATTCAGCACCAGCGTCGGCACGCGGATCCGGCCGAGCCACGGGCCGCTCGAGGATCGCGCCCAGTAGTCGTCGGCGCCGAGAAAGCCGTGCAGCGGCGCGGTGACGCTGTCGTCGAATTCCCAGAACGTGCGGGCATGCCCGACGCGCTGGGCATCGACCGAAATTATTTTTCCTTTTATTTTTTCAAAAGTCTTCCGCTTGAGCGTCTTTAGGAACATCCGGGTATAGATCTCACGGCTCAGGCCCCGGTCCAGTGACCGGCCGGCGGCGGCGAGGTCGAGCGGCGCCGATATGGCGACCGCCTTCGCCAGGTCCGATCCGGCGCCCTGTTCCCCCAGCAGTTTCAGGAGCGCGTTGCCGCCCAGGGAAATCCCGACGGCGTGGCGTGCCTCCAGCCGGCGCAGGATCCAGCCGATCTCGGCGCTGTCGCCGGAATGGTAGGCGCGCGGCAGCCGGTTCAGTTCACCCGAGCAGCCCCGGAAGTGCGGCACCACGCAGCGCCAGCCGCGCTCCAGGGCCAGCGCAGCGATGGCTCGCGCATACGGGCTGGCGGAACTGCCCTCCAGGCCATGGAACAGCGCAATCAGCGGGCCGTTGCCGGAACCGGCCCAGTCAAGGTCGATGAAGTCGCCGTCAGGGGTATCCCAGCGCTCGCGCCGGTAGGAAATCCGCGGCGCCGGCGCCAGCGCGGCGAACACGGTCTGCAGGTGGCCGCCGGGCAGCCACCAGGGCGCCGTATAGGAACCCGCCTCGGAATCCGCCGCGGGCTTCAATGCAGGATCTTGGGCGATGACGCGGGCGCGGGTTCCGCGGCGGGCGGCTCTCCGGCTGCAGGCGAGGCGTGGTGCAGGATCATGCGCCAGCCCGCGGCGGTACGCAGGTAGATATTGGTCGCCATCATCGGTGGCCGCGCGTGCTGCTCGCCGGAGACGGTTATGTTCTCGTGCACGCTGTGCACCGCGAGCATGACTCCCGGGATCACGACCTGCTGCGTGGTCCGGACGCGCATGCCGGGTCCGCCGGCGAACATCTGCCGCCACGCCTCGCGCACCTGTTCCTGGCCCGCGAGCCGCTGGCCCGCCGGGTGCACGCAGACGATCTCCTCGTCCTCAGACCACACCGCCATCATCGCCTCGAGGTCGCAGCGCTCGAGCGCTTCGTAGAACGCATTCTCCGCGTCCTGGGCCGTGGGGAAGATTTTCGCGCTCACGAAAGAGCCTTGATCTCCTGCATCACCCGGTCCACCGACATATCGTTCATGCACTTGAAATGGCCGAGCGGGCAAATCCGCTCGTAGCAGGGGCTGCATTCGATCTTCAGCCAGACGACGCGGGCGGCGGGCGACATGGGCGGTGTGTGCTCCGGGCTGGATGAGCCGAACAGCGCCACCTGCGGCGTGCCGGTCGCGGCGGCGACGTGCATCAGCCCGGAATCGTTGCTGACCACCATTGCCGCGCCGGCGATCAGGTCGATGGCCTCGTCCAGCGTCGTTTTTCCCGCGAGGTTCCTGCCGGGGATCCGGTCCGCTTCCTTCATTTCCGATGCGGATCCAAGCACGACGATCTGCGAGTCCAGCCTCGCGGCCAGCTCGCGGAAATAGGGCCAGCGCTTGGCCGGCCCGTATTCGGCGCCCGGACAGAAAACCGCATAGCGGCCCGCAATGCCGAATTTGGCCGCCGTTGCCGCTATTTTTTCTTTCGAAAAAGATAATGAGGGAAAAGGCAAGGGAAGGGCCGGCTCGGTGCCCGGTTCTTCCGCGAGGCGCGCGTAGTGGAGCGTCATCGGCTCGCGCGGCCCGCCCGGCTTGTGGATCCTGTTCAGCAGCCCGACGCGCGACTCGCCGAGGTAGCCGGTGCGCAGCGGGATGCGCGCAAACGACGGCGCCAGAGCGGATTTCATCGTGTTGGGCAGAACGTAGGCCTGTGCATAGCCGCGTTCCTTCAGCCTGCGGCCCAGGCGCCAGCGATCGCCGAGTTGCAGTTCACCGTGGCGCAGATCGGCTTCGATCACTTCGTCCACCTCCGGCATGCGCCGCGCCACCGGAGCCACCCAGGGCGGCGCGAGCGCGTCGACGCGGGAGCCGGGATACTTCGCTAGGAGGCGCGCGAGCAGCGCCTGCGCCATCAGCATGTCGCCGATCCAGTTGGGCGCAACGACGAGGATGCGCGGCAGGCTAATGGCCCTTCGGCGCTGCGCCCTTGTACAGGTATTTCGTGCCGCAATACGGGCAGAGCGCCTCGCCGTGCTTTACCACGTCGAGGAACACGCGCGGATGCCGCGCCCACAACGGCGCGCCCTGCAGCGGGCAGTGCAGCGGCAAGTCCTTTTCCGTGAGCTCGACCTGCCGCGCGGTATCGGTGCTCATTTCCTGCCTTTCTTCATCGGCACCGGCGTCAGCCAGTGCTTGTGCTTGCGGTCCTTGCCGGTGACCACGTCGAAGAATGCCTTCTGCAGAGCTTTGGTCACCGGGCCTGCCTTGCCGGCGCCGATGACGCGGCCGTCGAGTTCGCGGATCGGCGTCACCTCGGCCGCGGTGCCGGTGAAGAAGCACTCGTCGGCGATGTAGATGTCGTCGCGCGTCAGCCGCTTGGCCATGACCTTGTAGCCCAGGCCCTCGGCCAGTTCGATGACGGAAGAGCGCGTGATGCCGGTCAGTGCCGAGGTGAGCTCGGGTTCGATGATCCTGCCGTCCTTGACGATGAATATGTTCTCGCCGGCGCCTTCCGCGACGAAGCCGTCGACGTCCAGCAGCAGGCCTTCGTCGTAGCCGTGCTGCGTCGCTTCCAGCGTCGCCAGAACCGAGTTCGGGTAGGTGCCCGACATTTTCGCACGCGCCATCGTCACATTGACATGATGGCGCACGACCGAGGCGGTCTTGACGCGGATGCCCTTGTTCAGCGCTTCCGGCCCGAGGTAGGCGCCCCAGGGCCAGGCCGCGATCGCGACGTGTACCTTGGCGCCGACGGGCGACACGCCCATCTTTTCCGAGCCGTAGAAGGCGATCGGGCGGATGTAGCAGGCTTCATGGCCGTTCGCCGCCACCACGTCGATTTGCGCCTGCATCAGGCGCTCGATGGTGTACGGGATCTTCATCATGTAGATGTGGCCCGAGTTGATCAGTCGCTGCGTGTGCTCGCGCAACCGGTAGATCTGCGTGCCGCTGACAGTCTTGTACGCGCGCACGCCCTCGAACACGGCGAGGCCGTAGTGCAGCGAATGCGTCAGCACGTGCGTGGTCGCCGAGCGCCACGGCGCCAGCTTGCCGTCGTACCAGATCCAGCCGTCGCGGTCCGCCATGGAAAGCGCCGCCGGTGCCTTCTTCGCCTTCGCCATCGATGCTCCTTGTGCGTGAGAGGCTATTCTAATCACAAAAACAGGCTAAACTATTAGCAAGAATGTTAATACTTAAACGACCATGGACCTCGACGACATCTTCAGCGCGCTAGCGTCCGTGCCGAGGCGGCAGATCCTCGCCTTCCTTTCGCAGACCGCGCTCTCCACCACCGACCTCGCCGGGCGTTTTTCTTTGAGCCCGCCGGCGGTGTCGCGCCATCTTGCCGTGCTGCAGCGCGCCGGCCTGGTAGTGAGCGGGCGGCAGGGCCAGCGCGTGCTGTACCGCCTCAAGCGTGACGCGCTGCTCGATGCGCTGGCGCGCTTCGCCTCCGAAGTGGACGGCCCGTTGCGGCGCGATACGCAGTCCGCCAGGGCGCCGCGCGAAGCGATCTAGTGCTAGGCTTTGCCGCCGGAGGCCCGATGAACAACGAGAAGATCACCGTACGCAACACGGAGAGCGGCAGGACCATGGAAGTCGTGGTCTTCAACAAGCGCGTCGAGGCGATCGAGGTGGTGATCGGCGAAGGCATCCACAACATGAAGTGCGTGCTGACGCCGACCCGCAACGGCCTGGCCTATGCCGGCAGCATCATGGGGCGCGAGATCGTTTACGAAAAAAGCCGGGACAAGGTCAAGGCCGATCTGGACCTGGCCAATCCGAACCTGCGCAAACCCAGGGCGCGCTGAGCTACCGGTAGGCGGAAAAGACCGCGTCCCACAGGTTTCGCACCGCGGCGGATTTTGCCGCGACCTGCTCCGGCGGCACGCGCGCGTACTGTGCGCCGTTCAGGCGCAGCGCGCGCTGCAGGCGCCTGAATTTCCGGTAGGCGCTGCGGCAACCTTCCGCGAGGTCTGCCGGAATGAGCTTGAGGGCAGCGGCCATGCCCAGCAGCGCGATGTTGCCCAGGTTGCGCGTCAGTTCGGGGTGCCGGTGCGAATGCGCGAGCACCAGGAACTGCACCGCGAACTCGATGTCGATCATGCCGCCGCGGTCGTGCTTGAGGTCGAACAGCCCGGAGCGGTTCGGGTGCGCGGCGTGCAGCTTCTCGCGCATCGCGAGCACCTCGCGGGCGAAGCCGGCCGCATCCCGCTCGCGCCGCAGTATTTTTCCCCGGATCCTTTCGAATTCCATGCCGACGGCCCTGTCGCCCGCGCAATAGCGCGCGCGGGTGAGCGCCTGGTGCTCCCAGGGCCAGGCGGCGCGCTCCTGGTATTCCTCGAAGGCGGCGATCGGGGACACCAGCAGGCCGCTCGAGCCCGAGGGTCGCAACTGCAGGTCGGTCTCGAACAGCGTGCCGGCGGAAGTGCGTACGGTGAGCCAGTTGTTGTAGCGCTGCGCGAGGCGCGCGTAGTTCACCGCGGCGCGCTCGTCGGGATCGTCGTAGACGAAGATGATGTCGAGGTCGGAAGCGTAGCCGAGCTCCTTGCCGCCGAGCTTGCCGTATGCGATCACGGCGAAGCGCGGCTGATCGCGGTGCCGGCCGGGGATCTGGCTCCAGCAGACGGCGAGCGAGCATTCAAGCAGGATGTCGGCGAGGCGCGAGAGGTGGTCGGCGAGCACTTCCACTGTAAGCAGTCCCGCGAGGTCCTGCGCGAGCAGCCGGAACAGCTGCGACTGGTGCTGCTCGCGCACCACGTTCATCTGGCGCTCGACGTCGCTGCCTGCCGCCGCGAGCGATGCGCGCAGCCCGAGCTCGAAACCGGGCCAGTCCGGCGCGGCATATAGGAGCCGGTCGTCGAGCAGTTCGTCCAGCAGCAGCGGATGGCGCGTGACGTAGTCGGCCGCCCAGCTGGAGGCGCCGATCATGCGCGTCACGCGCTCCAGCGCCTCGGGCCGCTCGGCGAGCAAGGCGAGATACGCGGCGCGCCCCGCGATCGCTTCCATCAGGTCAACGCCGCGTGTCAGCGTCGCCCCGGGATCGGGCGTCGCCGCCGCCGCGCGCGCGAGCGCGGGGACCAGCGCGTCGACGCGGCGCCTGGACTCGTCGGGCAACTGCGCGTAGCGCTGGCTCGATCGCAGTAAAGCGAGGCGCGGATGGTCAGGCCAGGGCTGGGGCTCGATATCCGCGCCGGGTTCCGCGAACACTGCCTGGAAGTGGCGCGTCACCGCGTTTCGATGCTGGTCGAGTACGCGAAGGAAAGTATCCCAGGCGCCGAAGCCAGCCATTTGCGCCAGCCGCGCGCGATCCTCCGGATCCACGGGCAGTTCATGGGTCTGCGCGTCGTCGACATACTGCAGCCGGTGCTCGACGTTGCGCAGGAAGACATACGCCTCGGCGAGCTCCGTCTTCGCTGTGTCGGGAATCAGCCTTTTCTTCGACAGGAGATCAAGAACCTGCAGCGTCGGCCGGGCGGTGAGCTCGGGATCGCGGCCGCCGCGCACCAGCTGCAGCGCCTGCGCGATGAACTCGATCTCGCGGATGCCGCCGGGACCGAGCTTGACGTGCTCGGCGAGCTCGCGCCGCGCCACGTCGCGCCGCACTTCGGCGTGCAGGCGACGCATCGCCGCCAGCGTCGCGTAGTCGAGATACTTGCGGTAGACGAAGGGCCGCACGATTGCCATGAGTTCGTCGTGGCGAATGCCGGCAACGCCCGAGGGTGTTCCTGCAACGCCTGAGAGCGTTCCTGATATCGGGCGCGCCTTGATCCAGGCGTAGCGCTCCCATTCGCGCCCCTGGGCGACGAAATAGGCTTCGAGCGCATCGAAGCCGCTGACAAGCGGCCCCGAGTCGCCGTAGGGCCTGAGGCGCATGTCGACGCGGAACACGAAGCCGTCCTCGGTGATGTCGTTCAGCAGCGCAATCAGTTTGCGTCCGATGCGCTCGAGTCGCTGCGGATCGCCGGCATCCGGGTGGACGAATACCAGGTCGATGTCGGACGACACGTTCAACTCGCCCCCGCCGAGCTTGCCCATGGCGACGACGATCAGTTCCTCCTCCTTCAGCCAGGCGAGCGCGGCGCGAATAGTGAACTCCGCCAGCGCGCTCATGGTCGAACAGACTTCGGCGAGACGTGCGGCGGGCATGCCCGCGCCGTCCAGGTCGCGCGCCATCGTACGCAGCAGCACGCGCTCGCGCAGGCGCCGCAGCCGTCGCTTGAACGAGACCTCGTCGTCGTCACCCGCGCCCGCAAGCGCCCGCGCCATTTCGGCAGCGCTGAACGGTTCGCGCGCGCCGCGCGCCGTGTCGGTTTCCGCCACCAGTTCCGGATGCGCGGCAAAGCGCTGGATGGCATGGCGCGAAAGGGCGATTTTCCGAATCAGATCCGGCATTTACGGATAAAATGAGGATTGAGGTTGCCAAAGAGGATATAGGAGTCGCAACAGGCGCGATGCGAACCCGGCTCAAAATCCCGCTCAGCAAGCTTCTCCGCGCGCTCGAAGTCCTCGCGTGGACGGCTTACTTCGCTTTCGCGATCGTGTTTCTCGCGCTGCGCTACTGGGTGCTGCCACACGTGGAGCAGTATCGTCCCGACATCGTCGCCGCGATTTCGCGCGCCATCGGCCTGCCGGTGAAGATCGGAACGCTCGCGACCGACTGGCAGGGCCTGCGGCCGCGGCTGTCGATATCCGACGTGCGCGTCTACGACAAGGACGGACGCGAAGCGTTGGTGCTGCCGGTGGTGGAGAACGTGGTGGGATGGCGTTCGCTCATCGCGCGCGAGCTGCGGCTGCATTCCTTCGTCATCGATGGGCCGAAGCTCGCGGTGCGGCGCGACGCGAAAGGCGACCTCTACGTCGCCGGCATCCGCATTTCCGACGACAGGGGCGACGGCAAGCTCGCCGACTGGATCCTGAACCAGAGCGAAATCATTGTTCGCGGCGCCGAGGTCGAATGGCTCGACGAGAGCCGTGAGGCGCCGCCGCTCAAGCTGTCGGCGCTCAATTTCCGCCTGCAGAACGACGGCGATGAGCATGCGGTCGGCTTGTCGGCGCGCCCGCCGCGCGAACTCGGCCCCGGCCTGGAAGTGCGCGCGGCGCTGGACGGCGGCAGCGTCAAACAGCTGGCGACGTGGAACGGGAGCATGTTCGCCGAATTCGGCTACACCGACCTTGCCGGCTGGCGCCCCTGGGTGGACTACCCGCTCGATGTGCGCCGCGGCGAGGGGGCGCTGCGCTTGTGGGCGACGCTCTCCAGCGGCAGGGTCACGCAGGCGACGGCGGACGTCGCCCTGTCGAATGTTTCGGCGCGGCTGGCGAAGGACCTGCCGGTGCTACAGGTGTCCGCGGTGCGCGGCCGGATGTTCGGCAGGGAGACCGTGCGCGGCTACGATTTCGGCGTGCGCAATCTCTCGCTCGCGAGCCCGGGCTCGCCGCAGATGAGCGCCACCAGTTTTCGTGCCGTCTGGGAACCCGCGAGCGAGACCTCGCTCGTGCAGCGCGGCGGGGTCACCGCCAACCTGATCGAACTGGCGCCGCTGGTGCACCTGGCCGAGTTCATGCCGTTTCCCGCCGACCTGAGAAAACTGCTCGCCGAGCTGGCGCCGCAGGGCAACCTGCTGGATCTGAAGTTCGACTGGACCGGGGAGCTCCCGGACCGGGCGAGCTTTACCGCGAAAACCCGGTTTGCCGGCCTGACCATGAACGCGTGGCGCAGCATCCCCGGGTTCACCGGCCTGTCCGGTAATCTAGACGCCACCGAAAGAAAAGGCACGGTCAACCTCGACTCGCGCAAGACCGAACTCGATCTTCCCAAGGTGTTTCCCGAACCTCGCATCCGGCTCGATGCCCTGGAAGGTCAGGTCGCCTGGGAGCGTATCGGCGCGGGTGCGAACGCTGGCGTCGCGGTGCGCCTCGCCAACCTGGGTTTCGCCAACGAAGATCTCGCCGGCTCGGCCTACGGCAGCTACATCTGGAGCGGCGAAGGACGCGGCGTGGCCGATCTCACCGCGCAGCTCAGCCGCGCCGACGGCAAGAGCACGGCACGCTACCTGCCGCTCGGAACGGTGATGGGCGAGCGCGTGCACGACTGGGTCGCGAAGGCGGTGGCCGGCGGGCAGGCGAGTGATGTACGCATGCGGCTGAAGGGCAACCTGGACGATTTCCCTTTCGTCGATCCGGGGAAAGGACAGTTCCAGGTCACCGCCAGGGTTGCGGGCGGGGTGCTCGACTACGCTCCCGGCTGGCCGGGCATCGACGAAATCGAGGCCGACCTGACGTTCGAGCGCGACAGGATCGACATCGTCGGGCGCGGCAGCATCCTGGGCGTGAAGCTCGCCAACGTACACGTGACCCTGCCAAGCATGCGCGACGAGAATCCCCGCCTGCTGATCGACGGCGCAGCCGAGGGGCCGACCACGCTGTTCCTTGAATACATCAAGGAAAGCCCCGTCCGGCGCATGCTGGCCGGGCTCACCGACCCCATGGCCTCGCTCGGCCGCGGCAGGCTGCGCCTGCGCCTCGACCTTGGGCTGCACGACATGGCGACGAGCAAGATCGAAGGCGAGTACCAGTTTTCCGCCAACACCATCACGGTGGATCCGCGGCTGCCACCGATCGAACGTGCCAGCGGCCGCATCAACTTCACCGAAGCCTCGCTCTCGCTCCACGACGTGCGCGGCCAGCTGCTCGGCGACCAGATTCGGCTCTCGGGCGGCACCAAGGCCGACGCCACCGTCGTCGTGGTCGCAGAGGGCAGGGCGACCGTCGACGGCATACGCCCGCTGTTCGACAATCCGTGGCGCAAGCGGCTGTCCGGCAGTTCGCGCTATACCGCCACTGTCACGGTGAAGGAAGGCCGCGCCCACCTCAGCTTCGAGTCTCCTCTCGAGGGCCTTTCGAGCGCGCTGCCGGCGCCTCTGTCGAAGACCGCGGGCGAGACGCTGCCGCTGCACATCGAAGTGTTTCCTGGCGAAGGGCGCGATAGGGTCTCCGTCGCGCTCGGACCGCCGGCCGGACGCATCGTTTCGGCGGAATTCCTGCGCGCCGTTCAGGCCGGACCTGGCACCGTGCAGGGCGGCGCCAACGCCGGCCAGGCCGCGACGATGCAGGTGCTGCGCTCGCTGGTAACCTTCAACCCGCCCCCCGGCGAGACGCCCAGGATTCCGGAACGGCGCGGCATGACGCTGCGCGGAGCGCTGCCGGCGCTCGATCTGGACCGCTGGCTGCCGCTGCTCTCCGAGGGCGGCGCCAGTACGGACGGCGTCAGTTACGAATTCAAGGTCGGCGTGCTCGATGCGCTCGGCAAGCGCATGCGGGCCGTGACTATGCAGGGGGTGACCGAAGGCAACGGCTGGTCGGCGACCATGACCACGGCGGAATTCGCAGGCGACGTGTCGTACCGCTCCGAGGGCGGCGGCAGGCTGGTGGCGCGTTTTTCGCGCTTCTCGCTTCCCGAGGATTCCCCGGGCGCCCGGCCTGGCGAGGAACTGAGGGACCTCCCTGCGGCGGACATCATCGTAGACAACTTCACGCACCGAGGGCGCAAGCTCGGGCGCGTGGAGGTGCAGGCGCGCCACGAGGGCAGCGACTGGCGCATCGACAAGCTCGCGATGACCAATGCAGATTCGGCGCTCACGGGAACCGGCCTGTGGAAGCAGGGCGAAGGCGCGCGCACCTCGCTCGCCTTCAAGCTGGACGTAAGCGACGTCGGCCAGTTCCTCGACCGGATCGGTTCCCCGGACCACGTCAAGGCCGGGCACGGCAAGGTGGAAGGGGCGGTGAACTGGAACGGCGATCCCCTGACGCTCGATTATGCGACGCTGGGCGGCAGCCTGAAGATGCAGGTGGAGGACGGGCAATTCCTGGAGATCGAGCCTGGCGTCGGGAAACTCGTGTCGCTGATGAGCCTGCAGATGTTGCCGCGGCGCCTGACGCTCGATTTCCGCGACGTATTCTCCAAAGGCTTCCAGTTCGACAGCATCGAGAGTTCCATGGCGATCGAGCGCGGCACCATGGCAGTCAAGGAATTCCACATGCACGGGCCGGCCGCCGACGTGCAAATGACCGGCCAGGTGGACCTCTCCCTGGAGACGCAGAACCTGAAGGTCAAGGTGATCCCGCAGTTCGGCGACTCGGCTTCGACGGTCGTGGGGATTCTGAATCCGGTCGTAGGCGTGGCCACGCTGATCGCGGGGCGGATCCTCAAAAATCCGCTCGGGCGGATATTCTCCTACGACTACACGGTGACCGGAACGTGGGCTGATCCGAAAGTGGAAAAAGTGGTGCCCCCGCCGTCGCCGCCGGGCCCGCTGGAGGGGTCCGGAATCTCGAACCGGTAATGGGAACAATTCAGGCAACAATGCGGGGGATAATGCGCTGATGGATGCCGACGTTCTTCTTGCCACTGCCGACGCCTGCCTGCTGGCCCCGTTCGACCTCGAGGGCCGCAAGCTGGCTGCGGTGTTCGGTTCACTAGCCGCGCGCAAGCTCGATTACGCCGACCTTTACTTCCAGTACACGCGTTCCGAGGGCTGGAGCTTGGAAGAGGGCATCGTCAAGTCCGGCAGCTTTTCCATCGAGCAGGGCGTGGGCGTGCGCGCGATCTCGGGAGAGAAGACGGCTTTCGCCTATTCGGACGAAATCAGCTTTTCGGCGCTGCAGGACGCAGCGAAGGCGACGCGGGCCATCGGCAACGCCGGCGGCTCGAAAAGCGGGAAAATCGCCGTGAAGAACAGGGCGCCGCAGCGCTACCAGCCGCTTGACCCGCTGGCATCCCTGAGCGCGGACCAGAAAGTAAAGCTGCTCGAGAAACTCGAGCAGGCGTGCCGCGCCATCGACCCGCGCGTCACGCAGGTCATGGCAAGCCTCGGCGGCGAGTACGAGGTGGTATTGATTTCCCGTTCCGACGGCGTGCTGGCGGCGGATGTGCGCCCGCTGGTGCGGCTTTCTGTGCAGGTGATCGCGGAGGCGAACGGCCGGCGCGAGATGGGTTTTGCGGGCGGCGGCGGGCGCACCGACTATTCGCATTTCACGGACGAGGCCCTGCAAGGCTATGCCGCCCAGGCGGTGGGCCAGGCGCTGGTCAATCTCGAATCGAAACCCGCGCCCGCGGGCACGATGACCGTGGTGCTGGGGCCCGGCTGGCCGGGCATCCTGCTGCACGAGGCGATCGGCCACGGCCTCGAGGGCGATTTCAACCGCAAGGGCAGTTCCGCGTTCTCCGGCAGGCTGGGCGAGCGCGTCGCCGCGCGAGGCGTCACGGTGGTGGATGACGGTACGCTGCCCGACCGGCGCGGCTCGCTCACCGTGGACGACGAAGGCAATCCGACGCGGCGCACCGTGCTGATCGAGGACGGCATCCTGCGCGGCTACATGCAGGACAGCCTGAATGCGCGGCTGATGAAAATGCCGGTCACCGGCAACGCGCGGCGCGAATCGTTCGCGCACATGACCATGCCTCGCATGACCAACACCTACATGCTCGCCGGCGAGCGCGACCCGCATGAAATCATCAGGAGCGTGAAGAAGGGCCTGTACGCCGCCAACTTCGCCGGCGGCCAGGTGGACATCACCAACGGCAAGTTCGTGTTCTCGGCCTCGGAAGCCTACCTGATCGAGAACGGCAAGATCACGCAGCCGGTCAAGGGCGCGACGCTGATCGGCAACGGGCCCGACGCCCTCACGCGTGTCAGCATGATCGGCAACGACATGCGCATGGATGGCGGCCAGGGTACCTGCGGCAAGGAGGGACAGAGCGTGCCCGTGGGCGTGGGACAGCCGACTCTCAAGATCGACGGCCTTACTGTGGGTGGCACGGCTTGAGCGGTTTGCCTTCGAATGAAGTTGAATTTTTCAGGAATGCCGAAGAAATAGCGGCACAAATCCCGGATGGCGCGTTTCTCGGCCTGCCGCCCGATTACTCGATGCCGTCGATGGCGGTGGTACACGCACTGATCCGCCGCAACGCGAAGGACCTGAAACTGCTCGGCGTCCCGGTGCTGGGCCTCTCCGCCGACCTGCTGATCGGCGCGGGCTGCGTCGCGGAGGTCGAATCAAGTGCAGTGTCTCTTGGCGAAGCCGGCCTCGCGCCGCGCTTCACCGAAGCCGCCGAGGGCGGCGAAATCCTGGTTCGCGACGCCACCTGCCCAGCTATCCACACCGGATTGCAGGCGACGGAAAAGGGCGTGCCGTTCATGCCTTTGCGCGGGGTGCTGGGTTCCGATCTCCTGAAGCGCAGAAAAGAATGGCAAGTCATCGAAAACCCCCTGCAGGAGAATGACCAGATCCTGATCGTTCCCGCCATCCAGCCCGACGTCGCGCTGTTCCACGCGCGCTGGGCGGACGAGGCGGGCAACGCCTGGGTCGGCCGGCGCAAGGAACTGGCAACCATCGCGCACGCCTCCCGCCGGTGTTTCGTCACCTATGAGGAAATGCGGCCAGGCGACATGCTCGAAGACGAACTGCTCGCGCCGGGCGTGTTGTCGTCCGTGTACGTCAGCGGCGTAGCGCAGGCCGAGCGGGGCGCGTGGCCGCTATCGGTCGCCGAACTGTACGGCATTGATGACGCACACTTGACCCTGTACGCCAAGACTGCGAAAACGAAGGAAGGCTTCCGGGACTACCTGGAAGAGTTCGTGTGGCACCGTACGCCAAAGAAGAACTCCTCGCCTGCGCTCTCGCGCGGCTGATCGGCGACGCGGGCCACGTCGCCGTGGGCGCGGCCTCGCCGATCCCTGCGACGGCCGCTTTTTTCTCGAAAGCTTCCTACAACAAGAAGCTGAGGATTTCCCTGCTGCACAAGCGCGCCGGCAATCCGTTCACCGAAGGCTCGCGCGAGCTCTTCGATCTTGCCGGGCAGGGCCGCATCGATGTGTTTTTCCTTGGCGGCGCGCAGATCGACGGCGACGCAAACATCAACCTGGTGCAGGCCGAGGACAAGCGCTTTCCCGGCTCCTTCGGTTCGGCGTTCATGTATTTCGCCGCCGGCCGGACGATTCTCTTCCGCGAGGAGCATTCGAAGCGCGTACTGGTGCCGAAGGTGGATTTCATTTCCGCGCCCGGCTGGAGTGCGCCGGAAGTGGAGCGCCGCGGCGGGCCGCAGGCCCTGCTCACGGGCAAGGCATTGTTTGCGTGGCAGAAGGACGAGCGCCGCTTCCGGCTGGAGAGCGTCCATCCGGGGACTTCCCTCGAGGAAATCCTGGATTCGACCGGTTTTGAATTCGATCGCGGTCCGGACGCAAAGGTAACCCCAGTGCCGTCGGCCGGGGAGCTGGCGCTGCTGCGGAGCGCCGTTGCAAGTCAAATCGCGGCGAACTATCCTGATTTCGCACAGCGCGTCTGGCCTTGATTTTCCGTCCGTCTTGGGATTAAGTTTCGCTAGGCGCTGTTGATCGAAAGAAGAGGCGTTGACCGAAACTTTTGAGGGAGGCATCCAAATGATCCGACTGTCCATTAACGGCAAGACTTACGATATCGATGTCGAACCGGAAACCCCGCTGCTGTGGGTGATCCGGGAGCAGGCCGGCCTGACCGGCACCAAGTACGGCTGCGGCATCGCCCAGTGCGGCGCCTGCACGGTTCACCTGGACGGCGTGCCGATGCGCTCCTGTGGGATTCCCGTCAGCGCCGCGGTCGGCAAGAAAATCGCCACCATCGAAGGCCTGGCGGCGAACGGCAAGCTCAACAAGGTGCAGCAGGCCTGGCTCGCGCACGACGTGCCGCAATGCGGCTACTGCCAGTCCGGCATGATCATGGCGGCGACAGCGCTGCTGCAGAAAACGCCGGATCCGACCGACGCGCAGATCGACGCGGCGATCACCAACATCTGCCGCTGCGGCACCTTCCAGCAGGTGCGCGAAGCGATCCACGCGGCCGCCAAGGCATAGGGAGAAAACCATGAACCATGCTCCCCGGATTTCCCGCCGTACCTTCATCGTCACCAGCGCCGCCGTCGGCGGCGGGTTGGCGATCGGCATCAACCCCTTCGGCGGCAGCGCCGTGGTGCGCGCCGCGGACGGCTCGCCCGAGATCGGCGCCTGGGTGGTGATCCGCCCGGACGACACCGTCGTGATACGCATCGCGCGCTCGGAGATGGGCCAGGGCTCGCTTACCGGCCTCGCGCAGATGGTGGCCGAGGAACTCGAGTGCAATTGGAGCAAGGTCACCTGGGAATATCCGACCCCGGGCACCAACGTCGCGCGCAAGCGGATCTGGGGCGATTTCGGCACCGGCGGCAGCCGCGGCATCCGCACCTCGCAGGATTACGTGCGCAAGGGCGGCGCGGCGGCGCGCATCATGCTCGTCCAGGCGGCGGCCGACGAGTGGAAAGTGCCGGCCGCGGAATGCACGGTGTCCAACGGCGTGATCACGCACAAGGCCTCGGGCAAGAAGACGACCTACGGCAAGGTGGCCGAGGCCGCGGCGAAGCTCGAGGTGCCGAAGGACGTGCCGCTCAAGGACCCGAAGGACTGGAAAATCATCGGCAAGCCCTTGAAGCGGCTGGACACCCCCGACAAGCTCACCGGCAAGCAGGTCTATGGCGCCGACCTGAAGATGCCGGGCATGCTGAATGCGGCGATCAAGGCCTCTCCGGTATTCGGCGGCAAGGTGAAAAGCGTGGATCCGGCGAAGGCCGAAGGCATGCGCGGCGTGAAGAAGGTGGTGCGTGTGCGCGACAACGCGGTGGCGGTGGTCGCCGACACCTGGTGGCACGCCAAGACCGCGCTCGACGCGGTGCAGATCGAATGGGACAACGGCGGTAGCGGCAAGGTCACCAGCGCCAGCATCGACGCGATCCTCAAGGACGGGCTCGATGCGACCGACACCTTCGTCCACAACAAGAACGGCGATTCCAAAGCCGCCATCGCCGGCGCGGCGAAGAAGATCGAGGCGGTCTACGACTATCCGTACCAGAACCACGCCTGCATGGAGCCGATGAACGCCACCGCGCTCTACACTGCCGACCGCTGCACGGTCTGGTGCCCGACGCAGAACGGCGAGGCCGCGCTCGCGGCCACCGCCGAAGCCTCGGGGCTGCCGGTGGCGAATTGCGACGTGCAGAAGGTGCACCTGGGCGGCGGCTTCGGACGGCGCGGCATGACCGACTACGTCGGCCAGGCGGTGCTGATCGCCAAGGAGATGCCGGGTACGCCCGTGAAGCTGCTCTGGTCGCGCGAGGAGGACATGGCGCAGGGGCGCTACCACCCGGTGATGAAGGCGCGGCTGACCGGCGGGCTGGATGCCAACGGCAACCTGGCGGGATTGGAGATCCGCCTGTCGGGGCAGTCGATCCTGGCTTCAGCGCGGCCGGAAGGCCTGGACAAGGGCAAGGACCCGTTCACTTTCCAGGGCTACTGGCCGACCGGCGAGCATTCGCTCGAGTACAGCATCGCCAACCTGACGATCGACCATGCGATGCGCAACCCGCACGTGCCGCCGGGATTCTGGCGCGGCGTGAACATCAACCAGAACGCGATCTTCCTCGAGTGCTTCATGGATGAACTCGCGCTCGCGGCCGGCATGGATGCGCTCGAATTCCGCCGGAAGCTGATGGCCGACCGCCCGAAGTCGCTCGCCGTGCTGAACGCAGTTGCGGAAAAAGGCGGCTGGGGCAAGAAGGCCCCCGCCGGGCGCAGCCGCGGCCTCGCGCACTTCCGGGCTTTCGGCAGCTACGTCGCGGCGCTGGCCGAGATCTCGGTCAAGGACGGCACCAAGATCAAGGTGCACAAGATCGTCGCCGCCACCGACACCGGCTACGCGGTCAACCCGGCGCAGATCGAGCGCCAGATCGCGGGCTCCTTCGTCTACGGCCTCTCGGCGCTGTTCATGGAGGAGTGCACGGTGAAGGACGGTGCGATCGTGCAGTCGAACTTCCACGACTACAACTCGATGCGCATCGCGCAGATGCCGCAGGTCGAATCCCACATCATGCCCTCGGGCGGTTTCTGGGGTGGTGTGGGCGAGCCCACCATCTGCGTCGCGGCGCCGGCGGTGCTGAACGCGTACGCCGCCGCCACCGGCAAGCGGATCCGCTCGTTTCCGCTCAAGAACCATGGCATAGAGATGGTGTGAAGGGGTTTGTTTTCGCACTGCTATGCGTTCTTTCCGGAAGCGCACTATCGGACGATGAAATACGGGCCGCGCTGTCCGGCGCCAAGGGCGATCCCGGGCGGGGCCGGGCGATCGTGGTCAACCGGCAGCTGGGGCTGTGCCTGCTCTGTCACAGCGGTCCGTTCCCCGAGGAGCGGTTCCAGGGCACGATCGGGCCGCAGCTAAATGGAATCGGCGCGCGCTTGTCGGAAGGCCAGATCCGGCTCAGGATCGTCGATCCCGGCCGGCTCAATCCGGCGACCATCATGCCGGCCTATTTCCGCAGCGAGGGCCTGACGCGCGTCGCACCGGGTTTCCGCGGCAAGCCCGTGCTGACCGCGCAACAGATCGAGGACGTGGTGGCTTTCCTGAGCTCTCTGAAATGACGACCCGGAGGGATTTCCTCGTTCTCGCCTGCGGCCTCGCTGCCGGGGCTGCGCATGCCACGGAGGACGCGATGCAGGAGGCGGTCCGCAAGGTGACGGGCGGCAAGCCGCTGCGCAAAGGGAGGGTCAAGCTCGATGTCCCGCCGCTGATCGAGAACGGCAATTCGGTGGTGATGACGGTCACGGTGGACAGCCCGATGACGCCGGCCGATCACGTGACGGCGATCCACCTGTTCGCCCCGAGGAATCCGCTGCCCAACATGGTGAGCGCTTATCTCACACTGCGGGCGGGACGGGCGAAGGTCATGACCCGGACGCGCGTGGCGGACAGCCAGACGCTGCTGGCCGTCGCCGCCCTGAGCGACGGCAGCTTCTGGTCCGACAGCGTCGAGGTCGTGGTCACGCTCGCCGCCTGCACGGAAGAGGTGAAATAAAAATGGCCGGGGAGGAGCGCTGAACATGGCGCGTACGATCGTCAACGTTCCCCCGAAGGCGCAGCGGGGACAGATCATCGAGATCAAGGCGCTGATCGGCCACGTCATGGAAACGG
>Ga0070731_10001621_pt1 | contig 22859 bp, 18 predicted proteins | sample Coa_R1_2_FD_66448 | JGI IMG/M metagenome (GOLD analysis project Ga0070731, IMG submission 66448) | Surface soil microbial communities from Centralia Pennsylvania, which are recovering from an underground coalmine fire - Coalmine... | ecosystem: Environmental > Terrestrial > Soil > Unclassified ... | reverse complement strand
CTTTCTAAAGTTAGCATTATTTTGTTCATCATCTCTTCAACTTCCTGGTCAGTCATTGTTTTTTCTTTATCCACAAAATTAAAACTTAATGCCAGGGATTTCTTGCCAAGTCCCAGTTTTTCACTTTCGAAAATGTCAAAGAGCTGAACGTCCTGCAATTTATTTAAATGAAGATTGCGGATTAGTTTTTCTGCATCGGCATATGGCAAAGACGCATCAACAACAATTGCCAGATCCCTGTGAACCGGAAGTTGTTTGGGCAGTTCGTTGAATTCAATTTTATTTTTTTCAGAAAGGGCGGCCAACAGATCCCAGTGAAAATCAGCATAGAAAACGGGTTGTTTAATATGGAAGGATTGTAATACTTTTTGTGTGACAGCGCCGATTTGTAAAACAGTTTGCCTGTTTATTTTACAGGAAAGCTGGTGGGTAAATTTATTGTTTTCCGTAATCACGAACTCAGGTGTTTGCACCTTTGACAGCATGAAAATTTTTTCACAAACCCCTTTCAAATAATATATATCTGCCTTCATTGATTTTGATTTCCATGAGTTTGCCGTCATTGCGCCGGTTATAAATAAACACAAATGTTCATCTTCAGCATATCTTCCGACCCCGGGCGTGTTATAGGTTTTTCCAAACTCATAAAAACAAAGATCATTATGCTTCCGGTTAAGGTTGTACGCGATTGACTCAAGTCCTGTTTCGAGCATAGAAGGCCGCATAATATTTAATTCCGCGCTGAGGTTATTGATCATCTTTACCGCATCAGCCAATTCGGCTTCTTCAAAATATGCGCTGTTGGTAATGGAGTTGGTAAGAATTTCGTTGAATCCGACAGCGGATAAATAATTGCTAATTTTTTCTTTATAGGAAGCTTTGCCGGCATTGGGTTCTGTTGACGGTGAAATAGAAATGGTTGCGGGAATTTCAATATTATCCAATCCGTCGATGCGCATGATTTCTTCAACGATATCTGCAGGCAAGGTAATATCAGGTTTATGATAAGGCGCCAAAATATGCAGTTCGTCCGTGGCATCTCCTGTAATGTCAAAACCAAGACTCAGCAATATTTGTTTTACAGATTCCGGGTGGTAATTTTTCCCGGATAACTTTTTCAGGTACGAATAGGTAAGAATGATCCTTTGTTTTTCCCTGGGATGGGGATATACATCAACAATGTCCGATGCAATTTCACCACCGGCAATTTCTTTAATCAATGACGCGGCTCTTTGCAGCACATGAACGGTGTTTGAAATATCAATTCCTTTTTCGAAACGACTTGCAGCATCGGTTCTTAATCCATGCCTTACGGCGGACTTGCGGATATCCGCGGGATTGAAATAGGCGCTTTCTAAAAAAATATTTTTTGTTGCAGGACCTATGCCGCTTGCCAACCCGCCAAATACCCCTGCTATGCAAATCGGTCCATCGGCGTCACAAATCATCAGGTCTTCCGAACTCAATATTCTTTTTTTACCGTCCAATGTGGTAAAGGGGGTTCCTTGGGGTAAATTTTTCACCATTATTTTCTTACCATGTAATTCATCCGCATCAAATGCATGCAAAGGTTGCCCGGTTTCATGCAAAACAAAATTTGTGATGTCGACTATATTATTTATCGGCCGAACGCCAACTGCATTTAATCTATCCTGCATCCATTTCGGCGATTCTTTGATGATGATGTCATTTATGCTCAGGCCTGAATACCGCTGACAGGCAATTTCATTTTCGATACTAACGGAAATGGGTATGCTATTGCCATCGATGGCCACATTATCTGCATAAGGATATTTTGGTGTTAATTCTACTTTTTCATGATGAGATAAATATGAACAAACATCGCGTGCAACACCGATATGGCTCATGGCATCCATGTGATTTGGCGTCAGACCTATTTCAAATACATAATCTTTATATGGTTTGAAAAAATCGGCAACCGCCGAACCGGTTTCGATGTTTTCAGGGAGAATCAAAATACCTGCGTGATTTTCACTCATCCCGATCTCATCTTCAGCGCAAATCATACCATAACTTTCAATACCCCTGATCTTTGCAACCTGAAGGGTGATCGGATCGTGGCTGATTGGAAAAATAGTAACCCCGGGTTTTGCAACAATCACTTTTTGACCGACTGCAACATTTGGCGCGCCGCAAACAATTGCCAAAGGTTTTTCTTCTCCTACATTTACTGTGGTAAGTTTTAGCTTGTCAGCATTTGGATGTTTCTCACAAGTCAGCACCTGACCAACAATTAATCCTTTTAAGCTTCCTTTAATTGATTCGTATTCTTCCAAACCTTCCACTTCAAGCCCGACGGAAGTCAAAATCCTGGATAGCTGTTCAGGATCAATGTTTACCGGCAAATATTCGCAAAGCCAATTATAGCTGATGGTCATTAATTAATTTATTTTTCTGGTGTGCAAAGATAGTTTTTTCAGCGCATGCGAAAGGTCGAAAATTCCACCCGGATAAAACGTGAAATCATGTAAATAAACAAAAGTTAAAGGCTCATCTGCCATTATACTTATTCGTTATGCCGGAGTCTGAATAAGAGTTTACTCACTAAAAATGTTGAAGGATGAAAAAAATTATACTCAGCGGATTGATTGTTGCTGCGATTCCATTAACCGGTTTTACCAGCTACAGCCGGAATGCGTCGCCAGATCAATGCGTGAATGATCCGAGCACTCATGATGGTTTCGCTGATGGATGTTTCTTGTCGTTCATTATAATATTGTGAACGATTTTCTGTTTTAGTTGAATAATCATTTTTAGCACGAAATATCAGTATTTTTGACCAACTCAAAGTTTAATTTATGAAAAAACACCACCTTGCAATTGTTGCAATCACCCTTGCGTTCATCAGTTGCGGACCAGTATATGTAGTGCAAAATACACCGGCTCCTGCTCCCCAGGAGGAAACCCCTGAAATAACTTATCAAACATTTTATGATGACCTCAGCCCCTATGGTCAATGGATAGATTATCCCGAATACGGTTATGTGTGGATGCCCAATGCGGGTCCGGACTTCAGACCGTATGCGACAAACGGTCAATGGGTATATACAAATGATGGATGGGCCTGGTCCTCCGGATACAACTGGGGCTGGGCGACATTTCACTACGGAAGGTGGTTTTTCGATGCCAACTATGGGTGGATGTGGATTCCCGGTTATCAGTGGGCACCTGCCTGGGTGAGCTGGAGGCAAAGCCCTGATTATTATGGCTGGGCTCCGCTAGGGCCCCGTGTAAATGTCGATGTTGCGGTGTCTTCCTACAACCCCCCCAGCAATTATTGGTGCTTCGTGCCGCATCAATATGTTTCGAGTCCTTCGGTAAGCAATTATTATGTGAATGAATCAAGAAACACAACAATTATTAACAACACAACAATCATTAATAATAATTATACCCTCAATAATACAACCATCAATAACAATCGCACAACGGTTAACAATAACATCCGAAATAATTTTGTGGCTGGTCCGGATCCGCGCGAAGTATCCCGCTTTACGGGTGCTACAATAACGCCGGCAGTTATCCGTCAGTCCACCTCGCATTCCGAACGCTTTAATAACGGACAATTGGAAATTTATCATCCAAAGGTAAATGGGAACGCAGCTGGCAACAACAACACAACCAATAATGCGCAGCAACAGCAGCGGGTTGCGCCTACCCATTTTGTTCCCCTGAGTAATGCCAGACCAATGATTAACAAACCGGCAAACAATACAAACAATAACCCCGCAAATACGAATAGCAACCCCAACCGGCCGAACAACAATGCCAGTCAAGAGCCGGCAAATAATACAAACAATAACCCCGCAAATACAAATAACAATCCCAATCGGCCGAACAACAATGCCAATCAGCAACCGGCAAACAATACAAACAATAACCCGGCAAATACAAATAACAATCCCAATCGGCCGAACAACAATGCCAATCAGCAGCCGGCAAACAATACAAACAATAACCCGGCAAACTCAAATAACCCAAACAGAAACAGCAACCAGAACCAGCAGCCGGTAAATAATGCGAATCCCAATAATGGTTCAGGCAACAGAAATCAAAATAACAAACCGGCAAGTAACCAGACTCAGCAGAACACTCAAAACAATAATGGCAATAACCCCAATAAAAATAATCGGTTCAATCGCCAGCAACAGGATTCAAGCAAGCGGGCTAATAAAAACAGTAAAGCACCAAAGGATAATCCAAAAGATCAGCACAACTAGTACTAAAAAAGAATTTTTGGTTTTTAAACAGCCCGCAAATGCAGCGGGCTGTTGCGTTTTAAGGAAATACCAGTTTTTTAAAACGCCGCAAAGTGCATTCTGTTATCTCGCCAACCTGACAAAATATTTTTGTGATTTCTTTTTGCACAGAATGTGTTCATTTAAAAAAGAAAAATGGGAAAAACTTTTTTAAATTGTGGAAAGATTAATGAAGAAAGTGCAAAAGCATTGTTTTAGTATGTATAACCATGTAGATTTCTTTAGAAGAAATAAATAAAAGAAAAAATTTGCTTGAACGAAAAATACATTTTTATATTCGCCATCCTGACTCACGGGTAACATTTCGTTCACAGTGCCGTAACATTTTCTTAATATAGAGCTGAACACTAACCCCAACGAGCCTGGTTAAAAATTTTTGACGATTTAACCATGTGGGAATTTCGTCTGTGGTAAGGAAGGAAAATGAATAATCGCGGGAAATGGTCTGTGAAAAGAGCAGGCAGAGGACAAATGGTGAATATTGAAAGCGAAAACAGAGAAAATGATGATGAAGCGCACATGAATGACAGTTCCCGGGCGTCCTGTGAATTGTGCATGCAGTGTAAGGATGCCCGTGAGGGATAATAAACGACCGGAACAAAAATATTTTTTAATTTCTTTTGACGACTTTATTTAGATGGAGATTACTAACCTCACCGACCGGAAACAAAGACGCAGGTCTATTGACCCGAACACTATGGTTTATGGCAAATTGCCACCCCAGGCTAAAGACCTGGAAGAGGCTGTTTTGGGGGCGATAATGCTTGAACAAAGCGCGTTTGATACCGTTGCGGAAATATTGAAGCCGGAGCATTTTTATGTGGAGAGTCATCAGCTGATCTTTAAATCCATGCAATCACTGACGCAAAAAAGTCAGCCGATCGATATTTTAACGGTTTCCGAAGAATTAAAATTTTCAGGGAACCTTGAAAAAGTCGGGGGTGCTTATGTTGTTACTCGGCTTACCAATGCCGTTGTTTCCGCGGCCAATATTGAAGCACATTCACGCATTGTTTTGCAAAAATTTATTCAGAGAGAACTGATTCGCATCAGCGGAGAAATAATTGGTGACGCCTATGAGGACAGCACCGATGTTTTTGATCTGCTTGATGACGCGGAAAGCAAATTGTTTGAAATTACCAACAATCACCTTCGCAAAAATTTTGACAGCATTGATACCGTCCTTGTAAAAACCATTCAGCGCATTGAAGACCTTAGAAATAAGAATGAAGATGTAACCGGCGTGCCTACGGGTTTTCCATCACTCGATCACATTACTTATGGCTGGCAGCCGACAGATTTGATCGTGCTTGCTGCAAGGCCTTCAGTGGGTAAAACGGCATTTGCATTAAATCTGGCGCGGCATGCGGCCCTGCATCCGACGAAAGCAACACCTGTCGTATTTTTTAGTCTGGAAATGAGCGCGGGACAATTGGTGCAAAGGATTTTATCTGCCGAAAGTGAAATATGGTTGGAAAAAATTGCACGCGGAAGATTGCAGGAACATGAAATGAAACAATTGTATGCAAAAGGAATTCAGCGGTTAGCGCAGGCGCCAATTTTTATTGATGATACGGCTGCACTGAATATTTTTGAATTGCGTGCGAAGTGCCGAAGGCTGAAAAACAAACACAATGTCGGATTGATTATTATTGATTATTTGCAATTGATGAGTGGTACGGGCGAAAACAGGAATACCAATCGTGAACAGGAAATAAGCCGAATATCCAGAGATCTGAAAGGATTGGCCAAAGAATTACAGGTTCCGATCATTGCCCTTTCGCAATTAAGCAGAGAAGTGGAAAAAAGGAAAGAAGGAAGCAAGATGCCGCAGCTTAGCGATCTGCGTGAATCCGGGGCGATCGAGCAGGATGCAGATATGGTTATGTTCTTATATCGCCCGGAATATTATGACATCACAACAAACGAGCACGGAGAAAATAACAAAGGTGAAACGCATGTTCGTATCGCCAAACATCGTAACGGTTCGCTGGAGACAATTAAACTCAAAGCCCTGTTGCACATCCAGAAATTTATTGAAGAGGATGGATCCAGTTTTGGGGGATTGCCCCAGGGAAACTGGAAGCCCGTCCAGGGTGATGACAGTGGTGGCGCGAAATTATACATACAAGCCGGGAGTAAAATGAACGATCTGCCCGATGGCGATGATGAAGAAACCCCGTTTTAAAAACTTCTATAGTTTTTTGTTGTGAATGGTGAGGCAAGACTCAGGGTGTAAATATAATTACCTGGTGTTTAGCGATGATGTGGTCCCCAAGTACCGTAAATCTTGCCTTTGCCAATCAAAAAGTATGGAAGTACCATTTTTTTACACGCAGACTGCCGGTGATGTTCATGAGCTGATAACACTTGATGAAGACAACTCAAAGCACATTATCCAGGTGTCGCGGATGAAGGTAGATCAACCTTTGCTGTTGACTGACGGAAGAGGAAATTTAATTAGCGGTACGATTGCTGAGGGGCACAAAAAAAAATGTGTGGTGAAGGTACTGGAGACAAAGTACAAGGCACAGCGATCAAGAAAAACATCTATTGCCATTTCTTTACTAAAAAACCCAAACCGCTTCGAATGGTTTTTAGAAAAATCAACCGAGCTTGGCATTACTGAAATTATTCCGATCACCTGCAAACGAACGGAAAAATTGCACTTTCGTTCAGACAGGATGAGAAATATTTTAATAAGCGCCATGTTGCAATCTCAACAGGTTTGGTTACCTGAACTGCAGCATCCAACCGATCTTGAAAAAATTATTTCCGAAGCTCATCATGCACAAAAATTCATCGCCCATTGCGCCGACGATGCAAAAATTGATCTGGCTGAAGCGATAAATTCTGCTACAGATTCCCAAATTATTTTGATTGGTCCGGAAGGAGATTTTACCGACGACGAAATTGATCAGGCAAAAAAAAATCATTTCCTTCCGGTTACTTTAGGGGAAACAAGATTAAGAACAGAAACGGCCGGAATCGTAGCTGCTGCTTTGTTGACAAGATAGGCGTGAACCAGGACCAGGACGATTCGATTCGCTGCAACAAAAGATTGATTCATTTCATCTCCGCAGGAATGAGGATTCACCCATCAGGTATTTTGCCTGTGCTGCATTGAAATTTTTTTTGCACAACGCAATTTTTTTTATCCCTTCGAGTTATTAAAAAAACAAAAACACCCTATCGAAATCAACTTTACGCTGAACACTTTTTGCTGACCTTTGAAAATAGTTTTTATGAAACGGTTCATCGTATTGTTACTGGTACTTTCCATGGGAAAATTACAGGCGCAGTTTGCTGAGAACAGCGCAACACTTAAGGCAGGTGTCGGGTATACACACGATTTTCCCGGTCTGAACGGATACACGGGATTGGTCGAATATATATCCCCGGCAGTATCAAGCCTGCAGGGTGCCATGGGTATAAAACACGCGGACATCACCGGTTTTCCCAGAACGAGTTCCGTGCAGGAATATACAAAAGCAACTACATTAGATCTCAATTTATACTGGCTTCCGCTGCAATCGGAAAATGAATTGTTCCGTGTAGGTTTGGGATATTCATTTTCTTTTTACCACATCAACAGGGCATACCCGCTGGTAGTCAGCGATAATGGCACAAAAACAATTGCTTTTTCATCGCAGCAAACAGTTGGAAAAACCCGGGGCATCAATTTGATCGCTGATTATGAATATAAGATTCCGGCTACAATAATTTCAGTCGGCTTGCGCGCCGCATTGTATAAAGCGTACACACGAACTTATTTCTTTGGTCCCATGCTTGGATTTCAGCTGTAAGCGGATATTTCCGGATTCCTCAAATTTGCTTCAGGATATTTTTTACGATCGAAGGTCCCTGATAAATAAAGCCAGTCCACACCTGCAGCAATGAGGCCCCCGCGTTTAATTTTTCTTTTGCATCATCGGCGGTAAAGATTCCGCCTGAAGCAATTAAAGTGAGCGATCCGGTTGATTTTTCATGAATATATTTGAGCACCTGGGTGGATTTCTCTTTTAATGGTGCTCCGCTTAGACCGCCTGCACCAGCTTTTACACTTTTCAGTTTTGATTTTTCACTCAGGTTTTCACGACTGATTGTTGTATTGGTTACGATCAATCCTTCAAGTTTTATTTCTTTTGCAAGATCGATCACATCATCAATCTGTTTCCAGCTAAGATCCGGCGCAATTTTTAACAATAAAGGTTTTGGATTTTTCTGTTCGCGATTGAATTGCTGAAGATTCAAAAAAATTTTTTTCAACGAATCCTTTTCCTGAAGCTCTCTGAGTCCTGGCGTATTCGGGGAACTTACATTCACAACAAAATAGTCTACGCAATCAAACAATTCACGAAAACAAATATCATAATCTTTCCAGGCTTCTTCGTTTGGAGTTGTTTTGTTCTTGCCAATGTTCCCACCAACAATAAGCCGGTCGCCGGTTATTGACTCCTGGCCGATTTTCCATTTTTTTAATCTTTGGGCAATCACTTGTACGCCATCATTATTAAATCCCATTCGATTGATGAGCGCCTGATCTTTTTTTAAACGAAATAATCTTGGTTTGTCATTTCCGGTCTGCGGCAACGGTGTCACTGTTCCGATTTCTACGAACCCGAAACCAAGGGTTTCCAGTTCAGTTAAATAAAGTGCGTTCTTATCAAAACCTGCGCCGAGTCCGACGATATTTTTGAATGGGAGTTTGAATGGTGCGCGTTGGGTGTGGGATGCCGGCCTATATTGTTTTGTAATGATTTTCCTGAATACCGGTATTTTACACACAAGCGTCAAAGTCTTCATGGAAAAATAATGCGCGGATTCAGGGGGAAATAAAAATAAAATATTGCGAAGCAGTTTGTACATAAACTGCGCGAAGATACATCAGTTTTAACGCAAGGAGTTTCCATTAGTAAACGAAAAATTTTATCTTTGCCTGGAAAGTTGCATAGACAACTAAACCCCTTTTCCCGGAAGGGGCAAAGCCCGGATCACCACCCTTCGGGAAGGGTAAATTAAATTTTTTTTATGCAGGAAGCTTATATCGTTGCCGGTTATCGCACAGCAGTCGGAAAGTCAAAACGTGGAGGTTTTCGATTTTATCGTCCGGATGATTTAGCCGTGACCGTTATACAAGGATTGCTCGCATCTGTTCCCCAACTCGATCCAAAAAATGTGGATGACGTCATTGTCGGTAACGCTGTGCCGGAGGCTGAGCAGGGGTTACAGGTCGGTCGGATTATTGCTGCGCGGGCGGTTGGAATTCACGCGCCGGGTGTTACGGTAAATCGATATTGTGCGAGTGGTTTGGAAACAATTGCCATCGCCACGGCAAAAATACGGACGGGTATGGCGGATTGCATCATCGCGGGCGGTACCGAGAGCATGTCGATGGTGCCGACTGCCGGATGGAAAACTGTTCCTGCCTACTCCATCGCCTCCGAAGAGCCGGATTATTACCTGAGCATGGGGTTGACCGCTGAAGCGGTAGCCAAAGAATATCAGGTTACGCGCGAAGACCAGGATGAATTTTCTTTGAAGTCACATCAAAAAGCGCTCAACGCAATCAAGAATGGATATTTTAAAGATGGCATCATGCCCATCAATGTTGATGAGGTGTACGTGGATGCCAAAGGTAAAAAGCAGACCAGAAACTTTGTCGTGGATAGCGATGAAGGTCCGCGCGCGGATACCTCCCTGGCTGCGTTGGCAAAGCTGAAGCCTGTATTTGCCGCTGGTGGAAGTGTAACTGCCGGCAACTCTTCGCAAACCAGTGATGGTGCAGCTTTCGTCATGGTCATGGGTGAGAAGATGATGAATGAACTTGGGTTAAAACCAATTGCACGTCTGGTAGCCTGCGTGAGCGCGGGCGTGCATCCGCGCATTATGGGAATCGGTCCTGTTGAAGCCGTACCCAAAGTGTTGAAGCGGGCAGGGATGAATCTGGCCCAAATTGATTTGGTGGAATTGAATGAAGCGTTTGCGTCGCAGGCCCTGGCCGTGATCAGAAAATTAGAATTGAATCCCGACATCGTAAACATAAACGGAGGCGCCATTGCGTTGGGTCATCCCCTGGGCTGTACCGGTTGCAAACTCACCATCCAAATCACCCAGGATATGAAACGTCTTGATAAAAAATACGGTATCGTTACGGCCTGTGTCGGAGGCGGACAGGGAATTGCAGGGATTATTGAAAATGTGAATTGAGTTTTTTGTTTCCGGCCGGCTTCAGGTATTTTACGTGGTGATTGCTGGCTGTCTTTCTTTTCACATTAACACAATAAAAGCAGGTTATTTCCTAAAAAAAACTAATTTGCAACATCGTAGCAAATTGAGTTGGCAAAAGATCAATCCATAACAAAGATTTTAGCGGCATTCATGCTGGGTGTGTTTGCATTCAGCGTAACCCCAAAATTATTACTGCATAATCTTATTGCCAATCACCAGGACACACCGGTGAAAAGCAGTGCAAACCCCAACGCTCAATTGAATATCGCGGGGTTTAATTGCGGATGCGACAACCTTGTTGTCGAGTCTCCTTTTGTAGAGCATTCCATCAGCTCGGATATCGATGCCCCCAAAATTTTTTCAGCACATATCGTTGCAGAAGTAAATCGTTTTATTTCTGTCAATGAATTTTACTTCGAACTTCGCGGCCCTCCTTCACTGGCATAATATTTCCTTTCCGGATTAATGATCCTGCCTGGAGAAATCAGGCGACAATCTATTAACCCATAGCAAGCGTCAAAAAAATCAGCATTTAAAAATCATTTATGAAGGGGCACAAAATCTATCAATCAATATTTCTTCTTTCCATTATATTTTTTTCAGAAAAAATTTCTGCGCAGGATTCACTTATGCAAAGAGCTCCGGCAGTTCGCGCAGGAAATGGTGGTTCATTGTCAGGAAGAATTATTTCCAACAATAAATCCCAGGCAGTTGCAGGCGCATCCGTTTTCATTGCGGATTTGAAGCTTGGCGCAATTGCCGATTCAAATGGCAATTATTTTTTTAAACAATTGCCTACAGGTTCATATCTTATTGAGGTGCAATCCATAGGTTACAAGACTTTAACGAAAAATGTTTTGATCAAAGGCACTACCACAGCGGATTTCCAATTGGCTGATGAATACGTTGAAGAAAGCCCCGTGGTTGTAACCGGTTTATCAAAAGCTACGCAAATTAAAAGAAGCCCTGTTCCGATTGTTGCCGTAAGCCACGATTATATCGAAACAAACCTGAGCACAAATATTATCGATGCCATTTCAAAAGTGCCCGGAGTTTCTGCTGTTACAACCGGACCAAATGTTTCCAAACCATTTATTCGCGGGCTTGGTTACAATCGTGTGCTGACGTTATTTGATGGGGTCAGGCAAGAAGGCCAGCAGTGGGGGGATGAACACGGCATTGAAGTTGATCAATATGGGATTGACCGGGTGGAAGTGATCAAAGGCCCTGCAAGTTTAACATACGGTTCCGATGCATTAGCCGGTGTTGTAAATTTAATTCCGACCCAGCCTGCACAGGAAGGAAAAATGATTGGAGATGTTACTGCGGAATATCAGACCAACAACAGAATGTTCGGCGGTTCGGCAATGATTGGCGCTACAAAAAATGGGTTTGAATGGATGGCGCGACTCTCTCACAAAGAGGCAACGAATTATGAGAACAAAATTGATGGCAGGGTGTATAATACGGCGTTCAATGAAACAGATGCAAATGTTTCGCTGGGGTTGCATCGCAGCTGGGGTTACTCGCATCTTAATCTTTCCTTGTTTGATGACTTACAGGAGATTCCGGATGGCAGCAGAAATTCCGGAGGACAATTCACTTATCAAAATACGGAAGCCGATACCCTGCCACGACCTGTAGTTCCGCAATCTGAGCTGACATCATATAAGATGACAGTGCTTCATCAGCACGTGCAGCATTACCGGGCATACTTCACGAATAATTTTGCCATTGGCAATAGTCATCTGATTGTCAATCTTGGAGTACAGAGAAGTGTTCGTCGCGAATTCAGTCATCCCGAAGCTCCTTACCAGGATGTTGCGGGGTTGTTTCTGCAGTTGAATACGTATTCCTACGACATAAAATATAATTTCCCGGAATTCAACGGCTGGAATTTGTCAACCGGCATCAACGGGATGTACCAGACCAATGACGTGACCAAAGGAACCGAGTTTATTATTCCCTCTTATCATCAATTTGACATAGGTCCGTTTGCCATGGCGAAAAAAAGTTTTGATAAATTGGATATTTCCGGAGGGCTGCGGTTTGACAGTCGTTCATTTCATAATAGCGAGCTGTATACAAAAACGGATTCTGTAACATTGATCACCGAGCCTGTTCTTGGATCCGACACAGCCGGTGCCGATAAACCCTTTTCCAATTATTCTCATGTGTTCTCAGGTTATTCAGGAAGTTTTGGCGCAACATATAATTTCACCGATCGGTTTTCTGTAAAAGGAAATATTTCGCGGGGATACCGCGCGCCGAATATTTCAGAAATTTCTGCCAATGGCGTTCATCCAGGTACGGGATTTTACCAGATCGGCAATCCGGATTTCAAACCCGAATTCAATTTACAGGAAGATATTGGCGCAACGTATGCTTCGAAATATTTAGTGATCGATTTTAGCATTTTTAATAATGAGATTTCCAATTACATCTTCAATCAAAAATTACAGAGCGTATACGGCGGGGATTCCGTTTTGCAAAATGTTCCTGCATATAAATTTCAACAAGGCAAAGCCCAATTGTATGGGGGGGAGATGAATCTGGACATTCATCCAATCAAACAGCTGCACTTTGAAAACAGTTTTTCTGCGGTGTATGCATTGAACAAAGGAGTTTCCGGAAAATTCCTTGCAGACAGCAATAAATATCTTCCGTTCATTACTCCCGTTCACGGGATTTCTGAATTGCGTTACAACTTTGACAATATAGAACACAACAGGTTGAAAAATGCATTTGTAAAAATTCAGGTCGCCTGGTATGCGGCGCAAAACCGTGCCTATACGGCCTATGGTACTGAAACACCAACGCCCGGATATACCTTATTCAACGCAGGTTTTGGAAGCGGGATCTCCAATAAAAACGGGAAAACGATCGTGAATATTTATGTAATGGGAAATAATTTATTCGATGTTGCTTACTTCGATCACCTCAGCCGGTTAAAGTATTTCCTGTACGGACCTGAAGACACAAATCCCGCACACGGCATTCATAACATGGGAAGGAACATCGCTTTCAAATTAGATTTCCCGCTCGATTTCAGTTTGAAGCAAGCTGCTGATAAGGTGAATTAACTCATGTGAATGGTCAATCCTGAACGGGTCAGGTGGTTTTTTCTTACCTGGAGTATGTTCAGCCGGGAAATAAAATTATTGGTTTCTTATCAATTATTCCCCATGGCCTGCAACATACTAAATACCCGCGTTTCGTCGTTAATGAATCCTTACTAACCCGAAATCATAATTCGGAAACAGAATGTCCCGCTAAATTTGCGGGACTTCTTTTTTAAGCAGTTATTGTTGATTTTTCTGCGTGTAATAATCTTCCGATTCGTAATCAAACTTTTTGGCAGCAGTATTTTTATAATCGGGGTCATATTTTACAAAGAAATATAAATACACTACGCGGCTTATTCGTGTTATCCATGGTTGCAGTAAAAATACGCCCACGCAGTTGATGCCCATCCACCAAAAGAAACGATTGTCTGTGGTAGACATTCCAATAAAAATCCACCACAATATAAAACTCACTATAAAAATGATCACGTCGATGCCATAACTCACATACCCCGTGCCGTACCAAAAACCAACTTCCAGTTCATAAAGTTGTCCGCATTCCGGGCAATGTTTATACATCTTAAAAGTTTTTTTAAGATTCCATGGATTATTGTTCTCAAACATCTTGCCCCTGCGGCAACGCGGACATTTCATCGTCAGAATACTCCACCAATAATTGGGTTTGGTTTGTGTTGACATTATCAGATGAAAAATAAAGTATAAAAAATTAATGCGAAAGTAACCATAAATAAAAAGACTCTGGCGTTTATAAATTTTATTTGGCTATTGGATTGCAGGGATCCCTGCATTGGTCCTGATGACGGGTAAAGGGCAGCCTGGTTTCCACATGGGATGCGAAGCGGGTTATCAGGCAACACCGGTCAAAATAAAACTTAATCTTAATTTTAGTGCGTCATGAAGCGCATTAATGCATTTAGAATAATTTCCATACGCGAATATTCTCTTGCTATCCTGCATGCGATGATTATTGGAACCTGTTGGATATTCGCAGCGAGAAAAGCAATTAAGAAAAAATTTGTTGGATTAAATTAATGCTCGGGGCATAGCGCTGCCACCTGGAAAATATAGCTATACGGCGACTTTGGTTTGTAAATTTTTTCTTTCTCCTATTTGCTGCCGCCACATCGCATAGTACAAACCCTTTTCAAAAAGGAGACTTTCATGCGTTCCGGTTTCCACCACTTCACCTTTTTCCAAAACATAAATTCTGTCGGCATGCATAATGGTTGACAAACGATGCGCAATAAGAACCGTAATTTGATTTCCCTTTGAGGACACTTCACGAATGGTCACTGTAATTTCTTCTTCTGTAATAGAGTCCAATGCCGATGTCGCTTCATCAAAAATCAATAAATATGGATTGCGCAACAAAGCCCTGGCGATGGCAATGCGTTGCTTTTCCCCACCGCTTAATTTCAATCCGCCTTCACCGATCACCGTTTCGATTCCTTTTTCGGCACGTTGTAATAATCCCGTACAACTGGCTTTTCTCAAAGCAAGCCGTACATCTTCTTCACTTGCTTTTGGGTTTACAAACAATAGATTTTCCTTGATTGTCCCGGCAAATAATTGTGTATCCTGTGTTACAAAACCAATCTGGCTCCGGAGTTCATCAAAATCAATATCGCTTCCATCAATGCCATCATAAAAGATTTTCCCATGCTGTGGCCGGTATAGTCCAACCAGTAATTTTACCAAAGTGCTTTTACCCGAGCCGCTTGGACCCACAAATGCAATCGTCTCCCCTTTGTTTACATCAAAAGAGATATCATCGAGGGCTTTGAATTGGGCTGTCTGGTGTTTGAATGAAACGTTTTGAAATTGCAGCTCTTCAATAATGCCAATGTGTTTTGGCAGCGCAGGCTTTGGCTCAACACTTTTTTGCATCACGTTATGGAAATTATTAAGCGATGCTTCTGCTTCCCGGTAAGAAATGATGATGTTGCCAATTTCCTGCATAGGTCCGAATATAAAAAAACCATAAAACATCAGCGATAGATATTGCCCCGGCGAAACGGATCCTTTAAAAATAAGTAACAACAAAGTGAGGGTAATGAGTTGTTGTAAAAAATTAACCATTGTTCCCTGTATAAAACTCAGCGAGCGGATGCTTTTTACTTTGCGCAGTTCGAGCCCTAAAATTTTATAGGTATTGTTATTCAGTCTTTCCACTTCCTGGTTGGTTAAACCGAGACTTTTTACAATTTCAATATTGCGTAAGCTCTCCGTAGTACTGCCCGCAAGGCTTGTCGTTTCTTTCACAATGTTTTTTTGAATGAGTTTTATTCTCTTGCTCAGTAAACTTGTTACTGTTGCGATCAGAATAATTCCGCCCGTATAAACTGGCATAATGACCCAATGCAACCGGAATGCATATATCGAGACAAAAACGATGCTTACGATAATGCCAAAAAAAACATTCACGAAATTGCTGATGAATTTTTCACAATCATCACGCACTTTGGTGAGTATCGATAATGTTTCGCCGCTTCGCTGATCTTCAAATTCCTGGTAAGGCAGGCGCATGGAGTGTTTCAGTCCGTCGGTAAAAATGGTTGCGCCAAATTTTTGGATGATAACATTGGTCGAATAATCCTGGAATGCTTTTGCGATCCGGCTTATCATTGCTGTAGCTATTAACAGCAACAGGAAATAAACGGCCCCCTTAAATTGCGAGTCGCCAAAAAGATATTCGCTTAAGGTGCGTCGTGTGTGTTTATCCGGAAATGTAAGTGGATGCGTGACAAACTGATCAAGTATGTTTCCCGCGATCGCCGGCGAAAAAAGTGAAAACACCTGATTAATGGCAGCGAGCGCAAGCGCAAGAACGACCAGCCAGCGATAGGGTTTTATATAATGAAGCAGTATTTTCATAATAATTTATTATAACAACAGAATGGTTTGAATGTTTGAACATGGCAATTACCATACAATTTCGCAAAAAATGACAAGATTGCAGGGAAAATTGACGAGTGAAATTGACGAATTAAAAATTCAAATCCATTTATTTTTATATGCCAGATTCATCACCTGTGTATTGGTGTTTACGTGGAGCTTTTCGTAAATATTGGCGATGTGTTTTCGCACGGTGTAAATACTGATAAATAATGTATCGGCAATTTGTTTTGGGCTGTATCCTTTAATGGTGTGTTGCAGGATTTCTTTTTCTCTTTCAGACAATAAACTGTCGAGCGAGGTTTCGCTGCTGTCTGACTTTACTGATGTCACCGAAGCCTTGCTCAGTATATCCAGGGCTTTGCGGGCGATGGAAGGACTCATGGGAGCACCGCCTTGTTCCAACGAATTGGTAATCGCATTGCGCAATGAAATGGCATTGTCATCCTTTAACAGATAACCATTTGCCCCGGCTTTAATGGCTTCAAAAATTCTTTCGTCATCGTCAAATACCGTCAGTACAATAAAATGTAATGAAGGATACAATGTTTTAGCGATTTGAATGAGTTGAATGCCACTCATATTTGGCATTTGCAGGTCAACAAATAAAACCTGCGGCATTTTTTCTGGCGGCAATTCTTTCAATTCTTCCAGGCAGGTATTGCCATTAGGTGCCATGAACACAATCTCCAGGTCATCAAAATTTTGAATTTTGCGGGCAAACGTATTCCGGTTCACCATATTATCGTCTACAAAGGCAACTTTTACAGGCATATTGATTTTTGACAAATAAAGTTCAGGGATTAATTAGGAGAAAACAATACTTAGTTTTTATTATTTTCTTATTTATACTGATTAAATGGATTGCACCGGATAACAGATTCCGTGAAAATCTTTGTGATCGTAAAGAAAAACTTCTTTTCATTTTCCCACGATTGAAACCTTAGCTCCCGTTGGGGTATTTTTTTCAAACGAGATGGTATACCCGGATTCCACTGAGCGTGTTTTCATATTGATCAAGCCATTCCCCGCATTTTGAACTTTCTCCGGATCAAACCCTTTTCCATTGTCTTCAACAGCAATACTTGTTAGTCCGTCATGGCTGGCTATATTTATCAGGACTTCACTGCAGTTGCTGTGCCGCAGTGCGTTTTGCAATGCTTCCTGAACAATCCTGAAAATATGCAAAGCCTGTACCGGTGATAATTGTTTTTCTTTATTGATGTTTTCTTCAAGACTTATCCGTATTTGCGGATATGCCGGTTGAATTTTTTGGGTGTAGGCTTTTATCCTGTCGCTGATGCCCGTTAACGTTATGGACTCTTTATTGAATGCCCAAATGGTATCGCGCAAAGAGGTGATGATTTCTGTTGCGTTGTTTTTCAAATTGCTGATGGATGAGCCATCGGTGATCAGTTTTTTGCTTTCTATTTCATCAATGCCTGCGCTTATGGCCGAAGCGTAGGCGCCGATATTGTCGTGGAGATCCGCGGCAATTCTTTTTCGTTCCTTTTCTTCGGCTTCTTTTAAGGCAATTACCTGTTTTCGCTTGACATGGCGGAATTGTAAATAGGTCGCGGCTATAATGAGCAGCACAAAAAATATGGCGGCAACGTTCCAAATATCTTTATGTAATAATTCTAATTTTTGTTTGGCTATGTCCGCTTCTTTATTACTCAACTGATATTTTGCTTCCCACTGTGCCAGGTCTTCTACCTTTGTTTTTGCATATAAGGAATCCTGGATATGAATAAATTTGTGAAGCATGGAATCCGCCATCTCGTAATTTTGAATTTTTTCATAATTGGCTGCAAATGACCGGTAAAATTCTGTGAGCTGTCCGCTGTGCGATTTATTGAGATACGCTTCTTCCTGTTTTTGGTAAAGGATGGCTTCGGGAAAATTCTGCTGATCCTCATAAAAATCGGCGAGCGATGCAAGCCCGTCAATTATCGATGCTGCATTCCCGATTTGTTTATAGAGAAGCAAACCTTTCTGCAACATTTTTTCCGCAATTGCTTTTTTGTGCTGAAGATTATAGATATCTGCCTGCGTGGTATAACAATCCGCAAAAACTTTGATGCTTTGTGTTTGTTGGGCAACAATAAATGCTTTGTCAAGAAAAAATTGCGCCGAGTCAATGTTATTATTGCTGATGCCGAAAGAATTGCTGTCAACACCATAGTACAAATAAGAAAGGTTGGTCAATACCTGCGGAAAATCATTGAATACGACACTGCCTTCCATTAAATGATATGCCTGCAACCACCATTTTTTGGTATTGATAAAATCGGATGAGAAATTAAAATAAGCACTGCCGATCGCATTGGATGCGAATATTTGCGCGGAGAGGTCATTATATTTCGCTGCACTTGCCAGGAGTTTATAGCTTTCAGAAAATGTTTCATCAAATTTTCTGAGTTTGGTGAGACAGGTAATTTTCAGCCCCCAAAGTTGATGATATATTATGTACCGTGTACTTACATCCGATGCCTGTTTCAAATCAGTTTCACATATATACAGGGCACTGTCAGCCTTGCCTTCATAGACATAACATTTGCCAATGTAAAATTCAGATAACAACCGGTCGTACAAATCATTTTTTAAAATACTTATTTGTTTGGCCTGTTGTGCGTACAACATAAAGCTGTCAGATGATAATGATGAACCTTGTTTGCACAATTCAAAAAGTATAGGCAGTTTATCTGGTGGAGAAGCATATAAATTTTGCCTGAGATTATTGATAACGGGAGTTTGTGACCATAGCGCAGCTGATGACAAAAAACAAAAGGCCGTGGTGAGAAAAAGAATCCTTGTTCTTTCCAAACTGCTATAATTTTTGCTATTCATTTTATAAAGAATTTTTCGTTTCAGAAAAATTCCGTGAAACACGATTTAATTGCTGTTTCAAAGTTGCTGCAAATCGTTTGTAATTAAAATACTGAAATTTAGTTATTGCCCAAGCTCTGTACTGCAGTTAATTTTATCCATCAAAATAATTATTTAAAAATAAAAATTAAAATTATGCAACGGAGAGTATGTGTATTCAATTTTCTACTGGCAGCATTTGTTTGTATCACTCTTCTTTCATGCAGCAAAAGCAGCAATAGTGGCGGTGGTGGCGGCGGAACAACGCCGGGCAGCGTTTTATTTCCCCTGGCTATGAATGATCAATGGAATTACAGGCTGAAAGAATATGATACCGCAACGGGGCTTGTTACGGACAGCGTGGATTTTACCCTTACTGTCACAGGACAAACTACGGCAAACGGTGTGACCTATTATTCACTTCAGAACAGCCTGGGCAATGGCACGCTCTGGCTTGCCAATTTAAATGGCACCACGGTTGGCAGTATAGACAGTGTTAATGGCATCAGCTATTATACGTTGTTTGTTTCAGGAAGCGGCGACAGCACACAAAGCATCAGTTCCTGGCCCGTCAATGTTTCAAATAGTTGTGTCGGGACAGAAAAGCTTTATGCTTATTATAAGGATACCACTTTGATAAACCTCGATGGAACGGTTTATACGAGCTCTATAAAAAATGATGCAGTGATATATGATTGTTCAAGCGCAAAAACTGAGGCCCAGGTATTTTTTGTTAAGCAGGGAGTCGGACTGGTTCGCTATTCTCAATACGTTTATAATCCGGCCGGGAATCATTTATTACAATTGGCCTGGGTGCTGGAATCGGAAACGCTGCATTAAAAATTGCTGATGGTTTGAATTGCAACCAAATAAAAGTATCCGGTTCATTGTTTATTTTCTCAGGCAACTGAAAGTAAATTTCTGATTGAATAAAATCAATTGGTTTTATCAAACAACAACGGAAAAAATTGCCCCTGCATTTTTTCTCCTCTATGGATCACGGGGACACCGTTCAATAGCGTTTCATCACTGTCTGATCGAACTCCATCAGCAAAAACATTTATAACAAAAGCGCGCCGTGGCTGTGCGCTTTTATTTTCACCGGAACCGTGTAAGGTGAGCGGATGATGAAATATTGCTTCGCCGGCCTTTGTTTCAACTGGCACGGGATGAAATTGCGACTGCTGCTCGGGCGTGAGAAAATCCATAATGCCCATTAGGTCCCCTGCGAGTTCGGGTTTATCAAGCAAGCCCCAACGATGACTGCCGGGAATATATTGGAGGCAACCCTTTTCTATTGTGGAATCATCCAGCCCGCACCAACATGTTAAGTGCGCCAGCGGTTTGGTGCGTGTCCAATAAGAATAATCCTGGTGCCATGCCACCACGCCTCCTTTTTTTGCGGGCTTGCAAAATAACTGATCATGCCAGAAGCGAACCGGAACATCGCCTAGTAACTGACTTGCCGCCATCACAAAACGCGGATTCCACAACACATCGTGAAATGCCGAGCCGATGCGCCATGCGCCAAGCGCGTGAAATAAAATGCTGTTTGAATCCGAAGATTCATTGCTGTGGAATTCGTAAAATAAATGATGTGCAGGGTGATTGATATCGGCTAATTCGCTTAATTCTTTTTTTATTTTCTCAATTTGATCCCCTTCTAACATTTTTATTCCGGACAGGTATCCATTTTCATAAAAAAAATCAATTTGGTTTTTGGTGAGCTTGTATTGATCCCATTCAATGGCTGTTTTTGGCCAGTCAAAGAGGTCAGAAATTAAATGGTGTTCTGTACTCAGATCTTTTACCTGCATGAATAACTATTCTTTTATAAAATTAGTAAAGAATTGATCGTAGATTGGAAAGAGATGAATTTATAATTGTTTGCTTCATCCAAATCAAATGCTTAGTTTTGCGTCCCCAATTTCATCTGGAGTAAGAAGAAAAATTGTTCGGGGCGTAGCGTAGCCCGGTTATCGCGCCTGCTTTGGGAGCAGGAGGTCGCAGGTTCGAATCCTGCCGCCCCGACCAATTTTTGAAACCCGCTCTGGTATTTTTTAATAAAACCCTCTCGATATGTTATTCGCTTCGCAGGCTCTTCACCGGGTTAGCCAGTGCTGCTTTAATGGATTGAAAACTGATAGTTACAAACGCTATAATCAGAGCTATAATGCCTGCTGCCGCAAATATCCACCAGCTCATTTCGGTATGGAAAGCAAAATCAGCCAGCCATTCATGCATCGACCATCCGGCTACCGGGATGGCTATTACAGCCGAAATCAAAACCAACAACAGGAAATCTTTTGATAAATGAAGTACAATTTGCCGCACACTTGCTCCCAGTACCTTTCGTACGCCGATTTCCTTAACCCGCTGTGTAATGGTAAACGCCGACAATCCGAATAGCCCCAAACAAGCGATAAAAATAGCGATACACGAGAATATAGTTAATAGGTTGCTCTGCTGTTGTTCGCTGTTGTATAGTTGACGGAATTTATCATCCAGAAAGGTAAAATCAAGAGGAGTGTCGGGCAGATATTTATGCCAGGTGGTTTGCAGCGAACGCACTGCGGTTTGAACGTTGCGACTATTTACCTTTACCGACATTACGTGATAACCGTTGTTCGATGGCAAGCGAAATAATAGCGGAGTAATTGTCTGGTGCAATGACTCGAAATGAAAATCCTTAACGATGCCGATAACTTTGCCCCTAACGTCTCCATACGTAATATCCTTACCGATAGCATTTTGCGGGGTATTCCAGCCAAGCGACCGAACCGCCGCCTCGTTTACAATATAGTTATTGGTATCGTTTGAAAACTCTTTGGAGAAATTGCGTCCGGCGGCCATTTTCATGCCATAAGTGGGTATAAAGCCGTAATCGGTGCTGATGCATTTCAGGTCGCCTTTAATGGGTTTCATTATGCCATCTACCAAAACCGACCCGCCTTGGAAGTCAAGCAAGCGGCCCGATGGAATTCGCGAAGAGCGGCCAATCTCTTTTATCGCTGCGTTTTTAAGTAAATCTGCTTTAAATGCATCATATTGAGGATGTAGCTGTCCAACATACCCCATTGTTAAAACGGCGTCCTTATTGAGACCTAAATCGGCTTTTTGAATGTATTGCAGTTGGCGGTACACCACGGTAGTGGCTACTATCAGGATGATCGAAATAGAAAACTGCAAAACAACCAGCACCTTGCGAAATGACACTACCCCTGAGCCCGTTTTTATTATACCTTTCAAAACCTTCACCGGTAAAAAGGACGACATAAAAATGGCAGGGTAAATACCGCTGATAAGGCCTATTATAAACGGCAGGAACAAAACGGGCACTAAAATTTGCCATTGCAGCAGGCTGGTAAGCACGAGATTGGTGTTTGCCAAATGGTTTATCATTGGCAGCAGTAACGCCGTTCCCGCCATGGCCAGTGCAAGCGCAAACCAGGTGATCAGTACCGATTCACTTAAAAATTGGCTGATGATCTCCTTTCGC
>Ga0070731_10001620_pt1 | contig 22867 bp, 22 predicted proteins | sample Coa_R1_2_FD_66448 | JGI IMG/M metagenome (GOLD analysis project Ga0070731, IMG submission 66448) | Surface soil microbial communities from Centralia Pennsylvania, which are recovering from an underground coalmine fire - Coalmine... | ecosystem: Environmental > Terrestrial > Soil > Unclassified ... | reverse complement strand
TGGGTGAGGGGGCTACACGCATCACGCACTTCGGGCGCTCCGGCGACACGGAGGCGACGCTCGCCGCCGTGCGCGCGCTCGGTGCGACCGTCGACGAGGAGGACGTCGACACGGTCACCGTCCACGGCGTCGGCCTGCGCGGTCTCGAGTCCGCCGACATCGACTGCGGGAATGCAGGCACGCTCGCGCGCCTGCTGACCGGCATGCTCGCGTTCCAGCGCGGCCGCTTCGAGCTCGCCGGCGACGGGTCGCTGAGCCGGCGGCCGATGGCGCGCGTGGTCGAGCCGCTCGCGCAGATGGGCGCCGCCGTCGAGACGAGCGACGGCCACCTGCCGCTCGTCATCGAGGGACGCGACCTCGACGCGATCGAGTACGAGCTCCCGGTCGCAAGCGCGCAGGTGAAGTCAGCCGTGCTGCTCGCGGGCCTCGGCGCAAACGGAATGACGACCGTCGTCGAGCCCGTGCCGACGCGCGACCACACCGAGCTGATGCTCGAGGCTGCCGGTGCGCGCGTGGTACGCCGTCCCGGCTCGGTGAGCGTCGAACCGGTCGAGCGTTTGCGGCTGCCCGAGGTCGTCGTGCCAGGCGACATCTCGTCGGCGGCCCCGTTCCTCGTCGTCGCTGCGCTCCTTCCGGGCTCGACGTTGACGGTGCACGACGTCGGCCTGAACCCGCGCCGCACCGGGATCCTCGACGTGCTCGAGCGGATGGGCGCGCGCGTGGGCGTGCTCAACAAGCGCCGCGTCGCGGGTGAGCTCATCGGCGACGTCGAGGTGGCGGCGCAGCCTCTCGTCGCGACCCGAGTCGACGCAGCCGAGGTGCCGCGGCTCGTCGACGAGCTGCCGCTTGTCGCGCTCCTCGGTGCGTTCGCGCGCGGGACGACGGAGGTCACAGGCGCCGAGGAGTTGCGCAGCAAGGAGTCGGACCGGATCGAGACGGTGACAGAGGCGCTGCGAGCGATCGGCATCCGCGTCTCCCCGAAGCGCGACGGCTTCTCCGTCCGCGGGACGCCGTCGCGACCGCGTGGCGGCACGATCGACTCCGCCGGCGATCACCGGATCGCGATGCTCGCCGCCGTCGCGGGCGCCGTCTCGCGCGAGGGCGTGCGGATCGAGGGCGCGGAATGCGCGGCTATAAGCTTCCCCGGTTTCTACGACCTCCTCGACTCGGTGAGCCAACGATGATCGTCGCGATCGACGGTCCGGCAGGCGCGGGCAAGAGCACCGTCGCGCGTACGCTCGCGGACCGGCTCGGATTCCGCTACCTCGATACCGGGGCGATGTACCGCGCGCTCACCTGGCTCGCGCTCAAGCGTGGGCTGCCGCTCGCGGAGGGCGGATCGCTTGGCGCGCTCGCGCGCGACCAGCCGGTGACGTTCGACGAGTCCGACCGGGTCTTCATCGACGGCACCGACGTCACCTCGGCGATCAGGCAGGCACGGGTCGACCGCCTGGTGTCGGTCGTCGCCCGGCACCCGCAGGTGCGCGAGGTGATGCGCGAGCGACAGCGCGAGCTCGCGGCGCTCGGCGACGTCGTGATCGAAGGCCGCGACATCGGCACCGTCGTCGCCCCCGAGGCCGACGTCAAGGTCTACCTCGAGGCCGAGCCCGCGGTGCGTGCGAAGCGGCGGCAGGCGGAGCGGCCGGACATCGGCGCGGATGCGCTCGCGACCGACCTGAAGCTCCGCGATCAGTCGGATCGCGCCCGCATGCAGCCGGCCGAGGATGCGTACCGGATCGACACGACGCGCCTCGGCGTCGACGACGTGGTCGCGCGGATCGAGGCGCTCGTGCGGGCCCGCGCGTTGGCTTGAGGCGCCCCGTGTCGGCGCGGGCTCCAGAACGCGCACGCGTCCTCCGGGCCTCTGTCTTTCCCGGCGACGACCGTGACCGTGGCGAGGCTCTTACGCCGTGAACTACGGCGACCGTGCCTGGCAGAGCTCGCGACTGTGGATCGCGCCGATCACGATCGCGCTCACGCGCGGTCGCGGCTACGGGCTCGAGCGCATACCGCCGAGCGGCGGTTGCGTGCTCGCGATCACGCACCTCGCGTGGGTCGACATCCCGCTCGTCGGTGCACTCTCGCCGCGCAACATCAACTACGTCGCCAAGGTCGAGCTCGGGCGCGTGCCGCTGTTCGGACGCTACCTCGCCTGGCACGGGATCATCTCCGTGCGCCGGGGTGAGTCGGATCGCGACGCGGTCCGCCTGATGCGCCAGGCCGCGCGTGACGGGCGTGCGGTCGGGCTCTTCGTCGAGGGGACGCGCCAGAAGCACACCGGTGTACCCGGGAAGGCGCAGCCGGGCGCCGCGATGGTTGCCCTGCAGGAGGACGTCCCGGTCGTGCCGATCGCGATCTACGGGACGTACGAGTGGCGTCCCTGGAATCGCGTGCCGTGCTCGATCGCCGTCGGTGAGCCCGTGCGTTTCGACGACCTGCCGAAGAACGGCCGGGGCTACAAGGAGGCGACTGCCGAGATCGAGCGGCGGATCCGCGTGCTCCACGACTGGCTCGCGGACGTGCACGCACGCGGGCGCCCGCGCGGCGAGACTCCGCCTCTGTGAGCGAACGTGAGCCGCTTCTCGGCACGGTCGCGATCGTCGGCTTCCCGAATGTGGGCAAGTCGACGCTCGTCAACCGGCTGACGTCGTCCCGCGCGGCCGTCGTCCACGAGACGCAGGGGACGACGCGCGACCGCAAGGAGCTCGTTTGCGAGTGGAACGGGCGCCGCTTCCTGCTCGTCGACACGGGCGGCGTCGACATCGCGAGCCGCGACCCGATCACGCGCTCGATCGCCGAGCAGGCGCGCGCGGCGATCGCCGACGCCGACCTCGTGCTGTTCGTCGTCGATGCGCGCGCCGGGCTGCTGCCGGGTGACGAGGAGCTCGCCGAGATCCTGCGCGCAGCGCACAAGCCGGTGCTGCTCGTCGCGAACAAGATCGACGACCCGGTGCAGGACGCGCGAGCGCTCGAGTTCCACCGTCTTGGTGTCGGCGACCCTTTCCCGCTCTCGGCGCTGCACGGCGTCGGCACTGGCGACCTGCTCGACGAGGTCGTCGCGCGGCTCGAGGAGGTCGGCTCCGGGCGCGCGCAAGTCGGTGACGAGGCGATCCGGGTCGCGATCCTCGGCCGCCCGAACGTCGGCAAGTCGTCGCTCTTCAACGCGCTGCTCGGCATGGAGCGCACCATCGTCTCCGAGGTGCCGGGCACGACGCGCGACGCGATCGACACGATGCTCGTGCGCGACGGCCGGACGTTCCAGCTGATCGACACCGCCGGCCTGCGCCGCAAGCGCCGGCAGCGGCAGGGCATCGAGTACTACTCGGAGCTGCGTGCGCTCGAAGCGGCCGAGCGCGCCGACGTCGCGCTCGTCCTCGTCGATGCGTCCGAAGGAATCGTCGAGGGCGATCTCGCCGCAGCAGACGTGGCGCGCAAGGCACGGTGCTCGACCCTCGTCGTCCTGTCGAAGTGGGACGTTTCGCAGGTGACGATCGAGGACGTACGCCCCGAGCTCCAGCGACGTCTACGCCAGCGGCCGCCGTTCATCACCGTCTCGGCGAAGACCGGCCGGGGTGTCGCGCGGTTGCTCGACCGCGTCGCCGACCTGTACGAGAAGCACGCCGGGCGCATCGCGACGGCGGAGCTGAACCGCTTCCTTGGCGAGTTGCGCGAGGCCCGCCAGCCGCCGTCGCGCGGCCGCAAGCGCCTCAACCTTCTCTACGGCGCACAGGTCGAGACACGGCCGCCGCGCTTCCGGATCACCGTCAACGACCCGAGCCTCGTCACGCGCGACTACGGCCACTGGGTCGAGAACGAGCTGCGCGCGCGCTACGAGCTCGAGGGCGTCCCGCTCTCGATCGACTTCCGAGCGCGCTCGTGAGGCGCCGCTCGTCGGTGCCGTCATCAGGTCGGGCAGGCTTCGCCCGCGCGACCCTCTGCGTCGCTGACCTTGAGCGCGGGCAAGAAGGAGTGGCGTGAACGGCGTCGTCCTCGGCAGCGGCACCTGGGGGACCGGGTTCGCGCGGCTGCTCGCAGACCGTGGCGTCCAGGTGACGCTCGCAAGCCACCACGTCGAAGACGCCCGCTCGATCGCCGCCACCGGACGGAACCCGCGTTACTCGACGACGGTCGACCTGACCGGGATCGAGGCGACGACGTTCGCCGACGCGCCGGTCTCAGACGCCGACCTCATCGTCGTCGCAGTGCCGAGCCGGGTATTCCGCTCGGTCGTCGCCGACCTACCGGGCGAGGCGCCGGTGCTCAGCCTGACGAAGGGTCTCGACCCGGAGACGGGGGAGAGGCTCTCGACGCTGGTCCGCGGCCGGCCGGTCGCCGTGCTCTCCGGGCCGAACATGGCGGAGGAGGTGACGGCAGGCCTGCCGGGCGCGACGGTGGTCGCAAGCGAGGACGAGGAGCTCGCGCACGAGTTGCAAGAGACGATCAACTCGCTGGTCTTCCGCGTCTACGTCAACACCGACCTGATCGGCGTCGAGCTGTGTGCCGCGGCGAAGAACGTGATCGCGCTCGCCGCCGGTGCTGTCGACGGCCTCGGTCTCGGCGACAACGCGAAGGCAGCGCTCGTCACCCGCGGGCTCGTCGAGATGGCGCGGCTCGGCGAGGCTGTCGGTGCTGAGTCCGAGACGTTCTTCGGCCTCGCCGGCATGGGCGACCTCGTCGTCACGTGCTGGCATCCCAGCGGCCGCAACCGGCGCGCGGGCGAGCTGATCGCGCGCGGCTACTCGCAGGAGCACGCGCTGGCGGAGATCGGGCAGGTCGTCGAGGGGCTGACGACCGCGCCTGTCCTGCGCGCGCTCTCGCATCGGCTCGGGATCGAGATGCCGATCACGGAGGGCGTCTGCGCGGTGCTCGCCGGGCGCCCGCTGCACGAGCTCGCGGCCGACCTGATGGGACGGCGACCCACGGACGAGTGACGCTAGGGTTCCGCCGTGGCCGCGAAGAGCTTCTCGTTCACCTCGGAGTCCGTCACCGAAGGGCATCCGGACAAGGTCGCCGATCAGGTCTCCGACGCAGTTCTCGACGCCGTCCTCGCCGACGATCCCTCGGGCCGCGTCGCGTGCGAGACCCTGATCACGACCGGGCTCGTCGTCGTCGCCGGCGAGATCACGACGTCCACCTACGTCGACATCCCGCGGCTCGTGCGCGAGCGGATCGCGAAGATCGGCTACACGCGCGCCAAGTTCGGCTTCGACGCCGAGACGTGCGGCGTGATCGTCGCACTGGACGAGCAGTCGCCGGACATCGCACAAGGCGTCGACGAGGCCTTCGAGGTGCAGCACGATCCGGACGACGACGATCCGCTCGACCGCATCGGGGCCGGCGACCAGGGGATGATGTTCGGCTACGCCTCGAACGAGACGCCGGAGCTGATGCCGCTGCCGATCATGCTCGCGCACAAGCTCGCGCACCGGCTCTCGGAGGTGCGCAAGGCCGATCTGCTGCCGTACCTGCGGCCGGACGGGAAGGTGCAGGTGTCCGTGCGCTACGAGGTCGACGAGCACGGTCGACAACGACCGGTCGAGATCGAGCGCGTGCTCGTCTCGACGCAGCACCGCGAAGGGCTCGACGCCGAGACGCTGATCAAGCCCGACATCGTCGACCACGTCCTGAAGCCGATCCTCCCGGACCGGCTCTACGACCCGGCGCGACTCGCGGACAAGGACTTCGTGTACGTCAACCCGACCGGCAAGTTCGTGATCGGCGGCCCCATGGGCGACACCGGCCTCACCGGGCGGAAGATCATCGTCGACACGTACGGCGGGGCGGCGCCGCACGGGGGCGGCGCGTTCTCCGGCAAGGACCCGACGAAGGTCGACCGGTCGGCGGCGTACGCGGCGCGGTACGTGGCGAAGAACGTCGTCGCTGCCGGTCTCGCCGACCGCTGCCAGATCCAGGTCGCGTACGCGATCGGCGTCGCGCGGCCGTTCTCGATCCTCGTCGAGTGCTTCGGCACCGAGCACGTGCCGGTGCCACGGATCGAGGCGCTCGTCCACGAGCATTTCGACCTGCGGCCGGCGGCGATCATTCGCGACCTCGACCTGCGGCGGCCGATCTACGGCAAGACGGCCGCCTACGGCCATTTCGGCCGAGACGACCACGACTTCACCTGGGAGCGGACGGACAAGGCGGACGTGCTTCGAGAGGCGGCCGGTCTGGGCGCCCGGGCTGTCGCGTAGCGGTCGCGCGGGCCTTACGTTCCTCGCGCCATGGTCGTGGCCGTCGTGCGCGAACGTCCGTGACGCTCAGGGCCGGCAGCGCAGACGGACGTGCGGGCTAGGCCCGCGCGTCCTGAGACGGCAGCGGCCGGGCTCGTCTAGGTCGGACTCACGAAGAGGCCCGCCGCGGCCTCACGAACAGACCCGCCGCTGCCTTTTCGCCGATCGCCTTCTCGCCACCATCGACCCGGACGCGGAACTGACCCGCGGCGGGCTCCGCCGCCGCGAGCTCGATGTGCGCGCCCGGCACGAGGCCCTCGTCGTAGAACCAGTGCAGGAGCTCACCGTCGTGCTCGGCGAGGCGAACGATCGTCGCCCGCTCGCCCGCCTGCAGTGCGGAGAGCGGCTCGAGCTCCGCGTTCTCCGCCTGCTCGGCCGCGGTGTCGACCGGCCAGCCGTGCGGGCACCGGTCGGGGTTCCCGAGCCGATCGGCGATCCGCGCGACCATGTCGTCGCTGAACGTGTCGCCGAGCTCGTCCGCATGGACGTGCGCCTCGGCGGCGGTGTAGCCCATGAAATCCGTCAAGAGCCGCTCGATGATGCGGTGCTTGCGTACCGCGCGCTCGGCGCGCTTGCGACCCTCGGCGGTCAGGAGCGCCTCCTTGTGCTCGCCGCGCTCGACGAGGCCCTCGCCTTCGAGGCGCTTCAGCATCTCGCCCGCGGACGCGCGCGACACGCCGAGCATCTCGGCGACGCGGGCGGAGAGGGTCGGCGTCCCCGTCGTCTGCGGGCGGTACTCCCCGATCGGGAACGCGAGGAAGTAGATCGTCTCCAGATATTCGTCGACCGAATGGCCCGCCATCGCGCCGGCCATCGTACCCAGGGCCTCCTGTAAGGTCACCCTTACACATGGGCACCGGACAGACCTTCGCCCTCGGAGCGGTGGCCGGCTCGACGATCCTCCTCGGCCTGCCGATGGCGCGTGTCCGGCAGCAGCGAGCCGAGCCCCGCGCCGCGCTGACGGCGGTCGCAACCGGGATCCTCGTGTTCCTGCTCTGGGACGTGCTCACGAACGGCGTCGACCCCGTGACGAGCGCGCTCGACGCGCGTCACTGGGGCACGTTCATCGGCCGCGCCTCGCTGCTTGCCTTCGGGTTCGGGCTCGGCCTGATGGGGCTCGTGTACTACGACCACTGGGTGAGAACACGTCGCGCCTCGCCGCTCGTCGGGCCCGGCGCCGCCGCGGCCGACGAGTTCCGCGCCCGCGGCATCAACGCGCTCTCCCCGGCCCACCGGCTCGCGCTCTTGATTGCGACCGGAATCGGGATCCACAACTTCGGCGAAGGGCTCGCGATCGGCCAGTCCGCGGCCGTGGGCAAGGTGTCGCTGGCGCTCGTCCTGATCATCGGCTTCGGCCTGCACAACGCCACCGAGGGGTTCGCCGTCGTCGGTCCCCTCTCGCACGAGGCGGAGATCGCGAGCTGGCGCTACCTCGGCCTGCTCGGGCTGATCGGCGGCGGCCCGACGTTCCTCGGCACCGTGATCGGTCATTCGTGGGTCAGCCAGGCGCTCCAGGTGTTCTTCTTCGCGCTCGCCGCCGGCTCGATCCTCTACGTCGTGATCGAGCTCGCGGCCGTCTGCCGGCGCTACTCGATGCCGGTGCTCGTGAGCTGGATGATCATGCTCGGGATCACGCTCGGCTTCGCGACCGACTTCGTCCTCACCGCCGCCGGCGCCTAATAGGCGACACCTGTCGGCGGCGCCTTCAGGGCGCGCGTGTCTCCCGCGCGGCCGTCTGCGCCGGAAACCTCCAGCGCTTGAAAAGCGACCCGAGCTCCTAAGAGACCTACGCTTCCTCGATGGGCGCCTTCTTGCACGCGCTGCGCGTGTTCGGCGACCACCTGGCGGCCGTACGGTGGGAGCTGCTCGCGCTTGCGCTGGGCCTGCACCTCGTACGCCTACTCCTGCGCGCGATCGCGTGGCGCACGATCCTCCGCGCCGCCTACCCGAACACACGCCTGCCGTTTCGCAGCGTCTTCGGCGCCTATGTCGCCGGCGTCGGCGTCAACTCCGTCGCGCCCGCGCGCAGCGGCGACGTCGTCAAGCTCTACCTGATCAGGCATCGCCTCAGCGAGTCGAGCTACGCGACGCTCACGCCGACGCTGATCGCCGAGACGGCCTTCGACTTGTTCGTCGCGGGCGGTCTGATCCTCTGGGCGCTCTCGATCGGCGTGCTGCCGACGCACCAGGTCTACTCGCGGCTGCCGACGGTCGACTGGAAGTTCTTCCTGCGCCACGAGGACGCGACCGGCATCGCGCTGCTTGCGCTCTTCGCGGCGGGGATGATCGGCTTTGCGATCTTCGCGGAGCACGGCGGCGACATGCGCGCGCGCTTCGCACGCGGCTTCGCGATCTTCCGCGACCGGCGCCGGCTCCTGCTGGGCGTGATCCTGCCGCAGGCGCTGTCGTGGGGCTTCCGGCTCCTCTCGGTCTTCGAGTTCCTGCGCGCGTTCGGCGTCCCCGCGAGCCTGCACAATGCGCTGCTCGCGATGGTCGTCGACTCGCTCGCGACGCTCTTCCCGGCGACGCCCGGCGGCGCCGGCACGAAGCAGGGGCTGATCGTCTTCCTCTTCCGCGGCACGGGAATCTCGAAGACGGCGCTGCTCGCGTTCAGCGTCGGCGTGAACATCGCGCTGACGGTGTTCAACCTCGCCCTCGGCGCTGCCGCGATCTTCTTGATGGCCCGGACGCTCTCCTGGCGGCGCCTTGCCGAGCCGGCGACCGGCCACGACTGACGGCCTCTCTACCCTTGCCGGCGTGGCGTACGCGTCGATCTACCCGCTGGTGACGGCGCGCGCCGTCGCGCGTCCGTTCACCTACGAGGTCGAGGACGGGGTCGGCGTGGGAGCGATCGTCGACGTGCAGTTCGGGCGGCGACGCGCGCGGGGCGTCGTCGTCGGCCTCGAGCCGGGCCCGCCCGAGGGCATCGACACAGCGCCGGTCGACCGGATCGTCGGCCGGCTACCGCCGTCGCTCGTCGAGCTCGCGCTCTGGCTCGCGGACTACTACGGCTCGACGCCGGCCCGCGCACTCGCGCTCGTCGCGCCGGAGCAGCGGCAGCGGCGCAAGATCCAGTCACCTCCCGCGGAGCGGCAGTCGTTTCCGGGCGAGCCCGAACCGGTCGCGCTGACCCCGGAACAGCAGGCGGCGACTGCGCGAATCGTCGCGGGCGGTGGCCCCTATCTCCTCTACGGCGCGACCGGCTCGGGCAAGACCGAGGTCTACCTGCAGGCGTGCGCCGCGATGCTCGCGGGCGGGCGCGGCGCGATCATGCTGGTGCCCGAGATCGCGCTCACGCCCCAGGCGGTCGGTCGGGTAACTGCCCGCTTCGGGGATCGCGTCGCCATCCTCCATTCGGGCCTGACCGAGGCGGAGCGCCGCGACGAGCGGCAACGGATCGCGAGCGGCGAGGCGCGCATCGTCGTCGGCGCGCGCTCGGCGATCTTCGCGCCGGTCGACGGCCTCGGCCTGATCGTCGTCGACGAGGAGCACGACTCGTCGTACAAGCAGGAGTCGGATCCCCGCTACGACGCGCGCACGGTCGCCGCCAAGCGCGCCGCCCTCGAGGGCGCGGTCGTGGTGTTCGGCTCGGCGACGCCGCGCCCCGAGAGCTGGGCGGCACTCGATCGGATCGAGCTCGGCGGCCGGGTCGCCGGCCGGCTGCCGCCCGTGACGGTGGTCGACCTCCGCCGCGAGGCGGGCTATCCGCTCTCCGCGCCGCTCCTCGCGGAGCTGCGCAGGCTCGCCGACGAGGGCGGCAAGGCGATCCTGCTCCTCAACCGGCGGGGGATCGCGCCCGCGCTCCACTGCCGCGCGTGCGGTACGACGATCCGCTGCCCGAACTGCGACGTCGCGCTCGTGCTCCACGGCGACGATGCGCTCCGCTGTCACCACTGCGGCCACGGGGAGCCGGCCCCGGCAAACTGCCCGACGTGCAGATCGGCCGAGGTCGCGCGACTCGGCGCGGGGACGCAGCGGCTCGAGCGCGAGCTGGCACGGGTTGTGCCCGAGCTCGAGCTCGTGCGTCTCGACGCCGACACGGCCGCGAAGCCCGCAGAGCTCGCCGCCGCGCTGCGCCGTTTCGCCGAGGCGGAGCGGGCCGTGCTCCTCGGCACGCAGATGGTGGCGAAGGGCCATCACTTCGCCGGCGTTGCGCTCGCCGCGGTGGTCGACGCGGACACCTCGCTCGGCCTGCCGGACTTCCGTGCCGAGGAGCGCACCTTCCAGCTGATCACACAGCTTGCCGGCCGCAGCGGCCGCGACGCGCCGGGCCGCGTGCTCGTGCAGAGCTTCCAGCCGGACGCGCGGCCGATCGCCTGTGCCGCGCGCCACGACGTCGTCCGCTTCCTCGATGAGGAGGTCGAGCGCCGCCGCGCCCTCGGTTACCCGCCGTTCAGCCACGTCGTCTCGATCGTGGTCGCCGGCCCCGAGCTCGCACCCGCGCTGCGGGTGCTCGAGGAGCTCCGCGCCCGCCTGCCCAGCGTCGAGCTGCTCGGCCCTGCGCCGCTTCTGCGCCTGCGCGGCCGCTACCGCGCACAGCTCGTCGCGAAGACCGACCGGCCGCGCGCGTTCGCACGTCAGGCGGCGCACCTGCTCGGGGCCGCAGCACCCGCGATGCGCCGCGCCGGCCTGACCGTGGTCGTGGACGTCGACCCGCAAGGCTGAGGGCACACTGTGCGCATGAAGCGCACGTACGCAGAGGAGATCCTCGGCGAGTGGGGCGTCCGCGACGTGACGCCGCCGTCCCGGCGCGAGCGCGAGCTCGTCGAGCGCGACCGAGACGTCAACCCGTTCACCGGCGAGCCGCTGCGGCGGCGGCTGCGCAACTTCCGCCCCGAGCCCGACGGCTATCTCGCGTCGCTCGGCGGCCCGCTGCCGTACATGAAGCGGTTGCGGCAGATCGAGGAGGAGACCGCGCAGCACCTCGAGCGTCTCGCCCAGGCACGTGCGGCCTGTCCCGACCCGGCCGTGTGGCCCCGGGTCGCCGAGCGCTGGGACTTCGGCGAGGTGAACGACCTGATCGAGAAACACAACCGCTGGTACCCGATCGAAGCGCGACTCGCGATGGACCCGAAGTCGCGCGACTTCGTCAAGGTCGCCGGCCGGCCCTACCGGCGCGAGCCGCTCGACGCGGCGTGGGTGCTCGCGCGCTTCCCGGCATAGACTGGCCCCGCCTTGGCATACGACCACGACCACGACCCGGAGCAGGAGCACGGGCACGACCACGAGCACGAGCACGAGCCGGAGCAGGATGCCGAGGCGCTCGCCGAGGCGCAGGCCGATGCGATCCGCAGGCACGCGCTCGCGCAGATCCGGCAGTACCCCGATGTGGCGCTGCGGCTCGCGGCGAAGGAGCTGACCGACGATGACTTCGACGACGACCTCCGCCGGCTCGTCGAGCGGATGGAGCGCCTGATGCACGAGGCACAGGGGATCGGGCTCGCCGCGACGCAGGTGGGCGTCCTGCGCCGCGTCTTCGTCTTCGAGCCGGATGACGACGGCCCGCGCGTCGTCGTCAACCCGCGCTTCGTCGAGCGCTCGGACGAGACCGCGGTCGAGGAGGAGGGCTGCCTGTCGCTCCAGAACGTGCGCGTGCCCGTCGAGCGCGCCGTGCGCGTCACGCTCGCGGGCCGCGACCTCGACGGCAACGAGGTGCAGTACGAGCTCGACGGCATGGGCGCCCGCGTCGCGCAGCACGAGACCGACCATCTCGACGGCGTGCTGATCATCGACCGCACCGACGAGGAGCACCGCAAGCGGGCGCTCGGAGCGCTGCGGCCGCAGCCAGTCCTCAGGTAGTGAGGATCGCCGTCGCCGCGACGGCTCCGATCGGCGCCGACGTGCTCGAACGCCTCGCAGCGAAGCACGACGTCGCGTTTCTGCTCACGCGGCCCGACGCGCCGCGCGGGCGCGGACGGCTCCTCGCGCCGCCGCCCGCAAAGGAGGCGGCGACCCGGCTCGGGGTTCCCGTTCTCCAGCCGGAACGTCCGGAGCTGCCGGACGAGCTGGTCGACGCAGTCGTCGTCTGCGCGTACGGCCTCTACATCCCGCCGCGGTTCCTCGAGCGTGCGCTCTGGCTGAACGTGCACCCCTCGCTCCTGCCGCGCTGGCGCGGCGCGGCTCCGGTCGAGCGGGCGATCATGGCCGGCGACGAGGAGACCGGTGTGACGATCCACCGAACGGCCGAGGCGCTCGACGCCGGTCCGATTGCCGCGCAAGAGAGCTTCCCGATCCGCCCCGAGGACGACGCCGGGGCGATCTTCGCCCGCTCCGCAGAGGTGGCGGCGCGACTGCTTGACGGCGTGCTTGTGGCGCCGATGTTTGTCGACCAGCCCGAGGAGGGCGCGACCTACGCGGAGAAGATCGCCCCGGCCGACCGCGAGCTCGACCTGGCGCAGCCGGTCGACGCCTGGCGCCGGGTGCGCGCCCTCTCCCCGCACATCGGTGCGCGCGCGACACTGCACGGCCGCCGCGTCACGGTCTGGCGTGCGCGGCTCGAGGACGGGCTGTTCGTGCCGGAGGAAGTGCAGCCGGAGGGTAGGCGGCGGATGAGCTACGACGAGTTCCTCCGCGGCGTGCGGTGATTGCACCGGCCCGGCGCGCCGCCTACGACGTCGTGCGGCGCGTGTTCGAAGACGACGCCTACGCCGACCGCGCGTTCGCAACCGCCGCGCGGGATCTCGACCCGCGCGACCGCGCACTCGCGCAGCGGATCGCGTACGGGACCGTGCAGCGCGCGCGGACGATCGACTACGGCATCGAGGAGCTCGGCCGCCGCCGGATCCGGAAGCTCGACCCGCCCGTGCTGGCGGCGCTTCGGATCGCGGCGTACCAGTTCGCCTGGAGCGAGGCGCCCGCGCACGCTGTCGCCGACGACGCGGTCGAGCTCGTTCGCGCCGCCGGCCTCGAGCGAGCGACGGCCTACACGAACGCGGTCGCGCGCCGGCTCGCCGAGAGGTTCCGCGAACTGGTCGTCGCGCTGCCCGACGGAGCGCTGAAGCACTCGTATCCGGACTGGATCTTCGACGTCTGGGAGCGGGACTGGGGCCTCGGGGAAACGATCGAGCTCGCGGCAGCCCAGAACGAGCCGGGCGAGCTCGTCGTGCGGGCGGCTCAGGCCGTCGGCGAGCAGACCGACGTGCCGGGCGCGTACCGCGTCGAGCGGATCGACCGGGATCTGCTCGCGGCGGGAGGGATCTGGCCGCAGAGCCGCGGCTCGCAGCTCGCCGGCCTGGCGGTCGGAGCGCAGCACGGCGAACGCATCCTCGATGCGTGCGCTGCGCCCGGCGGCAAGGCGACGATGCTGCGCGGCGCCGTCACCGCAGTCGAGGTGCATCCGGGCCGCGCGCGCGAGCTCGAGGAAAACGTGCGCCGCCTCAGCGCTGACAACGTGCGCATCGTCAATGCCGACGTGCGTGAGCTCGCAGAGAGCGGGTTCGACCGCGCGCTCGTCGACGCTCCGTGTTCCGGCCTCGGAGTGCTCGCACGCCGTCCCGACCTGCGTTGGCGCGCGCGCCCGCTGCCCGAGCTCCAGCTCGAGCTCCTGCGCGCGGCGGCTGAACGCACGCGCGCCGGCGGCACGATCGTCTACTCGGTCTGCACGATCAACGCCGACGAGAACGAGGCGGTCGTCGACCGACTCGGGCTCGAAGTGGTGCCGCTCGGCGCCGAGTGGCCGCAGTTCGCACATCCGAAGCGGCCGGAGTTCCTGCTGACGACCCCGCACCGCCACGGCACGTCGGGCTTCTTCATCGCTCGGCTGCGCGTCTAGGATCGCGCACGCTTGACGCTCGCACGCGCACTCGAGCTCGCAGCGACCGCGCCCGGCCGGGCCTATCCGAAGCCGACGGTCGGCGCCGTCGTCATGCGCGACGGCGAGGTCGTCGGCGAGGGTGTCACCGAGCCGGGCGGCCGCCATGGCGAGATCGTCGCGCTCGACGCGGCCGGGGATCGCGCCCGCGGCGCGACCCTGTACGTGACGATGGAGCCGTGCGCGCACTGGGGGACGACGCCGCCGTGCACGGAGCGGATCGTCGCCGAAGGGGTCGCACGCGTCGTCGCCGGGTCCCGCGATCCGAATCCCGAGGCGGCCGGCGGTCTCGAGCGCCTCGAGGCGGCCGGGGTCGACGTCGAGCTCGTCGACTCGTTCGAGGCGCGTGCGCAGAACGAGGCCTGGCGCACGTGGGTGTCGCTCGGCCGTCCGTTCGTCACGTACAAGGTGGCGACGACGCTCGACGGTCGCGTCGTCGTGCCCGGACGACGGTGGGTGACCGGCGAGACAGCCCGCCGGCTCGTGCACGAGGTGCGTGCCGCGGCCGACGCGGTCGCCGTGGGCATGGGCACGGTCCGCGCCGACAACCCGCAGCTCGACGCACGCGACGTGCCGACGCCCCGTGGCCAGCCGCGCCGGCTCGCCTTCGGGCACGGGCCCCTGCCGGCGGGCTCCCAGCTCGAGCTCCGAACGGGCTCGCTCGCCGATGAGCTGCGAGGGCTCGCCGGCGAAGGGGTCCAGTCGCTCCTGCTCGAAGGCGGCCCGACCCTGGCTGCGGCCTTCCTCGAGGCGGACCTCGTCGACAAGCTGCTCCTCTTCGTCGCCCCGGTCCTCTCGGGCGTAGGGCCCGCCGCGTTCCCGATGCGGCTAGCATCCCCACGATCCTTGCGGCACCTCTCTGCCCGTGCCGTGGGAGACGACGTTCTGCTCGCAGCCCATGTCCACGAGCTCTGACATCCAGCGCACCGACGACCAGATCGTCACCCTGCTCTCGCAGTGGCTGATGGGAACTGTCGGCAACGACGAGCTGCGCAAGTCGATCGAGGAGATCGGCACGGTCGAGCTTGCGCCGGCGCAGCGCGCAGCGGTCGAGGAGCTGCTCGTCGAGCTTCGGAACGCGTTGCCTGGCGAGCGCGGCGACCTCGAGATGGTCGTGCGGGAGACCCTCGAGGCGCTGGCGTACGGCGAGTAACGCGGGGGAAAACCACGTTTCCCCCGCGGGCCCCTTCTTGCTGTCGCGTCGCCGCGCACGGCGATTCGGAACACGTGCGGTGCGGAGGCGCCGGCAGAGCGGGCACCTCCGTCTGACGACCGACTCGCGAGGTGCCCATGCGATGCGCCGGGTGGGCCTGCAAAGTTCCGGAATCGATACAAACGTGGGGCTAGCCTGTGCTGCGTGTTCACCGGGATCGTGCGCGAGATTGGGCAGGTGGCCGCTGCCGAGGGTGGCGACGAAGGGCTGCGGCTCGAGCTCGAGGCGCCCGCGACCGCGCGCGCCACGGCGGTCGGCGATTCCGTCTCGGTCAACGGCTGCTGCCTGACGGCGGTCGCCGTTGCCGACGGACGGCTCGTCTTCGACGCCGTTCCGGAGACGCTCGCGCGCACGTCGCTTCGCCGCCTCGCGCCCGGTGCCCGCGTCAACCTCGAGCCCGCGCTCCGCGCCGGTGAGCCGCTCGGCGGGCACTACGTCCAGGGTCACGTCGACGGTTGCGGTCGTGTTCGGTCAGTCGAGGGCGAAGGCGAAGGGCGGCGCGTCTGGATCGACGCGGAGCCGGCTCTGCTCCGGCTCGTCGTCGCGAAGGGGTCCGTCACCGTCGACGGGACGAGCCTCACCGTCGCCGCGCTCGACGAGGCCGGGTTCGAGGTCGCGCTGATCCCGCACACGCTCGCCGAGACGACTCTGGGCGACCTCGCCCCGGGCGACGAGGTCAACCTCGAGACCGACGTGCTCGCGAAATACGTCGAGCGGCTCGTCGCCCGGTGAGGCGCGAAGAAGCTGTGTGCGCCTGCTGAGCTAGCCTCCGGGCCGGAGGCCCGGAGAAGCTGCGCGCGGCCGCTGAGCTAGCCTGTCCCGATGGCCGTCACCACGCCTTTCGCCACGATCGAAGAGGCACTCGAAGACGTGCGCGCGGGGCGGCTCGTCGTCGTCGTCGACGATCCCGACCGTGAGAACGAAGGCGACCTCGTCGTCGCGGCGCAGTTTGCAACGCCCGAGGCGATCAACTTCATGGCGACTCACGGTCGCGGCCTGATCTGCCTCTGCCTCACCGGCGAGCGCGCGCACGAGCTCGGGCTGCGGCCGATGACCGACCGCAACGAGGCGCCGCTCGGCACCGACTTCACGGTCTCGATCGAAGCGCGCGAAGGCGTCACCACCGGCATCTCGGCCGCCGACCGCAGCCACACGATCCAGGTTGCGATCGCACCGGGCACGAGGGCGGACGACCTCGTCCAGCCTGGGCACGTTTTCCCGTTGCGCGCCCGCCCCGGGGGCGTGCTCGAGCGGATCGGCCAGACCGAGGCGGCGGTCGACCTCGCGCGGCTCGCAGGGCTGAACCCCTCGGGCGTCGTCTGCGAGATCATGAACGACGACGGGACGATGGCGCGCGTCGACGACCTCGTCCCGTACTGCGAGCGGCACGGCCTGAAGATGATCACCGTCGCCGACCTCGTCGAGCACCGCCGCCGCCGCGAGAAGCTCGTCGAGCGCGGCGCCTCGGTGCGACTCCCGACGCGTTACGGCGAGTTCTCCGCCGTCGCGTTTCGTGAGCGCCTCACCGGCAAGACGCACGTCGCGCTCGTCGCCGGCGAGGTGGACGGCGTCGAGAACGTGCTCGTGCGCGTGCACTCCGAGTGCGTCACCGGCGATGTCTTCCATTCGCTTCGCTGCGACTGCGGTGAGCAGCTCGAGCAGGCGCTCGAGCAGATCGCACGCGAAGGGCGGGGTGTCTTCCTCTACATGGCGCAGGAAGGCCGGGGCATCGGGCTGCTGAACAAGCTGCGCGCCTACGAGCTGCAGGAGCAGGGGCTCGACACGGTGCAGGCCAACGCGGAGCTCGGCTTTCCCGCCGACGCGCGCGAGTACGGGATCGGCAACCAGATCCTGGCCGACCTCGGCCTCTCGACGATTCGCATCCTCACCAACAATCCCAAGAAGCTGACGGGCATCGACGGCTTCGGTCTCACAGTCGTCGAGCAGGTACCGATCGAAGTGGCGCCGAACGACGAGAACCGCCGGTATCTGGCCGCCAAGCGGGCTAAGCTCGGACATCGCCTGCATCACCAGGACCTGAGGACCTATCCGGAGGACGAGTGACCGAGCATCCGCACAGCGAGCTGCAAGTGCCCCCTGAGGACGAGCCGAGCGAGCCGGACTTCCTCGACGAGCCGTCGGAGGACGAGCTGGAAGAGCCGTCCGAGGACGATCCGTTCGAGGGTTGGCCCGAGGCGCAATCCGCCGACGTGATCGAAGATCTGCCCGAGGCCGGCCTGAGCATCGCGCACGTCAGCGGCGAGATCGACATCCCCGACGGCTACACCGTCTTCGAGGGAACCCCGAGCGGCCACCGGCGCACGGTCGCCGTGGTCATCTCGCGTTTCAACGGCGGGCTGACGAACCGAATGCTGACGCGTGCACTCGAGGCGCTCGAGGACGCCGGCGTCGAGGCCGATGCGGTCACGGTCATGCCCGTGCCCGGCGCCTTCGAGCTGCCGCTTGCAGCGATGGCGCTCGCGAAGACGCGCCGCTACGCCTGCGTGATCGCGCTCGGTGCGATCGTGCGCGGCGAGACGCCGCACTTCGACTTCATCGCCACGGAGGCCGCCTCGGGGTTGCAGCTGGCCGCGATCGAGACCGGAATCCCGGTCTCGTTCGGCGTCCTGACCGTCGAGACGGTCGAGCAGGGCGAGGCGCGGATCGAGCGCGCCGCGGACGCGGTCCGGAGCGCCCTCGAGATGGCCGACCTGTTCGCGCAGCTACGGGCGAGCGCCCGAACCGGCTAACCTGTCGCCCGATGTCGAAGGTCTGCGTCAGCTGTGGGAAGGCGCCCGGATTCGGAAACCACCGCTCGCACTCGATGGTGGCGACGAAGCGGCGCTTCAACCCGAACCTCCAGCGTGTCCGCGTGCTGCTGAAGGGCGTACCCACGCGGGCATACGTCTGCACCCGCTGCCTCAAGGCCGGCAAGGTTCAAAAAGCGGTCTAGGGAGCGCGGGGGAAACCATGTTTCCCCCGCGAGCCCCCTTCATTCGCCAGCAGCCCCACCGATGACACCGATGAGATCGGCCTCTGCCTGCCTGGCGGAGGCGCCGGCAGAGCCGGCATCTCCGTCGAGAAGCTCTGGACTTGGATCCCCTTCATGAAGGGTCGTGCGACAGAGCTCGCACAGGGCGCACTGGCGGCGCTCGAGACGAGCCGGCAGCGGCTGGACGACCTGAACGTCTTCCCGGTGCCGGATGGCGATACGGGGACGAACCTCCTCATCACCGTTCGGGGGGTCGTCGACGCACTCGCGAACTCGCAGAGCCGGGATCGCTCGCTGGTGGCCGACGAGATCGCCGAGGCGGCGCTGCGGGGTGCACAGGGGAACTCGGGTGTCATCCTCGCCGAAGGGATTCGCGGTGCCATGGGCGTGCTCGGCGCCTCCGACGACCTCGCCGCAGCGCTCCGGGCCGCGAGCGACGCGGCGTACGGTGCGGTTCGCGAGCCGCGCGAAGGGACGATGCTGACGGTGTTGCGGGAGCTCGCCGAGGAGGCGGAGCGCGGCGGCGGCCTCGCGACACTCGTCGCTCGCGGCGACGAGTCCGTGACGCGAACGACCGAGCTCCTCGACCCGCTGCGCGACGCGGGCGTGGTCGACGCGGGTGCCGCCGGGGTGGTCGAGATCCTGCGTGGGGTTGCGGGCGTGCTGCTCGGCGCGCCGCTGCCGCCGGGACCCGACCGCCGCGTCGCCGCCGTCCACTCGACGCCGTCGCGCTATCGGTTCTGCACCGCGTTCCTCGTCGAGGGCGAGGAGCTCGATTCCGCCGCGCTGGAGCGGGAGCTCGACTCGCTCGGCGATTCGCTGCTCGTCGTCGGCGGAGGCGGCCTGCTCAAGGCGCACGTGCACACGGACGTGCCCGCGCGCGCGCTCGCGGCCGGCCGGGCCGCCGGCGCCGTCTCCGGCGTTGCGATCACCGACATGCACCAGCAGACCCGGGCGCGCGAGGAGCGGTTGCGCACCCCGTGCGCCGCGGTCGCGGTCGCGCCGGGAGCCGGCAACCGGCGCCTGTTCGAGAGCCTCGGCGCGATCGCGGTCGACCACGCACGCGAGATCGATGCTGCCGTCGCCGCCGCCGATGCCGACGAGGTCATCGTGCTCGCGAACGGGGCCGAGGTCGGCACGGGCCCGAACGTGCTCGCGACCCGGTCGCTGCAGGCGGGGCTCTCGGCGATGGTCGCGTTCGATCCAGCGCGCGGTGCGGCTGAGAACCTCGCGGAGATGCGCGCGGCGGCCGAGCTCGTTGCGACCGGCGCCGTCGCGGCGCGCGACGGCGGCTGGATCGGGCTCGTCGCCGGGGAGCAGGTGGCCGAAGGCTCGTTCGACGACGTCGCGGCCGCTGTCGTCGAGCGGTTGCTCGACGCCCCCCGGGACGTCGTCACCGTCCTCAGCGGCGTGGGAGCGCCGCCGCTCGACCGCCTGCTCGCGACGCTGTCGGCGCGTCATCCCGAGGTCGAGTACGAGTTGCACGAGGGCGGCCAGCCGCACTTCCCGTTGCTCCTCTCCGCCGAGTAACGTCTTTCGCATGAGCGGGCGTATTCGTGTTGTCCTCGTCGAGGACAACCTGATGTTCCGGCAGACGCTGGAGCTGCTGCTCGAGCTCCGTTCGACGATCGAGGTCGTCGGCTCCGTCGCCACCGGTCGCGAAGCCGTCGAGCTCTCGGCGCGCCTGCGGCCCGACGTCGTCGTGATGGACTACCGCATGCCGGGTCTGAACGGCGCGCAGGCAACGGCCGCCGTGCTCGAGGCGTCGCCGGACTCGCGTGTCGTCTGCCTGACCGCGTCGATCTCCGGCGCAGAGCTGCGTGAGATTCGCGCCGCCGGCGCGATCGCCTGCGTGATGAAGGACGAGGCGCTCGAGGGCATCGTCGACGCGATCCACGACGCCGCCCTTGCGCCACGCGCGTGAACCTGACCGAAGCCAACACGGCAATCGTGCTCGACTCGACCGCCGACTTCCCGGAGGGACCGGAGCGGTTTGCGAACTGGCGGGTGGTGCCGCTGTACGTGCGCTTCGGCGCCGAGACGTTCAAGGACTACGTCGACCTCGGTCCCGACGAGTTCTACGCGCGGCTGCGCTCGGCGACGACGCTGCCGACCACGTCGCAGCCGACGCCCGCTGACTTTCTCGCCGTCTACAGAGACCTCGCGCCGCAGTACGAACGTATCTTCTCGCTCCAGCTCTCCTCGACGCTCTCCGGCACCTTCGCGAGCGCCGAGGCGGCGGCTGAACTGCTCGGCGGCGGCCAGGTTCGGGTCGTCGACACACGCACCGTCTCCGCGGCCGTTGCGATGCTCGCGCTGGCGGTACAGCGGCGCCTCGAGCGCGGCACGAGCGACGACGAGGTCGAGGCGCTCGTCGAGCGATATCGCGACAACCACGGGCTGCTCTTCACCGTCGACACGCTCGAGTACCTGGCGCGCGGCGGACGGATCGGACGGGCCGCTGCGCTCGCGGGCTCGCTCCTCAACGTGAAGCCGATCCTGACCATCGAGGACGGCGAGGTGGTGCCGCTCAAGCGTGTGCGAGGCGAGTCGAAGGCACTCGCGGAGTTTCGTTCGATCTTTGCCGCGGAGGCGCCCGACTCGACGACGCTGCACGTCGGGATGGCGCACGCCGCGGCGCCCGAGCGGCTGCGCGCGCTGCAGGAGCTCGTCACTGCGACACGGCCGGCGGCTCAGGTCGACGGCGCGGTCGCGCTCGGTGCCGTCGTCGGCGCACATGCGGGCCCCGGCACGATCGGCCTCTTCTGGTTCGACGACGCTGAGTAGCCGGGAAGGGTCCTATACTCGGTCGCTGTGGCGACCGTGACCCGCACCGTGACGGGGTTCGCAGGCGTGGACCCGGAGCAATGGCGGCCGCCGCGCGGCTTCGGACGGCCCGAGCGGCTGCAGCTCGGCGTCGACACCCTGCCGGGCGTCGGCGCGACGCTGGCGAAGCGGCTGCGCTCGCTCGGCATCGAGACCGTGGGCGACGTGCTCCTGCGGCGCCCGCGCCGCTACGAGCGGGCGGCCGACGAGGTGCCGATCTCGCAGCTCTGGGGCGACGAGGAGGTCGTGATCTCGGGTGTCGTCGCGAACGTCCGCATGCGGAAGCCGTCGCGGCGGCGCACGATCCTGGCGGCGCAGGTCTCGGACGCGACGGGCTCGATTTCGGCGACCTGGTTCAACCAGCCGTGGCTCGCCGACAAGCTGCAGCCGGGAACGCCGGTGCGGCTGCGCGGCCGCCTCTCGCGCTACGGCTTCGACGTCAAGTCGTACGACCTCGGCGACGCGCGTGCGACGGCCGACTTCGCGCCGGTGTATCCCGCCAGCGAGCAGGTGTCGTCGACGAGGCTGCGCGAGCTCGTGCGCGCGACGCTCGGCAGCCACGCGCACGACGTGCTCGACGTGCTGCCGGCTGAGCTTGCCGAACCGATCCGGCGGGATGCGCTTGCAGCGCTGCACTTCCCGGCAGATCTGGCGGAGGCAGAGCTGGCGCGACGGCGGCTGGCGCTCGAAGAGCTCGTGGTGCTGCAGCTGGCCGTGCTTGCATCGCGCGCGGACGATGCAGTTGCGTTGCCGCTCGGCGAGCCGGGCGAGCTCGTCGCCCGCTACCGAGCCGCGTTGCCATTCGAGCTCACGCCGCACCAGGAACGCGCGATCGGCGAGATCGACCGCGACCTCGCGCGGGCCGTGCCGATGCAGCGGCTGCTCCAGGGAGACGTCGGCTCCGGCAAGACGGTGGTCGCGCTCCACGCGCTCTTGCGGGCGGTCGAGGCTGGGCACCAGGGCGCGCTGATGGCGCCGACCGAGACGCTCGCAGAACAGCACTTCCTGACGATCGAGGGTCTGTGCGCCGACCTGGGGGTCGGCGTTGCGCTGCTGACCGGCAGCATCAAGGGAAGCGTCGACGCGCCGATCGTCGTGGGCACGCATGCGTTGATCCAGGCGGACGTCGAGCTGCCCCGCCTTGCGGTGGCGGTCGTGGACGAGCAGCATCGCTTCGGCGTCGAGCAGCGGCAGCTGCTTGCCGAAGCCGTCGCCGGCGACAGCGCTGACAGGTCGTCCGGGCTTGGCTCGGGCGACCGTTTACTTCGCGCGTCGCCGCACGTACTGCACATGACGGCGACGCCCATTCCGCGCACGCTCGCGCTCACGATCTACGGCGACCTCGCGGTGTCGGAGATCGCGAAGCCGCCCGCGGAGCGGAAGCCGATCGTGACGGCGTGGGTGGGAGCCGAGCGCTCGAGCGAGGCCTACGAGCGGCTGCGGGTCCACCTCGACGCGGGGCGGCAGGCGTACGTCGTCTGTCCGCTGATCGAAGCGTCCGAGACGCGCATCGCGCGTGCCGCCGAGACGGAGGCGGAACGGTTGCGTGGCGCCGAGCTCACGGGCTACCGCATCGGGCTCTTGCACGGGCGGTTGAAGCCGGGGGAGCGGCGCGAGATCATGCGCGCCTTCAAGGCGCGCGAGATCGACGTCCTCGTTGCGACGACGGTGATCGAGGTAGGCGTCGACGTGCCGAACGCGACGATCATGATCGTGCAGGAAGCTGACCGCTTCGGCCTCGCCCAGCTGCATCAGCTCCGCGGCCGCGTCGGGCGCGGCTCCGAGCAGTCGTA
>Ga0070731_10001619_pt1 | contig 22877 bp, 24 predicted proteins | sample Coa_R1_2_FD_66448 | JGI IMG/M metagenome (GOLD analysis project Ga0070731, IMG submission 66448) | Surface soil microbial communities from Centralia Pennsylvania, which are recovering from an underground coalmine fire - Coalmine... | ecosystem: Environmental > Terrestrial > Soil > Unclassified ... | reverse complement strand
AGCTCCATTTGGAAAATTGCGATACCGGCCTTCGTGGTTTTCCTCACCGGCGTGCTGGATGATTCACTCGGGCTGACCCCGATGAGAAAGCTATTCGGGATCGTTGTCGCTTGTCTGCTTGCCTTGTGGGCCGGAATCCGGGTCGATATCCATCTGTTGACCACCTCTGCCCATCCAGTGTTGGGCGCCGTGATCACAGTCGTCTGGCTGGTGGGCTGTACCAATGCGTTCAATCTGATCGACGGGATGGACGGATTGGCCGCAGGCATCGGTTTTCTGGCAACGGTCGCCATGATGTTGGCGGGTCTCACGACGGGCAACCTACGCCTGGTACTTGCGACGCTGCCCCTCGCCGGCTGCCTGCTCGGATTTCTGTTTTACAACTTCAGTCCTGCCTCCGTCTTTCTGGGGGATGGGGGAAGCCTGCTGGTCGGCTTCCTGCTCGGCAGTTACGGGGCATTGTGGAGCGAAAAATCCGTAACGGTGATCGCACTGATCGCACCGGCTCTCGCGCTCTCGGTTCCGATGCTCGATGTCGGCCTTTCGATCGCCCGCCGGTTCCTACGAAATCGTCCGATCTTTCAGGCCGATCGTGGGCACATCCATCACAAACTCTTGGAACGCGGGCTTACTCCGCGAGGCGTGGTGCTTTCGATTTACGGTTTCTGCGCGCTGGCCGCGACGCTCTCGCTGCTCGCGGGCGCTTTGCACAACCAGTTCAGCGGTCTGATCGTTGTCTGCTTCTGCGGATTCGCATGGATCGGAATCAAGCATCTGGACTACACCGAGTTTAAGACGGCGGGACAGATGTTCTTGAAAGGCGGATTTCGCCGCATCATAGGCGCGGAGGCGCGGCTTGTGGAACTCGAGCAGGCCTTATTGAATGCTCGAGACCTGCAGGAATGCTGGACGATGGTGTTGGCGGGAAGCCGGGAGTTCGGGTTCGAAGGCGTCCGTTTGAGCGCCCACGGCGGTCTCTTCGAAGCCCTTCCCGAAAGGGTCGCCGGGCGGTCGTGGCAGCTTCGGATCCCGCTTGCGCATAACCATTACGTCAACTTCACGCGCGATTTCGAGTCCCAATTGGATCCGGTTGTTTTGAGCGGATTTGTCGACTGCATGGAACGAGGGCTGAAGCGGAAAGTAGATGCCCCCCGGCCGGAGGTAATCCCGATGCCGGTGAACCGCCCATCGTTCGCGCATTCATCCGCCGCCGTGGCTGCCGCAGCCACTCCCGGACTCGTCCACAGCATGTCCCGCTCGGGAACCACGCGAGATCGGCTCGCGTGAAGACGGCGTTACCGCTGAAGATGCATCTGGAGAAACTTCAGATACTGATCCCAATCCGAAGGAATCGTGCCGTGGCCCCCGATATGTTCGAAGTAGCCGATCGTGTGGAAGACTCCGGTTCCGGCGGAGGGCATCTGATCGACGTCCAGTCCCTGTTTTCCGAAGAGCCTGAATACCGGTGCGGCGGCGACCGCGGCCAGAAACTCGCCTTTCGGGTCTGACCAGTAGTCCGTGTCGCCGGTTTGCAGCAGCACTGGGCGAGGCGCCATCAGTGCGACCAGCATATTCGCATCCACCGGCATCTGGTCGACGTGTTTCGCGAATTTTCCGTAGTTGGCGCAGAATTGATACGAATAGCGCGAGGGAGCGGTCAGGTGCGCGACCGTCTCACCGTAATTCCTCCGGCTGATGGCAGCGCCGCCTTCGCCCGAGCAGCTCGCAATGACCAGGGCGAACCGCGTGTCGCGAGCGCCCGCCCACATCACCGTTTTTCCAAGCCTGGACACCCCCAGAATCGCGACGCGTTTCGCGTCCACATCCTTGTCTGTTTCTAAGTAATCCATCGCCCGGCTTAGACCCCAGCCCCACGCCGCGATCGTGCCCCATTCGTCGGGCGCGGGCTGCGATTGGCCGGGCTTCAGATACTGCGCGCGAACTCCGTATTGAATGCCGCCATCGAAATCGGGATCGATATCGCCGTAATAGATCGTCCCAACACCAAAGCCCGCGTCGACGAAACGAGCCACGTCAACCTTTCCGAATTTCCTTCCTTCACTGGCGGGAATCTTTTTCTTGTCCGGCCCCCACACCTCGCCGCCCCGGACACCTGGATCGTCGACCGTATTTGAATTCGCCGTAAAACTGAGGTGCAGCAGAAACGGGACCGGCTTCTGAGAATGCGCCGGCAGATAAACCAGCAGATCCATTTTCTTGTCAGCGGCAAAGTGCACGGTCACGCGCCGCCTGATTGCCTTGCCCTCGAATGCCGGCGTGGCTTTCTCGAATACCTCGAAAGTCATCCCCGAGGGACGGCCCGGGCTGCGCCCATACTCGTTCTCCTCGAACAGCCGGATAATTTCAGGCCGCCGTTTTTCCGACCATGTCCTCACATCCGTCACGGGCTTGCCGTCGGCGAGCACCAAAGGATCGGGAAGCGTGTACATCCCGGCTTTCGCCTCGTCGTAATTCACCGGGATTCCCGCAACCTCGGAACGGAGTCCGCTTTGAATATTGGCCTGTTGAGCGTTCACGATGGCGCAGGAAATCGCGATCAACCATCCGCAGTGGATCGGCATGCAGTTATCCTATCGCTATCTGCCGGGAAATTTGCGCCCCGCTTCAATCCACGATGAACAATCTGGCGCCGTGGGGCGAATAACTCCGGTGGGCTTGCATGCCGTCGCCGACCTGATAGCTCATTCCCGCTCGAAGCACCTCCACGCGGCCGTCTTTCAATTCGGTGTGAAGTTCACCTTCCAGACACAAAAGTACGTGACCTTTCTCACACCAGTGATCCGCGAGATAGCCCGGCGAATAATCAACCATTCGGACGCGAATATCGCCGAACTGCCGGGTGCGCCAGTGCGCTACGCCGTTTTCTCCCGCATGCGTGGTGGGTTCTACCGTTGCCCAGTCAGTCGTCTGGAAAAGAATATCCGGAATGCGCATTGGTTGCTCCGGCGATTCGCTACGGCTTCAGCGTGATCAGCCGGTCTTCCTTCGGAAAGGACTCCACGACGATGTCCTTGTACAGGACTTCCTGGGGTTCGGTGAAGGCATGTAACTGGATGCCGATTGGGCCTTCCTTGATGCGGCTCGGATCGGGCTCCCGCCATTCCATCACCTGCACGCCGTTGAACGCGGCGCGCACCCGGTTGCCCTGGGCCAGGATTTCCACCTTGACCCAATCATGCTGGCTGGTGACGGTTTCCGTTGTTGTCTTATAGACCCGCAGGCCCTGCGCGGCGTTGTAGTCCCACATGCTCGGCCGGGGAAACACGACCAGCGGACCGTGCGTGTACCACTTGTTGTCGTTCTGGGTTGCAATTTCACCCCAGAAACAGACGCCGGCATGGTTCTCGGATGTCACCATCTTGGACAACAAAGTAAGACGAAAATCGGAGTAGTTGTCCTCCGTGAAAAGGAAGCTGGTCGGGACCCTATCTTTGGCTCTGCCCGCAATCGCACCGTCCGAGACCGACCACCAGTCCATGTTGCCCCGCCAGCCCGCGAGTGTCTTGCCGTCGAACAGAGTCTTCCTGACGCTTTTGCCTAAGCGGGGTGGCGTCACCGGAATGGCTTGGAGTTCGTGCAGCGAGAACGGCGAGACCGGCGGGCGGGGCGTGGCCGCGGGCCCCTGGCTCCAGAGCACGCTGACTGGCAGCGCCAGTCCGATGATCGGAAACAGCCGAAATTTCATGGTGCGACTATATCACGCGGCCAGCCGGCGCTGAGTCGCCTGCGCTTCGGGGTCCGGTGTGATAATCTTTGTGGTCAGCGCAAAGCGCAATGAGGCTTTCACATTGCGCAACAGGTTTACGGCTCAGAGCCGTTTGCCCAAACTTTGCGCCGGAAGAAAGGAGTAGCATGTCCACGAAGACTTTCCTCTCCACCCTCGCCGCGGTGCCCCTTTTTCTGCTGACCATCTTCGCCGCGACCCACGACTTCATCCCCGACTTCTCTTTCGGCGGATCGGCGCTCACCGGCTGGCGTCCGCTGGGAACCGCGAACTGGCGAGCCGACAACGGCGAGATCACCGCCACGCCGCCGGCAGGTGGCGCGTCGGAGGGCGGCTGGCTCATGCTGGACAAAAAATATCAGGACATCGAACTCTACACAGAGTTTCGCTGTTCTGACAAATGCGACGCCGGCATCCTCTTGCGAGCTGAAAAAACTCCGGAAGGCGGTTGGAAAGGCGTCTACGTGCCGCTCGCTCCAGGCGACGGTCCCTATGAGCTGACGCTCAACGCCGGCGGCAAAGAGTTGCACCGGACGACCCTCCTGCGTGCGAGCGCGCAATTCGCGCGAATGGCCGCAGGCCCGTGGACGAACGGATCGGCGCACGTGCCCGGATTTGCTCAGCCCGCCATCACTCTCGCCGAACAACAGGAGGAAGCCTCGCAGCCTCCCGCCCGCCCCGCGCAGCGTCCTCAAGGCGCCGCGTTCGCACCACCTCGTCCGGAACTTCGCGCTGGCGATTGGAACACCCTCGACGTCATCGTCGACGCCGACATGGTTTGGACAACGCTGAACGGCCGCCGCGGCATCAACACGGCGACCAGCGATCGCACGATGGGCTACGGGCCGATTGCTCTTCACGTAGGAGGAACGGGCGAAGTCCGCTTTCGCGATGTCGCTCTCAAGGACCTGAACCGCAAGACCGAACCCAAGGCGCAGCTTTCTTCCCACTTCCGGATGCAGCAGCTCAACGATTTCTTCTACTCCTGGGGCGCCACCACCGGCGATATCAATCACGACGGAATTCCGGATGTGATCGCAGGTCCGTTTTATTATCTCGGCCCGGATTACACTGAACGCCGCGAGTTCACCTCGGCCCGGAGCTACAGCGCCACCAACAATTTCCCTGAAGGCATGGTGTACTTCGCCTACGACTACACCGGCGACGGGTGGACCGACATTATCTGCGTCGATTCCCGCCCGGTCTACCTTTACGTAAATCCCAAAGGTGAATCGCGCCGCTGGGACCGTTTCAACGTAGTTCCCAGCGCGACTTCAGAGATCGAAGTCTTCCGCGATATCGACGGCGACGGAAAACCTGAGATTCTCTTCACTGGTCCCAACGCAGTCATGGCGTACGCCAAACCGGATCCCGCCAATCCAACCGCCGTCTGGAAGGTGCACAACATTTCCGAACCCGGTCTGGCCGCTCCGCACGGGATGGGCGTCGGCGACATCAACGGCGATGGCCGGATGGACGTCGTGAACAGCCGTGGCTGGTGGGAACAGCCCGCCTCGGGCGCTGCCGAAACTCTTTGGAAGTTCCATCCCTCGAATTTCGGCAATGGCGGCGTGGAAATGGGCGTCTACGACGTGAATGGCGACGGCCTCAACGATGTCGTCACCGTGATTGCCGCTCACGGATGGGGCATCGCCTGGTTTGAGCAGAAGCGCGACACGCAGGGCAACATCACCTTCGTCCGTCACGACATCATGGGCGATCTCAGCACCAAGAACGTGGGCGGCGTGGCTTTCTCGGAAGCGCACGGCGCGGCGTTCGCGGACATGGACGGCGATGGAGTGCCGGACCTCATCGTCGGGAAACGGCTCTACTCCCACCTCGAAAGCCACCTCGATCCCGATCCCTACGGCCCGGCCGTCCTTTATTGGTATCGGACGGTTCGCAACCCGAAGGCGGAAGGGGGCGCGGAATTTGTTCCCGAGCTTATTCATAACCGGTCCGGCGTCGGCTCGCAATTCGTCGTCACCGATCTGAACGGCGACGGCGCGCCGGACATTGTCATCTCGGACGTGAAAGGCACGTTCGTTTTTTGGAATCAGATGCACGCGCGGCCCCAGTCTTCGCGCCGGGACTAGCTTCTCGAAAGGTCCGTCCATGAAAGCCACTCGATTGCTTGGCCTACAGGTTGTTCTATTTGCAATTGCGCTCGACGCTCAGAACGTGAACTGGAGCGACTATTTAGGCGGTCCCACCGGCGCCCACTACTCGCCGCTCAAACAGGTGAATACCGGAAACGTCACCAATCTGCGCCAGGCATGGAGCTATGCGACCGGCGACGAAACCAGCTATACATTCTGCCCCTTGGTGGTCGACAACATCGCTTACGTGGCGGCGAAGCAGGGTTCGCTCGTCGCGCTCGACGCAACAACCGGCAAAGAGCGCTGGACCTACAAATTCGACACGGGCGGTCGATTCAGCGGCATCTCAGGCCAGCGCGGAGCGAATTACTGGGAAAGCAAAGACCGCTCCGACCGGCGGATCTTCGTTACTGCGTCGGGAATGCTGCACGCCATCGATGCGCGGACCGGCAAGCTGGTCGATTCTTTCGCCGATCACGGCAAGCTCGATTTGAAAATCGGCATCGACCGCGCCCGCTTTCCGCTTGCGTCCAGGACCCCGGGTCGCATCTTCGAAAATCTGATCATCCTCGGCAGCGCCACCGGCGAAGGTTATCTCGCGCCGCCCGGAGATATTCGCGCGTTCGATATTCTCACCGGCAAACTCGTCTGGGTCTTCCACACCATTCCGCGCCCCGGCGAACATGGATACGATACCTGGCCCAAGAGCGCCTATGAATACATGGGTGGTGTCGACGCGTGGGGTGAATTTACGGTCGACGAGAAGCGCGCGATTGTCTACATGCCGACCGCATCCGCCAAGTACGAGCTCTACGGCGGCGACCGCCCCGGCGACAATCTCTACTCGGATAGCATCCTGGCACTGAACGCACGCACCGGAAAACTGCTCTGGTATTTCCAGACCGTCCATCACGATCTGTGGGATTGCGATCCCGATTCTGCTCCTCAGCTCATTACCGTAAAGCATGAAGGCAAGACGGTCGACGCTGTCGCCGTAGCGTCGAAAAACGGGTTCCTGTACGTCTTCGATCGCGTCTCCGGCAAACCACTCTGGCCCATCGTCGAGCGGCCGGTCCCGAAATCCGACGTTCCCGGCGAGGTCGCTTCGCCCACCCAGCCCTTCCCCACCGTGGTCCCTCCTTTCGCCCGCCAGGGAATGACGGTGGATGACCTGTACGACGGTTTCATGACCGCCGAAGAAAAAGTCTGGTGGAAGGAGCGGCTTTCGAAGGCGCGCACCGGCTTGTACACTCCGCCCGCCTTAGGCGACACCATCCTGATGCCCAGCGTCAACGGCGGCGCGCTATTCTTCGGCACCGGCTCCGATCCCACAAACGGCACCGTGTATGTTGTCGGCAAGAACATGCCCTCGATCCTCAAACTGGTTCCTGCCGGCGAATCGCTCGCCTCCAACGCGGGAAACTTGATTCCTGACCGTCCACGAAATGGACGCGGCGGCGTTCCTGGCTCGGACATCACCCCGGAACGCCGCGGCCGCGCTGTCTACGAGCAGAGCTGCCAGGCTTGTCATGGCGCTGCCCTCGAAGGCGACCGTGGACCGGAACTTGGGGACGCGGTCAGCCGGCTCGGCGCCGGCGCGACACGAACCATCATCGCCAAAGGTAAAGGCGGCATGCCAGCGATGGCCGGTCTGCCGGCCCCGCTCGTCGACGATTTGATCGCCTTCCTGACGAAACCGGAATCGGCGCCCCCAGGCAGCGCCGCTCCTCCCGCGGCTATGGCGTTCGCTATGATGCGGATCGAACCGCCCTATCCGGCCGGCGTCGAACCACCGCCGTCGCGCTTCAAGACAGGTTATGGCAACGAAGCCTATGTCGTCCGTCCGCCGTGGACTGTACTCACCGCTTACGATCTCAACACCGGAAAAATCAAGTGGCAAACGCCCTATGGCGACCTGCCGGAAGCCGGCCCGAGTAAGACCTTGCGCGGCATGGTCTATCCCAAGAGTGGCCCCGTGATCACTGCGGGCGGCCTGGTGCTCTTCGCCGGAAACGATTCCAAACTCTACGCGCTCGACAAAGACACCGGAGAAGTGATCTGCACCAAGGACCTCCCGAACGGTTCCCTGGGCGTGCCGGCTGTTTACCAGGTGAACGGCAGGGAGTATGTCCTGCTGGCCGTCGCGGGAGGCAATTCGTTCCCTGTGGGAGGCCGGCTCGCGCCTGGCGGCGTCTATTCGCCGGCAGTTTCCAAGAGCTACATCGCCTTCGCCCTGCCTGAAACGAAAAAACCGTAGCCTTAACGTTCGCGCTGATGCCGGGCGGGTTATAGGGATGTCCTGTGTCTACAGCCGTTTACATGGGGAGCCAAGATGTATCCAAAAAGCATGGCTCTCCGGCCGTAGAACGCCTATCCTGCAAGCACGCTGTTGTCGCCAGGGTCTGAATCCGCTGTTTGATCTAACGGCATTACAACGGCTCAGGGGTGCTATCTCCGGATAGCGAATACCTGTCGAGGAGGTCTACAGTCGGATGAAGAAGCTTATACTTGCACTCTGCGCTCTTACGCTACCGGCCGTCAACGCGGCCGATAACAACTATAAATTCAGCTTGCAGCAGCGAGCAACCCTTAATGGAACAGCCCTGAGCCCCGGCGAGTACCGGATTCAGGTGGACGGCGATAAGGCCACGCTCAAAATGGGCAAGACAGTGATCGAAGCTCCCGTGAAAGTGGAGAATTCCACTCAGAAATTCAAGGTCACGACGGTTGGTCTTGAAGGAACTACCGGTAATTACAGAATCAGCGATATTGGCATCGGTGGAAGCAATACCAGAATCATTTTCTCGGGTGCTGCGAAGTAAATACCCTCGTAATCTTCTGCGCTAAGGCTTGATCGCCAGAATAGCTGGCTTGCCGCTCGGATTGGCGAGCACGCTCGCTTCGATCGTGTACCCTTCCAGATTCTCGCGGCGTGATTTTTCCAGGATTGCGTTGGCCCGCTTCGCAATTTTACGCGCCTCGCCGCGATTCTTGGTCTGATGAAGGACCGCGGCGTAGTTGCGCAGAATCCCGCCGAGCACCGGATGTTCCCGCCCGAGTGTCGTCTCCGTGTAGTTAATGGCGCGAACAAAGAGACCGGCCGCTTCAGGTAGCTTGCCGGATTCAGCGGAAATCTCCGCGAGATTGTTGAGGATCTTGATCACCGCTCTTGGAAAAGGATTGGCGACCGTTTCCATGATTCGCTCTGCCCTGGCAGCCCACTCGAGCGCCTCTGGAAACCGGTGGTCCTTCTTGTAGACTTCCGAGAGATCGGTCATCGCGATTGCCAATTCCTCGCGGTATTCCTCCTGCGGTGTTTTGTCGAGCGCATCGATGACTCGCCGGAACAGCAATTCCGCCGCCTCCAGCCGCCCCTGGCCAGCCCGGACCGAAGCCAGATCGCTGAGCAGGATCGGCCCATCCGGACCTGCGGGCACGCTTTCCTGGGACGGAATCAGAGGAAGGAGAATCGATTCGGCTTTGGTAATCTGCTGCGTCTCCAGATAAAGCGAGACCAGATTCGCGCCAGCCCGGACCACCACCCTATCGGAGGTGCCATAGCGCCGTTCAAGCACGCTCAGTGACTGGAGGAATAGCTTTTCGGCATCGATGTACCTGCCCAAGTCCTGGAACAGAATACCCAAATCGTTCAGCGTGATGCCTCTGTATAACTCCGATGGTTCGAGTTCCGACGCTGTCTTAAGCGCCCCGCCGTAAGCCGCCTCGGCCTTCAGGTATTCCCGGCCGGCCAGAAAGCTGCTCGCCTCGTTCAATTGACTCTGCCAGACCGCATGAGCATCCTTGGCCGTGGGCGGATCCCCACCGATGAACATGCCGAGTACGAGAATAGCGACGTCCATTTAGGGTCCAACCTACGCTGCGATAAGCTCTGAAACAATGGTCCGCCGCTCCTTTGTTGATTCGATCCACATCCATTCGCAAATCTATGACTCGACGATACATCCGTATGCCTCTCCGATGGATACTCGTCCCTTCGCTGAAGCCCTGAGTTGTGAGAAAATTAACGTTTGGCGGATATCCAACCCATCAACGCCGTCCTGCGGGAAGCTGGATCCAGTCCCACGATTGTCCGGTTCGGACCGTTCGAAGCCGACTCGTTTACGGGCGAACTTCGGAAGCATGGCATTCGCATCAAGCTGCCCGAGCAGCCATTTCGGGTTCTAATCGCTCTCCTGAATCGACCCGGCCGCCTGGTGACGCGCGATGAACTGCGTCAGCTTGTCTGGCCGGAAGATTCACTCGTCGATTTCGAACAAGGGCTAAATCGGGCGGTCAATCGTGTACGGGAGGCGCTCGGGGACACCGCATCGGGCCCGCGTTACATCGAGACGCTTTCGGGAAGAGGGTATCGATTCATCGGTGAAATCGAGCTTCCGCCGGTACCACCACCAGCGGGAGCCGGCTGGGTGAATCGCAGAAATCTTGGTCTGGCGGGGGTAACCTTACTTGGATTGCTCGCCGCCGGGCTGATCGCGCGCGAGCTGGTTCCGCAGCCCGTCCCGTCGCTGAAGTGGCACAAGCTGACGACCGACAACTATGTGAAGTTCGCGCCCGCGCTCACCGACGGGGCGCGGGTCTATTTTCGAGCCGCATACGGTCAGGAACAGTTCATCGCGCAGGTACCGGTTTCGGGCGGCCATTCCACCCGGGTCTCGGTCACTCCGCCAGGTCCGTTTTTCGCGCTCCAGGATCTTTCGCCGGATGGCCAGGAACTGCTGCTCACGGCGGCCGCGACCAACTATCTTCGAATGCTCCCGTTGTGGAGCCTGCGGATTGCCGACGGAACCGGAAGAAAACTCGGCAATATCAGCGCGACCTCGGCTCGTTACTCGGCCGACGGCAAGAAAATCGTGTGGACCACCACCTCCGAGATCTGGGCGGCGCGAAGTGACGGGAGCGGGTCGCACCGGTTGATCGAGATTAAAGGTAGCCTTCTGGACTCGGTGTTCTGGTCGCCCGACGGGAACCGCATTCGTTTCTCGCGTCAGGATCTGCCCTCATCGCAGACCAGCACCTGGGAAATCCGGCCTGACGGCAGTGGGCTTCGACGCGTCCTTCCCGAATGGAATGTGGGCGGCTTCGCACCGTCCGGATGGACGGGCGACGGATCCATCGGATTATTTTCGGTCGGCGGAGGACTGTGGGCGTCGAACGAACGCCGCAGGTTTTTCCGGGAAACGATCTCGCCGCCGACGCAGCTTACCGACGGGGAGCCGGAGTTTTACAGTCCCATTCGCCTTCAAACCGATGAGTTCTTCGCAATCGGGATCGACCGGCTGGGAGAATTGCAGCGCTACGATCTCACTTCCGGCGATTGGGTGCCGGTGCTGGACGGCCTTTCCGCCGAATGCGCGGAGTATTCTCCCGACGGCACCCGGATCGCTTATGTGACCTACCCGCAACGCACTTTGTGGGTCCGCCAAGCGGATGGCAGCATGCCGATTCAACTGAGTAGTCCGCCGATGCTGGCCATGATTCCCAAGTGGTCCCCCGATGGAAAGCGGCTGACGTTCATGGCCGAGGAGGCCCCGGGAAAACCAGCCAAAGCCTGGATCGTAGACGCGTACGGAGGCCCGGTGCAATTGGCCGTTCCATCGGATCCGGGTTCGCAGGCAGATCCCTCCTGGTCGCCGGATGGAAAGAAGATGACCTATGCGCTGCGGGGACGAAGCCAGACCGGCGAGGCTCCCTATATTCGCATCGTGGACATCGCCACCCACACCGTATCCAAGTTTCCCGGCTCGGACAATCTCTATTCGCCGCGCTGGTCCCCGGACGGAAGCATGCTGGCCGCGCTCGATACGGTCGGAGAGAATCATCTGATGGTGTACCGGTTCAGCGACCGCAAGTGGGAGCAAGTCTCGAATCTCCCCGCCGGCTGGCCGGCGTGGACTGCCGATAGCAAATCGATCGTCTTCCGCAGCAACAACCTGATCGTCAGGCTGTCGCTTGCAACCCGCAAAGTGGAGACGCTGGTGGATCTAAAAACCGAAGTGAGCGGAGGATTCTGGGCGCACTCGGTCGGGCTCCGAGCCGACGGCTCCCCATTGCAGACACGCGATCGCGATAGCCGGCAGATATACAAACTCGAATTTCAGAAATAACCGCGATTTCGCCGTTCTATGCTTTCGCGGACGGAGTCAGCGCGACGGACGCCTCTGAGGTAAGCAGCAGGAACGTGAAGGTCTCCTGCAAGTAGAGCCGCACCGCATCATCGGTATGGCTCAAGTAGCCGATGGAGACGTCCTGTCCGAGGTGCAACTCGAAATCGCCTCCGCGCGTGGTCAGGACGAAAGCTCCGTCAATCGCCGGAGCCCAGATGATTTTATCGTCCACCAGGCGCTTCACGTGCTCCAGCACCGGATAACCGTGATCGCTCGTTTCCGCGAGCGCGGTATAGGCGGCGGCTCCGAGCAGAACCACATACGGGCCATTGACGCCGACGAGCCTCAATTGGCTCAACGCCTGAGCAATCGCATCCGGGTACTCGCGGACATCGGCCGGTAACGGCATCTTCGGATTGCTGGTCCCTTGGCGAATCCCCACAATGCCGGCTGCCGCGTAGCCTTCAAAAACCGCGCTGTCCTCGGCAAATGCGATCTGGCGCGCCGCGTCCTTCGCCGGCTGCCAATCCGAGTCGTTAGCGCCGCGCTCGACATCGTCGATCGCCTGGCGATCGAGATCGAAAGGAACGCGCAGCTCCACCAGAGCCTTCACCTCGCGCTGTCGGGCGATCACACCGTCCTTCAGGCCGTCAATCGGACGCAGATGGCCGGTGCCGACCGCGGACAGATCCACCCCTGCCGGCCCCCGCAGGTCGACCACGCGCCGCCCGGCAAGATATCGCTTAAACGTGCGAGCGGTTTCCTCTTCAATCTGAGCCCACGCCGCGTCGGAAATGGGAGCCAGCTCGCGGTGCAGATTATTCATGCGGAATTTCTCCTTTGAGGGAACCAATGCCGAGCGAGCCGTCGCCCTTCGGTGCGGATGAAGAGTCCCCGGCCGCCTCCACAGGAGGCGCTGTCGGTCCTGGGGCCGGGTCCTCGCCCACGGCGTCCAGAAATGTTGATGACGGAACAAAGAAAAGGTTTCCGGTAACCGCGCGGCTGAAATCCAGCAGCCGGTCGTAGTTGCCGGGCGGCCGGCCGATAAACATGTTTTCGAGCATCTGCTCGATGGTCCGGGGCGAACGGCTGTAGCCGATGAAATAGGTGCCAAATTCTCCGTGTCCGGCTCGTCCGAAGGGCATGTTGTCGCGCAGGATTTTGATCTCTTTCCCGTCCTCGACAATGGTCGTCAGCGCGCTGTGCGCCGAGGTCGGCTTGATGGAATCGTCCAGCTCGATGTCCGAAAGCTTGGTGCGTCCGATGATTCGCTCCTGCGCTTCCGTGGGCAGCATATTCCATTTGTCAAGATCGTGAAGATACTTCTGGACGATGACATAGCTGCCGCCGGCGAACGCCGCGTCCTCTTCGCGGACCAGCACCGCGTCCACCGCTGCCTCGCCCCGCGGATTCTCGGTCCCATCGACGAAACCCAACAGATCGCGATCGTCGAAGTAACGGAAGCCGTGCACTTCGTCTGCCGGCGAAACCGCATCTTCGATGCGCGCCATGATCTGCGTCGCCAGTTCGAAGCACAGATCCATGCGCTTCGCGCGGATGTGGAACAGCAGGTCGCCGGGCGTGGAAACCGCCTGCCTCGCTCCGGCGCGAATCTCGCGGAACGGATGCAGCTCGGCCGGCCGCGGCGATCCGAAGAGCCGGTCCCACGCTTCCGACCCAAAGCCCACCACGCAGGAGAGTCCCGCTTCCAGGTCGCGAAATTCCACCGCCCGAAACAGTGCGGAAAGGTCCGCACAGAGTGACCGCACAGTGGCGCGACTCTCGGAGCCGGGATTTATCGTCACCACCAGGAAAATCGCAGCGCGGGTAAGCGGCGCCGCGACTGGCTGCGCGACGGGCGCGCTTACCGGATCGACGCTCACTGCTTGTCCCAAACCAACTCCCTGGTCAGAGACTTGCCGCTTGCATCCGTCCCCGTCGCGGCGACGGTCTTTACTTTCCCATCCTTCGAGACCTCGTCCCGGCCTATGCCGACAACTTTGGCGCCTTTCTTGAACGTCGCCTCATATGTGTTCGTATTGATTCTGCGGATAGCAACGATGTCGGCGCCATTCGGCGCTCCCGTCCCTGAAATCGGGTAGTCCTTGCTGTCGAAGTTCGCAGTGTAGCTCCACGCGATACGGCTTCCATCCGCCGCGGTGCCCTCGGAGCTGACCTTCATTCCATTCCCATGCGTTTCATAGGTCTGGGTCTGACTCCGCGGCTCTGGCCCGGAGCTGTATTTCGACTTCGCGATATTCAATTTCCACGTGCCGATGAAGGGGTTGTCTTGGGCCAAAAGAACCCCGGATCCCAACATCGCCACCGCTGCGACAAATACCAGAATCCCCTTCACTCGATTTCTCCTTTTTGCGCCGGTCAAGCCAGACACCTTCCAAAGATCGAATTATAGCCGACCAGCAACCTGTCCCAGGCATTTCATGCCACAGGCACCCCACTCGCCGCCGCTTGTCGCCTGCGCCCCCACTGAACCGCGAACGCCAGTGAGCGGGCTTTGTCCAAAACCCTCAACGGCCTCGGAAAACTGTTAGACTCCCTTCCAAGTGCACGCAACCAGATCGCTCTTGTTGGCATCGGCGACCCTCTTCCTCGGAAACACCTTCGCCCAGGCCGTCGTCAACGAGCCTGCAGCAGTTATCGAACTTGGCGGAGCCGCCGGCTGGGATCTCAAAGACGGCGGACCCAGCTTCGGCGCTGACCTAGCGATTGAAGTGACGCCGATTGAGAACTGGCTGGAGCTGGAGGCGGGGATAACACCGCTCTTCCGGCGCCATTCGACAGAATGGAGCGCGGACCTGCTATTCAAGAAGCCTTGGACCCTTTCGGACAAAGCGGAATTTATGATCGGCGTTGGCCCGGAATGGATTCACGCGAGGGAGTACAGTGTAACCACCAACTCACTCGGAGTTGAAGCCGTGCTCGATTTCATGTTCTGGCCCTCCGCCAAGCATAGATTCGGATGGTACATCGAACCGAGTTACGACTACAGCTTCGGGCGCGGGCACGAACGCTCGATTGGCATAACCGCCGGATTGCTGATCGCGATCTCCAGACGATAAGCCAGCTAAGCAAGAATCGTTGCCTCTTTTTCCAAAATCCCGTTGCCCGCACTGAACCGCGCACGCCAGTAAGCGGGCTTCGAGCGCCGGTAGAACGCTCACTGGATCACCCGACCAGTCGCTTCGCGCTACCATCAGAAGACCATCGACCAAGCAGTGTCCGAGCCGTGGGAGGCATGATATGAGTGACCGCTTCAAATTCGAGACGGTATGTCCGAACAACCACAACCAGACAGTTTCATTCAGTCAGGAGCAATTTGAAGAAGCGTTAAAATCCGACACCTTGGTGTTCCACTGTAATACGTGCGACACCGACTGGCCACCCTCCAAAGAGGAAATCGCCAAACTTCACAAGTACTTCTCGAAGAATGGATAAAGGCAACCCTCACCGGGCGATTTCAGGAATCGCCCCAACGAGCGACACTGATTTTGAGTGGTGAGCGCGGTAGGAATCGAACCTACAACCTACTGATTAAGAGTCAGTTGCTCTGCCAGTTGAGCTACGCGCCCATCTTGTTGACTGCTTGTTGCTTAGATGCTTTTATCGTTGCTCGACGATTAACCGCTGTGGCCGTTTTTGTGGCCTGCCCAGAGGCTTCGCTCCGCTTCGATTGATTCAAGGCATCCAACCGTTCAAAAGCAGTTTCAAGGGATTCCGGCGACGGATGAACGTACCGCTGAGAGACTGTGACACTACTATGGCCGGCGATCCGCATGATGGTGAAGGCATCCGCCCCAGCTTCGCCAAGACGGGTTAACATCGTATGCCTCAACGAGTGTATCACGAAGTCTGCGGGCATCCCCAGCAGCGCCCGGAACTCGTTGTGCTGGTGGTCGAGCGAGGAAACGAGGAAGGGAAGTCCCGTATCGCCCGGGAACACAAGATCCTCTTTGGAGGCCTTCCGGCGCACGAGCATCTCGCGTACTCGTTCCGTCAGACTGAGGTTGCGCGTCGCGTTCTTCGACTTCCCGCCAGCAATGTGGATGTACCCGAACTTCGAGCCATCCGCGGGCTCTAGGCGCACGTTTGACCAAGCCAGCGCACACGCCTCGCCTGGCCTAGCGCCAGTGTCCAGCATGAGCAGGGCGACGTCCTTGAGCGGTTGCGGAGCCATGTGGAGATATTGGTTTTCTAACTCGTAACCCAGAACGAATTCGCGGTTTACCTCGCCGCGGAACAAGCGGATCCGGGGAAGCCGATCGATGACCTTCCACTCCTGGGCGAGCCGAAGCAAGCGCCGTAGCGTTGCCAACTCCCGGTTGATGGAGGCGACCGACAGCGGACGGCCGAACCGAGATACCTGACGCGTGCGGTGAAGCTTCAACGCCTCTATTACCTGCTCGTCAATCGTGTCGAGCCGACGGGAAACCAGCGGGGCGTACTCAAGGAGCCGCCGAAGCCGTTCCTTATAGAAATCGATCGTCGCTGGCTTGTCCTTGCATAGGGTCTCGATGGCCTTTTCGAATCGCGGCGCAAATTCCTTGAAGGTCGGGACCTTCGGCTTGTCGATGATGCCTACTTCACCCTTTGCCAGCTCAGTGAGTCGTGCGGATTCGATCTGCCGCGCGACGTTCGCGTTACCTTGGCGAGTCGTTTCGCGAATGCGCTCACCCTTGAACCGAAAGACGTACCAGTAGACGCCGCCGCGTTTGTAGATGGCCATATTCTTAGGGCGCCAGTCGTTGCTGGGTGTCGCATCCGTCGATCGGACAGGAGAGCCGCCACTCGTTGCGACCGATCCATTCCACAAATAAGCAAGGTGTATCGGAATGTTGTCCGCAGCGCTCCCTTGGCTTGCCAAATTCCATATTGGGAGCTTCACCTATGGCCTGATCAAAGTAACCGAAATCGGTTCGGTAGTGTCGGATACAACCCGGGGCCTCGCACCGAAGGGCCTCAAGATCGTTGATATCCGCGGTCGGACTGACCGAACGTATCACCACTGGGCGCATTGCGCAGTGACGATGGAGATCACAGCGAACCAGCTCCATCTTTAGAAAGATCTTGTCGGTCATCAATGACCCTTTCTCTCGGGTGAGAGATTCTCTACCAAGGTAGCGTCACTACCTTGAGACTCACTCACGGACGACGAGTGTCCTCTCATCCTCACGCCGTTCTCGATAAAGATAGCGCCGCTTTTTTCCAACGCTGCCGCAATCCGATTTAATGTATCAACGTTGCAGCCTACTGGCGCATCGTCAAACGCCTCCATCCGTCGAACCGTTCCGATCGACACTTTCGCATTCTTCGCGAGGTCGATTTGTTCAATGCCGATGAGCGCCCGTGCGGCGCGGAGTTGACGTCCTGTAATCATTTCAGATGTCTAGCTCCTCGATGTGATCGAAGCCCAGAGCAACCTTAACTGCCGCGATCAATCCCTGCGGATATTTCGGATCTCCGTCCATTGCTTCAGCCGCGGCGAAATCATCAAGATCGTCATAAACTTCGAACGTGTCCGGCGTATCGTTCTTCTTGCCCGAAACCACGACAATTCGTCTTTCTTTGGTGATAGCCACGGAGTACATGCCCCTGCACTGAAATCCACTTGTGGTTACATCGAACTGGTTCTCTTCTCCTTCGAAAATAATCCAGCGTCCGACGAACGCCTTCTTCACAACTCGATCAACTTTCCGATCATAAAGCGTTACAACGATACGGCCGGTAGCGGCGCGCTTCATCTCCAGTTCCTGCTCTAAGCAGCGCAGGAACGTAGCGGAGATGGTACCGCCCAATTCAGCCTTGGCCTTCTCGTACAATTCAGCCTTGTCTTCTGGTATGTAAACTGTTGCTTTCATTGATATTCCTTTCGGTGTAACTGCTCACACCGTCCAATGTACAGCACGTATACGGCTATGTCAACAGTTTTTATACGGCTAGTCAATCTCTTTTGGCGCCAGCTTCGCCTTCATCGCCGCATCAAGGAGCCATTTGATCGCGGCCGCCCGGCTCGGAAACTTGTGCTTGTGGTAGAAATCGTCAAGTTTCTTGAGTAGTTCGGGCTCGACTACGAAGTGCAGAAACGGTTTTTCACTTCCCATGTGTCAACAAGTATAACCGCAACAACCGGTATTGACAAGCCTGTGAACGTGCGGTATAACTGGTTGCGTCGGTATAACCGCAACAACCAAAAAGGAGAAAACAATGCCCGCCTCTAGAACGAAACGAAAGAATCCGCCTCCGGCCCCCATTTCCAAGGGGAAAAAGATTTCTCAACAGGAACTGGAGACCATCGAGGAGGTTCGAGTAACGTACTTCAACATGGTGCATCGCGTCCGGGAGAGATTCTCTCAGGGCGATCAAATCGAGGATGGAGCGCTATGGTTGCCGGACGCAATAGAACCCCAATTGGCGCTCATCAAGATGTTCACGCATTCGCTCGTGCAGAATCAGTCCGAAGAGGTGCTGCAAGAATATGCCGCCTCATTGACAACGGAGGCGCAGGTTACGCGTGCCCTCTGCGTACTGGCAGCAGCCGGGCATAAGCTCCTCGTCGCCGCCAGGACTACGCAGGCGCGCGCCTGAGGCACCGCAAGGAACGGAGAACACCACCATGGAAAACGGAATCACTTTGTACGTCAAGGAACAGCCAAGCAGGTACCCGCTCACAGAACACCAAGCCGAGAACATTGGACGTTGTTTAGGCAGCGAGGGGCTTGCGCCCAAGTGGCAACGGCCCACCGAGGAACAAATTGCAGCCGGCGAAGGCCGAACTGCACAGCAACGGCAGGAGGCTATCGACTTCCAGCAAATTCTAAAACGGCTCAGTGCGCTTGACCCCGAAGATATGGCTGGGATCCTCGCCTATCTCGACGTGCTGGCGCTGGACGACCTTAACATGTCCGGGTTTAACTGGCTTCGCTGGCATTTTCGCGGGCTTCTAGGCGATGTCAGGTATAAAGGCGTCATTGCGGCACTCGAGCAATCTCCCACGGACCTGTTGGCGGAGTTTGCCGGGCAGCTCCATGAACACTGGATGTGGATTGAAGACGCACAGAGCATCCAGGAACGCCATCCGCGGCTGTTCCCGGCCCCCTCGGCACCTACACCGCCCGCGACAGAACCAGAACCGCCGGCGGTCGAACCCTCAGCCAAAGGAAAGGGGAAGCGCCGCGCGGCGTGAAGGGGAAACCACCATGGAAAACAAACAGCAGACGATCACGCTCAACGTGCCGAGATGGGTCCACGAGACGGCCGGAAGAGGCATCGACTACCATCTGATAATCGACAGCGACCTCGAATGGAAAGAGAAGATTGACCTAACCAGACAGGAGTATCTCGACCTTAAAATTGCCCTGGCCGAAATGCGTGGCCTTGTTCCAGAGGAGGAGGAGGAGGAACAGGAGGAATCCAAAACATTCGTAGACGACAAAGACGGTACACTCGCCAAACTGCGCTGCACGGAGTTCAGCGGGTTCGCGCCCGATCCGGCCCACCATTACAGCGAAGACGAACTGCTTTACATGGATGCGGACGGGGATAATGTCGCCACCTATTCGGATCAGCCGCTCATCGTCAAGAGCCTCGGAACCGTGGGCGTGTACGTCAGGCCGGAGACCCCGCCCGCAGAAGTCGTCAGATTGCTGCGGAAAATCGTCGGCTTCATCGAGGAGCACGGCATTTTGAAAGCTGGCGAGACGGGCGTCACCTTCACGGAGCACCCATTCCGGGCGCGCTTCGACGAGCATGTCGACAGCGTCCGCACCAAGATCGGCGGAGTAGCGGCCGAGAACTGATCCACAGACGGGCCGGTCTATCTGATCGGCCCATCCTTCCCTGACCCCATATGAACCCTCCCCCGATCGCACGAAAGCCACCCCAGCGCGCCACAACACTCAATTCCATCCGGCTTCCCCTACCCGCAACGCGCAAGCGAATTTGGGAGCACGCCTGCGATCTTGTCGCTACCGGGCAGCTCGCCGATGTGTCGGCCACCCTCGCGAAACGCTTCCTGCTCCCGGAGCGCACTATCCATGCGTGTCTCGTGATTGAAGGTATGCTCCATGAACGGGTAGCCGCGGTCCTCAGGAACGGCGTAATCAGTTCCCTGGAGATGGCGCGCCGGGCGCCCGCGGACGCAGAACAGGAGTTTTCAGAGGCGAGTTGACCAAAATTCCCAGGGTCAAGTACCGCTAAATCAAGGACATGCATAGGGCGCATTGGCAATTTTTTTCCGTTTTGTGCATACTGCTGACCTATGTCCGAACCCCGACAAATTGATCTACCACTCAACGACAATGCCATCGATCCGATCGAAAGGCTCCAACGTGACATGCAGTTCCTGACAGCGACCGCGACCGTGATTCTTGATAGCCTCCCGATCCAGCGCCGGCCGCTCTCCGACGCGACTAAGCTCCTACATTGCAAGGTCACCTGGACGCGAAGGAATGGGCTTTGTGCGTGTTGCCAAAGGCAACCGGTCTGCACCGCCGAGGGTAAGCTCCCGGGCGCCGAATTCGATCACTGGTATGCGCGCCACCGGAACGGCCCGGAAGAGTCCTGGCTCGTTTGTGCCCCATGCAATCGCAGTTTGGAGGCGACGCACTACAAGGCCGCCGTGCGTAGCGCGTTCGAGGCGTACCAGCTCGCGTTGCGGCCGTTCTTGGCGACGGGGCAGGAAGAAATGTTCGGATGATGAGGCGTGGCTCGCCCACGGCGACCCCGCGCGAGGCCTGTCGATTTTTCCAAATCCCTGGCGGCAGTATTAGCTGACGCTAGTGAGGCATACTGATCTGGTGTGCAAAGAAAGGCCGCCTAATTTCGGCTATTGTGACGTTCGCAATCAGCGGATGATTTCATTCTAGGTCGTTCTTTGTGAGATGAGCTTCTGCGACATCAGCAACTGGCAACCGCGAGTTTTCAGCTTCTGCAATTGTCCGCGCATCCTCAGCTTGGATCTTCGGCTGCATTATCACTTCAACAATCTTCTCCGCCGGTACAACTATACCAATGCCCATATTGACCCGTTCTTTTGCTGAGTCTTCAATGGGAGTGCCAGCATCGGCTTCGCTTAGGGTTTCCGCTTCAAAGTGCCCGTGCATAAGGCCCAATAAAAAGAAAACCCCCTCATCTTCACCGCTCCTGAGAAGCTCGCCATTCCTTAGGCGTATCGGCCCTAAATGAACGAAAACGGGAGAACCGCTCAATCCGCCGATAGATCGAACCTCCACAAGATATGCATCGATCGGACCATATTTCTTGGTGACAACCTTTTCCTCGGGCATCGCGGCAATGTTGCCGACGCGCACAATTGGGATATTTCGCTGCTCACCATAGTGATTCACGAATAGCCCAGGGAAAAAGACCTCGTTTCCGATTCCGATTTCAAATTGTTTTACCACTGCCGGCGTGGCAAAACGATGCATCGGATACGCATCAATATCGACAGCTAATTGAATTCCAGCTGGCGCACGGGCGACCGCAACATCAACGGAACGATCAGTTGGGTGAAACTCCCATTCGCTGAGATTCATGTCGATCCAGGTCGCGCTGCCGTTTTTGAAATTCAATCGAATGCATAGCGATATTAGGCCCTTATCTCGGATTTTATCGATAACATGTTTGGCTGTTACGAGGTAACCTAGCCCATCCTGGCCCTTTATAAGCCTGGAAACAAAAAAGGCCGTTCCCGCAAGATACTTTTTGCCGGAGATCTCGGAGTATCCGATGAACGCAATGCTCTTGCGGATGATGTCAGGAACGATCAAGTCGGAATCCTCTGGCTTAGACCAGCACCAGCGCTGGTCTACCCTTCGGTCACAGTACAACATTACCAATCTCCAGCGGAGGTTTCGACCGACTGATGGGGAGATGAGGCGATGAGGTCCGGTAAAGAGATCGCGCCCCTTTTATTTCTTCTCGTCGAGCCCGAATACGCGATCGACTCATTGACATCCAACTCACGCTATCCGTCGCTGCGAAGGAGGCTTTTGCATTAGCTTCACAACGTTGTCCGACAATTGTCCGATGAGTTTCTCGGGCGAGGCACTATCCGGCGAGTTGACGAAAGCGATGTGATTCGCCCAGTGCTCCCGTAAAATCTCTTCCGCAGTTACGCCGGCCTGCAATTCGAGCTTATCGTTGGCTGGGAAATAAGCCCCGTACATCTTGCCTGCCTCGTTGTAGAACAGGAGGCAGTTATATTCGTGAAGGTGCGCGCACTTGAGCATTGCCATGTTAGGTAATCAATCCTGTAGAGAAGTTGACCGTGATCGTGGTCACGAGCGTGACGAACGTGGCGCTACCGCTGCTCCAACTGCACAGGCCGCCGCCGGAGGGCGCAGTGATGCCGCCAGAAACGTAAGTGATCGACCCTGTGACGGTAGTTTGAAAGGCCTGGAAGTTTCCGCTCGCGCCGCCAGCGGCAGCTAGAATTGCTGCACCCAGTGCGGCGAGCGAGGCGTAACTGCCACCGCTACCGCCCTTGGTGGTCGGAAGGTTATTGGTCACATGGCTGCTGGTTAAATCAAGAGCGCCGGTTATGTCAGCGGTGCTCAGGTCAATTTGGCCACTTATCAAACGGTTGCCTGCATTCGATCTCACCGGCGTGCTGGCAGTCAACCCGGTAATGTCGACCTGGGTAAATAGGGCGTTTCCGCCGACGGTGAGGCCATATCCGCCAGCTGGCGGCGTGCCGATACCAACGACATTGGTCGTTTCGATTTGTCCCGCCGTCGGAGAAAACCAGTAAGAGGCCCCAGCCGCAATATTGATCCAGCCTGAGGGACCACCAGTCGCGTTGTACCAGAGAGCTCCGTGAGTGACGTCATTGGCGACGTCGCCAATGCCGCCAGCCAATGAGCCAGCCGGAGATGACGTGACGATGTTGTA
>Ga0070731_10001617_pt1 | contig 22905 bp, 22 predicted proteins | sample Coa_R1_2_FD_66448 | JGI IMG/M metagenome (GOLD analysis project Ga0070731, IMG submission 66448) | Surface soil microbial communities from Centralia Pennsylvania, which are recovering from an underground coalmine fire - Coalmine... | ecosystem: Environmental > Terrestrial > Soil > Unclassified ... | reverse complement strand
ATTGGTTTCGCGCGCCGGCGCCGGCAAGATGACCAGCCAGACCGCAAGAATCAGCGCGACAGGCAGCGCTTCTTCCTTCGCAAAACAGGCGACCGCAAACCAGGCGGCCGCGCGCACGATGGAGCCGCGCACGAGATCCGTCGCCGCAAGCGTGGCAAAAAGCACGGCGACCAGAGACGTGCGGCCCGAGATCCAGAGCACGCCCATGCGCGTGAAACGCGGATTGAGCAGCCACAGCGACGCCGACAGCCACGCCGCGCCCAGCGGCAATCCAAGCGCGCGCGACAACCGCACCAGCGATCCGAAAGACAGCATCGCCAACAGCACGTTCGTCCAGCCGTAGCCGCGCGCGTGCGATCCAAAGAGCCATTCGTCAATCGCGAACGTGACGGCGACAACCGGACGATAAAAACCGTTGTCGCGCTGAAAGAGATGAAAGAAGTCGCTCAGACTTCTGACGCGGCTCTGCAGGATCCAGAGTGAATCGTCCTTGACGAAGCCGTGGCCGGCCGCCGGAATGTAGACGACGAGAAAGGCCAGGAGCGGCGCCGCGAACGCGGCTGCCACGGCGACACTCGGATTGTGAGCGATCCTTGAACGGCTCACGATCGAACGGTCAGGTCGTGTGTCCCTTGATTTCGTGCGGTGTGTAAGGCGCCTCGAGAGCCGCGCGCTCGTCGGCGGTCAGCGTCAACTCCAGCGCGTGCAGCGCAGCGTCGAGGTGCGTCATCTTCGTGGCGCCGACGATTGGCGCGACGACGCCGGGACGGCCGAGCAGCCAGGCCAGCGAAACCTCCGCCATCGACGCGCCGCGCGCCTTCGCGACGCGCTCGACCGCATCCACGACCAGCCAGTCGGCGGCGCTGTCGTACAGCTTCGGCGAGTAGTCGTCCGACTGCGCGCGCGACGTGCCGCCGCCGCGCACGTTCGCTTCGGCCGGCCGCGGCCGGGTGAGCAATCCCCGCGCGAGCGGACTCCACGGAATCAGTCCCACGCCCGCGTCGACGCAGAGCGGAATCATCTCGCGCTCTTCCTCGCGATAGAGCAGGTTGTAGTGATTCTGCATCGAGACGAAGCTCGCCCAGCCACGCCGCTCCGAGGCGGACAGCGCCATCGCCATGCGCCACGCCGATCCGCTGCTGGCGCCGATATACCGAACTTTGCCGGATCGCACCAAGTCGTTCAACGCCTCGAGCGTCTCGTCGATCGGCACATGCGGATCGAACCGGTGAATCTGATACAGATCGATCGTCTCGATCCCCAGACGCCGCAGGCTCGCGTCGCACGCCTGCAGCACGTGCTTGCGCGACAAGCCGCCCATGTTCGGCCCGGGTGTCATCGGAAAATTCACCTTCGTCGCGATGACGATTTCGTCGCGCTTCGCCAGCGCCGCCAGCGCGCGGCCGGTCACTTCCTCGCTGGCGCCGAGCGAATACATGTCGGCGGTATCAAAGAAATTGATGCCCGCCTCGATCGCCCGCCGGAAAAACGGACGCGCCGCCTCCTCGTCGAGCACCCACGGCCGCCAGTGCGGCGACCCGTAGCTCATGCAGCCGAGCGCGAGACGGGAAACTTGGAGGCCGGTCCGGCCGAGACGGACGTAATTCATCTCAAGAACTTATCAGGGTCGGCGGATTCAACGCTCTACGTCGCCTGTCGCCTCCTCACGAGTGCAGCGATGTGAAGCGCGATCGGGACGCCGGTCAACCGGCGGGCGCTATCACTTTCGATTACGAGGCTGCGCGGCGATTACGAAATCAGCCGGTCAAATCCATCAGAACGCGGCGAGGGCGGGGCATCGCGGATCCGCCAAACAGATTCAACGAGATACAGACGGCCGCGATCCAATGGGCGTGGCATGGGAACTGCACTTTCCCCCCTCCGTGAACGGGCGAATGGCGATCCTGTGACAATCAATCTGAAGCTTTCCCGCGATCAAAAGGCCTTCGCCGCCATCGTCGTCTCGTACGTCTTGTCCGGCCTGATGGGCCTCCACTTCGGATTCGTCAACAAGGTGGTCACGCCGGTCTGGCCGCCGGCGGGAATCGCGCTGGCGGCATTCGTCGTGCTGGGCTATCGCGTGTGGCCGGCCGTGTTGATTGGCGCGTTCGCGGTCTACGGCATCAAGCTCGGATCGCTACCGGTCGCGTTTGCGATCGCGGTCGGCAACACCGCGGAAGGCCTGCTGGCCGCTTATCTCGTGAACCGGTTTGCCGGCGGCCGAAGCGCGCTGCAGAATCCGCAGAACACGCTGCGATTTGCCGCGCTCGCGATCCTCGCGAGCACGACGGTGAGCGCGACGGTCGGCGCGGCGACGCTCGCGCTCGGCGGCTTCGCCGGCTGGTCCGATTACGGACTGCTGTGGACGACGTGGTGCGTCGGCAACGCCGCCAGCTCGGTGCTGATCGCGCCGTGCGTGATGTTGTGGGTGTCGACGGCCTGGACGGTCTGGCGTCCCACGAAAGCGGTCGAAGCGGCGGGCCTGCTCGTGAGCGTCGTGCTGGTGGGACTGGTTGTCTTCTGCGACGTGCCTCTGCAGGCCAAGACCTATCCGGTCGAGTTTCTCTGCGTGCCCGTGCTCGTCTGGGCGGCGTTCAGCCTGGGTCGCCGCGAGGCGTCATTGGCGATTCTGCTGCTGTCGATCATCGCGATTCTCGGCACGCTCAACGGACACGGCCCATTTTCCCGCGCCACGCCGAACGACTCGTTGATGTGGCTGCTCGGATTCATGAGCATCTTCGGCGTGATGACGATGGCGCTGGCGGCGCTGGCGTCGGAATACCAGGTGGCCGAGACGCAGCTGCGCGCGCTGGTCGTCACCGATCCGCTCACGGGATTGCCGAACTATCGCCGTCTCGTCGAGGTGCTGCAAGCCGAGATTCTGCGGGCTGACCGCATCGAACGGCCGTTCTCGGTCGTCTTCTTCGACATGGACGGCCTGAAAGTCATCAACGACGAGTTCGGCCATCTGGCGGGCAGCCGCGCGGTGTGCCGCGTCGCCGATACGCTGCGCGAATCGTGCCGCGCCACCGACACGTCGGCCCGCTTCGGCGGCGACGAGTTCGTCGTCGTGCTGCCCGACACCGACGAGACCGGCGCGCGCCATGTCGTGCGGCGGGTGTCGGAGCGATTGGCGAAAGACAACGACAAGCCGCAGCTCTCGGTCAGCGCGGGCGTCGCGGTCTATCCGCGCGACGGATCGACGCCGGCGACGCTGCTCAGCTCGGCGGATCGCGTGCTGTACAAGGCCAAGGGCGAGAAATCCGACGGCCGCAAGAGCGACGTCGTGCCGATTCGCGAGTGGAGCGGCACCGCGGTACGATAGGCCGCTTGGCGGCGTATCCCTTCGAATTGCTCGCCGTGCCGGTGCTGCTCTGGGCGGCGATTCGGCTCAACCGCATCTTCGTGGTCATCGCGCTGGCCGGGCTGTCGGTCGCGGTCATCGCCGCGACGGCGTCGGGCGCCGGTCCATTCGTCCGGGCCACGCCCGCGCAGTCATGGGTGGCGGCGGCTGCCTATCTCGCCGCGATGGCTGCGGCCGCGCTGACCGTGTCGTATCTCGCGGCCAGACGCGCGGCGTCCGAAGCGAAATTACTCGAGCACTCGCTCACCGATCAGCTCACGGGGCTCGGCAATCACCGGCGCCTGCTCGAAGCGCTTCGAGCGGAAATCGCGCGGTCCGACCGGACGCGGCGGCCGGTCTCGATTCTCATGATCGACATCGCCGGACTGAAACAGATCAACGATCGCGACGGGTTTGCGAAAGGATCGCGAGCGCTCGTGCGCGTCGCGGAGGCGATTCGTGAGAGCTGCCGCGTGACTGATCTGCCCGCGCGCGTCGGCGGCGACGAATTCGCGATCGTCCTGACGGAAGCGCAGCCGGCCGGCGCCGAGGCGCTGCTCGCGCGCATCGCCCAGCGCCTGCACGGCTCCGACGAAAAGCCGCCGGTCGCGATCACCGGCGGCGTCGCGGCCTATCCGGCCGACGGCGGCACGCCGGGCAAGTTGCTTGGCGTCGCGGCCGACCGCCGTTCGCGCGCCGGTCTACGAGAGACCCGCTAGCGACAGGGCGACCAGCAGCAATTCCTTCGTGCCGGTCTTCGCCGATTCGACGTCGGCCCATTCCGACAACGAGTGCTGATTGCCGCCCTTGGTGCGTCCGATCGCGACAGACGGCACGCCGTGCACGACGCCGACGTTCGCGTCGGTCGATCCCGACGGCACCGGCACGCCGTCGGGAATGAGCTTCACGCCCAGGTAATTCAACACCGCGACGGCCGTCTGGACGACGGGCGAAGCGCGCTGCGCGGTCAGTTGCTCCGCGCGTCCGCCCGCTTCCGATTTCTGGATGAACTCGCGTGTGAACGTCACCTTCTGGGCCGCCGCCGCGCCCTGGCACTTCGCGACGATCTCGGCGTCGTATTTCTCGATCAACCTGGGATCGATCGTCCGCAGGTCAACCGTGAACCACGACTCGGGCGAGATGGCATTGACGACGGTGCCGCCGCCGAGCATGCCGATGTTGTAGATGACCGGCGCCGGATCCTTTTCGGGCGGCAGCGGAATCGTGTAGATGTCGCTGATGCACTGCGCGACGGCGCGGGCCGGATTCGGCTGTCCACGCGAGTTGTTCGTGTGGGCGCCAGGCGCGGTGAACTTCATCTTCGACCAGTAGATGCCGAGCGCGCCGTAGTTGACGGCGCCCAGCTCGGAGTCGATCGCGACGATCATGTCGGCCGTCTTCGGGTTGTGATCGAACCAGTAGTACATGCCTTTCAGACCGAGCTCCTCCTGCACCGTGAAGAGCGCGAGGATGTCGCCCTTGGTCTGAATCTTCGCGGCGTCGAGCGCCCGAAGCATCTGCAGCATGTTGATGTCGGCCGGCGTGTCGTCGAAGACGCCCGGCGCGTGCAGCGTGCCGTCCGGCAGCCGCTTCACCGTGAGATCGGTGTCGATCGGATGAACGGTGTCCATGTGCACGGCGAACACGACGGTTGGGCCGCCGCCGGCGCCTTTGCGCCTCGCCATCACGTTGCCCATGGCATCGGTCGACGGCACGAGTCCGAGTTTGGTGAGCTCGCCCCGGATGTACGCCGCGCGCTGCTGCTCGTGCGTCGACAGCGCCGGGATCTCGGTGAGATGGATCCATTCGGCGACCTGCGCGTCGAAGTGCTGATCGATGTACGCGAACGCCTGCTTGACGCCGGCACGCTCGGCAAGTGCGGGCGTGAACAGACTTGATGGGCCGGCCGGACTCTGCGCCGACGCGCGAGACAGGGCCGGCAGGATGAGACACACGGCGACGGCGATCGAACGTCGAGTCATCGCGAAGCTCCCGGGCGAGTCTATCCCGAGAGGCGTCATGTCAGAATCCTGCCGTGCCTGCCCGTGTCGTGCTCGTCACCGCCGGATCGTTCGGCGATTTGTTTCCCACACTGGGCCTCGCCGCCGGTCTGAAAGCGCGCGGGCACCATCCTGTCGTCGCGACCTCGCCGCACTATCGGGCACGAGTCGAGGCCGACGGCGTCGAGTTTCGCGCGATCCGGCCCGACATCGATCCGTCGGATCCCGCCGTGCTGACGCGCGTGATGGATCCGAAGCGGGGCAGCGAGTATGTGATTCGGGAATTCGCCTTGCCGTACTTGCGGCAGTCGTACGACGACATCGTCGACGTCTGCCGCGGCGCCGATCTCGTCGTCACGCATCCGATCACGTTCGCCGCGCCGATTGCGGCCGAGCGCCTGGGGTTGCGCTGGATGTCGACCGTCCTGGCGCCGCTATCGTTCTTCTCGATCAGCGACTATCCGATCCTGCCGCCGATGATTCGCCTTTCGGAGTGGATGAGGCGCCGGCGCTGGACGTCGCGCGCGGCGCTGGCCCTCGCGCAGCGGATCACCCGGCCGTGGACCGCGCCGATTCGCGCGCTTCGATCGGATCTCGGACTGCCGCCGGCCGCCGATGCGCTGTATCAAGGACAGTTCTCGCCGTACGGCACGCTCGCGCTGTACTCGTGCGTGCTCGGGCGCCCGCAGCCCGATTGGCCGCCGCGCGTGACCGTGACCGGCTTTGTCTTCTACGGTGACTCGCTCGCGATGCCCGGCGAGCTGTCGGAATTTCTCGATGACGGCGATCCGCCAATCGTCTTCACACTCGGCAGCTCGGCGGTCGGCGCGCTGCCGGCCCATGAATTTTTCGTCGAGAGCGCTCGCGCCGCGGCGCTGCTTGCCCGACGCGCGGTGTTGCTCGTCGGCAAGAACCCCGCAGCCAGGCCGGCGCGGTTGCCGGCCGGAATCGTCGCGGCCGAGTACGCACCGCACGCGATCATCTTCAAGCGCGCCGCCGCGGTCGTACATCATGGCGGCGTCGGCACCACCGCACAGGCGCTGCGGGCCGGGCATCCGATGCTCGTCGTGCCTCACGCACACGATCAGCCCGACAACGCGTTTCGCGTGAAGAATCTCGGCGTCGCGCGGATCTTGTATCCGAAGCGGTACACGAGCGCGGCCGTCGCCGCGGAGCTGCGTCCGCTGCTCGAGGATGCGAGCTACGCGGATCGCGCGCGGATGGTGCAGGACGAGCTGAGTCGCGAAGATGGCCTCCGCGCCGCATGCGACTCGATCGAGGCCGTTCTATCGGGACGAACGAGCACGGTCTAAGCCCGATTGGCCTGCGCTTCTGACGCCCACGCTGGCGCAGCGGTCTAAGGAAGTAGGCGCCATGACCCGTCTCCTCGTATTCGTCGATGCTCCGCCGGTGGCCGTGGTGCGCGCCGGGGGGCAGTTTTCGCTGATCGCGACTGAAGCGCTCCTGGCCGATGCGCTCGTGTTTGTCATCGATGGCGATGAACGGGCCGAGCCCGACCAATGGTCGGTGCAGGTCGGCGCGCGGAGACACATGGCCGTGCCGGCCGGCGTCGACCTCGCAGCGCAGCTCGATCGCTATCCGTGGCGGTTCATGAATCACAGCTGCGCGCCGAATACGCGAATCGACGGACGCGAAGTGCGCACGATCCGGCCGATCGAGGCCGGCGAGCAACTGACCTTCGATTACGACACGACCGAATGGCAGATGGCCGCGCCCTTCGAGTGCCGGTGCGGCAGTCCCCATTGCCGAGGTCTGATTCGCGGGTACCGGCACCTGCCGCCGCTCGAACGCCGCCGCCTCGATCCCATCGCGGCTCCGTATCTGCCGCGGTGACGCGACGGAGTCGCGACGCCGGATCGCGAACAATGCACTACGATGAAGTGCATGGTCGATCCCTCTCCGAACGCGCCGCTCGTCGTCGTCTTTCATGCCGAAGAGCCGCAGGTGCTGCCGCTGGCTGAGGCGGCCCTCGAGCATGAAGGCATCGAATATCTCGTGAAGCGCGTCAGCGACCGCGTGTCGGTGGTGCTCGGACACACGGCCGCGTTCGGCGGATCCGACGTCGCCGCCGACATTCTCGTCAACGCCGTGGATGCGGATCGTGCCAGGACCGTCCTCGCGGATCTCGCCGGCCACCCCGACGCGCCGTCCGGCGGCCTGTCGGCCACGAGCGAGCCGCCGCCGGCGGCACACCGGTCAGATGGCCCGCCGAGGTACCGATTGACTGAGGCCGGGTCGGGCGCGCTGGTCGGCGAAATCAGCGACGCGCAGTTCGTCATTCTCGCCGACGAGCTCGAAGAAGAGTCCGACACCGATTCCGACTACTACATCGATGCCGCGACGATCGACGTGCTGGCCGACGCCGGCGCCGATGCCGATCTCATCGCGATGCTGCGCAGAGCCCTCGGATCGCGCGACGGCGTAGACATCGAATGGAAGAAGATCTAGAACCGGGAAGAAAAGCGAAGGCCGCGAAGGAAGACGGACGCCCGGTTATCGGTGCGAATGGGCCAGCACGTCGCCGTACGATGAGACGCGGCCGGCGTTGGTATCGCGGAGCAGCCGGCTCATCGAATCGAGCATCGAAATGGATCGCGGCTCGCCGTATTGCGAGCAGGTGTCGAAGCACGATCGAATGAACGTGCTCGCGTCGGTCAGCGGCAGCGCGCCGACATTTTGCATGAACGTCCGCCACACGCCGTCCTGAAACAGATAGCGCTCGACGTTCGACAGATAGAACACGCTGACCGCGGCGCCGCGCTCTTTGAGATAGCCGCCCACCGCCTTCAGCGCGCGCGGACCGGCGAAGTTGCCGACGAGCGGCACGATCAAATTGCGATCCTCGAGCTGCTTCATCGTCCGGAATCGCGTCTCGCTCGACAGATAGCCCCACTGGCCACCGCGTCCGTCGCCGGCGGTTTGCAGGTCCTCGAAGCTGGGATAGCTCTGAAATCGTCCCGCGCCGTTGCTGACGAAACGCAGCGACGGTCCGCCGTCGAAAAAGCTCGTGAACGCAAACGTCAGGCCGGCGATGTCGTCGTCGCCGAGGGCGAATCCCTGCGTGGTCTTGAGCTGCGTCACGATCGCGCGCACGTTGTCGCTGAACAGCGCCTTGTCGGACGACGACTGGTCGAACGCGGCGAACAAGTCGGCGACGGATGATGCGGCCGTGGCCGAGACGGGGCGCTTGCGAGAGAACAGACGCGACAGAAAATCCGCGCGATCCGCCGATAGCTCGAAAATCGCCTTGTACATCAACTGCACGAGCAGATTGCCGCGTCGAATGTCCGTGATGAAGGCGATCCTGGGATTGATCGCCGAGATGTAGGTGAAATTCTGGTCCGGGCCGACCCCGAGATACACGCCGCCCGGAGCGATCGTCCTGGTCAGCTCGGGAATCACGGTCTGAAACGTGTCCTCGTTCGACACGAGATTGTCGGAGTTGAAGTACCCGTCGGGCTCGGAGGCGGTCGTGATGAGCTGCCAGAAATCGCGGTCCGACAGACGATCGGGCAGCGCGGCTTGATTCGGCGCCGGCGTCGGCGTACGCGGCGGCGTCGCGCCGAGAGCGAACACCAGGCAGCCGGCGATCCAGACGCGTCGTCGCATGAGCGTTGATGGTAATACGATGGAGGGAATGGACGCGCCCGCTAATCCCGTCGCCCGCAAGATCAACCGGGAGGCCGTCGTCGTGCTCGGTTGGGGACGCGCGGTGCTGCTGCAGATGGCCCATCCGAAAATCGCGGCGGCGCTCGAGGGATATAGCGCCTTTCATCGCGGATCGGGCGGATTTGTCACGCGCGCCCGGCGCACCGTCGGCGCAATGTTGTCGCTGACGTTCGGGCCTCCCGCCGACGCCCGCGCGGTGATTGGCCGGATCAACGCGATTCACGATCGCGTGCACGGACAACTGACGGAAGCGGTCGGCATCTTTCCGGCCGGCACGCCGTACTCGGCGCGCGATCCGCATTTGCTCCTGTGGGTGCACGCGACGCTGCTCGAGTCCATCGTCACGACGTACGAGCGGCTGGTGGGACCGATGACGGCCGGCGAGAAAGACACCTACACCTCCGAGGCGGCGTGGCTGGCGGAAGAGCTCGGCGTGCCGCCTGCGTGCGTGCCGCGCGATTATGCCGGCATCGAGGATCTGCTCGAGCGCGGATACGCGAGCGGCGAGATCGCCGTCGGACGGCAGGCGGCCGCGTTGGCGACGGCGCTGCTCGCACCGCCGGCGGGACCCGCGACGCCGCTGTTTCGCGTCACGCGCCTCGTCACCGTCGGGTTGTTGCCCGAACACGTGCGCGCCGCGTATGGATTTGCGTGGGACGACAAACGCGAGCGATCGTTTCGCCGGGCGATGGCGATGATTCGCGGCGTGCGGCGTTGTCTGCCGCCGCTCTTGCGCGAGTGGCCCGCCTCGCGCGCGGCGGCGTAGAGATCGGCAACGCGCAGCGTTCGGGATAGGATCGGCTCGGTCATGCCGTCGCGCCGCGGGCCGAAACCGCTGTCACTGCGAAACGCCGCCGACGCGCTGGCGGATGTCGGCCGCCGCTTCTATCAGCGTGGATGGGTGCTTGGGACGAGCGGCAACTTCAGCGCGGTGATCGCCACCCGCCCGCTGGCGCTCGCCATCACCGCCAGCTCGGTGCACAAGGGCCTGCTCACACGCGGCGACATTCTGGAGATCGACGATCGCGCGAAGGTGCGCCGGCCGGCCGGCGCGCGCGCGTCCGCTGAAACGCCGCTGCATCTCGAGATCCTGAAAATGCGCGGCGCCGGCGCGATCCTGCACACGCATTCTGTCTGGAGCACGATCCTCTCGGGCCGGCATGCGGCTGCCGGCGGATTGGCGATTCACGGCTTCGAGATGTTGAAAGGACTCGACGGCGTCACGACACACGACCATCGTGAATGGATTCCCATCGTGGCCAACGATCAGGACATGCCGAGGCTGGCGGCGGCCGTCCGCCGGGCGCTGACCGCGCATCCGGCCGCGCACGCGTTTCTGCTCGAGCGCCACGGCTTGTATACCTGGGGCCGGTCGATTGCCGAGGCCGAGCGGCACGTCGAAATTCTTGAGTTCCTGTTCGAAGCCGTCGGGCGTTCGGACATCCCGCGCGCCGAGGCGCTTCACGCGGCGAAGGGAGTAAAGTAACTGAAGGAGGGGACGTCATGGCCCTCGTCAGAATTCCCGAGCAGGATCGGACGATTCGCGACGCCGCCGAGGTGCGCGCGTTTTTGGCATCGCAAGACATCGAATACGAACGCGCCGGGCACCGGCCGGTTGCATCGGACGCGCCGGTCGACGAGCTGCTGGCGGCCTACAAAGAGAAGATCGACGAGCTGAAGACGCGCGGCGGATACGTGACCGCCGACGTCATCGACGTGTTTCCGCACACGCCGAATCTCGACGCGATGCTCAACAAATTCAACTCCGAGCATTGGCACGACGAAGACGAGGTGCGTTTCATCGTCGACGGACGCGGCGTGTTTCACATTCATTCCGCCGGCGGCACGGTCTTCTCGATCGAAGTCGAGGCCGGCGATTTGATTCGCGTGCCGAAGGGCACGCTGCACTGGTTCGATCTGTGCGTCGACCGGCGGATTCGTGCGATCCGCCTGTTTCAGGACAGGTCCGGCTGGACGCCGCACTACACGGCGAGCGGCGTCGATCAGGGCTTTCAGCCGGTGTGCTTCGGCCCGGCCTATTTCGCGCCGCAGCGTCTCGATCCCGTCGTGTGAGCAGCGGGCTGCGCGCGCGGGGCATCGCCGCGGTGCTGCTCGACATCGAGGGCACGACGACGCCGATTGCGTTCGTGCACGACGTGCTGTTTCCGTTCGCCCGCCGGGAGCTGGCCGGGTTTCTTCGATCCGAATTCGCGACGCCTCAGGTTCACGCCGCGATGGCGCGGCTGTCGGACGAACACGCGGCGGATCTGGCGCGCGGCGACGCGCCGCCGCCGCTTGCGGATGACGCGGTGGCCTACGCGCACTGGCTCATGGATCGCGATCGCAAATCGCCCGGATTGAAAGACCTTCAGGGACTGATTTGGGAGCGGGGTTATCGGAGCGGACAATTGCGGGGGCAGGTGTATCCGGACGTGCCGGCCGCCATGCGCCGCTGGCGCGCCGACGGTCTCGAGGTCGCCATCTATTCGTCGGGCAGCGCGCTGGCGCAGCGGCTGCTCTTCGAATCGACGGCGGCCGGCGACCTCACGCCGATGCTGTCAAGATTTTTCGATACCGCGATGGGACCGAAGCGAGCGCCGGACAGTTATTTCCGCATCGCGGGCGCGCTCGGCCGCGAGCCTCGCCAGATCCTCTTTGTATCCGACATCGTGGACGAACTCGAGGCCGCCCGGGCGGCCGGCCTCGACACGCGTCTGTCGATCCGTCCGGGGAATTCGCCGCAGTGCGGCGCCGAGCGCTTCGTTGCGATCAGATCGTTTGACGAGGTGACGTAGAAAGACCCGACCTCTTTTTTGCAATACTGTCTCCGATGGTGAAACGAGTGCTGACCGGAACCGGACTGGCGGTGACGATGTTCGGCGTGTTGCAGGCGGTCAGCGCCGGCCAGCCCCAGCGCGGCGCGGCGACGGCAGCGGTCGCGGCGAGCGCGCCCGAGCGATTCACGGTGCCCTCGGACGGGCATCCGATGGCCGTGTGGGCTCGACGGCCCGTGCCGCCGGCCGTCACCAAGGGCGCGGTGCTCCTGGTGCACGGCCTGACGTGGAGCGCGCGGCCGGACTTCGATCTGCAAGTGCCCGGGATGGGCCTGCAGCGATCCGTCCTCGCCTCGATGGCCGCGCAAGGATTCGCGGCCTACGCCGTCGATCTGCGCGGCTACGGCGAGACGCCGCGCGATGACACCGGCTGGCTGACGCCGAAGCGCGCGGCCGCCGACGTCTCGAACGTCCTGACCTGGATCGCCCAGCAAAATCCGCGGCTGCCCCTGCCCGCCCTGATCGGCTGGTCTCGCGGCGGCGCGATCTCGATGCTCGCTGCCGAGCAGTGGCCGAAAAAACTCTCGGCACTCGTCCTGTTCGGTTTTCTCTTCAATCCGGATCTGCAGTTCGCCGACACCGAGACGGTGCCGGACAAGCCGCAACGCGATCCCAACACGCGAGACAATGCCGCGAGTGATTTCATCTCGCCCGAAATCACGTCGCCGGCCGTCATCAACGCGTTTGTCGATCAGGCGATGAAGGCGGACCCGATCCACATCGACCTCAAGGGCGATCCCGAATACACCGCGCTCAAGCCCGCGAAGGTCAGCGTGCCGACGCTCGTGATGTTCGGCGAGCGCGATCCGGGCGTGTCGTTCGACGACGCGGGCAAGTTCTTCGCGAAACTGGCGGCGGTGGATCGACAGATGGTCGTGATCCCGGGCGCGGATCACTGCGCCCATCTCGAGGACACCCACGATAAATGGATCGCGGCCGTCGTGAACTTCCTGACGCGGCCGCCACTGAAGCGATAGAGCGACAGCGCGCCAGACCCAGCCGATGCGCACGGCCCTTCACGTCAGACGATGAGCGACAGCGACGAGCCCGTTCGCGCCGAGGAAAAGACGACCGGCCGCGTCGAGGCCTTCAGCGACGGCGTGTTCGCAATCGCGATCACGCTGCTGATCCTGGATTTGCGCGCGCCCATCGCGCCGCCCGGCACGGTGCCCGGCGCCGCACAGCAGATCCTGCTTCACCAGCTCGCCGCAATGTGGCCCAACGTCGTCGCCTATCTCATGAGCTTCGCCGTGATTCTCGTGATGTGGGTGAATCACCACCGCATCTTCACCGTCGTGCGCAGGACGGATCACGCGTTTCTGTTCTGGAACGGTTTGCTGCTGATGCTGGTGTGCATCGTGCCGTTTCCGACCGAGCTGCTGGCGAAGTACTTTCTCACGCCCGCTGCGAAGGTCGCCGCGGCCGTGTACGCGGGCCACGGGCTGCTCATCGCGATCGCGTTCACGATTGTCTGGCGCTACGCGACGCGGAGCGATCGGCTGCTCGTGCCTGGCCGCAAAGCCGAGGTGACGAAGCTGACGGAGCAGTACCGCTTCGGCCCGCTCATGTATCTCGTGGCGTTCGCCCTGGCGTTCGTCTCGGCCTGGGCCAGCATCGGATTGTGCCTGCTGTTTGCGATCTTTTTTTCGCTGCAGGGGTTTACCCAGCGTGGGCAGGGATGAGGCCGTCCCGCGTCAGACACTCGAGATTCGCGGCAGCTGACCTTGGACCGTGGGCCCTCCCGCATTGATTCGCGGACGTTCGGAACTCAGGCGATACGCCGTGTTTGCGCCCAGAAGGCCGCGAACTGTCCCGGACGGCAGAGTGGATGGGGCACCGTGGCCGGTGGGAACGGGCAGATTCGACCCCTGGCCGCGGCCTCTACTATTTCCGATATTAGACATGTCGAGCCGGTATTTTGGCCGGGAATCGGGTATGATTCGCCCGACTCATCTCGTCGGTGGCGAGAAAAGTTGGACTCTGGTAACCTTCAGGGGCTTTTGCGGGTTCGGGCCAATGACCGTTGACCCGGGCTGGTTTGTTTAGGGAGGTGCGTTGTGCGCATTCGGAAAGTGGCTGGCGTCCTCATTGGGGCCGCCGTAACGTTCGCGATGGCTGCCCCTGCGGCGGCTCAGGATAAAACGTTGGCGACCGCCAGTGTCGGCTATCTGTATTTCCATGGCGCTACCACGGGCCTCGACGTTGGAAGTATCAACTCCAGCACGAGCATCCCGAATCCCAGCGGAACCAAGGCCTATTCCAAGGGGTTCCTGCTGGCGGCCACCGGGCGTATCAACGACATACTCAGCGGCGTCGTAGAGGTCGGTGCGTCCTTCGACCCGTCGAACGGCCATTACCTCAGCGGCAGCCAGATCACCACGGCGCTCGGCGTGAACGCCTGTGCCCCGGTTCCACCCGAGATCATCTCGCGTTCCTGCGCGCTGTCTCAGATTGATGCTCATGGATCGATGAAGATCTGGAACATCAATACCGGCATGCGCTTCGGCACCGGGTCCGGGAAGAAGTGGGAGGCTTTCGGCCAGTTCCTGGTCGGCTGGCAGCGTCGAGCCGGACAGTTCCTGATCACCGATATGCGGACGGCCGTCACGAACGGCGTCACCAGCACCCTCCAGGGTACTCAGATTCCCTTCACGAATCCCGCGACCAACACGGGCTCGGCGAACAACGACGGCCTGAACTTGCAGCCGGGCGGCGGCATGGACTTCTGGTTCAGCCACAAGATGGGCGTCAGGGTGCAGGGCGACTTCGAGCGAATCAAGGCGGATACGACGGTGCCGACACAGGTGCTCGGCAATTCGTTGCCCAGCCGCTGGACGAACAATGCGCGCTTCGCGATCAGCCTCGTGTTCCAGGGCGTCAAGAAATAGTCTGTTTTCACCACCGGCGCAGGACGGGCGCGGCATGAGTGTTACTCATACCGCGCCCGTTTTGCGTTTTGATGACGTGACCCTAACGAAGTTCGTGCGATGTGCCGATAGACATCAGCGCGATGCGAGGAATTTCGGAGACTGGAAAGGCATATAGGATGTTCCCTAATGGACACTGTTGCCGCGTCCGGCCGAGTTAAGCTGGCGTTTCCCATGCTAGGCTAATGAGTCATTGGAAGACGGGGTTTACACGGCCGGGCCACCCCACTGGCGATTGAGCAGGAGAGAGTTTCATGAATGCAGCGATGTTGATGTTGGTGGCCAGCACGATGGCCACACCCCAGCCGGCGAACGACACGAATGCGATCCCGCATTTCAGCACGGGCCGGAACGTGACGTTCATCAGCGAGAACGTGGCTGACGATGTCGATCAGCAGCGTCCCCCCGGATCCTCTGCGTCGCCGACCCACCAGATGGGCGGCAAGCAGGTCATGATCATCGCGCAGGCCGGCGTCACCTTCTGCTGCAGCACGACGGGCTTCATCGCCGGCGCGGGCGTGAATTTCATGCCGATGAAGGACAACGACAAGATCGAGATCGACGTCGATGGCAACTTCATCCATTTCGGCGGCAACGGGATTTATGTCTCGTTCAACGGCCAGTACGACGTCCACCTCAACAACAGCAAGATGATTCCGTTCTTGGGCGGCGGTCTTGGCATCGCACACTTTGGAGGCGGCACCAACACCGGTCTTCAGATTTACGGCGGCATCCAGGCGGCCATGTCGAGCGGCCGCGCCGTGCGCGTCTCGATCCGCTTCCTGTTCGCCGGCGGCGCGACGACCACCGTCATCCTCGGCGGCTTCGCGTTCTAGTTCGCCGGCTGAGTGTCATTGGGGCAAGCGCCGCGCGGCGCTTGCCCTTTTTTTCAGGAGACTGACCCTATGAACGCAGCGATGTTGGTCCTCGTCGCCACGACGATGACCGCCCCCAGCGCGCCCAGCTCGCAGGCGGCGTTTGTGCCCGCACGAATTGGTCAGGACGTCACGTTCGTCGCCGACGATGCGGCGGCAGATCAACAGAAGGCCGCCGGGTCGCCGACTCATCAGGTGGCCGGCAAGTCGATGATGATCATGGTGCGCGGCGGTCTGGTCACCGGCTTCCGTCACACCGGCTTCGATATCGGCGCCGGCGTCGGATTCATGCCGATCAAAAACAATGACAAGTTCGAGGTGAGCGGCGATTTCGGCTTCGGCCGGGCCGGCGGCGTGAACGGATTCACGATCTCGTTCCTCGGGCAGTACAACATCCACCTGACGAGCAGCAAGACGATGCCGTTTCTTGGCGGCGGGTTGGGCATCGGTCACGCCGTTGGCGCCACCAATGCCGGATTCGAGTTGTTGGGCGGCGCGCAGTTCGAGATGTCGAGCGGACGCGCGATCCGCGCCGAACTCCGGTTCCTGTTCGCCGGCGGCGGGACGACGACGTACATTCTCGGCGGCATCGCGTTTTAGCCGGGCACTTCTCACTTCGGCCTCCTGCGCGGGATCGGTGGGACCGATAAGCAGACCACAAGAACTCATGAACAGATCGAGGTTCCATGGTCCGGTCTCGCCTTTCACTTCGTCTTGTCGTCGTCGCGCTTGCCGGCGCGGCGAGCTGCGTTAAAACATCCACCGGACCGTCGGCGGCCGGCGCCGTCGCGGGCTTTGTAACAGCGGTGCAAACTGCGTCCGACACCGCGGTGGTCGCGACGCCGCAGACCGCTGCGCCTCCGTCCGCCAACGGCGGTCCAGCAGCGACCGCCTCGGCAATCACCAGCGCAGTCGAGGGCGGATCCAACCTCGTGCAGCTGCACGGGGCGGCGCCGTTCACGCAAGTGATCGTGTCAGTGGCCAACGGCAGCGGCACGCCGCCGGTGCAGGCCGACAGCATCGGACTCGTGCAGGCGGCCAACGCGGGGTCGACGGGATTCTTCCGGCTGACGCTGCCCGCCGAGACCAGCGATCAATCCATCGTCGTGAGTTTCGCCAAGGCGATTCAGTTCGGCGCGTTCGATCTGCAGTTTCAGCTCGTGTCGTCGTCGGGCACCGTCGGCGCGCCGGCGTTCGTGCACACGACTCTCCTGAAGGCCGGTGTCGGCGACGTGCAGGCCGTCGTGTCGTGGGATCAGCCGACCGACGTCGATCTGCATGTCGTCGAGCCGAGTGGATTCGAAGTCTTCTGGGGGCAGCCGGTGTCGCCGACCGGAGGCCAGCTCGACCTCGACTCGAATTCGCTGTGCACCATCGACGGCAAGAACACGGAGAACATCCGCTGGTCGAGCGCCGCGCCGTCGGGTCAGTACACCGTGCGCGTCGCGTATTTCTCGAATTGCCAGATCGCGACGAGCACCAACTATGTCGTCACGGTGAACAACGGCGCCGCGACGAGCATCTTCATCGGGTCGCTGGGGCCCGGCGACATCGACACCGGAGCGCTCAACGCCGGCAGAACGATTACGACGTTCACGCACAGCGCGTCGAGCGTGGTGTCGCAGTTGTTCAGCGCGCCGGGACCCGCGGCGCCGGTCAATCAGGCGAAACTCGCGATCAGCCGCCGGAAGTGATCGCGGGACGGGTCTGCTTACGCGAGCGAGACCGGTCCCCTCATTTCGGTTTGTGCGGCAGTTTGTCGTCGCGGTTCGCCGCCATGAAGGCGAATGCCGCGGCGATCGTGGCGTTTCGCCGCATGTCTTCCGGCTGTAGCCGCTCGTAGCTGTCGAGATTCGTGTGGTGCGTCATCGTGTCGTACTCGATGGCGTCCTGAATGAACTGGAAACCCGGCAGGCCGACGGCGTCGAACGAGAGATGATCGGTGCCGCCCGTGTTCCCGATCGTCAGCGTCGTCATGCCAATCGTATGGAACGGCTCCATCCAGTCGCGGAAGATCGGCGCGACGGCGGCGTTGCTCTGCATGTAGACGCCGCGAATCGCGCCCGTGCCGTTGTCGATGTTGAAATAGGCCGCGAATTTTGCGAGCGCCGTCTGCTGCTCGGCGGTCGGCGGCGCTGGAGGCGGCGCTTGTGCAGCGCCCGCGCCGGCGCCGCCAGCCCGGCCTTGCGGCGCGCCGAAATGCCGCTGAACGTAGTCGGCCGACCCGAGCAGGCCCTGCTCTTCGCCCGTCCACAGTCCAATGCGCACGGTGCGGCGCAGCCTGACGCCGCTCTGTTTCAGGATCCGCATCGCCTCGAGCATCGCGCCGGATCCCGCGCCGTTGTCGGTGGCGCCGGTCGACGCGTGCCACGAATCGAAGTGCCCGCCCAGCATCACGAGCTCGTCCGCCTTGTCGGTTCCGGGAATCTCGCCGACGACGTTGAACATCGGCGGGTTGGGGAAATACGTGTTCTTGACGTCGGCCTCGACCGTGACCGGCATGTTTTTCTCGAGCAGCCGCGCCATGCGGCCGTACTGTTCCGCCGGAATGACGATGGCGGGAAACGATGTCTCCGGACGAGTCGCCGAGCTGCCGCTGATGCCGTAGATGCCGTGTCCGCGCGCCTGAGTCGTGAAGACGCCGAGAATGCCTTCGCCGCGCAAGAAGTCATCGCAGGGATTTGGTCCGCCGCCTCGCGGCGCTTGACACGGCGTTCCCGTGGGCGGATTGCCCGGTGCGCCTTGCCGTCCGCCGCCTTGCCGGCCGGCGGGCGCTGCGAGTCCGAATTCGAGCGGTGGCTTCGGACTGTCGAGTGCCGCGAGTTCTTCGGCGGTCTCTCGCGTCGCGAGCGGCGTCCAGTACGCGGCGACGTCCGGCACGGGCGAGCGGAGCACCCACTTCCCACGCAGCGATCCGGATTTGCTCTTGAGCGCTTCGAGCGTCGTGTCACTGGCGAGCACGACTTCGCCGCGAACCAGGCCGTTGGTGCCCGGCGTCCATCCAGTCGGGGTCCCCGGAATGGGAAACGCCTGCGGTGCGACGGCTTCGACGTAGAACTTGTCGTTCTGCCATCCGCGAGGAAAGCGGCAGGATCGCGGCGCGCCGGCGGCGAGTGGTTGTCCGGCCGCGGAGGCCGCGAGCATGTCGGACGGGCACGGCGTCCACGGCTCGAGCGCCACGTTGACCAGTCCCCACTCCTTCATTTGACCGATCACCCAGTCGCCGGCTTTCTTGACGTTCGGCGATCCGGTCAGGCGCGGGCCGTAGACGTCGGTGAGGTAGCTCATGATCTCCATGACTTTGGAGTTCGACGCGTTGAGCCCCTGCTCTTTGATCTTGTTGATCCCGCCGTAGTCGATGTTTTCGCTGGCAGAGAGTGGAAGCCACGCGGCGCCACACGCCAGGACGGCGACAATCAGAACGCGGAAGCGTGCGGATGTGAGCATGGAAACAATGATAATTTATTCGCTGCGTTTTGAACGGGTTACGAACATTGGAGGAGTTGCATGTCGATTGGTAGACTCGCGCTTGCCGTTTCTGTGTTTTCCGCCGCTGTTGTTGCCGTCGCGGCCCAGCAGCCGAAGCCGGCGCCCGTCACCCAGAAGCCGACGATGATGGCCGCCTCGATCTCCATTACGGGCGCGGAAAAGGCGACGTGGGATAACTACAAGTCCGACCTGTCGAAATCCGCCGAGCAGATGCCGGAAAAAGACTACTCGTTCAGGCCCCCGACGATGCCGGCGGCCGACAAGAAGGAGATCCGAACGTTCGGAGAAATTCTTCTGCATGTGGCAGAGGAGAACGGTTTGTTCTGCTCCGTTGCCGGCGGCATGACGGCGCCGGCCGACACTGCGACCGCCGCCACGAGCAAGGCCGCCGTGCAGAAGGCCCTCGCCGATTCGTTCACGCTGTGCGACAAGGTGTGGGCTGCCACGAACGAGAAGAATGGATCGACGCCCGTCGAGATGCCATTTAACCTCGGACACAGCACGCGTCTGGCGGTCCTCGCGTTCAACACGGCGCACGACGCCGAACACTACGGCAACGTCGTCACGTATCTACGTGCCAAGGGCCTGGTGCCGCCCTCGAGCCAGCCGGCCGGCAAGTAACGTTCAGGCCGACGCGGGTCCGTGATTCGAGTCATCTCGAGTCACGGACCGCCGACACGTCATGCCACCCGCATCCCGACTCGTCTATTCGGCGGTCATCGCGGCGATGCTCGCGCCGTGCAGCGCGTCTGCGGACTGGACGGAAGATCGAGTGGCGCCGGTCTCGCGGAACGACCTCGCGCTCGCCCGCGAGACCGAGGTCGTCGAAGGCCGGGTGCCCAATCGATCCACGCTCGACGACCTGTTGCGGGCGCATCAAGTGCCCGCTGTGGTCTCGGCGAGCATCGTCAGCGCGGTACGTGGCGTTTTCGATCCCAGACAACTTCGCGCGAACAGCGCGTTTCGCATCACGCGGACAATGGCGGGGGAGTTTCGCGCGTTGCAGTGCGACATCGACCCCGACCGGTTCTTGAGCGTCGAAGCCAGACCGGCCGCGGACGGCGGCGCCGGTGGTTTCGATGTTGCGGTCGTGCCGTATCCGCGCGAAATCGTCAGCGACGCCTTGTCGGCGGAGATTTCGCGCGAGCACTCGTCTCTGACCGCCGCGCTCGATGCGCGCCATGAAAACGTGCAACTCGCGCTCCTGCTCGCCGATGTCTTCGGCGGAGAGATCGATTTCAATTCGGACCTCCAGCGCGGCGATCGCATCGACACGTTGTTCGAGCGCGTGAAGCGGAGCGGCGCGGTGGTCGGCTATGGCGGCATCGAAGCGGCGATTTTGCACAGCGGCTCTCGTGCGATCACCGCGATTCGGTTTGCCGGCGCCGACGGCAAGCCGGCGTGGTACGACGAGCTGGGACGATCGCTCAAGCGGCAGTTTCTGAAGTCGCCGCTGCCGTTCGAGCCGCGCATCACGTCCGGCTTTTCGGCGAGCCGGCTGCATCCGATTTACGGCGACGTGCGCGCGCATCTTGGCGTGGACTACGGCGCGCCGGCCGGCACGTCTGTCGTCGCGGTCGCGGCCGGCACGGTTGAATCGGCGGATTGGGCGGGCGACGGCGGCCGGATGGTCGTCCTGCGGCACGCCGGCGGATACGAAACGCTGTATCTCCATTTATCGGCGTTCGCGCCGGGCATTCACGCGGGCGTTCGCGTCAGTCAGGGGGATTTGATTGGACGCGTCGGCATGACGGGCGCGGCCACCGGGCCGCATCTCGACTATCGGATCCGGAAGAATGGGGCGTACGTCAATCCCGTGGCCGAACTCGCCCGCATGCCGCGCGGCGAGCCCATCGCTCCAAGCGAGATGGACGCCTTCGGCCACGAGCGCGACCGTCTGCTCGCGGCGCTCAACAGTTCACTCAAGCGCTGATCTTGTCGTGAGTTCTAGATCCGAAGAACACGAAGTGCAAAGGGTACAAACGTAAGGCCTGGTACATTCTTAGACATGTCTTCTCTGTTCGCGTTTAGAGCGCTCCGTCCTTCCCCAGAGTCCGCGGCACACGTCGCCTCTGTGCCGTACGACGTCGTCAACGCCGCCGAAGCGAAGGCGCTCGCGGCGGGCAATCCGCTCAGCTTTCTTCATGTGACGCGATCGGAGATCGATCTGCCGGCGGGGACGAATCCTTACGACGCGAAAGTCTACGAGCAGGCGGTTCAGAATTTCGAAGCACTCAAGCGCGACGCGCCTCTCGTGCTCGAGGAGGACGATGCGTTGTACGTGTACCGTCTGCGGATGGGCCGGCACCAGCAGGTCGGCGTCGCGGCGTGTTTTTCGCTCGACGAGTACGATCGCGGGCTGATCAAGAAGCACGAGCACACGCGCAAGGACAAGGAAGACGACCGCACGCGCCATATCACCGAGCTGCGCGCGCAGACCGGCGTCGTGTTTCTGACCTATCGCGCGTCGGGCGCGATTGACGATGCCGTCAGCGATGTCACGGCCGGCCGTCCGTTATACGACTTCGTCGCCGCCGACGGCATCGCGCACACGATTTGGCGGACGAGACCAGGCGAGATCGGTCCGCTCGAGAGGGCCTTTGGCGCGCTCGACGCGCTGTACATCGCCGACGGCCATCATCGTGCGGCCAGCGCTGCGCGCGCTCGCGAGGCGATTCGATCGGGCGGCGGACGCACCGCCGACGCCGATCGGTTTCTCGCCGTCGCATTTCCTGACTCGCAGGTGCAGATCCTGCCGTACAACCGCGTCGTCAAGGACCTGGCCGGCAAGACGCCTGCGGCATTTGTGTCGGCAATCGAGGCGCGGATGACCGTCCGCGCCGGCCGCCCCACGCCGGCTCGCGCCGGCGAAGTGTCGATGTTTCTCGACGGCCACTGGCACGCGCTCGATCTGCCGCGCGCACACGGCGTGTCGCATGCCGATCAGCTCGACGTCGCCGTGCTCGATCGCGAAGTGCTGTCGCCGCTCGTGAAGATCGGCGACGTCAGAACCGACAAGCGCATCGACTTCATCGGCGGCGCGCGCGGCACGGCGGAGCTCGAGCGCATCGTGACCAGCGGTCAGGCCGCTGTCGCGTTCTCGATGTTTCCGGTGTCGGTCGTCGACCTCATGAGCATCGCCGATGCCGGCGGCATCATGCCGCCCAAGTCCACGTGGTTCGAGCCGAAGCTGCGCGACGGCCTGCTCGTCCACTTGATCTAATCTGTCTCAACAGGAGTCTCGCATGTCCGTGCATCGTATCTACAACTTCGCCGCCGGTCCGGCGATTCTCCCGCTGCCGGTGCTCGAAGAGGCGCAGCGCGATCTCGTCGCCCTGCCTGGCGTCGGCATGTCGGTGATGGAGATCAGTCACCGATCGAAGACGTTCGAAGACATCATCGGCGCGGCCGAGGCCGACATGCGCACGCTCGGCGGCATCCCGAAGAACTACAAAGTGCTGTTTCTGCAGGGCGGCGCCAGCCTTCAATTTTCGATGGTGCCGATGAACCTGCTCACCGCCGGCTCGACCGCCGACTACATCATCACCGGCGACTGGGGCACGAAGGCTCTGAAAGAAGCGAAGCGCGTCGGCGCCACGCACGTCGCGGCGTCAACTGAAGCGGGAAACTTCGCCAGAATTCCAAAGCAGTCCGAGTTGAAGCTGACGCCCGGCGCCGCGTACGTGCACATGACGTCGAACAACACCATCGAGGGCACCGAGTACCGCGCGCTGCCCGACGTTGGTG
>Ga0070731_10001616_pt1 | contig 22908 bp, 22 predicted proteins | sample Coa_R1_2_FD_66448 | JGI IMG/M metagenome (GOLD analysis project Ga0070731, IMG submission 66448) | Surface soil microbial communities from Centralia Pennsylvania, which are recovering from an underground coalmine fire - Coalmine... | ecosystem: Environmental > Terrestrial > Soil > Unclassified ... | reverse complement strand
CGCAGCCGGATGTTGAAGCGCGGCTTGTACTGCTTGATGAAGTTCTGCTCCACGAGCAGCGCCTCGGCATCCGTGTGCACGACGAGGGCCTCGATCTGGTCGATCTGATCGACCAGGCCCCGGCCCCCGCGGGTGCTCGGATTGGAGAAATGCGAGGCCACCCGCTTGCGGATCGACTTGGCCTTGCCGACGTAGAGAACCTTGCCGCGAGCGTCGCGGAACAGGTAGACCCCCGGCTCGTCGGGCAGGCTCCTGCGCTTATCCGCTGACGTTACGGACACGCCTCGAGGATAGGTCCGGCGCGAAGGAGAACACCAGTCCCGCGGCGGCCAGGCCCAATGCCACGAGCGCGGCGATTTCTCCGGCGCCCGGCGTGGCGGCACGAGGCAGGTAGGCCGACGAGTTGTTCGGGTCGAGCGCGAGCGTTCCGTTGGTCGGAGCCACGCTCTCGGCATGGATAGTGAAGACCAGCCCCACGACCACCGCGACCAGCGCCGTGAACCGAAGCCGTCGTGAGCGGCCGCGCAGTGCCAGGGCGATCAGGCCCGCGGCGAGGAGCGCCAGAAGTACGTCGGCCACGCTGTACACCTGCCAGCCCGTGGGATCACGCGGCACACCCCGGAGCGCCGCGACGCCGGCGAACGAGTTCAGCAGCGCGGGCGGCAGCTGGTGGCTCCAGGTCAAGAACAGGGACACGAACAGCGTGAGGCCACCGATCAGCATCAACCAGTCAGCGAGGGCTCGGCCGCGGAGGGCGGGCTTCAAGGCGCCGTCAGTACCGGCGAGCGGTCCAGGCGACCGCGATCACGGCATATATGGCGGCCCCGAGGAGCACCAGCCACGCGACCGATCCCCCGCTTGATTGCCAGAGCTTCGACGTTCCCGTCAGCACCACAGCGGCGACGCCGAGCGCGACATAGAGGATCGCGCGCCGGCGATCGCCGAGCGAGTAGAGCGTGGTTCGGTTCTGCCGGTACATCACCGACGCGAACCACCCGAGGCTGGCCAGGAAGAGCAGATACACCGCCTGCAGCGCGACGCTGGCCCCCGTACCGCCGCCCGGGATCAGGACGACGAGCGCGGCCACCACGAGGATGATCAGGATGTTGCGCAGTGTGCTCAGCGACATCTGGGCACAGGGTACGCCCTCCGGGAACCGGCCAAGGGCGACCTACCCCGCGATCTCCTCGAGCTGTTGGTAGAGGTCATCGACGGTGCGCTTCGCCTGCTCGTGCCGCGCCGCCGACTTTGCGCTCGCGGCGGGACCCGCCCACGCCGCTGGGTCCGCCAGCTCGTTCTCCAGCTCCTTTAGCTCCGCCTCAGCCCGTTCGATCTCCCGCTCCAACTCCTCCTGCTGCGCCGCGGGCGCTCGTCCCCCGGGCGCTCTGGGCTTGGCTTTGCGGGGCGGTGCCGCCCGGGCGGCCGCCCGCCGGGCCGGTGCCGCCCGGGCGGCCGCACGCTCACGCGCGCGCTCCTCACGGGCTCGCAGATACTCCGGCCATCCCCCGACGAAGCTGTGAAGCGCGGCGTCCTCGAAGGCGACCGTCCGGGTCCCCACCGCGTCGAGCAGAGCCCGGTCATGCGAGACGAGGAGCAGCGCACCCTGAAACTCGCCGAGCGCCTGTTCGAGCGCCTCCCGGCTCTCGAGGTCGAGGTGGTTCGTCGGCTCGTCGAGGATCAGGCAGTTTGCCCCGGAGGCGACGAGGATGGCCAGGGCCAGGCGGCGCCGCTCCCCTCCGGAAAGCACGTCGAGCGGCTTGTCGGCGTCCTCGCCTGAGAAGAGGAAGCGCCCGAGCAGCGCGCGAGCCTTCCCGGGAGTCAATCCGGTGGCGTGCTGAGCCGCCTCGACGACGGTCCGCGCCGTCGCCGAACCCAGCTCCTCCGCGTGCTGGGAGAGGAAGGCGACCTTGACGTTGTGGCCGGTTCTCAACTTGCCCTCCACCACTGGCCCGCTGCCGTTCCCCTCCGCGGGCGCGGCGCCATCCCCCTCCAGCGGCCGGATCCCCGCCAGGACCTCGATCAGCGTGGTCTTGCCGGCACCGTTTGGACCCACCAGCGACACGTGCTCCCCGCGCTCCAGCCACAGCTCGCCATCCTCGAGCAGCACGCGATCTCCAACCGTCATCCGCCCCTCGCTCAGCTCGAACACGACACGCCCGCTGCGCTCCGGTGCCTTGAAGGAAAACTGGAGGGCGGCTCCGTCCGCTGGTTCGCGACTGACGCGCTGCATCCGTTGAAGCTGCTTGGCCCGTGACTGGGCCTGCCGGGCGCGGGTGCCGGCGCGAAAGCGGGTGACGAAGCGCTCCAGACGCTCGATCTCCGCCTGCTGGCGCTCGATCGCGCGCCCCAGGGCCAGCTCCCGGGCGGCCCGCTCCCGGCGCCAGGCGTGCCAGGGTCCGGCGAAGAAGCGGCCCCGTCCAGCCTCCAGCTCGAGCACCGAGGTGCCCACGGCCTCGAGGAACCAACGATCGTGGGCCACCAGGACAACCGCCGCATCGAGCGCCGTGAGGTGCTGCTCAAGCCACTCCAGCGACTCGATGTCGAGGTGGTTGGTCGGCTCGTCGAGCAGGAGGAGATCCGGACCGCCGACGAGCGCGCGGCCCAGGGAGGCCCGGGTGAGCTCGCCGCCTGAGAAGGTGCTCAGCGACCGGTCGAGCTCTGAGTCATCACGGAAGCCGAGGCCGCGCAAGGTCGCCAACGCCTGCTGGCGCCAGCCGTACCCGCCGGCGTGCTCGAGCCGCGCCTGCGCCTCGGCATAGCGGTTGAGCGTCGCCTCGTCATGAGACCCCCCTGCCATCGCCTGCTCGAGCGAGGCGAGCTCGGCCTCGATGGCCACCAGCTCGCGCGCGCCGGAGAGCACGTACTCACGCAGCGTCAGGTCGCGTTCGCGCGGGGGACGCTGGTCATGCAGCGCGACCTTGACGCCCTTCGAGAGCGTGAGCTCGCCCCGGTCGATCGAGGCTTCGCCCGCCAGCATCCTCAGCAGCGTCGTCTTCCCCGCGCCGTTCCGACCCGACAGGGTCATCCGGTCACGCCGCTCGAGTTTGAACGACACCCCACGCAGCAGAGGGGTGCCGGCCACGTCCTTCCCGAGATCCGATGCGATTACAACCGCCATCGCCGGTGGATGGTAGGAGGGGCATTCCGCTCGGCCCCGGTAGGAGGGGCATTCCGCTCGGCCAGCGTGGGAGGGGCATTCCGCTCGGCTACCGCGCGAGACCCTGTTCCGCTCCGATCCGCCCTGGGTACGATGGGACGATGGCCCGCCTGCGCTCGGCCCGGCAGCCTCCGTGGCCTCCGGAACCTCCCTTCGAGATGCCGCCGGCCCGGACGGTTCGGGTCCCCGGTCGCGGCGAGTTCTTCCTCCGCGACACTGGCGGCGACGGCCCGCCGGTGTTGCTCCTCCACGGCTGGATGGTGACCGCCGACCTCAACTGGTGCGCCGCGTATGCGGCGCTCAGCGAGGCTGGCTACCGCGTCCTGGCCATCGATCACCGCGGCCACGGACGCGGGCTGCGGCCACTCGTGCCCTTCCGGCTCGCCGACTGCGCCGCCGATGCCGCCGAGGTGTTGCGAACCCTCGACCTGTTCCCGGCCCGGGTTGTCGGCTACTCGATGGGCGTAGCCATCGCACAGCTGGTGGCCCGAAACCATCCGGAGGTCGTCGAAGGCCTCGTCCTGAGCGGGACGGCGCAGCATTGGCAGGACCCTCAGACGAGACGCGCCTTCAAAGCCATGGGGATCCTCGGCCTGAGCCTGTCGCTCGCCCCCCGGACCTTCTGGCGCCTTGGATTTCGCCGCGCTCAGATCCCCCAGAATCAGCGCACGGTGTGGGTTCAGTCCGAACTTATGCGCAACTCCGCCCGAGACATCGCTGAGGCGGGGCGCGAGCTCGGGCGCTTCGATTCGCGGCCGTGGTTGGGCGGGGTGCGCGCCCCGCTGGCGCACGTGATCACCACCTGGGATCAGGTCGTACCGGTTCGGAAGCAGCGTGAGCTTGCCGCCGCGGGTGGCGGGCCGGTGTTCGAGGCGCCGATCGACCATCTCGACCTCGTGACCCGGGCCGACGAGTACAACCCATATCTGCTCGCGGCCGTACAGGCGGTGGGGCCGGCCGCCGCGGTGAGGACCGCCGAGGCCGTGAGGTAGCCTACGCCGGGCATGCGGCGGGCCAGAGTCCTCAGCGCGATCGTCAGCTTCGGAGTCGCACTGCTCGTGCTCGCGCCGGACGCGCTGGCGCGGGCCTATGGCGGCGAGGGCTGGTACGGGGAAACCTCGGACCGCACGATCACCTACGCCATGTACCTGGTGATCATCTTCTTCCCAACGATCATCGTCCTCTTCTCCGTCATCCAGTGGCGGCTCGATCGCCGCAAGCATGCGCGGCTCGCCGCGGCGCGCCGTCGTGCCGCGAGCGCCGACTGGCGCGGCGGCTGGTAGGCGAGGCTCGCCGCCTCGGTCTCCGCGCGGGCGCGCCGTATGAGAGTCGCCACATCCGCGTCCTGAGCCGGTAGCCGACCGCCAGGCCGCGGGTAGGAGCAGGCTATGCGGCTTCTGAGGAAGGATTGGGACCGGCACGTTCGAGACACGCAGCTCCTGGCCCGGACCCGCGGGTTTCGGCGGATGCGGGATCTGATCCTCGCGCGGGCCCGGCTGACCCGCCGCGACCGCGTGGTCGACGTCGGTGCGGGAACCGGGCTCCTGGCCCTGGGGATCGCGCCGCGAGTCAGCGAGGTCCAGGCCGTGGATATCTCGCCCGCGATGACGAGCTACCTACAGCGCGAGGCGGGCCAGCTGGGACTCGAGAACCTCGAGCCGGTAACGGCATCCGCGATCGACCTCCCCCTGCCCGATGCCTCGGCCACCGTCGTCGTCTCGAACTACGTCTACCACCACCTGAGCGACGAGGACAAACGCAACGGAATCGCCGAGGCTTACCGCGTCCTGCGTCCCGGCGGACGGCTCGTCATCGGCGACATGATGTTCCGCCCCGTGCTGGCCAACCCGCGCAGCCGGCGGATCATCGCCTCCAAGGTGCGCTCACTCCTGCGCCGCGGGCCCGCGGGCGTGATCCGCCTGATCAAGAACCTGCTGCGCTACGTGACCGGAGGCTGGGAACAGCCGGCGGACCCGCAGTGGTGGCGAGACGCTCTCGTCGCTGCCGGCTTTTCTCAGGTCGAGGTCGAGCCGCTCGAGCACGAGGGCGGCATCGTAAGCGCGGTCAAGCCGAACGGCGCCACCGCGCCCCCGTCCTAGATCCGGAACACCGGAATCAGGCGCTGCTCGTGCTCGGCCTCGATTCGCGCGATCACCTCGATGTACTCCTCGAGGCCTGACCCGCGGAGCTTGGTCGCGAGCAGCTCGTCAACCTGGAAGATCCCGGCGCTGTTGGACATGTTGATCTCGATCCTGACCGCACGGTCCCGGCCGGGGGAGATCTTCACATCCTCGATCGCGTAAGCCGAGAGCGAGTGGATGTTCTGATGCCCAGCCTCGAACGGGACGCGCGATCTGCCCCGCGCCATGTCGAGCGCGTCGGCCACCCGGACGATCCCCGCCTCCACGGTGAAGGGTCGACCCTTCCGGCGATGGCCGATGATGGCGTGGAGCGCCTCGGACGCGATGATCGTGCGCTCAGGCTCCTCGTAGGCATCAGCCAGAAGGACACTGAGCGTATCCGCGGTCAGGAACAGGCTGTATCGCTCGTGGTCCTCTCTGTGGATCGCCATGCCCACGCAATGCATCAGGCACGCCACGGCGATCACGACCTCGGCATCCCGCTCGCCCATCCCGTAATCGACGGCCACGCTCGGCCTGACGCCACGCCGGAACAGAAGCCGCGCCAGCCGCAGCCCGATGTTGAGGACGATCTGGATGTGGACCCAGGAGTGGTCGGACATGCCAAGGCGCCGGGTCGCGTTGACAGCCGAGACGTGCCAGAGCGCCTTCACATGAGGATCGCGATTGACCGCATCGAGCAGCGCCTCGAGGCGCCGGTTACCGCGCGTGGGCGCCCGGACCCGGACCTCGGCGAGCGCCTCGCGCGGCGGGACGGGGTCGGCGGGGTCTCGCGGGGCGCTGCCTCCGTCGAGATCAACCACCTGCAGCCTCCATCAGCAGGCCCTCTCTGAGGCCGCCGCCGGCGACCACCAGCGGCGCCCCGAAGCGCTCCGAGGCGGCCTGCAGAATCAGCAGCCCGGCCGGAAGCAGCCGCGCTCGCTCGACGTCGAGGCCAAACCGCCGCGCCACCTCGCGCCGTGGCGCGCCCAGGAGCTCCGCCAGCGCGCGAGCGAACGCCGCCGGATCGAGGATCCGGCCGGCCAGCCGCGCCAGCGAGGCGGCGCTGCCGCCGACCGCCGCGGCCTCCGCCGGCCGTGGCACTTCGAGCCCTCCGAGCCGCGCCTCAACCTCCGCACGAGCTTCGGCCATCTCCTCTGGCGAGGGGGGATCGGAGCGCAGATAGCTCCGCGCGAGGTCGCTCGAGCCAAGCGGGAAAGAGGCCGACCACGAGATGCGATCGGGAACGTGGCCGACCACGAGCTCGGATGACCCGCCGCCCACATCGACCACGCCGAGCGACGCCTCGCCGACGTGGCCGAACCCGCGTGCCGCACCGACAAAGGCCAGCCGCGCCTCCTCCTGGGGGGTCAGGATCTCGACCTCCAGACCGCACGCGTCCCGTACGGCCTGGGTCAGCTCCGCCCCGTTCGGCGCGCGGCGGATGGCCGCGGTGGCTACGGCTTGGATCCGGGCGCAGCCGAGACGGCGCGCCGTGGCCGCCTGGTCGGCCACGGTCGCCGCCACCTCCTCGAGCTTGTCGGGCGCGATCGCCCCTCCGGCCAGTCCGCTCCAGGCGAGATGCGTGAAGGCTCGCTCCTGGTGCACCTCGGTGATCTCGCCTCCGGCGCAGTCCGCCACCAGGAGTCGCGTCGTGTTCGAACCGATGTCGATGCAGGCCCGTCGCACGTGCGCGAGTTCTATCTCTCTGAAATCAAACCTGTGGGCTGGGGTCTTGGCCCAAGCCGCGCAGCCGCCGGGAGACCCAGGATCAGGCACGTCGCACCCGCGATCAGGAGGGTGGTGTGAACAGTCGAGGCCGTCACCCCATGGGCCAGTGCGAGCCCCGCGAGTCCCGCCCCCACCCCGGCGCCCAACAGACGCCCCACGGACAGGAGCGCCGAGGTCCGCCCGTGCGAGGCCATCGGCGTGGCATTCAGCGCCGCCCGTGAGGTGGGCACGAACAGCATCCCGAGACCGAGGCCGATCGGCACCAGGGGAAGAATGGTCACGCCCGTGCTCAGGGGCATGCCCGGGATGCCGAGGATCAGAAGCCCGAGAGCCGCGGCGAGGAATCCGGCCACGGCCGGCGTCCGTTCCCCGTGCTCGTCGACCAGCCGCCCCGCGATCGGCGCCGCCGCTCCTACGAGCAGCGCCACCACCACCAGTACGGCCGAGGCGCCGAGGGCCGAGAAGTGAGCCGCGCGCTGCAGGTACTGCTCGGCGAGGTAGAACGATCCGATCATCACGGCAAAGGTCAGCGCCGCGACCAGCGACGCAACCATGACGGTGCCGTTGAGGATCGGATGGCCTGTGTCCTCATCGTGAACGGCGGCAGGCACTGAGCGCACGATTCCCAGTCCCGCCAGCAGCGCCAGGGGGACCAGGGCCCACCAGTTGGCGCGCCACCCCAGCGCGACGGTGAGCACGCCGCCCATGATCGGACCGAGCAGGTTGGACACGCCCGCGCTGGCCCCCCATATCCCCAGAGCCCCACCTCTGCGCTCCGGCGGGAAGCCACTCACCGCGCCGGCCAGCGCCGCCGGGCTCACCAGACCCGCGCCCACCCCCTGGACGACCCGGCTCGCCACGAGCACGCCGATGTTTCCGGCCACGGCTCCCGCGGCGGCGCCGACGGCGAAGAGGCCCAAACCGAGAAGCGCCAGCCGGCGGGCATCGAGACGGTCGACGAGCGATCCGCCGGGCATCAGCGCGAGCGCGTAGGCGACGAAATAGGCGCTCAGCACGACCGCGGTGGAGCTGTTGGAGACGTGCAGACTGCGGGCCACGGACGGCAGCGCCACGGTGATCAACGTCCCGTCCAGCTGCAGCAGCGCGGCCGCGGCTGTGCACGCCCACAGACGGCGCCAGGCCTCCGGCGGAAGTGGCTCGCGCACCGGCCGATCCCGACGCCTGCGCCGGCCTTCGAAGCGACGACGGCTTTCGGCCGACATGGGCAGGCGAGACTTTACGGACATTCGCTTAGGTGAAGATAGTGCCCGCGCCTGGCGGTCGCCCGCGAGGGCATCGATCGCCACTTGCGCGGACGCCCTCATCTCCTCCGGCCCCACCCCAGTGAAGTCTAAGCTGCCGCGGCTGTCATCCTGTATCGGGATGTCGCTGCGCGCGCGGACCTGGCACCGCAGAAACACCTTCAGCCATCGCGAGTTTCCTTGTGCGCGACTGGCCGCGGAGCGCGAGGCGACAGTTTCGCTCTGCCTGCCTGCGCGCAACGAGGCCAGGACGATCGGGGCGATCCTTAAGGAGCTCATGCCGCTGACCGAGCTCGGCGTTGTCGATCAGCTCCTGGTGCTCGACCATTCCACGGACGGGACCGGCGACATCGCCCGGCGGCTCGGGGCCGAGGTTTACGAGCAGGAGAGCCTGATGCCGGAGCTGGGGCCGGTCCGCGGCAAGGGTGACGCGATGTGGCGCTCGTTGCCGATCCTTCGCGGGGAGCTCGTGTGCTTTCTCGACGCCGACTCCGAGGGTTTTGGAGCCCACTTTGCCTGTGGGCTGCTCGGGCCGCTGATCTGCCGAGGCGAGATCTCGTTCGTGAAGGGTTGCTATCGGCGTCCCTTCCGGCTCGGGGACCAGGTTTTTCCAGATGGCGGCGGACGCGTGACCGAGCTGATGGCGCGGCCCTTGCTCAACCTGTTCTATCCGGACCTGGCGGGTGTCGAACAGCCCCTGGCGGGCGAACTCGCGGCGCGCCGGGAACTGCTCGAACGCCTTCCCTTTGTAACCGGCTATGGCGTTGACGTCGCGCTGCTGGTGGACGCCTACGAGGCGGTCGGCCTCGACGGGATCGCTCAGGTGGATCTCGACGTCCGTCAGAACGCGCATCAGCCGCTGCGCGACCTCGGCCCGATGGCCTACGAGGTGCTAAAGGCTGTCGCCTCGCGGCTGGAGCGCGAGGGGCGCCTCCAGGGACCGCTGGCGGCCGAGTTCGCCATCGCGGACGCCGCGGGGCTCGAGACGGTCGCGACGGCTCAGCTCGAGCGCCCGCCGCTCACCACCCTCCGGGCCGCGGCATGACTCAAGCGGCTCGCTGATCGGATTCTCGCCGACGCCTAAAGGGGATAACCAGGGAATGACGACGACACCTTCCGAATCCAGCGCCGCCGGCGCACAACGGCGCCGCCGCGGACCACGCTCCACGATCGAGCGTCTCTTTGTACGCATCGTGGCGACGATCGGCATCGTCGGGATCGGCGTGGGGATCGGAGCCATCCTGAGCTCGAACAAGGTGCAGGGATGGATCATCGGGCTCGTGGTCGCCCTGGTCACCTTCGTTCTGACCGGGCTCCTGCGCTCGACGCGGCAGATGCGGCCGTAGGCGCCGCCCTACGTGCAGTTGATGTCTATGTGGTCGAGCGACCAGCCCGACGAGCTGCGCACGAGGTTCACCGGCCCGAAGCAATGCTGCGTCCCGGTACTCCGAACGGACGTGGTGCGGACGTACACGGTCGCCGAATCGGCCGACTGATTGGTCACGCTGGCCCCAGTGAAGGTGATCGAGCGATCCGCGGCCTGGCCGTTGGCGAAGCTCTGGTAGCCCTGAAGCTGATTGCGGAAGTTCGGATCAGCCAGGGCCCATGCCGCCGAGTACTGATGCGCGGCTGCAAGGTGATAGAAGGTCTCGACCGCGCCCACGGGGGATCCGGCGCCGGTCGTCGCCGTGCTGGACCCGCCGGCGGACCCAGTGCTGGTCGGAGTGCCGGCAAAGCCGCTCGAGTTGGCTGCGGTCGCCGACCCACTCGACGCGGGTGCTGCCGGTTGGCCGGATCCGGCCGCGGCACCTGTGCCTGTCCCGGCCGCGCCTGCGTGCTTGACGTGATGGCGTGCCGGGGGTCGGATTGCTCCCGCCGTGTTCGAGGCGCGCGGCGAGCCGCCTGAGCTTGCCGCCACCACCACCACGGCCACCACCGCCGCCAGGCCCAACCCCGCCAAGGCGAGCACCCGGCCTCGCGAGCTCGTCGGTGTGCTCGGCGAAGACGGCGGCGCAAGTGCGGCCCGCCGCGGGATCCGCGCAGCTGATCGTCCGGCGGCCTCGGGGCGCGGTCGTATGGCCCTCGGGCTCGCCTGAGGAGACACTCGCGCGCCTGAGGCAGCCGGTCGGGCGCCGGCCACTCCGTTTCGTGGCGACCCCGCAGATGCCGGCGGCTCGGGACGAGCGGCCATAGGCGCGGGAATGGCGACGGGCGCGACCGCGCTAGCTCTCCGCTGCGGGCGTTGCGGTGGCGGGAATATGGGAGCCGTCGTCTTTGGCTGGAGCGCGGCCTGGAGCCGGCCCACAAGCTCCCCGGCACTGCGGGGCCGGCGGCCCGGATCGCGAGACATCCCTCGCGTCAGCACGTCCGCCGCCGCTGCGGGGGCCTCGGGCCACGCGGTGCGGAGGTCCGGGGGCGACTGGGTCGAGATGGCGTGGGCGAGGGCGACCGGATTTGGCTCGGTTCGCGCCCGCTTACCGGAGAGGACCTCAAATGCCACCGCCGCCAGGGCATAGATATCCACCGCGGGAGTCGCCGCCGCGCCCTCGAGTTGCTCGGGAGCCATGTAGCTGAACGTGCCGATGACCGCCCCGTCGGTCGTGAGCCGCGTGCGATCCGCCACGGCAGCGATCCCCAGGTCGGCCAGCTTCACGCTCCCGTCGTGGCCAAGCAGGATGTTTCCGGGCTTGACGTCCCGGTGCACGATGCGCTCCGCGTGAATCGCGTCGAGGGCTGACGCCACCCCGGTGAGAATCCGCATCGCGGTCGGCAGATCAGGCTTGCCCTCCCGCCGGAGCCGTTGCGCCAGGGTCTCGCCCTCGACGTACTCCATCACGATGACCTCGTCGTCATTCGCGGTGGTGAAGATGTCGAAGATCGAGACCAGGTTCGGATGGGTCAGGGATGCCCCGACCAGCGCCTCTCGGCGAAGACGGGAGTTCGAGCGGATGTCATCGCGGTGCATCCGCTTCAGGGCCACCTGCCGGCCGAGAAGCGTGTCTTCGGCCAATTCGACGCTCGACATCCCCCCGGCGCCCAGGTGCGCCAGGTGTCGGTAGCGCTCGAGGTTCGAGGTGACACCCACCGCCCCTCGATCTACCCGCCTGACGGGCGGAATTCACGTTCAGCTGCGAGTTGACGCAGGACCGAACGCGCCTACGGCAGCTTTGGCTCCAACGCGGGTTCGCTCCAGAAAACTGTATGTACCGTGGTCGCGGAGCTCGTTCGCTGCCTCTACCAGGGCACCCAGCGCCGCGAACGCAAACGCCGCCCCCACCGAGATCCGGCTCACCCCGAGCGCCGCCAGCTCTGCCACCGGTGGTGGCCCCGGCCGCACGAGCACGTTGAGCGGACGGTCGGTCGCCTCGAGCACCGCGGAGATCTCCTCCGGCCGGCTCAGCCCTGGCGCGAACAGCACGTCCGCCCCCGCCTGCTCATAAGCCCGCAGCCGCGCGATGGTGTCGGCAAGATCGTCCCGGCCGTGGATGTGGTTCTCGCAGCGGGCCGTCAGGACCAGCGGCCTGGGGTCTCGGTGCGCCTCCGCCGCGGCGGCGGCGATCCGCTCGACCGCGAGGTCGAAGTCGTAGATGGGGTCGTCCTCGTTGCCGGTGAAGTCCTCGATCGAGCAACCGGCGAGCCCCGCCTCACGGGCAAGGCGGATGGTTTCGGCGACCTCCGCGGGAGCCTCGGCAAAACCGTTCTCCAGATCGGCTGAGACCGGAAGATCGGTCGCCTGAACCAGCGCGGCCGCATGCTCCATCGCCTCCTCCCTGGTGACCGACCCGTCGAGCCGCCCGAGCGTGGCCGCGTGCCCACCGCTCGTCGTGGCGAGCGCTTCGAAGCCCAGCGAGGCGAGGATTCGCGCCGACCCCGCGTCCCAGGCGTTGACGAGCAGCAGCGGCCGTCCTGGGACATGCAGTTCGAGAAAGCGCCGGGACTTTGCCGCCTGGTCGCTCACTGAGCCGATCCTAACCTCGCTCAGCGCCGGCGGCGAACGATTCCGAGCACGATCAGTCCACCGGCCAGCGCGATCAGCGGCTTGGGATTGCGCTTGACCCGGCCGAGCAAAGCCGAGCCGACAAGCGACAGCCCGTCCACCGGGGCCGCTGGTTTCGTCTCGGGCTGTGGTGGCGGCGGGGGCGGCGGAGGCGGAGCGGCCGCCTCAGGCGGAGGCGGTGGAGGCGGTGCGGGGGCTTCAGGTGTCGGCGGAGGCGGAGGCGGCGCGGGGGCTTCACGCGGAGGCGGAGGCGGCGCCACGACCTCAGGTTCCGGGCCGACCGGGGGCGCGGCCGGCGGTGCCGGCTCCTCCGGGGCCGCCTCGGCCTCCGGACCTCCGGGCGCCGGCCCTTCGCCCAAGCGATCGAACGGCTGGGTTGGTTGATCCTCCTGCCCCGCTTCATCCTCCTGCGCCGCTTTCGCCGCGTTCGCCGACGGTCCCACGGCCTCGGATTTCGAGGACTCCGGAGCCGCGGCTGCGGCGACCTCGGTCGAAGGCGGAACCGCCTCAGTCTCGGCATGGCCGACCTCGCCGCCACCGGCGACGGTGTCCGAAGCCACCGGCTCCGGCTCAGCCCCGGCACCGCTCAACGAGGACTGAAGCCGCCCCGCGAACTCTCGCAACAACCGTTCGGAGATGTCTTCGATCATCCCGCCGCGACCGAACCGCGCCAGCCGGCCGGTGATGTGGTAGTCGGTCACAACCTCGACCCGAGTGCTCCCATCGGCCGCCGTCACCCTCGAGTTGATCGTCGCCGTCGCGCCGCCCTGGCCGCGCCGGTCGGATCCCTGGGCATGCATCGTGGCGCTGTGGCTTGTCTCGTCGATGTCTTGCATTTCGAGCTTGCCGGCGTATGAGGCCGTCGTCGGGCCAATCTTGATCGTGAACGTCCCGTTGTAGCTGCCGTCTTCGTTGCGACCGGTCACTGCAGCTCCCGGGAGACAGGGGGCCACCCGCTCGACGTCCACCAGTGCCTGCCAGACCCGCTCCAGCGGAGCATCAACCTCAAACGACTGCTCTAGCTTCATTGCGCATCCTCTCCAGGTCGTCGGTTGTGTCCACGTCTCGGCCCAGGTCACCAGCACCGCCGAGCTCGAGCTCCGGCCCCCCGGCGAGCAAATCACGCGCGCCGCGATCACCGGTGAGCGACATCAGCTGCTCGATGTGCTCTGGCCCCAGCACCACCGGGTGCCCCGGACGACCGTTATAGAGCGCCCGCGCTCCCGATGGTGCAGTCAGGAACCGCGCCACGACGTCAGCGCCGATCAGCGGCTCGTCGCCGAGCGTGACGATCACCCTCTGCGCATCCCGGACCTCCTCCAGCCCGCGTCGGAGAGATGCCGCCTGCCCGTCCCGCCAGTCCTGGCATACGACCACCTGCGCGCGCATGAAGTCCACCCGTTCGCGGATCTGGTCGGCGTGGGCGCCGAGGACGACGACGACCGGCTCAATCGCCGGCACCTCGCACTGCGCCCGGACCGCGTGCTCGAGCAAACGACGCCCGCCCAGCTCGGCCAACAGTTTGGGGGAAGGCCCGAACCGCGTTCCCTCCCCGGCAGCCAGAATCAGACCGGCAACGCCGGTCCTCACGCGCGAGTCACCCGGAGCCTCATCCGCCCAGCCACCCGGAGCCTCACGCGCCAGCCACCGCCCGCTCAGGCCGGCACCTGGTGGATGCGGCCGCCGCCGGTGGCCAGGCGACCCCCGTCACGGCCATGGCGTGCCGCGACCACCTCGGCCATGATCGAGAGCGCGGTCTCCTCACGCCCGATCGCCCCCAGGTCGAGGCCCACGGGGGCCGAGAGCCGCTCCAGCTCGTCCTCGCCGAGGCCAGCCGCCAACAGCCGCTCGCGGCGCGCCGCCTGGGCCCGACGTGAACCCATGGCACCGACGAAGCGGGCCGGTGAACGCAGGGCCAGCGTCAGCGCAGCGTCGTCGAGCTTGGGGTCATGGGTGAGCACGACGATCGAGGTGGCGGGATCGATCCCGCCCAGGCGGGTAAATGCCTCCTCAGGCCAGGCGGCGATCACGTCGTCGGCGTCCGGGAACCGCTCCGCCGTGGCAAACCGCGCGCGTGGGTCGACCACGAACGCGCGCCAGCCGGAATCCCGCGCCAAGGTGCAGACATGCGCGGCGATGTCGACCGCCCCGAACAGGATCAGCCGCGGCGCCGGTGCCACCACGTCGACGAACAGCGCCCCGCGCCGCTCCGAGGTATCGGTCCAGAGCAGGTCTCCGGCCGCGCGGGCCGCCTCGTCGTCGAGCTCGGGCGCCCCCAGCGAGCCTGAGCGAGCGCCATCGGCCTCGATCAGGAGCTTGGCTCCCGGCCGCGCGCCCTCCAGGAGGGTTACCTCGGCAGCCCGACCGCCCTCGCGAGCGATCTCCTCGAACCGGCCGGCCTCGTACTCCTGCACCCAGACGTCGATCTCGCCACCGCACGGCAGCCCAACGTCCCACGCCTCCGAGTCGGCGATCCCGAAGTGCACGAGCTGCGGCCCGGCTCCCGCCATGACCTGCTCGGCGATCTCGACCACGGCGCCCTCGACGCACCCGCCCGACACGCCGCCGGCGATGTCGCCCTTGTCACTCACGGCCATCTTTGCGCCCGGCGCTCGGGGCGCCGAGCGCTGAACGGCGACCACCGTGGCGACGGCGATCCGGTCACCGCGTTCCTTCCAACGTTCGATATCAGGCAGTACGTCTCGCACTCTCAGATCTCCTCCAGGATGGCGGCGAGCTCCTCCAGTGAGGCGAGCGAGTTACCCGCCAGAAGCTCGTCAGTATGAGGAACCGCGGCGCGCATGCCGCGCGTCAACGGCTCGAAGTCGGGGTGGGCGGCGAGAGGGTTCAGCCAAACCAGCCGATGGGCGCTTCGCCGCAGGCGCGCCATCTCGGCTTCCAGCAGCTCCGGCTCGCCGCGATCCCAGCCATCGGACAGGATCACCACCACCGCGCCGCGGCCCAGGCGACGACCGTGCACCCGGTTGAGCTCGGCCAGCGCCGAGCCGATTCGCGTGCCGCCGGAGAAGTCGGCCACGGCGGCGGTGGCGCGATCCAGCGCCCGATCGTGATCTCGCCCCTCGAGCTCGTTGGTGAGCCGGGTCAGACGCGTCCCGAAGGCGAACGCCTCGACCCGCCGCCGAGCGGCCACCGAGGCGTGCATGTACTGGAGCAGCATCCGCGCGTATGGCGTCATCGACCCGGAGATGTCACAGACAAGCACGACCGGCCGCGGCCGCCGCTGCGGAGCCCGCCAGTGGCGCTGGATCGGCTCACCGCGGGTGCGCAGCGAGGCACGGAGCACGCGCCGGAGGTCGGGCCGGTGCCCGCGGCGCCGGCGCACCGGGCGGGTTCGCCGCGAGAGCCGGCTCGGCCCGCGCCGCGCCAGGTGGGCGATCAGCTCCCGGGCCAGCGCCATCTCGCTATCGCTGTAGTGGGCAAAGTCCTTCGTCCGCAGAAGCTCGACCTCGCTCCATGCGGCGGGGACTGGCAGGTTGTCGTCCGAGACCTGGGGAACCGGAGATACCGCCGCGGGGATCGCGGCTCGCGGCAGCGCCTCCCGGGCCATCGAGGCGAGTTCCTCGAGCGGCCCAGGGTCCGGATCGGCTCCATCGCCGAACACGGCCAGGAATGCCGCGTCAAAGCGCGCGAGGTCGGCCCGGCTCGAGCACAGCACCGCGCGCAGGGCCAGTCTTGAATCCTCGCGTGAGCCGCAGTCGACGGTGGCCAGCGCGCGGTGTGCCGTGACGAGCTCCCCCACTCCGACCCGCGACCCCTGGGCGCGCAGGACCGCCGCCAGGGAGCTCAGGCGCTGACGCACAACGTCGCCCTCAGACACCCTCCAGCACCTTTCGCTCGCGCACCCGGACCACGTCCTCATGGACCTTCAGCGCTGCGCCGAGCGTCTCGTCGAGATCGCCCGCGTCCCCGAGCGCGAGCAGCGCCCGGGCCCAGACCAGCGTCTCCCCCACGCCCGGCAGCTTGTACAGGTCGCCATGTTCGCGCAGCCGTCCGACGGCGACCACCACGCGCGCCGCGATGGCTTCCGGCACGCCCGGAATCCGCTCCTCGACGATCGCCCGCTCGCGCTCAGGAGTCGGATAGTCGATCCAGTGATAGAGACAGCGGCGCTTGAGCGCGTCGTGAAGCTCGCGGGTCCGATTGGACGTGAGCACGACCACCGGCCGGTGGCGGGCGGTCACGGTCCCAAGCTCCGGGATCGTCACCGCGAAGTCAGAGAGAAACTCGAGCAGAAAGGCCTCGAATTCGTCGTCGGCGCGGTCGATTTCATCGATAAGCAGCACGACCGGCTCCTCGGACTCGAGCGCGTCCAGTAGCGGACGCCGCAGGAGGAAGCGGCGTGAGAACAGCTCGCCCTCGTCGATTCCGCCCTCGGCGGCCCGCAGCGCCAAGAGCTGACGGGCGTAATCCCAGTCGTAGACCGCGTGGTGCAGGTCGATGCCCTCGTGACATTGCAGGCGTATCAACCGCGCCCCGGTGGCTGCGGCCAGAGCCCTCGCCACCTCAGTCTTTCCCACCCCGGCCTCGCCCTCCAACAGCAGCGGCTGCTCGAGCGCGACGGCGAGCTGAACCGCGAGCGCCAACGGCCGATCGGCCAGGTATCCCTGGCTGGCCAGCGCAGCGCTCGTATCTTCGACCGACGTCAGCTGCGAAAACGTCACCCGCTCATGATGACAACCCGGCGGCGCGCTCTAGGGCACGGCGGGCCAGGACGCGCGCCAGGTGGCGCTTGTATTCGGCGCTCGCGTTCAGATCGGGCGGTGGATCGGTCCCCTCGGCGGCTTGCAGAGCCGCACGCGCGATGCTCTCCGCATTTGCCGGCTGCCCCCGCAACGCGGCCTCGAGGGCCGCGGCGCGGAGGGGGACCGAGCCCATGTTGGTCAGCCCCACTCGCACATCCTCGACCTGACCGTCGTTCGTCTTCACGACGGCGCTCACGGCCACCATCGCCCAATCCTCGCTTCGCCGGTTGAACTTCTGATAGCCCCAGCCCCAGCCGTCCATGGCGGGGAGGTGGATTTCGGTGAGCACCTCATCGCTCGCCACGGCCGTCTCCAGGTAGTCGCGGAACAGATCCGCGGCCGCCAGTGACCGCTGAGAGTCGGAGCCCTGCAAGGTCACCGAGGCCTCGGTGACGAGCATCACGGCCGGAAGGTCCGATGCCGGGTCGCCGTGAGCCAGCGAGCCGCCGATCGTGCCCCGGTTTCGTACTTGCGCGTCGGCGATCGTCGCCGCCGCGGCGGAGACGATGCCGAGATCCGGAGCGTGCTCCACCTCAGTATGTGGCGTCATGGCTCCGATCCGCCAACCTCCGTTCGAGCGCTCGATCCCGCGCAGACCTGGCACCTTCCGCAGGTCGACGAGCAGCAGCGGTGCGGCCAGGCGGAGCTTCATCAGCGGGAGCAGCGAATGACCGCCGGCCAACAGCTTGGCGTCATCGCCGCTCTCCTTCAGCATGCGAATCGCCGCCTCGAGACTGTCGGGCGCGACGTAGTCGAAGTCGGCCGGAATCATCGCGTGACACCTCCTCTGGCCTGCTCTATCGCCTCCCACACGCGACGTGGTGTGAGCGGCATGTCGATCCACTCGACGCCCAGCGGAGCGAGGGCGTCGAGCACCGCGGCGGTGACGGCCGGAGTCGCCGCAATCGTCCCGGCCTCGCCGATTCCCTTGACTCCGAGCGAGTTGACCGGCGAGGGAGTCTCGGTTCGATCGGTCTCGAAGCTCGGCAGCTCAGCCGCCGTCGGAAGCGCGTAATCCACGAACGTGCCCGTGACCAGCTGGCCGTCGGCGTCATAGCTCACCTGCTCGTACAGGGCCTGGCCGATCGCGTGCGTCACGCCGCCATGAATCTGGCCGTCGATCAGCATCGGGTTGACGGCTGGACCGCAGTCATCCACAGCCACGTAGCGGACCACCTTCACCTTGCCGGTCTCGGGGTCGACGTCGACCACGCACGCGTGAGCCCCAAACGGGAACACGAAGTTCTCAGGGTCGTAGGCCGACGTTGCCTCGAGGCCGAGCTCGATGTCGGTCGGCAGCTCCTGCGGCGGTATGTGGGCTGCCCCGGCGATCTCCGCCATCGTCTTTGCCTGGTCCGGAGAGCCGCGAACGCGGAACTTCCCGTCGGCCAGCTCGATGTCCTCGGGTGCCGCTTCGAGGAGGGCGGCGCAGATCCGCTTGGCTTTGTCCTGAACCTTCTCGGCGGCTCGGGCCACCGCCTCGCCTCCCACCGAGAGAGACCGCGACCCGTAGGTGTCCCATCCCCACGGCCCCTGGTCGGTGTCGCCGTGGATCACCTCGATCTGCTCGGGGTCGATGCCCAGCCGGTCGGCGGCTATCTGCGCGAAGCTGGTGTCGAGCCCCTGGCCGTGGGGCGAGGTCCCGGTGAACACGGTTGCCGTCCCCGAGGGATGGACGCGAACCATCGCGGACTCCCAGAACGCAGCCTGAAGACCGACGCCCTGAGGCCCGACGATGCGTGACGGCGCGAGGCCGCATACCTCGACCCAGGTCGAGAACCCGACGCCGCGGCAGACCCCCTGCTCACGCAGTTCGGCCTGCTCACGTCGGAACGCGTCGAGGTCGAAACGCTCCAGCATCCGGTCCAGCGTGCCCTCGTAATCGCCGGAGTCGTAGGTGATGCCGAGCGCGGTGGTGAACGGGAACTCGTCCTTGCCGATGAAGTTCTTGCGCCGCAGCTCGAGCGGATCCATGTTCAGCTTGGCCGCCAGCTTGTCCATCGTCAGCTCGATCCAGTACGTCGCTTCCGGACGCCCGGCGCCCCTGATGGCGTCCGTGCACACCTTGTTCGTGAATACGCCTTCGAACGTGAGGTCGATGGCCTGGAACTTGTAACAGCCGCCCATGACCGGGAAGCCGAGCTCGGGGATGAACGGCGTAAGCAGAAGCTGGTAGGCCCCGAGATCGGCCACGATCCTCACCTTGCATCCGGTGAGGGTGCCGTCGCGCTTGGCGCCCAGGGTCACGTAGTTGATCTGGTCGCGTCCCTGATGCGCGGTCATCATGTTCTCGGAGCGCGTCTCGATCCACTTCACCGGACGGCCGAGTCGTCTCGCCAGGGCGAGGATCAGCGCCTCCTCGGGGTACACCTGAAGCTTCGAGCCGAAGGCGCCGCCCACATCGGGGGCAACGACTCTCAGCTTGTCCTCGGGGATGCCCGTGATCAGCGACAGGATGAAGCGCGCGATATGGGGGATCTGGGTCGCCGAGTAGAGCGTGAAGTTGTCGCCGCGCGGATCCGCAACCACCCCGCGGGGCTCGATCGGCGCGCCGGCCGTGCGATGGTTGACCAGCCGCTGCTCGACGATGACATCCGCCTCGGCGAGGGCGGCATCGATGTCGCCGCCCGACACCTTGTACTCATGGGTTCGGTTCGTGCCGAACTGCTCCCACACCAGCGGCGACCCGTCCTCGAGCGCCCGCTCGGGATCGACCACGACGGGGAGACGCTCGTACTCGACGACGAGATCCTCGGCAGCGTCGACGACGGAGTAGCGGTCGGTGCCGATCACCACCGCGACCGGATCGCCGACATGTTTGACCTGGTCGCGCTTCAGCGGCCAGTTCTCGGGCGTGTGGATTTCGACGCCCGGGGGGCTCCAGGCCATCGCCATCGGCGCCGCGAAGTCCTCGACCAAATCCTCGGCGGTGAAGACGGCGACCACCTCGTCTCGAGCCTTCACCGACGCGCTGTAGATGGTCGTGATGTTGGCGTGGGCCTCGGGTGAGCGGACGATCGCGGCGTACAGCATGCCGGGGATCGCAATGTCGTCGATGTAGCGCCCCCTCCCCCGGACCATCCGCGGGTCCTCCTTGCGCCGCAGCGAACGCCCGACATGGGCACTCGCGGCGCGGCCGTCGCCGCTCATCGTCGCGCTCATGACGTCACCTCCGCGTGCTGCCTTGCCTCTCCGGCCCCGACTGACGCTCCCTTGCCCCTGGCGGCGTCGAGAACCGCCTTGACGATGTTGTGGTAGCCCGTGCAGCGGCAGAGGTTGCCCTCCAGCCCGCGCCTCACCTCGGCCTCGGTGGGGTTGGGGTTGTCCGCCAGCAGACCAGCCGCCGCCATGATCATCCCGGGCGTGCAGTAGCCGCACTGAAGGCCGTGGTCGTTCCAGAACGCCTCCTGGAGCGGATGCAGCTCGCCGTCCGCCGCCAGCCCTTCGATCGTCGTCACCTCAGCGCCATCGGCCTGGACCGCCAGAACCGTGCACGACTTGACCGCCCTGCCGTCGAGGTGAACCGTGCAGGCCCCGCAGTTGGATGTGTCGCACCCGACGTGGGTCCCGGTCAGGCCAAGATGGTCGCGAAGCGCGTGCACCAGCAGCAGGCGCGGCTCCACCTCGAGCTGGTGCTCGATGCCGTTTACGTGCAGGCGCACCGTCACGGGTGTGCTCATTTGTCTCCCTCCGAGGTCGGCGGTCGGTACTCGCTAGCCCGAGGGCGACCTTACTCCACGCGCCGTGGCGTGTGAAGACCCAGCGCCGCGTTCAGCGCCTCACGACGACGAGGACCGTGCGTACCGTCGAGCCCCCGCCGGACGGATTCTGTGCGCTCACCTTGATCCGGTAGCGACCGGGAGGCAGCGCGCGCATCCGCGGCACGAACTTGTTTCGCCCCTTGTGGCCCGGCAGGTGGAGTTTCAGGTGGCGGGCCGACACGTGACAGCTCCGCCGGTGGCGCTGGCTCCCGCTGCAGGGGCGCCGCGCGGCTGACCCGGACACGACCTGGGACGCGGCCACGGCGACCTTCGCGCCCTCCGAGAGCGTCAGGCTGAGACGCAGCCTGCCGTGGACCACGCCGATGTGCAGATGCGAGATCACGAGCGCCGAGGTCGGCTTCTGCAGAAGCGTCGGAGGAATCGCCAGAGGCGCGCTCACGCTTTGGGTCAGGGTGCCGGCGGAACCCAGGTAGTACGAATCGCCGGAGTACGCGGCTCCGATTCGATGCTCACCGGCGCTGGCGAACTTCGTGGTGCAGATGGCCTGACCGGACGCCACGCTCACCGGCACCGCGCCACAATCGGCGATCGGCACGCCACCGTCGGTGAACGCGACCGTCCCCGCGTCAGGGCCCGGACTGACGCTTGCCGTCAGCGTGACCGCCTGATCTGTGGCTGCGGGATCGAGCCCCGAACCGATCACGGTTGCCGTCGGCGACGGCGGCGGCGGAGTCGCGATCCGCAGGGCGGTGATCTGATCGACCTGAGACGAGGGAACGTTGTGGGCCACGAACAACTCGCCGCCTGCGGCGCTGGGCGACGTGAAATGCTGGAAGCCGCCTAGGTTCAGGGAGAAGCGTTCGCTGCCGGTGCTCGGATCAAGCCCGACGAGCACGCCGTTGTTGTAGTCGGCCGACCACAGAAGCCCCCCGGCCTCGATTGGCGGACCCACCGCGTTCGGGTCGACCGTCCAGCCCGAAACCGGCGTGAAGGTGCCGGTGGTCGTGTTCAGTGAGACCGCGTGCATGCCGTATTGGCAGGCGACATAGATGACCCCGCCGTAGTAGACGCCGCCGCCCCAGCTACCCGCCGACGGGTCGCAGACGAGGCCCCGGTATGACGGGGGGGAGACCCCGTCGAGCTCCCCGGCGTGGAGGAGATATCCGTAACCCTGTTTCCCGATCTGGAACAAGAGCCCATTGGGTAGGAGCATCGGCATGCTCGACCCGACGTCGAAATCGTTGTTGTCGAGGGTCGTCCAGTCCAACGGCGCCCAGTAGCTCAGGACGTTGAGGGTGCTCGGCGCGAATTCGATCACCGCCTCCTGGAAGTCGAAGTTGGTGCTGGTTCCGTTGCCGGTCGCCACCCACACGTTGCCCGAGGAGTCGATCGCCGGCGCGTTTCCGGACGCCCAAACCGAGCCGCCGTTCTCCCACGCGCCTCCGTCGACGACAAAGCTCTGGAGCTGACTTCCGTTCTCGTTCACGGAGACCACGTAGCCGTGCCAGAGGCCGCAGTCGTCATAGCTCCCGTAACCCATGAACAGCCGGCCGTGATCGAGCGCCAGGCCGGGCCGCTGGAGCTGACGTAGTGGGAGGCTTCCGGGTGCGTCGACGTTGACGGGGCCGACGGCCACGCTTCCGTCGCTCATGTTCAAGGCGAACATTTCGTGCGCGATGCTCGCCGGATTGCTCGCATCCCAGGTATCGCCGACGACGTAGATACGCCCCGTCGCCGGGTCGATCACTGGGGTGCTCACGATGCCGACGGTCGGCCAGATCGGCGTACAGGGGATGGCCCGCTGCGGCACTGGGGTGGCCAGGTGATTTCGCCAGATGACCGACCCGGTGGCGGCATCCAGGGCATAGACGCTGTCGTTGCCCGTTGCGACGTAGACCCGAGATCCATACACGAGCGGCTGGCCGTAGACCTTGCCGTCCAGCGGGGCCGACTGCCAGGCCATGGTCGGCGTGACGGGCGAGGTCGAGTCCGGATCGATGCCACTGCGCGAGCCATCATGGTGATAGGTCGTCCAGGCCGGGACAGCGGCAGCAGCGGACGTGGCGAGCACCGCTGCCGCAGCCAGCAACGATGCGGCGATCCCCAATATGACCCCCGCGAGCCCCCTCGCTGTCATAACCGGAGTTTACCGGCGG